>Ga0208179_1000072_pt1 | contig 102787 bp, 103 predicted proteins | sample Malvired_Geostar_FD_184238 | JGI IMG/M metagenome (GOLD analysis project Ga0208179, IMG submission 184238) | Marine viral communities from the Global Malaspina Expedition - Malaspina viral metaG DeepMed_Geostar (SPAdes) (version 2) | ecosystem: Environmental > Aquatic > Marine > Oceanic... | reverse complement strand
ACTACATCGAGATGTTCTACAACACCCGGAGGCAGCACGGACACAATGGCGGGCTGCCTCCGGTAGAGTTCGAAAAGCGGCAATCAGTTTGAGGCTTCGGGGTGTCTACAGAAGCCGGGGCGATTCAAAGCCATGGCAGAAAATATTGCTATGACTTTTCCCCCACTACGCAAGCCGGCTTGACTCAGGCGTTAGCACCCAATGGATGTATCACAGGCACTCAAAGCTACAGAGAATTCTTTGCGAGACATTTTCTCCTACATGCTGCAAGAGAAATTTGGCAGTGTGTGGCTTACGAAAATTGGAGTCTCGGGTGATCGCGTCACTTCGTGGGAATCCCGGCAAACGGAAGAGCAGGCACGACTAGGCAGATCAGACCCCCGTGTCATTTACTATGCGGATTTCTATGACCTTAAAACGATTCTCCGGAAGAACTGGGAAAACGGTCTGTCAGACGTTTTCAGTTCAGAGCTCAGAGAAGTTGAAGTTCTATTGAAGTTACTTGAGGAGTTCAGAAACCCTGACGCTCATCGCCGAGAACTTCTTCCATATGAAGCGCAGTTAGTGCTGGGAATTACGGGCAAGATTCGCTCGCAAATATCGATGTTCTATAACAAGATGCAGCAATCAAACTCTTATTTCTGTCGTATCGAGTCGATCCAAGACAATCTTGGCAACTCTTGGAGCCCATCGATCTGCAAGAAAAATCAACCGAATCGGCTGATACGTCCAGGACAACGACTCGAGTTCACCGTAGTGGCGAGCGACCCACAAGGGCAGCCTATTCTATATGCAGCGTATGAGAATTTGTCACCCTTCAAGTTCGAATGGAAAGAATTCGGTTATTTCGCATTTGAAATTCTAGAAGAACATATTAATGAGGCATTCGTTTTTTCACTTGCAGTAAAGAGCCATCGACCGTATGCGGCGACGAGCCATCACGTTTTTGGGAAGTGTGACCAATATGTACCTATCAGCTATACAGTCCTTCCAAGACTTGAGCGCTAAGAATTCATTTAAGCTGGGCCGCTTCGCGGCGTCGTTATAGGTTCCCGTCATAGCGATCACGCTGCCGCAAATCGGTGCGGCCTGACTCAGGCGTTGGGTCTATTCAGTCGACACAGGAGACGTCGGCGCCTAGCTATCGAGGATCTGTCTCCCATCCCGATCGTTACCAACGCCTCCAGCCCATGGGGCATGGACGTGTGGTGGGTGCTGGAGAACGCTGCACAGGACACGGGGTGCATCTTCCCGATAGGCGCCACTGGAGAAAAGGCAATTCTGGAGTGGGCAGAGGCGCTACCGGGCTTCGACTCGCAGAAGTTCGTCGAGGCGATGGGGTGTACGTCGGAGGCGCGGTTCGTGTGCTGGTCACGGCTGGCCTGAGCAGTAAACGAGCACCATTGATGGCCTGCCGTTAATCTTCCGGCCGCGGCTGGCCTTTTTTCACAACCCGCTCCAGCGGGCTTGCTGATGACCTGAATCTGTCACAGGGGATTGGAATGAATTTGAAATGGATATTTCTGGTACTGCTGCTCTCGGGGTGCCAAGACGTGGGGGCGAGCAAGGGCGAAGTTGTGTTGCTGGGCGATGACGCAAGAATTCTTCTATCAGACGCTACCGGGCTTGAGACGCCGCGCAAGGATGCTTCAGCATCGGAGGTGGCAACCGCCGCCGCGAGCGCCAAACATGCTGTGCTAGTCATTGACGCGGAGAGAGGTCCATTGCCGATCACTCGGGAGCACATCCTGATCGCGCGGCAAGCCAGGGTGCCGTCCCTGTCAATGCTGGTGGTCAATACGACTGCCCTGGACGGGCTCCCCGACAAGGCATCCCTGATCGACGATGAAGTGGCCGAGGTTCGGCAGCTCTTTGACAAGTACGAGATCAAGGGCAGCGCGGTGCCATTGTTCTTCGACGACGATGGTTTGAACGCCATTCTTCGGGAGTCTGTCGCTCTGCCAGGCAGGGCGCCGGAGAGCGTTCCGTCGTCAGTCGGGAAAGAGGTTTCAGGATTCATCTATCTCCTGAGCACATTGGAGTCTCCCGGAGTAGAAGGGCTTCGACAGGGTGACGCCGTGACCATCTGGATCGGCGGACAGACATCCAGAGCCATAGTCGCTTCCGAGGCCGCCATCGAGCCCGGTGGTGTGGACGAAATCCGGATCGAAACGGAAGTTCCTGTCGGCTCCAGCCCAGGTCAGAGGTTTCTCTTTGAGAGTGGCGGCAAGCTGGTCGCCGCCGGGGTCGTCACGGAATGACTGCCTACAGATCACTCAAGGCAATTCCACTTTCAAGCCTGATTCTGTTGCTGTCCTTCATGCCAGGCTGTGCGCCCGCCGCGAGTGGACAGTCCACGGTCGCCAAGGCGAGCAGCGAACTGCCGCCATGCCTGCCGGACCAGTTGCTCGCGCGTGTCCCGGATCCGGAAGAGTTGGAGACCCATCGGCAGTTCGAGCTGCCCGCGATCGACTATCCGGCGGGCACTGAGAAGCGCATCTGGGGGTTGTCGGTAACGCTTCGGGTCGACGAGAACGGCGTGCCCGTCTGCCACAAGTTGAGCGAGCGGTTCGGGGACGAGGTGCCGCTGGACGACCAGCGTAAGGCGTTCATCGGCCAGCTCGCCGGCTGGCGGTACACACCGCTGACGCGGGACGGACAGGCCGTGCCCATGATCGTGACGGAGACGGTGCGCGAAGAGGAGCTGCTGGAGAAGCACGTGCCGATGCCAGCGGTCCCGCTGTCGCAGGTGCGGATCGTGCTCACACGTTCGGGATGCTTCGGGATGTGTCCGAACTATTCCGTCGAACTCCGCGGCGACGGCAGCGTGCTGTACACGGGGCAATCGTTTGTCGATGTCGAAGGTGAGCACCGGTACCAGGTGCCCGTCCGGGAAGTCGCTGCGCTTGTCGAAAGCGCACGCGCCAAGGACCTGTGGTCGATGCGGCCGTCTTATCGCGCCCGGATCACGGACCACCCAACCTACGGACTGACCTTCGACATGGGCGGGCAGATCCACCGGATCGAGGACTACGTCGGCCGGGCGGTAGGCATGCCTGCCGTCATTTCCGAGTTCCAGGACGAGGTGGACAAGGTCGCCCGTACGGAAATGTGGGTGGCGCTGTCCAACGAGGGGATCGACCACCTGCAGCAGGCGGGGTTCGATTTCGACTCGCAGGAGGGCGCGAACCTGTTGGGACGTGCCGTTGCCAATGACCACGGCCACGACGACGCGGCGATGGTGCGCCTGATATCGCTGGGCGCGCCGATCCATGGTGCAGAACCGAGCGGCTGGAGCCAGGGCGCCGGGCGGCCGTCACTCATCGAGAGCGCGCTTCGGCACAGGCGCCCGGATCTCATCGAACCCCTGGTCGCCGCCGGTGCTTTGGACAACGATGGCGTCCTCGGACAGGACAAGATCGACGCAGCGTTCCGCGCGGCCATCGAAGGAGGCAATCTGGAGGCCGTCGAGAAGATATGGAACGTCGCCGGCACCGAGCGCCGCCCGAGCCTGACGTTCGTGGACGAGGTCGAGACGCCGAACGGCAAGTCAATCAGCAAGCAAGTGCCGGTCACGCTGCTTCTCTCCAAGGGGTATATGCCGAATCCGGAATGGCAAGGGCTGGCCATCGCGCGCTGGCTGGTGGCCCGCGGGTGCGACGTCAAGGCGAGCGACGCCGATGGCGACACGCTGCTTCATGTCGCCGCCGGGGCCGATGAACCGGAATTCGTCCGCTATCTGCTGGACCAGGGCCTGGATGCTTCCGCTGGCGGCCAGTTCGGCTTGCCGCCGCTCGGGAGTGCGGGCGACGAAGACGTGGCATTGTTGCTGCTCGAAGCAGGGACAGACCTGCGGATGATGGGCGATGGTGGCGAGCATTTCATGGACTATGCGCGCAGCAACCACTGGGGGCGTGTCCTGGCCTGGTTGCAACAGGCCGGGGTGACACCTCCTGCCAAGAAGAACTAGCAGCCGATCCGCGCTTGCGAGGGGTTGACCATGGCGCCTCAGGGCGCAGCATTGGGCGGGTCATCAACCCGAGGTAGAAGCCATGCAGATCCAGTATCTCGAGATCGTGACCCAGGATGCAGGTTGAAGAACACGCTCATCCGCGAATTTCTACCGGGAGAAGAGGCGCTGCTGCGGGAGGTATTCGTGTCATCCGTGCACCAGCTCGGCACGAGCTTCTACACAAGCGAGCAGTTAGATGCGTGGGCGCCGGCTGATGTCGACGCGGCGAAGTGGCAAGAGAAGATCGCCACCATTCGTCCCTACGTAGCGGTGGTCGATGGCCGCATCGCTGGTTACGCCGATCTCCAGGAGACCGGCTACATCGACCACTTCTTCGTGTCGGGCGCCTTCGCCCGTCGCGGCGTGGGCTCAGCGCTCATGCGGCATCTCCATGACGTGGCGCAGGCGCGCGGGCTGCCTGGGCTCTCGGCGCACGTCAGCCTCTCCGCAGAGGCATTCTTCGCCCGGCACGGCTTCGTTGTCAGGGTGCGCCAGTCGGTACCCGTGAGGGGCGCGGTGCTCTCCAATGCGCACATGGTCAAGGAGCTGCGCGCTTCCTGAAAAGATGCTCACCGGACTTGTCGATTCCGCGCCACGCCATTCGTCGATCCACGAAACCCAACCGATCGCCCAGGAGAATTGATGCGAAAGCTACATTTGCAGATGCAGACATCCGTCGACGGCTTCGTCTCGACCGGCCCGAACGACGAGCAGAAGTGGGTCACGCTGGAATGGAAGGAGATCCAGCCATACGTGACCGGGCTGCTCGACATGACCGACACGATCCTTATCGGCAGGAAGCTCGCCGTCGACTACATCCCCCACTGGCAGGAAGTCGAGAAGCGCAGGGGCGATCCTTTCCACGGGATTGCCGAGCGGATCTGCCGGGCCAGGAAGGTGGTGTTTACCCACACGCTGGAAGAGTCCAAATGGGACAACACGGAACTGGCAACCGGTGAGCTCGCCCGGGAAGTCAACGCGCTGAAGGCCCAAGAGGGCAAGGACATGATTGTCTACGGCGGCAGCTCCTTCGTGGCTGCCCTGCTCAGGGAGCGCCTGATTGATGAGCTCCACCTGTTCATCAACCCAATCGCCCTGGGTACCGGCGATTCGGTGTTCTCCGAGCTGGAGGACTGGCAGCAATTCCAGCTCAGAAAGTCTGTTGCTTATGATTGCGGCCTGGTGCTTGTGAACTACACGCTCAAGTGACTGCGGTGCGGCGGTAGTTCCATGCCGCTGGACGCAGGTGATCCTGATCCCGCTGACGGAGGGACACCCTGATGACAGACAAGTCCGACAACAAGCCCAAGCTCCTCTCGGGCGGCAACCCCCAGATCCCGAAGGCCGACGGCGACGAGCCGGTACAGGCGTACATCAAGGCGATGCCGGGCTGGAAGCACGACGTGGGCCGCGAACTCGATGCGCTGATCGAGCGCACCGTGCCGAAGGTGCGCAAGGCGGTGCGCTGGAACTCGCCCTTCTACGGCATCGAGGGCAAGGGCTGGTTCCTCAGCTACCACTGCTTCACGAAGTACATCAAGGTCACCTTCCTCCGCGGCTCGTCGCTGAAGCCGATGCCCCCGGAGGCGTCGAAGCACGAGCACGTGCGCTACGTGCACATCACCGAGGACGAGGGGCTGGACGCGAAGCAGATGAAGGACTGGATCAAGCAGGCGGCCAAGCTGCCGGGCGATGAGCTGTTCTAGTCCGGGCCGGAGGCTGCCGAGGCCTACTGTGGGCGGCTCCGGTGGTGGCCTGCCGGCCCAGCATGCGCGTGACCCGGAAGAAGTGCCGGAGGCGCTGCTTCGGACGGATATCCATATCCCGCTGGAGCCAGCACACCAATAGGCTGCCGAGCGCGCCCCGCGTTTCTCCAGCTCAGGGCAGCTCGCGCAGCGCGGCGTCGAGGCCGGGCAGCAACGCCTTGACGTTCGGATCCCCGCTTCGGGTCGCGGAAACATGCAACGACAGCAGGAACGCGCGCAGGTCGTGGCGGCGCGCCAGCCAGCCAGCGTCCTGCCAGTCCGCCTCCCCGACGCGCGGCGGCAGGGTGACCAGCCAGGCCTGCCAGCCGGCTTCGTCATGCAGGCCGGCGCGCGCCAGCAGCAGCACCGGGGTCGCCAGCCGGTCAGGCTCGCCGAACACATAAGCGTGCTGCTCGGGAACGGCCTGCCGGGCCACCGCATCCAGGATGCGCTGGCGCTGGGTGTCGGTCAGCGCCGGGTTGAGGCTCAGCTGCATCAGCCAGTCGGCGCCGTGGGCGACGCCGTGGCGCCAGCCCTCACCGGGTTGGAAGCCTCGGTAGTCGTCCACGCCTTCCAAGTAGCGCGCGGCGCGCTCGACCATGCCGGCGCGCTCGGCGGGCGTCATCCACGGGGCGATGCGGTCGGTGCGCGCCACTTCGGCCAGCACCAGCGCGGCGAACGGGCGTCCGAATCCGTCGGGGTCGGGCATGTCCAGCCGGGCGTATAGCGCGGTCTGCAGCGCGCGCACGGTGTCGGTGGTGAGCTGTCCGCCGCGCATCCACGCGGCCAGTGCCGTGTAGGCGATGCCGTCGCGGACGGCCGGATCGGGGTGGTCCAGGCAGGCCAACAGTGCGGGTGCCAGCGTGTTGGCGCGCCCGGCAGGCAATGTCTCGAAGCCGGTGTCCGCCAGTTGCTGCAGCGATGCGCGGGTCCATCCCTGCGGCGGGCATTCCGGCGCCGCGCTGGCGGGGGCGGCGGCCAGCCACAACAGGACGGCCAGTGCGGCGTTGGCGTGCATCGACATGTCGGCAGGTGTCCACAAGGCGTAGGCAGTGATGGTACGCGCGGGTCCACCGTTGGGAGCACGGTTCGAACCCGGAGGCGTCGAAGCACGAGCATGTGCGCTACATGCACATCACCGAGGACGAGGGTCTGGACGCGAAGCAGATCCCGCGCTGATTGTCTCCGCTATCGCTTGAAGTTGCATGCCCATGCGGCTAAGACCCGCATGGGCGGGAGTGTGTCTAGTACCGAGATCGTGCTCTTCAGCCCGCAGCACGAGCACGGGCAGGTGATCGACCACATGCTCGGGAAGATGGCGGGATAGCGCTGGCAACACATGGCGCCCGGCCTCGATTACGCTTGGGAATCTAGCGGAGGCGACGATGACCACAGCCGGTTCCCCTATTCGGTTCCAAGCGGAACTCCTGCGCCCGGCCAAGCCCGGGAAGGGTGCCAGCTGGACGTTCCTCGTCCTGCCCAAGTCCGCCAGCGCCAAGCTGCCGGCCCGCGCAATGACCAGCGTGGAAGGCACCATCAACGGCCAAACGTTCGCAGCCACACTCGAGCCTGACGGCCAAGGCAGCCACTGGCTGAAGGTGGATGAGCAACTGCGGAAGGGCGCCGGTGCCGAACCGGGCGACGAAGTGACGCTGGAGATCCGCCCCGCCGAGAAGGAACCCGAGCCGGAGGTGCCCGCCGACCTGCGCAAGGCCTTGGCCGCCGCCCCGGAAGCCAAGGCGGTGTGGGACGACATCACCCCCGTCGCCCGCCGCGACTGGATCCACTGGATCACCTCCGGCAAGCGGGAAGACACCCGCGTCCGCCGCATCGCCACCGCCTGCGACATGCTCGCCTCCGGCAAGCGCCGCGCCTGCTGCTTTGACCGTTCCGGGATGTACAGCAAGGCGTTCTCGGCGCCGGAGGCGGCGGAGTAGCGGCTCTACGAAACCCGCGATCGCATCACTACTCGCATTCGACGGGGCGAAGAACATTCGAGTCGCTGAGAAGCACCACCTGATCGATCGTGTTGATCAGCAGCTCGCCGGACTTCAGTAGCCACGAAGACAATGGTGCACCGGGTAGATCGGTGGTCTCGATCATTCCGACACCATCGCTACGGCGTACGACCGCTATCACCGCGCCGTAGCTGTCGGTTGAGATCATGGTTCTTCGGCCGGCGACTGCAATAAAACCTTGGGGCATCCAGTAGATGTCCTCGATGTTGATGTTCGCGAGCAGCAGGTCCTCTCCCTCGTCGGGTCGATATACCAGCTCTCCACCGAACTCCCCGCGGTCGCTTCCAAGCAGCCAGCCATCGAAGGCACGCATGGCAACCGTTGGCGCCACCTCTCCAGGCGCCTTGGCTCCAACGGCGTAAGCAAACTGTTGCAGGCCGCCCTGCTCATGGGTCGCGCGCAGCTTTTCTGGCTGGTTCTGGCGAACCGTTTCCTCGTCCATCCGCTCGCAAGGTATCGGTCTGGATGCGATGTACTCAGCCAGCATGTCGGGAGGGGAGAAGAACAGCAGTGCCAGGACAAGTACGCACACCGTAGCGAGACCGGCGGCAACAGCCCACGCCCACCGAACAGAAGAATTGGTGGGCTTTTCAGAACGTTCCATATGCCTCCCCGAGGCGGAAGAGCCGCAGGCGATCCTGCTCGAGAAGTTGGACGTAGTCGTCGTATACCCATCCGTGCAGCCCGGCGGAGTCCGCGATGTAGGCATTCTTGCGCACAGAGAACGCGATCACGAGATCACCCGATCCGACGTCGGGTCCCAAGTTCGCTCCCGGGACGTCTTCAGGTGTCTGGTTCCAGGAAAAGCCACGATCCTTCCCTATCCAGCCATCCGGATAGGGATGGGTGTGCACGTAGGCGACCACTTGGCCTTCCGTATAAGCGCCGTGCTCAAGTAGCCCGTTGCAGTTGTCATATGCGCCGGCGCCGTAGGCACCACCTAGATGGAACCGGCCATCCTCTGTCTGGCTGATCAACGCGCCAATCTCGACGCGGTGCTCGTCAGCCACCGGAAGAACCTGCTCCCTCCACGCCTTTGCAGCCGCCACTTCGGTTTCGTAAGGGCGGTAAGCGCCAGCACTCCTTAACGCTTGGTTTGCATCATGTACGGCACCTCGCGCCTTGCTCTGGTGGGGATCGTGCTCGCCCTCGTTGAAGTTTGTCGCCACGTGCTCATGCGGGTGATGGGTGCCGAGCACAGGGATTCCAGTGGCGATGTCCGCGCGGGCCTGACTATGGCTACCACGCTCGACCAGGACACGGTGCTGCCGAGTAGCCAAGACTTTGCAGCCGCACGCCAATGAGCTGCCATGAAGCGCGACCGGATGTCCGTCGATGATCGTCGTGACGTCGCCATCGATGATCGGGAACGTGCCGTTATGTGAGGGGCATGTGGCTTGATCGGTCACCCGGGAGACCGGCATACCGTCCACATCGGTGGAAGGCGATCCGCTGACAACACGACCGCCACTGGTAGTGGTGTCTCCCACCACGGCCCACATCCTTGCCATTGCTTCTCCTTGTCCGTAGCGAACCGACGTAGTCTAGCGCCGACGATAGATGCGACGACCTATCCGTTCGTCCACACGCCGCGCATGGATCTTGCCCATGGACCTCGCCCTCTTCGACTTCGATGGAACGATCACTCACAGGGAGACCATGCCGGACTTCATGTTCGCCGCCGTGCGTCCGCGCCGGCTGGCCATCGGAAAGATCCTGTTCCTGCCGCTGGTAGTTGGCTACAAACTCGGCCTTGTGCCGGGCTCCCTGGTCCGCAGCGCGATTTGCCGCTTCGGCTTTCGAGGCGTTCCGGTAGAGGAACTGGAATCCCACGGCGCCCGATTCGCCGAGGCGTTCCTGCCCGACACCCTCCGCCCCGAGGCGCTGGAGCGCATCGCTTGGCACAAGGCCCGGGGCGACAGGGTGGTCGTGGTATCGGGCGGCCTTGACGTGTACCTCCGGCACTGGGCGCAGGCGCATGGCCTGGAGTTGATCTGCTCATCGCTCGAGCAACGCAACGGGCGCTTTACCGGTCGCTACCGGGGAAGCCAATGCGTGGCGGCCGAAAAGGCTCGGCTGGTGCGTGAGCGATACCCGCTATCGGACTTCTCCGTAGTTCACGCATACGGCGATACGGTCGAAGATCACGAGCTACTCGCCTTGGCGCATGAGCCGTACTACCGTTGGCGGCCATGGGTTCCCGCCTGAGGTTCCCTCCCGTGCGATTGACGATGCACGAATCTGGAGCCCAGGAGAGCGAGATGAGTCCCCACTACAGGATCACGCAGCTGGCGCCAGATGATCTGCAGTTGATGGACGCCCTGCTGGATACGTTCGCCGAGGCATTCGACGACGCGGAGACTTATGCCGGCAAGCGCCCTGCTCCCGGCTACCTCCGGCGACTGCTCGGAAGCAGCAGTTTCATCGCGCTGGCGGCCGTGGCCGAAGGCAGGGTGGTCGGAGGACTGGCTGCATACGAGCTTCCCAAGTTCGAGCAAGAGCGCAGCGAGATCTACATCTACGACCTCGCAGTGCTGGCGTCGCACCGTCGGCAGGGCATAGCCACCGGGTTGATCCGGGAGTTGCAACGCGTGGCCTCGGACCGCGGGGCCTACGTCATCTACGTGCAGGCCGACACCGGGCCGGAGGACGAGGCGGCGATTGCCCTGTACTCCGGGCTGGGCATCAGGGAGGAGGTCCTGCACTTCGACATACCGGTGGACCTGCGTGCAGTTGGTCCCACGGCCCCGGCCTAGTCGCGGCTATCTTTGTCGCCCACCACCTGCTTGATCCGGGCGTGCCGTTGCCTGACTTCGATGCCGCTCCGTCACTGTTGCTGACGCCGCAGCAACTGGCTCCGTATGCAGGGCGGTACCGGATCCTCGGGGATGCAAATACGGTCGAACTGACCGTCGCCGATGACGGCCTGCATTACATCGAACGCGACGGCGAAGGGGAGCTTGTTCGCGAGTCCAGGTTGTTCGCACTGTCGCCGGATCGATTCGAACTGCGCGAGATTCCGGTGACCCTGGAGTTCGAAGGGCCGGACCGGGCGACACTCAAGGCAGGCGACCAGGTGTTCGTCATGGAGCGGATGTAGGGGTAGGCTGCAGTCGGCATCGCTTCGGCTCCGGAATGGAAGAGTGACTACCGGTCCACCCTGGTATCCGGCCCCAGGCCCGGCAAACCCGACAGCGATCTGGTCATCGGCTCGTTTGACGTGATCGTGGCCTTGCACGTTCAGATCCGGCACCTGGCACGTTGCAGCTTCCATAGTGTCACTTTAGTATCACTCCATGCGCACTGAACTCGTCACGACCCTGAAGCGGCAAGCAACCGAGCTGCTCTCCGACCTTGAGCGTGACAGGGAGCCGATCCTGATCACCCAACATGGTTTGCCGAGTGCCTATCTGGTCGATGTCGGCAGTTTCGAGCGGATGCAGAAGCGGATTTCGGTGCTTGAAGGTATCGCCCGCGGCGAAATGGCCGTGGCCGAGGGCCGGGTAGCCACCCATGCACAGGCGAAGGAACGCCTGTCCCGATGGCTGAAATAGTCTGGTCGGAACCGGCACCGGGCGATCTGGACGCAATTGCCGACTTCATCGCAATCGAGGATCCGGCCGCGGCGGCTGCTCTGGTGAGACGAGTATTTGCGCACGTTGAGCAACTCTCCGAGCATCCAGCCAACGGCAGCAGGCCGTCGGAGCTTGGCCGCGGGCGCTATCGGCAGATCGTCGAGCCGCCTTGTCGCGTGTTCTATCGCCACGATGGCGACACCGTTGTCGTGTTGCACGTGATGCGATCTGAACAACGGCTGCGTAAAACTCGCTTGGCACCCCGTTGACCGATCCCTGTCCATGAGCGAAGAACGACTGACGCACCTCATCTACACCAGCAGGTCCTCGCCCGGCTTCGATGCCCGGGAGCTGAAGTCGATCCTGCAGGCCTCGCGCGGGAACAACGCGCGCCGTGGGGTAACGGGGATGCTGCTGGCCGCGGGCGACAACTTCTTCCAGGTGCTCGAGGGTGACGAGGCGACCCTGCAGCCACTGTTCGCAACCATCATGGCCGATCCGCGCCACGCGGGCGTGACCATGATCATCCAGGAGCCGATCGCCAGCCGTGCGTTCGGGGACTGGACGATGGGCTTCGCCGAAGTCGCGCCCGAGGAGCTGGCGAGCCTTGAGGGCGCGAGCGATGCTTCGAACTCGGAACGCGTACTGGACGAGCTCAAACCCGGCCGCGCCAAGAAGATCCTCACCGCCTTCGCCCGGGGCCGCTGGCGCAGCCGCCTGGACTGACGGCGCAACGCAGGGCTCCATTTGCCGAGGGTGCTGCCGATACCTGCAAGATGAGCCCTGCCGACTTCACCTTCGCCTTCCAGCCCATCGTCGATACCCGGACCGGGAAGGCGTACTCCCATGAAGCCCTCGTCCGCGGCGCGGCGGGCGAGCCGGCGTGGCAGGTCCTGGGGCGCCACGCCGGCGCGGGCGCAGCCACCTTCGATGCAGCGTGTCGCGCCAGGGCCATCGAAGTGGCGACCCGCATCGGGCTGGACACCCACCTCAACCTCAACTTCATGCCCAGTACGGCTTTCGAGCCCGGGCTGGGTCTGGATTCGACCGTTGAGGCCGCCCGGCGCCACGGTTTCCCGCTGGACCGCATCATCATGGAGGCGACCGAAACCGAAGCCATCACCGACCACGCCCGCTTCGCCGAGTCGGTCAACCAGTACCGCCGTGCCGGCCTACAGTTCGCGATCGACGACTTCGGCGCCGGCTACTCCGGCCTGAACCTGCTGGCGGAATTCCAGCCCGACATGGTCAAGCTGGACATGGCGCTGGTGCGCGGAATCGAGTCGCACGGGCCGCGGCAAGCTATCCTGCGGGGCATCCACCAGGTGTGTGTGGACTTGGGCATCGATGTGGTGGTGGAAGGGGTGGAGACAGTGGAGGAGTTCGCCTGGTGCCATGCGCAGGGCGCCCACCTCTATCAGGGCTACCTGTTTGCCAAGCCCATGCTGGAGGGGATGCCGGAATTCGCGGAGCCCTATCTGGCGGTGCCCATGATCCGCTCAAGTCGGTGGCAGTCCGGCCGTTAACAGGGCCGAGTCCCAGGGAAGGATGTTTCGATTATCCGGTGCCGACCGCTTCGCCCGACAACGGCGAAGCGGCGTTGCCGGGTCCGGCGCAGTGCCCCTTCCCGAGCAGGACGACCATCGACCACGCAGCCACCCTTGCCGCTCTCCCAAGGCGCCGCCACTGCCGCGGCTGGCGTCTTGTCGCGCTGGTACTACTGGCCAGCATGCTGGGCGCCGCGGGCGCGCACGAGAACGTGCCGGGCCACCCGGTGCAGGTTCACCCGCACATCTCCCCCGCGCAGGCGGCCTTCGACAAGCTGTTCTGGGACATCGACGACGGCGTCTATCCGATCGGCTCGCGGGTGGACGCGCTCAAGCTGCTGGCCTGGTTGCGGGGCGCGGTACCGGCGGGGGACGTGCACCGTGAGTTGCAGTACCGCTACATGCACTGCCTGCTCGGATTCCAGCACGGGGCCGACGGAGCGCTCGATTACGCCCGCGAAGGCGTGGCAGCGGCCCGCGACGCGGGCGACGGTGCATCCGAAGCAGCGCTCCGGCTATGCCTGGGGCAACAACTTGTCGGACAGGGCGACGTCGGGGCGCAGCGCCAGGAGTTCGAGCGCGCCGCCGAGCTCGCCCGCCGCAGCCACGACTTCAACGTCCATGGCATCGCGCTGGTGCAGCGGGGGCATCTGCGCATGGATGCGGGGGAAGTGGCCCTCGGCCTGCAGGACCTGCTGGACGCGCAGGCGGTGTTCGAGGAAGGAAAAGTCGAGTTCCAGATCGAGTTCAATCTCTTCTCCATCGCGCAGGCCTACCGCCGCATTGCCGACCTCGACCAGGCCGACGAATACCTCGGGCGGGTGATGGACTTCGGCCGCGCCCGCAATGATGCGCTGGTGCTGGGCGTCACGCTGGTGGAACGCGCGCGTTTGCGCAGCGCCCAGGGCCGACACGCCGAGGCCGAGGCCGACCTGGAGGAGGCACTGGCGCTTTCCCGGCAACGCGGCAGCGACGACGACGTCACGATGATCCATCTGGCCCTGGCCGACGTGTACAACGCGGCCTCCCGCCCCCGGGAAGCACTGGAGGCGCTGGAGACGGCCAGCGCGGGCTATGCGCGCACCGGGGACTCACCGGAACCGGGGCGGATCGAGTTCGCCACGGGCGTGGCGCGATCACGACTGGGGCAACACCAGGCCGCGCTGGATGCTTTCGATCGCGCCCTGCCCGCTCTGCTGGACCGGGACGACATGCCGTCGGTGATGTTGCTGTACCAGGCGCGGGCGGTCAGTCGGGAAGCACTGGGCGACCCGGCCGGCGCCCTGGCCGACCTGCGCGAGTACGGGCATATGCGCCGTGATGCGGCGGAACGCATCACCGACCAGCGCGTGCTGGCGCTGAGCCATGGATTCGATGCCCGCTACCGGGACCTGCAGAACGCGCGCCTCCGGCTGGAGCAGGAACGGACCGAACGCCTGGCCGCCGCCGAGCGCCAGAAGACACCGTGGCGATTGGCCTCCATCGCACTCGGCGGGGCCCTGGTCGTGTTGCTGGTGTCGCTGGCGGTACTGCAGGCACGGCGGACCCTGGGGCTGCGGCGCATGGCCTCCACCGATCCTTTGACGGGCGCGGCCAACCGGAGGGCGATCCAACAGATCGCCACGAAGACGATCGCTGCCGCGGATGCACCGGCCTGCTTGGTGCTGCTGGACCTGGATCACTTCAAGCAGGTGAACGACCGTTTCGGCCACGGCGTCGGCGACCAGGTGCTGGTCCGCACGGTGGCCACGTGGAACACCGTGCTGCGGCAGGGGGACCGGCTCGGCAGGCTCGGCGGCGAAGAGTTCCTGGTGGTGCTGCCGGGTGCGGGCACCGGGGCCGGCATGCAGGTGGCCAGGCGTTTGCTGGAGGCCACGCGGGCCATGGATCTTTCGGACCTGGGCGAGGGATTGCAGCTCACCGTGAGCCTGGGCGTGGCGCAGATCGGTTCGGGGGACCGCACCTTGGAAGCCGTGCTCGAACGCGCCGATGCCGCGCTGTACAAGGCGAAGGACAACGGACGCGACCGGATTGAGCTGGCGGAACCACGGGGTACGGAGGGCACCTCGCCGTGACCCTCCGCTCAACGTGGCTGCTGCTTGCCCTGCTGATGCTGGCACCGATGCCGGCGCTGGCCGAGGCCGCACCGACGTCCCCACGGTCGGTTGATAGCCCGGTGCCTGACGAAGGCGGCCCCGCCGCTTTCGACCGGCTGTTCCGCGAACTGGACCTGGGCGGTCTGGGCGAAGCCACGCCCGACCAGGCGCGCGAGGAGGTCGCCCGGCTGCACGGGCTGCTGCCGACCGGCGATGCGCGGCGCGAACTGGAGTACCGCTACCTGGCGTGCCGGCTGCCAGCCGACGACCCGATGGCGGGTGTGGAGGCCGCGAGCCAAGGGCTGGAGGATGCACGTCGGCTGGACGACAAACCGGCGCAAGCGAGGTTCCTCTACTGCCGTGCAAGATCGCGCGAGGCCCTGGGGCGGCCGGACCAGAGCCTGACCGACTGGGAAGCCGGCCTTGCGCTTGCCCGGGAAGCGGGCGAGTGGCGGCTGGTGGCGGACGGCCTGATCGGCCGTGGACACATGCGCTCACTCCTGGGTGAACACGCGCGTGCGCTCAACGACTTCATCACCGCGCAGGAGCTCTATACCTCCACCGGCAACGCCCGGCTCGCGCGCGACAACGTGATCAACCTCGGCACTGCCTATCGGCGCATGGGCGAATACGACAAGGCCTTGGCGCACCTGCAACTGGGGCACGACCAGGCGGTGCGCCGTGGTTACTGGAGCTCCCAGGCGATCGCGCTGCTGCAGCAGGGCTACCTGTTCGAGGCGCTCGACCAGCCTGCAAAGGCTCAGGATGCCTACGAGCGCCTGATCGAACTGGTTAGCGAACATGGCACACCGAGCGAGACCGGCTTTGGGCGCGTCGGGCTGGGCTCCGCGCTGATCAGGCAGCAGCAGTACCGGCCGGCGTTGGACGCGCTTGCAAAAGCGGAAGCGGATTTCGCATCGATTCAGGACACCTCCAGCCTGGACCGCCTGCACCTGCACCGGGGCCAGGCCCTGGCGGGCCTGGGCCGACATCGCGAGGCGCTGGTGGAGTTCAACGCGGCGGCCCGCCACATGGCCGCGGCCAACAACGAACGCTACCTGGCATTGTTGCTCCCCGAGCGTTCCCGGACGCTGGAGGCGCTTGGCGAGACCGAGCAGGCACTGGACGATTACAAGCACTTCATCGAGATACAGGAGCGGCTGCTGGCGTCGATGTCCGAGCAGCGTTCGGTCGCCATGCGCCACCAGTACGACGCGACCCGGCGCGAACTCGATACCCGGCGCCTGACGACCGAGACCGCACTTCGCAGGCAGGAACTCGATGCTCTGATGAAGGCCCGCCGCTGGCAATGGATCGCGCTCTCACTGGGTGTGGTGCTGGTGCTGGTGCTGGCCACCCTGGTGTGGCGCCAGAAGAGACGCGCCCGCCGGCTCGGCGTGATGGCGATGACCGACGAGCTGACCCGCATTGCCAACCGCCGCAACATCGAGCTGTTCGGGGAGGAGGCCGTGGCTGCCGCCCTTGACGAGCGCCGCCCGTTGACGGTGCTGGCCCTGGACATCGATTTCTTCAAGAAATTCAACGACACCTTTGGCCACCATGCCGGCGACCGCGTCCTCACGCGAGTGGCTGCGGCCGCACAGGGCGCCCTGCGCCAGATCGACCGGCTCGGCCGCATCGGTGGTGAAGAATTCCTGGCGGTGCTGCCCGGTACCGGCGCCGAGGCGGGCGCGCAGGTGGCCGAGCGTGTGCGCAGTTGCGTCGAAGACCTCGACCTGGACGACATCGCCGACGGGATACGGGTGACGATCAGCATCGGCGTGGCGGAACTGCACCCGGCCGATGCCGACTTCAAGGCCCTGGTGGCCCGCGCAGACCGCGCGCTCTATCGTGCGAAGGCCAACGGCCGGAATCGGGTGGAACCGGACCTTCCGGCATCCGGGACCTGAGCGGCTAGCGCCCCTTCAGCCGCGCAAAGGCCGCAAGGGCATCGTTTCGACTTTCGCCCAGGTCCACGATGGGGTGCGGGTACCCCTGCGTCGCCGCCAGGCCTGCAGCGCCCGCTTCCCATGGCGCATGGCGCGCCCGCGCCGGCAGGCCCCGCAACTCCGGCACCCATCGCGCGATGTACTCGCCCTGCGGATCGAACTTGCGAGCCTGCAGCACCGGGTTGAATACACGGAAATACGGCGCGGCGTCCACGCCGGTCCCGGCCACCCATTGCCAGCCGAGCGCGTTGTTGGCCAGGTCCGCATCGACCAGCGTGTCGTGGAACCAGCGGGCGCCGTGGCGCCAGTGGATGCGCAGGTTCTTGGTAAGGAAGCTGGCGACGATCATCCGGACCCGGTTGTGCATCCAGCCGGTCGTCCAGAGCTCCCGCATGCCCGCGTCGACGATCGGCACGCCGGTGTTGCCGCGTTGCCAGGCCCGCAGCAACGCCGCATCGGGCTGGGCCCATTGGAAGTCGTCGAACCTCGGGTTGAAGTTGTCGTCCGGGGTATGCGGGAAATGGTGTAGCACGTGGTGGGCGAACTCGCGCCATCCAAGCTGCCGGAGGAAGACAGCGCGCTCATCGGGTGGACCGGCCGCGTCCAGTTCCGCGGCGACGCGCCATGGAGCGATCTCTCCGAAATGGAGGTGCGGCGATAGCCGTGATGTCAGTGCACGATCCGGTCGGTCGCGGCCTTCGCTGTATGTGTGGAGCTTCGAATCGATGAAGGCCTGCAGCGCGAGGGCGGCTCCCTGCTCACCCGGTATCCATTCGTCCCAGAAGGTGTTGTCCCAGCGCGGGACCGGTTGCAACCCGAGCGCATCCAAAGCGACTTCGCCGGGCACGGGATCCATTGTGGGCAAATGGTCGGGTGCCGGCTGCAGGCCGGGTGGATTCCACGCCTGCAATGCGGCCTTCCAGAACGGGGTAAACACCCGGAATGGATCACCGGCCCTGGTCTCCAGTTGCCAGGGTTCGAACAGCAGGCTGCCGTTGAAGGCTTCGGCGCGCAGGCCCAACTGGCGCAATTCCCGGCGGATGCGGGTGTCGCGTTGATCAATCGCCGGCTCGTGCCGGCGGTTCCAGAAAACCGCGGCCGCCCCGGTCGAGGCGGCCACGGAGGCCAAAGTGGCGAGACTGTCGCCCGCGAACACATGCAGGCGGGAGCCACGCTGGCGAAGCTCGGCATCGAGCGCGGCAAGCGAACGGTGCCGCCACGCATCCGATGCCGCCCCCGGCGCCCACGCACCCTCTTCGTGCGGTGCGTGGATATAAACCGGCACGGGTGCCAGGCCGGCCTTCAGGGCCGCCTGCAGCGCCGGGTGGTCCCGCAGGCGCAGGTCGTCGCGGAACCACACCAGGGCGGTGGGCGTCGGGGAAGGCGTCATCCCGTCATTCGAGCAGGGTTGGCGCCCGGGCTCAACGGCGTGCTTCGGCCCGGACCTCGCCAGTGCTGCCGGCACGCATCAGCGGCATGATCTGGTACAGGGCCGAGAGACCGACCAGCACGTAGACCAGCCGGGCGAGCAGTGCATCCTGGCCGCCGAATATCGTGGCGACCAGGTCGAACTGCGCGGCGCCGACCAGGCCCCAGTTGATGCCGCCGACGATGATCAGTGCGAGGGTCACGAGGTTGAGTGCTTTCATGGGTTGCGCTCCGGTTGTGGGAGAAGTTGTCGGATGATTGCCGTGGCCGGGACGCCTCAGCCGCCCGGCATCAGCACCTTGTCGATCACGTGGATCAAGCCGTTGGTGGCGGTGACGTCGGCCATCACCACGTTGGCGCCGTCCACCATCACGCCACTGTCGTTGGCGCTGATGTCGACCGACTCGCCGTTGACGGTGGCGGCTTCGTCCAGGCCGGCGACGCGGCCGGCGGGATAACGGCCGGACACCACGTGGTAGGTCAGGATGGCGACCAGCTGGTCCTTGTTCTCGGGCTTGAGCAGGTTGTCGACCGTACCTGCCGGCAGCGCGGCGAAGGCCTCGTCGGTCGGCGCGAAGACGGTGAACGGACCATCGCCCTTGAGGGTGTCGACCAGCCCGGCCGCGGTGAGTGCGGCGGCGAGCGTGTTGAACTTGCCGGCGGCGACGGCGGTATCGACGATGTCGCCCTTGGCCTGGTCGGCCTTGGCGTGGCCGCCGCCATGATTGCCGGCGACGGCGACGGGAGCCATCAGGCCGAGCGCGAGCGCGGCGGTGAGCATGCGGAGGGGGGAAGCTTTGCGGGTGGTGGCGGAGCGGGTCATCTGGGCAGTCCGGTTGGGGGTACGGCGCCTAGTGTCAGGTGCCAGCTGTTAGGCACCCGTACAATTTGTAGTTGTACGTTTGTTGTACATTTGTGCCCATGTTCCCAGTCAAGGCCGCCGCCGAGCTCAGCGGGCTCACCCCCGAAACGTTGCGTGCGTGGGAGCGGCGGCACGCGGCCGTGGTCCCCCACCGGGACGGCAAGGGGCGGCGCCTGTATGACGGCGGCATGGTGGAGCGCCTGACCCGGCTGCACCGGCTCACCGACCGCGGACACCCCATCCGGGACGTCGCCGGCCTCGATGACGACGCGCTTGGACAGTTGCTGGAGGAGAGTCGCCATACCGGCTACGGCGGGCTCGATGCCCTGCCCGGCCAGATGCTGGATGCCATCGCCGACTACCGCGTCGACGTGTTCGACCGTGACCTCTCCGTTGCCATAGCAACGCTGCCGGTACCGGTGCTGGTCGGCAAGGTGGTGGCGCCGCTACTGCGGGAGGTCGGTGTGCGCTGGGCGGACGGGCGCCTGGCGATCGCCCAGGAGCGGCTGGTCAGCAGCCTGTTGCGGGCCCGCCTGTTGTCGATTCTCAACCAGCATCCGCGCGAGCGCCGGCCGCGCGTGCTGTTCGCCACCCTGCCGGGGGAGCCGCATGAACTCGGCCTGCTCGGCGCTGCGCTGCACGCGTACGAGGCCGGCATGCCAGTGCTTTACCTGGGCACGGAACTGCCGGCCGTCGAGCTTGCGCGCGTGTCGGCGCGACTCGGGGCGGCGGCGGTTGCGATCAGCTCGGTCGATCCGGGGCAGGCGCAGGAAGCGTTGGCGGAACTGCGCGCACTCGACAAGGCGCTGGCGGACGGCGTGCCGGTATGGCTGGGCGGTGCAAACGCGCGTTACCTGGCCGAGGAGTTGGGGATTCCGCGGGTGCAGGCAGTGGTCGACCCGTCCGCCCTGACCCGACTGGCACGGGGGCGGCCCGCACCCAAACGGCGTGACTGAGCGCGGATACACTCGGCCGACCTTCCAGGGCGTGACCCGCATGACCCATCGCCGCGCCGCTCGGCTGTATCTCCTTGCCCTGCTCTGTTTCCTGGCGCTGTCCTTCGGTACGGCATTGGCCAGCCCGCCCGTCCGGGTGCTGTTCGTCGGCAACAGCCACACAGCGACGAATGGTTTGCCGCAGGTGGTCGAGACGTTGGCCGCACGGCAGGGCGTCCGGCTTGAGGTCGAAATCATCGCCGAGCCCGGGTATTCGCTTGGCGACCATCTCGCCGGTCGGGAGCTTCGCGCAGCACTCCAGGAAGACTGGGGCTGGATCGTGCTGCAGCAGGGGCCTTCCTCGCTGCTGGAGAGCCGGGAGGACCTCATCGCCAGCACGCGGTCGGTTGCGGCACTCCTGCAAGGCCGCCCGACGCACATTGCACTGCTGTCGGTGTGGCCCCACCGCAGGCATCGGGATACCTCGCACGCCGCGGAGGAGAGCTATCGCCAGGCGGCCAGGGCAATCGGCGGCTGCGTGCTGCCCGCCGCCACGGCATGGCGCCACGCACTGGCCGCCGATGCACCGCCCCGCCTCTACCAGCGCGACCAGTTGCACGCCTCGGAGGTGGGGACGGTGTTGGCGGCGCTGACAATGCTGTCCGGGCTGATCGGCGAGGACGCTGCCGGCCTGGCTTCGCCCGACGACGCACCGCCTGCCGGAATGGACGAAGAGCTGCACACCCTGCACCAAGCCGCAGCACGCGCCCATCGCGAGGAGCCGGAGCGTTGCAGCGGGATGGCGGAGCCCACGTAGCGGGCGAAGGAACAAGGACCGGCGCCCCAATAAAAACGGCCGCCCGGAGGCGGCCGTCGGGTACAGCAGGACGAGCTGCTTAGAAGCGGAACTCACCGCCCAGGGCGATGGTGTCCACGTCCACGTCCACGCCGTCGTAGTCGGCCTGGCGGCGGTCGAAGTTCAACGACATGCCGAAGCGCGGGTTGAAGTCGTAGCCGACGCTGACGCCGTAGTACGGCTTGGTGGAGTGCTCGTCGTCGATGACGTCGAAGTCGTCCTCGCGCAGCTGCGCGGTCACGCGGGCGACGCCGACGCGGCCACCGATGAAGAAGCCGGTGTGCGCGGCCGGGCCGAAGTTCTTCTTGCCAGCGATGCCGGCGCCGAAGGAGACCAGGTCGAAGTCGACGTCGTCGCCCAGGTACTCGGAGTACATCGTGCCGATGTGGCCTTCGACGGCGAAGTTCTGGTTGAACCAGTAGCCACCACCGAACACGGCGGAGGTGTCGTTGTCGCTGTCGGAGACGCCGGCGAAGCTGACTTCAACGTCGCTCTGGCCGATCTCGCCGCGGATGAAGCCACCGGTGCCATCTTGGGCCATAGCGGCCGGGGCAATCATGGCCAGGGCCAGCGCGGAGGACAGGATCAGGGTCTTCTTCATGGGGGTACGAATCCTTTGCTTGATAGCGCCCACACTTGGGCGGCGGGCAGGATGCCACGTTTTCACCCCATGTCAATTTTTCGTTAATCCAGCAGTCATTGACGCCCCGTCGCATGGCCGTGCCTTACGGTCTCGGCTTTCCTGGAAGAAGGAACACGCAATGGCACGCATCACGGGTGGGAAGGCATTCGCAGGCCTGTTGGGGTGGCTGCTGGTCTGCTTCATCGCGGCCGGCATTGGCGGCGTGGCCTCAATGCAGGCCGGCGAGTTCTACCAGGCGCTGGCGCAGCCGGATTGGGCGCCGCCGTCTTCGGTGTTCGGACCGGTCTGGACGACGCTGTACGCGCTGATGGCGGTATCGGCCTGGCTGGTCTGGCGCGAACGCGGATTCCGCGCCGCATCGACGGCGCTCACCCTGTTCCTGGTGCAACTGGCGGTCAATGCGCTGTGGAGCTGGCTGTTCTTCGCCTGGCAGATGGGCGGGGCGGCGTTGGCCGACATCGTGCTGCTGTGGGTGTTGATCGTCGGGACGATGGTCGCCTTCTGGCGGGTCAGCCGGCTCGCCACCTGGCTGCTGGTGCCCTACCTGTTGTGGGTGAGCTTCGCCGGCTTCCTGAACTACACGGTGTGGCAGCTCAATCCCGGCGTGCTCTGAGCTTTCGGCACGGGCGGGCGCACGCGCGCCCGGCTACGGTAGCGCCAAGGACAGCTACCGGAGATGCCGATGAAGGCACTTGCATCGATCGCGACCGTTTTGTTTGCGCTTCTCGCCGCGCCGGCCCAAGCGACGCCCACGCTGCCGGGATGCGGCGAACTCTGCGGCAAGATGCGACAGGTGGTGCAGGACCTGACCCGCATCGAGACGCCCGGCGGCGTGCAGGACACCTACAAGGCGCGCATCGGCGGCATCGACCAGTGGATCAACATCCGCGGCCACGACCGCGCCAACCCGGTGATCCTGTTCGTGCATGGCGGGCCGGCGTCCCCGGCGATGCCGACGGCCTGGCAGTTCCAGCGCCCAGTCGAGGAGTACTTCACCGTCGTCCACTATGACCAGCGCGCGGCCGGCAAGACCTTCCGCGCCAATGATCCGGAGGCGGTCGAGGACAGCATCCGGATCGATCGATACGTGGAGGATGCCATCGAGGTCGCCGAGCACGTGCGCGAGAAGCTGGGCAAGGACAAGCTGGTTCTGGTCGGCCACAGCTGGGGCACGATCGTGGCGACGAAGGCCGCGCTGGAGCGCCCGGACCTGTTCCATGCCTATGTCGGCATCGGGCAGGTCATCAACACCCGCCTCAACGAGAAGTTGAGCTTCGAGTTCGGCCTGGCGCAGGCCCGGGCGGAAGGCAACGAGGCGGCGATCACCGAGATGGAGTCGATCGCGCCCTACCCCGGCGACGAGCCGATCACCCGCGAGCGCATCATCATCGCGCGCAAGTGGCCGCAGTATTACGGCGGCATGACTGCGTACCGCGCCGAGTCGCCGTATTACCACCGTGGCCCGTGGCTGTCGCCCGAATACGATGCCGACGACGTCGCCGCCATCAACGACGGCAACGTGTTCACCCTGTGGCGGATCCTGCCGGAGTTCCTGGAGGTGGATTTCACCGGCGTGGATCGCTTCCCGATCCCGGTGGTGATGTTCATGGGCCGGCACGACTACACCACCCCCTCGGCGCCCACGGCGGAGTGGATCGAAGCTATCGAGGCACCCTACAAGCGCGGGGTGTGGTTCGAGCGCTCGTCCCACATGGTCCCGTGGGAGGAGCCTGGCAAGACGCTGGTCAGCCTGCTGGAACACGTGCGGCCGCTGGCCATCGAGTCAGCCGGCGGCCGCTAGCGCGCTCCGCTACCAGGCGCGGCCGTACTGGTCCGGCGACTGCAGCTTGCCGCCCAGCTCGGCCGCCGCGCGCCGCGGGAAGTATGGATCGCGCAGCAGTTCGCGGGCGAGCAGGACGACGTCGGCCTCGCCCTCGGCAATGATGCGTTCCACCTGGGCCGGCTCGGTCAGCAGGCCGACCGCACCGGTGGCGATGCCGGCCTCGCGGCGGATCCGGGCGGCGAACGGCACCTGGTAGCCGGGGCCGACGGGGATGGACGCCTTGGGTACGGTGCCGCCACTGGATACGTCGATGAGATCCACGCCGCGCTCTTTCACCAGACGGGCCAGCGCCACGCTCTGCTCGATGTCCCAGCCCTCCCCCTCCACCCAGTCGGTGGCGGAGATGCGCAGCCATAGCGGCAGCCGCTCGGGCAGCGCCGCGCGCACGGCGTCGATGACCTCCAGCGTGAGGCGGATGCGGTTTTCGAAGCTGCCGCCGTAGCGGTCATCGCGCTGGTTGGCCAGTGGCGAGAGGAACTGGTGCAGCAGGTAGCCGTGGGCGGCGTGGATCTCGATCAGCCGGAAGCCGGCATCGAGCGCGCGCCGGGTGGCGGCGGCGAAGTCGGCCACCACTTTCTTGATACCCGCCTCGTCGAGCGCATCCGGCACGGGGGAGCCTGCATCGAAGGCCAGTGCCGACGGCGCCACCGGCGTCCATCCACCATTCGCTGGATCCACGATACCGCCACCACGCCACGGCGCGTCGGTACTGGCCTTGCGGCCCGCGTGCGCGAGTTGCACGCCCGCGATCGCGCCGTTCTTCTCGATGAAGGCGTTGATCGGCGACCACGCCTGCGCCTGCGCGTCGTTCCACAGCCCGGTGTCCGCGGGCGAGATGCGGCCCTCCGGCGAGACCGCCGAGGCCTCGGCGATCACTGCCGAGGCACCGCCGACCGCCCGGCTGCCCAGGTGCACCATGTGCCAATCGTTCGGCACTCCGTCGTGGGCGGAGTACTGGCACATCGGCGAGACGATGATGCGGTTGCGAAAAACGAGGTCGCGCTGGGTCAGCGGGTCGAACAAACGGGACATGCGGATGCCTCATCGATGGCGGCCGTACAGGGTAGTCTGGGGCGGTCATGGCAGCTGGAACACCGATGAAACTGATCGTTGCAGGCACCGCATGCATCCTCCTTGCGAGCTTCCCGGCCGCGGCCCAGAACGACAAGTCGGACTGGCCGGAAGGCAGTGCGATGCACACCGGGTTCGTGTTCGCAGAGCAACTCGACGAGGCACAGGCTGCGCTGGAGCAGCGACACAGGCGGCTCGTCGAGCTGGCCAACGAGTACAGCTCCGGCTACTTGGGCACCCGGATTCCATCTGCGATCGAGGCCGAGCACGCGGCGTGGCTGGCGTATCGAGAGGCCGGTTGCGAACTCTTCGGAGCGGCGACCGGCGCTGGCGGCACCTGGCCCAGCACCCACGCGCTGGGTTGCGAGGTCGACTTGACCACCCGACGCCTGGAGACGGTGACGAATGCCGTCCAGTGCATTGAAGAGCAGCCCGAGGGCGAGCGCGACCTCGGCCTATACAGCTGCCTTGAGCCGTTGCAGCCGCCGGTGCCGGGCATCGGCGAGGCCTGAAGGCCGCCTCCGGACCCCTCGGTATGGCGGGGGGTGGTCGGCTAGACTGTCCGTTCCGCCGCATTACCGCTGGCATGAGCCCAGGCCACTGATGAACCCGAACTACCTGGATTTCGAGCAGCCCATCGCCGACCTGGAAGCGAAGATCCAGGAACTGCGCCACGCCAGCCACGGCTCGGCGGTGGATGCGGACGCCGAGGTGTACGCGCTGCAGGACAAGCTGCGCAAGCGCACCGCCCAGATCTTCCGCGACCTCTCGCCTTGGCAGGTCTCGCAGCTGGCCAGGCACCCTGCCCGCCCGCACACCAACGATTACATCCGGGTGATGTGCGAGGAGTTCCAGGAGCTGGCCGGCGACCGCGCCTACAGCGACGATGCCGCGATCGTCGGCGGCCTGGGCCGGATCGATGGCCGCAGCGTGGTGATCATCGGCCACGAGAAGGGTCGCGACACCAAGAGCAAGGTGCGCCGCAACTTCGGCATGCCGCGGCCGGAGGGCTATCGCAAGGCGCTGCGCCTGATGAAGCTCGCCGAACGCTTCCAGTTGCCCATCCTGACCTTCATCGACACCCCCGGCGCCTACCCCGGCATCGGCGCCGAGGAACGCGGGCAATCCGAGGCGATCGCCCGCAACCTGCTGGAGATGGCCGAGTTGAAGGTGCCGATCATCTGCACCGTGATCGGCGAAGGCGGTTCCGGCGGCGCGCTGGCCATCGGTGTCGGCGACAGCACGGTGATGCTCCAGTACAGCACCTACTCGGTGATCTCGCCCGAAGGCTGCGCCTCGATCCTCTGGAAGGATCCGGCCAAGGCCAAGGACGCGGCCGAGCAGTTGGGCCTGACTGCCCACCGCCTGCAGGGACTGGGGCTGGTCGACAAGGTGGTGCGCGAGCCTACCGGTGGCGCGCACCGCAATCCGAAGCAGATCGCGACCCGCCTCAAGGCGACGCTAATGAACGAGCTTGACGCGCTGGAGCAACTGCCGGTGGCCGAGCTGCTCGAGCGCCGCTACCAGCGCCTGCGCAGCTACGGGGCCTACGAAGCCGCCTGAGGGCGGCTCCGATCTTCCGTCGAGATCCGCAGTTCCCGGTCAGGCCGCGCGAGCGGCCTTTCGCGTTCCACTGGTCGACAGCACGAACCGGCCGACCGCGGCGCGGAGGCGGTCCGCCTGGTCGGTCAGCGAGGTGCTCGATGCCGCCACCTCCTCCACCAGCGAGCTGTTCTGCAGGTTGGCGTCCTCGAGCTGGCCGATCGATTCGCTGACATCCTGCAGCCCGCGCGACTGCGCCTCGATGGAATCCGAGGCCTGGGCGGCCAGGGCGGCGATCTGCTCCGACGACCCCGCCATCTGCTCCAGTGACTTGCCGGAACGGGCCACCAGGTCGTTGCCTTCCGCGACGCGATCACCCGCCACCGCGATCAACCCGCGGATGTCCTTGGCGGACTGGGTGGTGCGCTGTGCCAGCATGCGCACTTCGGAGGCGACCACGGCGAAACCGCGGCCCTGCTCGCCCGCCCGCGCGGCCTCGACGGCAGCGTTGAGCGACAGCAGGTTGGTCTGGAACGCGATCGAGTCGATCAGCCCGATGATGTCGGCGATGCGCGTGGTGGCTTCGGTAATCGCGGCCATGGCGCTGACCGCCCCGCGCACCACCTCGGCACCTTCCTGCGCCCGCTCGTTGGCCGACCGCGTGATCTCGCGGGTCTGGCGGCTGTTCTCGGCCGCGGCGCTGATCGAGCTGACCAGTTGCACCACGTTGGCTGCCGAGCGCTCCAGGGAGCTGGCCTGCTGTTCGGTCCGGGCCGACAGATCAGCATTGCCGCGGGCGATCTCGTTCGCACCCGCGCCGACCTCGTCGGCCGCTGCCGCCACGCCCTGCAGCGCGGACTGCAGATGGTCCAGCGAGCGGTTCAGGGTGCCGGTCACCTCCGCCAGTGCGCCATCGAACTCGCCCGTGGCACGTCGGGTGAGGTCGCCTTCCGCCAGGGCCGCCGTGGTGGCGCCGATCTCGTGGAAGGCCGAATCCAGCGATTCCAGGGCACGGTTGACCGAGCCCTTCAGGTCGTCGAGCTCGCCGGGCAGGTCCAGGTCGATGCGCTGGCTGAAGTCGCCTGCGGCCGCGCCGGCCATGGTCGAACGCAGCGCGGCAAGCGCCGACTGCAGGCCGCCCATCGCGGCATCGACCTTGGCGCGGGACTCGCCCTGCACGCTGGCATCCATCCGGGCGGCGAAATCGCCACGGGCGATCGCATCCATCACCTCGTCCAGCGCGGCCATTGTGCCCGCTACGGAATCGGCGCCCTGGTTGACACCCTGCTTCAGGGTGGCGAGGTCACCGGGAAGATCGGCCTCGACCCGGCGGGAGAAGTCGCCGCGCGCGACCGCGCCCAGCACTTCGTTGGTCTCGCCGATGGCGGAATTCAGGTTGCCGAGCAGGCCCTGGAAATCGCGGCACATCATGGCGATGGCATCGCTGCCCTCGACCTCGATACGCGACGAGAAGCGGCCAGCGGAGACGTCGGCGATGACCTTGCGCAGCCGGTCGATCGGCCCGCGAATGGCCTGGTCGACCGCGATCGAGGCCAGGATCACCACGATCGCCAGCAGCACCACCAGGCCGATGCCCAGCATTGCCGCGCGATTGGCCGAAGCGGAAGCGTCTCCCAATGCCGCGGTAAAGGCGGCCTGGCGCTCGGTGGCCAGTGCGGCCAGCCCGGTGCTGAAGGTGTCGTAGGCCTGTTGCATGGCCTGCGCCTGCGCCTGCAGGTCGGCGATGTCGATATCACCGTTGATCTGCCCCATCACCGTGCCACGCGCCAGTGCGACGTAATCCGCCCACTGCAGCGAAAGCGTTTCGAGCTGGGCCGCCAGCGCGGGGTTGGCCTTGCCCATGGCCGCCAGTTCCGAGGCCACCTGTTCGCTCTGTGCGACCGCGTCCTCAACCAGGAACTCGTCACTGGTGCCCAGCGCCTGGGTGAACAGCGAGCGCACCTCGACGTGGGCTATGCCTATCCGTGGATCCGCACGCCGGTGTCGATGTACAACCAGCCGTGGTCCAACAACGACGGCATCAGCTTTACCCACACCGGCTACTTCGGTGACTGGTACTCGCAGCTCCAGCTGGTTTATGGCCACTTCGAAGGCGACGCCCGCTTCGACGGCTACAACTACGACGCGAAGCTCGAGAACATCGTCGGTTTCGCCTGGGACGGCGAATACAACGAGTGGCTGTCGCTGCGCGCGGCTTATCTCCAGGGCGACCTGAGCGTCGCCGGCACCTCGATGGACGACCTCGCCGCCGCACTCCAGGCCTACGGGCAGCCGGGCCTGGCCGCCGAGCTCGACTACAACGAAGACAAGGGCAGCTTCGCGAACGTCGGCTTCAAGGTCGACCGGGCCAACTGGCTGGTGGTCGGCGAATACGCCATCACCCGGATGGAAGACACCGCGATGGCCGGCAACGACCGCGCCGACTGGTACCTGTCGGCGGGCCGCCGCTTCGGCAACGTGATGCCGCACCTGACCTGGGGTCGTCGCGACGCCGACGTCCGCACCGACCTGCTGGCGGCGCTGCCGCCGGAGCATCCGCTGTACGGGCCGGTGGCAAGCGCCGCCGCCAGCGAGCAGCTGGACGAGTCCTTCGTGGGCCTGGGCGTTCGGTGGGACTTCGCCACCAACGTCGCGTTCAAGGCCGACTGGACCCGCTACGACAGCAGGATCGCCGAACACGGGGACGCCGACATGGTCTCCACCGGCCTCGTCTTCACGTTCTGACCGGGAGCCCATCATGAAAAAGAACTTCCTGGCATTCCTGGCGCTCGCACTGCTGGCCGGCCACGCCCATGCCGGCTCGGTGATCGTCGCCGCCGACAGCAAGGCCGGCGCGATGGACGCCGAGGCGGTACGCCGCGTGTTCCTCGGCCGCGAGGCTGCGGTCGGCGGCGCCAAGGCGCAGGTCATCTACCAGAAGGGCGGCGCGGTGCGCGAAACCTTCGACAAGGCGGTACTGGGCAAGGCCGGTGCCGAACTGACGACCTACTGGTCGCGGCTGATCTTCACCGGCAAGGCCACCGCGCCGGACGAGGTGGCCAACGATGCGGCGGTGAAGGCGAAGGTCGCCGGTACGCCGGGCGCCATCGGCTACGTGTCCGATGCCGCCGTCGATGGATCGGTGAAGGTGCTGCACAAGTTCTGAGTGCTTCACCGGGATGACCGGACGGCCCGCGGTGCGAAAGCCCCGCGGGCCGTTCCGTTTCCGGCGCCAGGCATTCCCGCTCCATTCCAGGACTTGGCGCCGTGGCACCATTCGCGCATGCGCGCCCTCCTCTCGCCCAACGACCTGCCCAAGGCCCCGATCTGCGTGGCCTTCAGCGGCGGGCTGGATTCGAGCGTGCTGCTGCACCTGCTCGCCGCCCTGCCGATGGCCCGTGAGCGCGGCCTGCGCGCATGGCATGTCCACCACGGCCTGCAGCCCGCGGCCGACGGCTGGGCCAACCACTGCGCCGATACGTGTCGTGCGCTGGACGTCGAGTTGCGGGTATCCCGGGTGTCTGTGATTGCCGGCGGCGACGGCCCCGAGGCGGCTGCACGTCGCGCCCGTCGCACTGCATTCGCATCCGGGCTTGGCCATGGTGAAGTCCTGGCGCTGGCCCACCACCAGGACGACCAGGCGGAGACCTTCCTGCTGCGCGCGCTTCGTGCGTCGGGCATCGATGGACTGGCGGCGATGCAGCCTTGGCAAGCCTTCGCATCGGGGTTCATGTGGCGGCCGCTGTTGCAGGCGACACGGGAATCGCTGGAGGACTACGCAACGGCACACGCCCTGCGCTGGATCGAGGATCCCAGCAACACCGATGTCTCCATGGACCGGAATTTCCTGCGTCGCCGCGTGATGCCCTTGCTTCGGGAGCGGTGGCCACATGCGACCGCGGCGCTGGCCGGCTCGGCCTCCCTGTGCGCACAGGCCGCTGGACTGCTCCAGCAAGAGGACGCGGCAGCCATGGCCGGCGTCTCGGGCGCCGAGCCAGGGGAGCTCTCCCGCGCGAAGCTCCTCCAGCTCAAGGTCGAACGGCGCGCACGGGTGCTGCGGCACTGGATCGACTCGCTCGGCCTGCCACCGCTCCCCGCCACCGGAGTCGCCCGGATCGAATCCGATCTCCTGCGGGCCCGCGAGGACGCCTCCGCACGTTTCGAGTGGAACAGCACCACTGTAGTGGCCTGGCGCGACCGGCTCCACGCCGGACCGGTGCGGCCACCGCTGCCTGATGGCTGGCAGGTGGAGTGGGACGGACGCGCGCCGCTGGACTTGCCCGGCGGCGGCACTCTCGCCCTCGTCACCACCCCTACCCCCGTTGTAGGAGCGGCTTCAGCCGCGATCGGAGAGTCGTTCGCCCGCGCCGGGTCCACGATCGCGGCTGAAGCCGCTCCTACGCCCCGAAGCAAGTCCCCTTGGGGGACAACGGTCCGTGGAGCCGCGGGCAGGACTCCGGGCTTCGCCGAGCCGCTGGTGGTGCACGCGCGGCGTGGCGGGGAGCGCATCGCGCTGCCAGGCCGGGCCCATTCCCACGCGCTCAAGCACGTCCTGCAGGACACTGGCGTACCGCCATGGGTGCGCGCGCGGATGCCGCTGGTCTCCACCCGGGACGGCGAGCTGCTCGCGGCGGGTGATCGGCTGTTGTCGTCGTCTTTCAGCCGCCGGCTCGCAGCGCACGGCGCCCGCCTGGAGTGGGATGAAGGCAGTGGCCCGGCTCGCGTCGATTGACCCCGCAGGCACCCCACCCCACACTTGCCCGATGGCACGGAAAACCCAGAACGAAGCCTCGCCGGTCGCCGATTTCGAGACGTCCCTGGACGCCCTCGAGCAGCTGGTCGAAAAGATGGAACACGGCGACATGACGCTGGAGGAGTCCCTGGCGGCGTACGAGCGCGGGGTCGGGCTGTACCGGCATTGCCAGACGGCGCTGGAACAGGCGGAGCTGCGCGTGCGCCTGCTCAGCGATCCGCAGGATCCCGCCAGCGGCGAGGATTTCGCCGCAGCCCCGGGGCCCTCCGAACGCAATGACTGACACGCGCCTTGCGGCGTGGCGCGAGCGCACCGACGCGGCGCTGGCACGGGCGCTGCCTGATCCTTCGGCTTCGCCCGGGCGTTTGCACGCCGCCATGCGCCATGCGGTGCTGCTGGGTGGCAAGCGCATGCGCCCTCTGCTGGTCCACGCCACGGGTGCCCTGCTGGATGCCGATACGGCGCTGCTGGATGCACCGGCAGTGGCCGTCGAACTGGTGCATGCCTACTCACTGGTCCACGACGACCTGCCGGCCATGGACGACGACGAACTGCGCCGCGGGCAGCCCACCGTGCACGTCGCGTTCGACGAGGCCACCGCGATCCTGGCCGGCGATGCCCTGCAGTCGCTGTCGTTCCAGGTGCTCGCGGGAGCCCCTGGCGACGCCGCGCTGCGCGGACAGCTGCTGGCCACGCTGGCCGGCGCTGCCGGCGCTGCCGGCATGTGTGGCGGCCAGGCACTCGACCTGGAGGCGACCGGCAATGGCGGCAGCCTCACCGTCGCCGATCTCGAGCGGTTGCACGCCCTCAAGACCGGCGCCCTGATCCGGGCCGCGGTGCGGATGGGGGCCCTCGCCGGTGGCGGCGATGAAGACACCCTGGCGCGCCTCGACGCATTCGCCTCCGCGCTGGGCCTGGCCTTCCAGGTGCGCGACGACATCCTCGACGTCGAAGGCGACAGCGACACCCTCGGCAAGACCGCCGGCAAGGATGCCGAGCAGGACAAGGCCACCTTCCCGGCACTGATCGGCATGCAGGCATCGCGCGATCGCCTGGACGAGCTGCGCCAGGTCATGGACGAGGCACTGGCACCGTTCGGAGAGCGCGCCAAGGCGCTGCGCTCGCTGGGCCGGCTGGCGGTCGAACGCGATCGTTGATCGCCCGCATCCGGCGCGCAAAAAACTGTAGGAGCGGCTTCAGCCGCGATCGGGAGCCGGCGACAGGTGCCGTTTCCGGATCGCGGCTGAAGCCGCTCCTACAGGTTCCTGCAAAAACAGCGGGCGCCAGCCGGGTGGCCGGCGCCCGTATTCCTTACTTGATCAACCGCATCGTCAGCGGATAGCGGTAGGCCACGCCTTCGTTGGCCTTGATGCCACCGATGATGGCGAACACCAGCCAGGCGATGCCGATGATGATCCACGCCGGAATGGCGATGATCAGGCCGATGCCGAGGGTCAGCACCGACAGCAGCAGCAGCGCCAGGAAGACGATACCGACGGTGATGTTGAAGTTGAGCGCCTCTTTCCCCTGGTCATCGACGAAGGGCATCGTGTCCTTCTTCACCATCCAGATGATCAGCGGGCCGATGAAGACACCGATGCTGCCGGCCCAGCCGGCGGTGAGCAGGCCACCGACGATCGCCGACAGGTGCGCGAACATCGCCCACTGGCGCTGCTCCGGGGAATGACCGGGCGCGGCCGTTTCCGCGGCCGGCGGCGGCTGGTTGAACGGCGGCGGACCACCTGCGGGCGGGTCGTTCGACGGCGGCGGGCTCGGCGGCGCCTGGCCGGATGCGGGCTGGCTGGAAGGCGGATCGTTGGGCGGCGTGCCCGGTTCGTTCTCGTTGGGGTTCACTTGCAGCTCCTGGTGACGGTCACGTGAATCGACACTATGCCACGCACACGCCGACCGCCACAGCCAACGCGATGGTCAGCCTTCGCCGGCCACCGTCATGCGGCCCACGAGGATCGAACCGGTGCGAACGTGGGAGCGGGTGTCGACATCGCTGCCCACCGCCTCGATCGCCGCGAACATCTTCCTGAGGTTGCCGGCGATGGTGATGCCGTCCACCGGATACTGGATCCGGCCGTCCTCGATCCAGAAGCCGGCGGCGCCGCGTGAGTAGTCGCCGGTGATGTTGTTCACGCCCTGCCCCATCAGCTCGGTGACCAGCAGGCCGCGGCCCATGCCGGCGACCATCGAATCGAGGTCGCCGGCATTGGAAGCGACCTGCAGGTTGTGCACCCCGCCGGCGTTGGCAGTGGTCTGCAGGCCGAGGCGGCGCGCCGAATAGCTGCCGAGGATGTAGCGCTGGAGCACGCCGGCGCGCACCAGCGGCGACTCGCGCGTCGCCACGCCCTCGGCATCGAACGAAGCGGAGCGGAAGCCGCGCGGCAGGAACGGCAGCTCCTCGATCCCGAACCACTCCGGGAAGAGCTGCGTACCGGCGCTGTCGACCAGGAAGCTCGCACGGCGGTAGAGCGCACCGCCCGATACCGCGCCGAGCAGGTGCCCGACCAGGGATCGTGCCACTTCAGCCGAATACAGCACCGGGTATTCACCGGTCGGCACCTGCCGGGGCGCCAGGCGCGACACTGCGCGTTCGGCGGCCTTGCGGCCGATGGTCGCGGCCGATTCCAGCTCGTCCGCCGACAGCGCGATGCTGTACCAGCCGTCGCGCTGCATGCCTTCGCCGCGCCCGGCGATCAGCGCGCAGCCCAGGCTGTGCTGGGTGCTGCGCTCGCGCCCGACAAAACCATGCGAGTTGGCATACACCGACAGGCTGCTGCCGCTGCCGACGGAGGCGCCGTCGGAGTTCTCCAGCCTCGGATCGTGGTCGCGTCCGGCCTGTTCGCAGGCCAGCGCCAGCTCGATCGCGTGGTCGGCGTCCAGGTCCCAGGGATGCCAGCTGTCGAACTCGCGGATGTCGGTGGCCATCAGCCCGGCATCGGCAAGGCCGGCCGCCGGGTCGTGTTCGGTGTGGCGTGCGATGGCGCAGGCCTGCTGGATCGTCGCCTGCAGGCTGTCCTCGCGCAGGTCGGCGGTCGAAGCACTGCCCTTGCGGCCGCCGAAGTACACGGTGACTGCAATGCCGCGGTCGCGGGTGGATTCCACCGTCTCGACCTCGCCCATGCGCACGTTGACGTTGAGGCCGGTGTCTTCGGAGCAGGAGACCTCCGCCTGGTCGGCACCCTCGGCCAGGGCGTGGTCGAGCAGGCGGCGCGACAGCCCGGCCAGCATGTCCAGGCGGGCTTCGCTGTCGACGGCGGGGGGCACGGATGAAGGGGCGATGTCGTTCAATGTCTTATCCTTGCACGATGGTGTTTCCGCCAGATCTGCGGAAACCGGGTTTTCTGGAAGGGGCAAGATGCGCGGCGTAGACGAAGAAACCGGCGAATACCGCGGCGCCAGCCGCAGCCAGCAGCGGCGCGAGGCGCTGGAGATCCTGTCGCTGGGCGAGCGCCTGGTCGCACTGACCGACGCCCAGCTGGCGCGCCTGCCGGTGCCGGAGGAACTGCTGCCGCACATCCGCGACACCCGCCGCATCACTTCCCACATCGCCCACAAGCGGCAACTGGCGTTCCTGGCCAAGCAGATGCGCCGCCAGGACGACGAGACGCTGGACGCGATCCGCGATGCCATGGACGAGAAGGGCGAGGCCGCGCGGCGCGAGGTGGCGGCCATGCACCGCGTCGAAGCATGGCGCGAGCGCCTGCTGGACGAAGGCGACGAAGCGCTGGGCGAGCTGGTCGAGCAGCATCCGGAAGCCGACCGCCAGGCGTTGCGCCAGCTGGTGCGCAACACCCTGGAGGAGCGCAAGCGCAACAAGCCGCCGCGCGCCTACCGCGAACTGTTCCGGCACCTGCGCGACATGATGCTGCCGTCGGCCACCGATGCCGACCCCGAAGACGGCGACGAAGAGACCGAGTGATTCCGCGGGCGGCGCCAGGCTCACGCCTGCGTGCCGCCCACCGTCAGCCCGTCGATCAGCAGCGACGGCTGGCCCACGCCGACCGGCACGCTCTGCCCGTCCTTGCCGCACACGCCGACACCCTCGTCCAGCGCGAGGTCGTGCCCGATCATGCGCACCTTCTGCATGGTCTCCGGGCCGTTGCCGATCAGCGTCGCGCCCTTCACCGGCGCGGTGATCCTGCCGTCCTCGATCAGGTAGGCCTCGGTGGCCGAGAAGACGTACTTGCCGCTGGTGATATCGACCTGCCCGCCGCCGAAGTTGACCGCGTACAGGCCCTTCTTCACCGAGCGGATCATCTCTTCCGGATCATGTTCGCCGGCCTGCATGTAGGTATTGGTCATGCGCGGCATCACCAGGTGCGCGAACGACTCGCGGCGCGCATTGCCGGTCGGCTTCATGCCCATCAGCCGCGCGTTCAGTGAGTCCTGCATGTAACCCACCAGCACGCCGTCCTCGATCAGCGTCGTGCATTCGGTCGGCATGCCTTCGTCGTCGATGTTGAGCGATCCGCGGCGGCCCGGCAGGGTGCCGTCGTCGACGATGGTGACGCCCGGCGAGGCCACGCGCTGGCCCATGCGGCCGGCATAGGTGCTGGTGCCCTTGCGGTTGAAGTCGCCCTCCAGGCCGTGCCCGACCGCTTCGTGCAGCAGCACGCCGGGCCAGCCGCTGCCCAGCACCACCGGCATCACCCCGGCGGGTGCGTCCACCGCCTCCAGGTTGACGAGCGCCTGCCGCAGGGCTTCGCGTGCCCAGGCCTCCGGTTTGCCGTCGGCCAGTAGCTCGGCGTAGTCATAGCGCCCGCCACCACCGGTGTAGCCGGACTCGCGGCGCCCGCCCTGCTCGACGATCACCTGCACGTTGAAACGCACCAGCGGCCGCACGTCCGCGGCCAGCACGCCGGTGCTGCTGGCGACCAGGATGGTGTCGACGCCACCGGACAGGCTCACCATCACCTGCTTCACGCGGGGGTCGGCGGCGCGGACCAGCTTGTCGATGCGGCGCAGGGCTTCGACCTTCTCCTCGTTGGGCAGCGAATCGATCGGGTCGTGTGGTGCATATAGTTCGCGCCCAGTGCCCTGCATCAGCGAATGGGTGGTGATGGTGGAGCCGTCGCGGGCGATGGCGCGGGCCGATCGCGAGGCCTCCATCAACGCCGCCGCATTGATCTCGTCGGAGTACGCGAAGCCGGTCTTTTCGCCACTGATCGCGCGCACGCCCACGCCCTGCTCGATCGAGTGGGCGCCGTCCTTGACGATACCGTCCTCGACCGTCCAGCTCTCACGGCGGGTGTGCTGGAAATACAGGTCGCCGAAATCGACGCCCGGCCCCAGCAGTGTCCCGAAGGTGCGTTCGAGGCCACCGGCATCGAGCCCGGCGGGCAGCAGCAGGCGGGTCTCGGCGAGTTGGAGCGATAGGGTCATGGGGCGGCCATCTGGAAGTGGAAAAACGAGGCCCCGATGACCGGGGCCTTATGACGATATGCGGGCGGTGCCGGCCGCTTCAACCTGCGGGCGGGGGCGTCGGGGTGGCTGCCCGGCCCTGGTCGCGGCCGACCACCTCGACCTCGGGTGCTCCCCAAGGGCCGGTGACGCGGTAGGTCTTGGCCGCCATCTGGCCCAGCGGCTTCTGCAGCACGGCGTTGGCGGCCGCGCCCAGTGCCGCGCCGACGGGGCCACCGGCGATCGCTCCGACCGCAGTGAGCAGGTTGCCGGTGCGGGGCAGCACTTCGATGGTCTGGTCGAAGGTGGCATTGCGCAGGTCCGCCGCGCCACGGATGTTGATCTCGGCCGCGGGTCCCTCGATGGTGAGGTTTTCACTGCGTGCCCGGCCATCCTCGAACCGGATGTTGCCGTCCAGTCGGTTGAACGCGAAGCCCTTCTGGAAGAAGTCGCCGAAATCCAGCGACAGCCGCCGCGGAAGCTCGGCAAGGCTGAGCAGGCCGAGCACGCGGCCGGCACCGGGCTCGACCTCGATCAACGTGCCGTCGCGCACGTCGATCTCCAGCTCACCGTCGAGGCGGGCGGGCTGGAACGCCGCGGGGCTGCCGGGCCAGCCTGCGCTGAGATGCAACCGGCCTTCGCCGTCCGCCAACCGGTTGCCCAGCCCGAGCTCGGACATCAGCTTCCCGAAGTCGTCGCTGGTCACGTCGGCCACCATTTTCGTACGGGCCGCCGTGCCGATCCCGGTCCAACTGCCGGTGGCGTCGATGGCCTCGCCATCACCGCGGGTCGCCAGTTGCACGAGTCGCAGCCCGGCGGGCGTCTGCCGGGTGCGGATGGTGCCACGGCCCAGCGCGGCATCCGCCACCTTGAGATCGTCGACGTCGATCGACAACGAGGGGATGCGCGCGGGATCCATGCCATCGTCCGGTGCCGGTGCCGTTGCGCTGGTCGCCGTTGGCCCGGCCGGGGCGGTGCCTTCGCGTGTGGATCGCCAGTGCAGCCGGGCGAAGCGACCCGAAATGGGCCCGCCCTCCGCTTCCGGCACCCGGAGCCGCCCGTCGAGGGAAGCGCCGGTGGCCGTCACGACCATCCCACCGCTGGCATCGGGCGACACGCGCACCCGGGTATCCGGGAACGTGCTGCCGAGCAGCCGCAGCCCGCCGGCAGTGATATCGACACGCCGCAGCGGGAAATCTCCAGCGCCGTCGCCGCCCTGCACCAGACCCAGCCATTCCAGTGCGTCGAGACGTGCGGCGCGCCCGGTAGCGATGAGCCCGGAGGAAGGCGGTGCCTCCGCCACCCGGTTACTGCCGGCCTCGATCCGGACACCGGTACGGCCATTACTACTGCGCGCACGCAGGGCCATCAGATGACCCAGGCCCACGCGCAGCTCTCCGCTCTCCAGCGGCAGCGGGGCATCGACGGTGGTTTCCAGTGCCGTGGCCGCAGCCTTGTCCAACGGCGCCGGTAGCCGCAGGGTGGTGCCGGTGAGGTCGGAGCGCATACGGAGCCGGGCACCCCCATCCGCCGTCGAGCCGCCTTTTGGAACCGTGACCGCCACGTTCCAGTCCGACCGCCCGGCCACATGCGCCGACAACCAGTCCAGCTGGGGTGCGCGGTCGGCCAGCGCTTCAACTCCGAGGCTGGCATCGAGCTCGGCCTCGAATACATTGGCCGCCGCGTTGACGTGCCCCTCGCCGGCGCGCATCGACAGCCGCCCGGGCCGGCCCTGGTGGCGCACCCTCAACCCTTCGGCGGAGAAGCCGGTGCTCGAGTAGGCGACCTGGCCGGTGACCCCCTGGAACGACAGGTCCCATCGCGGGTCCGACAGACGCGCGTTCTGCAGTTGTACGGTGCCAGCGATCGAAAGCGGGCCGCGGCCGCGCAGGGGCATGTCGAGTCCGAAGCTGGCCCGGGCCGGACCGTTGCCTTCGATGCTGTCGAAAGTCTCCGGTTGCAGCTCATGCAACGGGCTTGCCCGGAGCAGGTCGAACAGCGGCCCCACACCGGTATCTCCAGACGCGCGCACCTTCAGCGTGCCGCCGCGATAGCTGTCCAGCCTGGCTTCCACCCGGTCCACGGCGATACCGGCCACGCTGGCGGTACCGGTGATGTCGAAGCCGTTGCCGATGAAGCGGGTATCGGCCTCCACCTGCTCCGCCGGTGCCCACTCGGGGTGGTAGCGCACCGTCGCGCCGCTGATGTGGGCGCTGGCCTCGAAGCGGCCGTCATCACCTTCGAACGGCCACTCGTCCAGGTCCCCGGACAACAGCGCGCGGCCATCCTCCAGCCGTCCGGCTACCAGCGCGGTATCGAGCCACTCGATCAGCGCATCCGACATCAGGTGGCGCAGCCAGAACTGCCGGGCCACCGGCAGGTCGGTGTCGTCCACCGTTGCGGCGAGCTCCATCCAGGGGCGGGACCCGTCTCCCTGCCAGCGCAGATGGCCCCGCGCATCGATGCCGACATCGCCGCTGGTAACGCGCAGGGCACGGGACCCGACGCTCCAGCCATCGTCCCCACGCCAGCCGGAAATCGTGCCCTCGAGCCGGGCGACGTGGTCCTGGCCGAAAGCGACCGGCCAGTGCACGCGTACCGCGCTGTCGCCATCCAGTTCGGCGCTGAAGCCGGTCGCGTCTCCAGCCACGGAGGCAGCGATACCGTCGAGTCCCGGACGCCCGGCGACCGGGTCGAATCCCAGGCCGGTGACACGTGCGCTGGCCGACAGGGGACCATCGCGCTCGCCCGTGACACGGATGTCATGCAACGAGGCACGCGGATCGGCCTGGCCGATCCAGCGCCGTAGCGCGGGATGCAGCCGATCACTCAGCGCGGCGACCCGCACCAGGGGCCCCGCGTCCACCCGCTCGGCAAGCACCGCCATCGTCTCGCCGGTCGCAAGCAGGAGGTCGCCGACCTCGTGTTGGCCGGCTTCGTCGGTGATCTGGACCGACGGAGCGTCAAGGCGCCATCCACCCGGCATGCGCTGCCACTGGGCGCGGCCGGCGACCTTGGCGAGGACGACCTGCTTCGCGTTCCCTGCCCCTTCCGTGGATGCACCGACCAGTGTCACCGCGTCCAGCGCCGCGTCGACGGCGACTTGGTCCACTCGGTTGCCACGCAGGCGGGCCCAGCCCTCGGCGCGACCCTTCCCGGCATCCACCGCCACGCCCAGGAGCCGGAGCAGGGAGGACCACTGGGCCAGGTCGACCTGCGGCGCCCCGGCGTGCACCCGCCCGTCACCGCTGGTGCGGTCGAGCTCGAGCGAGGCATCCAGCGGAGAGGCGCCGGCGTGCGGGTGCGGCGTCGGCCACGCACGAAGGCCTGCGCGGACGGTGTCTTCCTCCACCCGCAGCCGCAGGTCGATGCGCGGGATCGTGGCGTCGATGTCCATTGCAGGCGCGACCACCGACAACCGGCCGTCTATGACCTGCAGCTCGCCCAGCCCCTCCAGCGCCGCGAACGGGTCGCCGCCGCTGTGTTCCTGTCCGGGCAGCCCGCGCACCTGCCATCGCCCGTCCGGCAGGCGTTCCAGGGTCAGGTCGAGCCCCCTCAGTCGCAGTTCGGACAGCGGAATTCCCGGGAACAGGCCTGCATAGATGGACACCAGCATCTCGGTGTCGCCCACGGTGAAGGCCCCCTCCCCCTCTCCGACGCGCAGGTTCTCCAGCTGCAGCAGCGGTCCGCGTCGGGTCCACTCGGTCTGGACGGCGTCGAAGGCGATCGGGCGGCCGGAGCGTTCGCTCAGCCAGGCCGCCACCCGCTCCGGATTGCGCTCGGCGAGCGGCAACAGCTGGTTCGCCAGGGCCAGCACCATGGCCACCAGCACCAGGCCGATCGCCACGACATAGCCCAGCCCGCGGCGGGCCATGCGCAAGCGGCGGCGCAGCGGCGTCGGCATCCGGTCTAGCGGCCAGTCAGGGCATCAGAGCAGCACGACATCGAACTGCTCCTGGGCGTACTGGTCGTCGGGCTGGAAGCGGATCGACTTGCCGAGGAACTCCTCCAGCTCGGCGACCGCGGCGGACTCTTCATCGGTGATGCGGGCGACCACCTTCGGCGACGCCATCACCAGCAACCGCACGGCATCGAACTGGCGCACCTGGCGCACGATCTCCCGGAAGATCTCGTAGGTAACCGTCTCCGGCGTCTTCAGCATCCCGCGGCCGCCGCACTCGTGGCAGGGCTCGCTGAGCTGCCGCTCCAGGCTTTCGGTGGTCCGCTTGCGGGTCATCTCCACCAGTCCCAGTGGCGAGAACTCGTACACGGTGGTCCGCGCGTGGTCACGGGCGAGTGATTTCTCCAGCTGTCGCAGCACCTGGCGGCGATGCTCGGGATCGGTCATGTCGATGAAGTCGATGATGATGATCCCGCCCAGGTTGCGCAGGCGGAGCTGGCGGGCCACCGCATGGGTGGCTTCCAGGTTGGTGCGGTAGACCGTCTCTTCCAGGTTGCGCTGGCCGAGGAAGGAGCCGGTGTTGATGTCGATGGTGGTCATCGCCTCGGTCTGGTCGATCACCAGGTAACCGCCGGACTTGAGCGGCACCTGCTTGTCGAGCGCCCGCTGGATCTCGTCCTCGATGCCGTACATGTCGAAGATCGGCCGGGCGCCGGCGTAGTGCTCGATCTTGCCGTCCAGGGCGGCGCGATCGTCCGAGGCTGCCGCCTGAACCGCCGGCATGTACTGGGCGGCGAACTGGCGCAGCCGCTCGAAGGTTTCGCGCGAGTCGACCCGCACCTTCTCCACGTCGCGGCGGATCAGGTCGCGAACCGCGCGCAAGGGCAGGCTGAGGTCCTCGTAGACGCACTCGCCGACCCGGGCCTTGGCCGTCTTCTCGTTGATCAGCGCCCAGGCGCGGCTCAGGTAGGCGACGTCTTCAGCCAGCGCCTCCTCGGGCTGACCTTCGGCGTTGGTCCGGACGATGTAGCCGTGGCCTCCGCCGCTGTCGGCGAGCGAAGCGAGGATGCCCTTCAGACGAGCGCGCTCGACCTCGTCCTCGATCCTCGCCGACACCCCCACCACGCGCGTGCGCGGCAGCAGCACGAGGTAGCGGGAGGGAATGCTCAGCTGGGTGGTCAGGCGCGCGCCCTTGCTGCCGATCGGGTCCTTGACCACCTGCACCACGATTTCCTGGCCATCGCGCAGCAGCTCGGCGATCGGCCGCGTGGGCGTGGCCGGCAGCGAGGTGTCCTCGCCGTCGCCGTTGCCGACCGGGGCCGGCTTGACGATGTCGGCCGCATGCAGGAACGCGGCGCGCTCCAGCCCGATATCGACGAACGCGGCCTGCATGCCCGGCATCACCCGCTGCACCTTGCCCTTGTAGATGTTCCCGACCACGCCCCGCGACCAGCCACGCTCGATGTGCAGCTCCTGCAGCATGCCGTTCTCGACCACCGCCACCCGGGTCTCCCGCGGGGTGACGTTGACCAGGATCTCCTCGCTCACGCGATCACCCCCGCCTGGCGCAGCAGTTTGTCGGTCTCGTACAGGGGCAGGCCCATGACGCCGGAGTAGCTGCCCTCCAGGCGGCTGACGAAGACTTCCGCCGCGCCCTGGATGCCGTAGGCGCCCGCTTTGCCGAAGGCTTCGCCGGTGGCGACGTAGCGCTCGATCACGGCATCCGTCAGTTCGCCGAAGGTGACGGAGGTGAACGAGCAGTCCCGCCACTCGCCGGAGGCCCCCACCAGGGAAACCGCCGAGATGACCTGGTGGGTCCGTCCCGAGAGCCGTTTCAGCATCGCCATCGCGTCCGCGGCATCGGCCGGCTTGCCGAAGACCTCGTCGTCCAGGACCACTTCCGTATCGGAGCCGAGCACCAGCGCCCCGCCGCCCGCCTCCAGCCGCTGCAGCCCCGCCATGGCCTTCTCGCGCGCCACCCGAACAACGTAGTCCTTCGGGGTTTCACCGGGCTGGCGGACTTCGGGGATGTCGAGGTCGATCAGGTTGAACTCGACACCGAGCCGGCCCAGCAGCTCCCGGCGGCGGGGGGATTTGGAAGCGAGATACAGCATCGGGATCCAGATGGAAGCGGGCGCGGCGTGGGCCACGCGTGTTGGGGCAAGCATAACCCGCGCTGACCGGCGACCCCGGCGTTCCCCGTCCCACAACCCCGCTTCGGCTCACGGTTCGTTCACCCCTCCCGCCAGACCCTTCACTTCCAAACGGAGTACCGAATGATCCTGTCCCGCTCGCTCTCTCCCTCCTCGCTGCGCCCGCTCGTGCTGGCCATCGCCCTGTCCACCGGAGCCATCGCCATGCCCGTTTCCGCCCAGCAGACCGTCCCCGTCCAGCCCAACGTGCAGGGCACCCTGCTGTCGGTATCGGCCATTGGTGAAGCCAGGCGCGTGCCCGACATCGCCACCCTATCCACCGGCGTCGTCACTCGCGCGCCGGACGCACGTGCGGCCATGCAGGCCAATGCGACGGAGATGGACAAGGTGGTCGCGGCGATCCGTGCCGCCGGCATCGCCGAGCGCGACATCCAGACCAGCGGGGTCAACCTCAACCCCGACTATCGCTACAACGACAACCAGCCGCCGACCATCACCGGCTACCAGGCCAGCAACACCGTGAACATCACCGTGCGCGACATCGGCAAGCTTGGCGAGCTGATGGATGCCCTGGTCGAAGTGGGTGCCAACCAGGTGCATGGCCCCGGCTTCGAGGTGGACGACAAGGAGGCGGCCCGGGACGAGGCCCGCCGCGCCGCCCTGGAGACCGCCCAGGCCCGCGCCGACATGTACGCCCGCACCCTGGGGCTGCAGGTACGGCGGATCGTCAGCATCAGCGAGGGCGGCGGCATGGGCCCGCCGCAGCCGGTGCCGATGATGGCGATGGCGCGCATGGAGAGTGCCCAGGCGGACACGCCGGTGGCGCCGGGCGAATCGACGCTTTCGGTCAATCTTGACGTGGTATTCGAACTCGGGAGGTAACACATGAGCACACCGGACAAGGATTCGCCGCCGGCAACCGACCCGCAGCCGGGACACAACCCGGGCTACGCGGAGACCGAACCCCGGGACAAGGAGGACGCACAGGACCCGCGCCCGCGGCGACCGCCCAATCCCGACGTCGGCGGACTGGACCGAGAGCCCGAGGAGAAGCCGGGCGCGGCCGACGACTGACGAGCCGCCGCTCCACTACCAGAGCCCGCCACCGGCGGGCTTTTTTTATTGCCGCCCGTCGGCCCGCCCCACCCTCGAGGCAGCAGCGGCTTGCCATTCGACAGCGTATGGCGCAGCTTGAAGCCGAGGGCGCCGCGGGTGGGGCAACCCCACCGGCCGTGTCCGAGCGTTGCAACAGTCAACGATCGACGACAGGAGGTGGACCATGATGCAGGTGATTTCCCGCAGTCCCGCCAACCCCCGCCGGCTCGGGCTCGACCCGACCCGGATCGCCGCTGCAGCCGGCGCCATCGCGGTCAATATCGTCGTACTGATGCTGATGCTGGTGCCGATCCATTTCGAGCCGCCGCCGGAACGGCTGATCACGCTTCCGGACGTGGAATGGCTGCCACGGGAGAGACCGGTGCCGGTGGTTCCGGTCCCGGTGCCGGTGGAGCCGCCGCGGGAGCAGGTCCGTGTGCCGGAGCCGACGCCTGCTGTCGTCCCACGCAGCGTGCCCGAGCCGGCCGTGGTACTGCCGGAGCCGGCCGGTTTGCCGGTCGCCCCTACCGTGGAACCTGCCGCAAGGGCACCCGCCCTGCCCACGGGTACGCCGTCGCTGTCGCCGATTCTCGAGGGTGCGAGCCTGCAATATGAAGTGGCTCCGCCGCCGCCCTACCCCCGCCGGGCCCTGCGGGACGGGGCACAGGGCACCGTGCTGCTGCAGGTCCGGGTCGATACCGACGGGCGCCCGCTTTCGGTGGAGATCTCACGCAGCAGCGGCAACCGTGATCTCGACCGGGCGGCGCTCCGGCACGTGGAAGCCACCTGGCGGTTCCGCCCGGCACTGGTCGATGGGCGGCCGGTACAGGCCGTCGGCCTGGTGCCGATCTCCTTTACCCTGGATCGCTAGGCAACAGCAGGACTGCCGCCGCGGCCGATACGGGCGCGGCGGCATCCGCCCCGAGTGGGGTCAGGCCCGGTGGTAAGGGTGGTTGGCGAGCATCGCCGCGGCGCGGTACAGCTGCTCGGCCATCACCAGCCGCACCAGCATGTGCGGAAGGGTCAGCGGCCCCAGCGACCACGACTCGTCCGCCCGCGCCAGCACATCCGCCGCGTGTCCTTCCGGGCCACCCACCAGGAAAGCGAGGTCCCGCCCCTGCCCCCGCCAGTGCTCCAGCCGTTGCGCGAGTTCCTCCGAACTCCACGCCCGGCCTCGGCCATCCAGCGTCACGACCAGCGGGTTCTTGGGCAGCGCCGCGAGTACCCGTGCGCCTTCGTCGGCGGTCGCCCGCAGGACGCCGCGGTTCTTGCCGCGCAGGCCCGGTTCGATCTCGATCAGCTCCAGCGGCAGCCAGTGCGACAGCCGCTTGCGGTAGTCCTCGAAGCCCTCGGCGACCCATCGCGGGGCACGCTCGCCTACGGCGATGAGCTTCGCCTTCACGGCGTCGACCGCTGTGGAGCCACGCGCCTAGCGGCGACCGGCGCCCAGGTTCCCGCCGGGCTCGTCACCATATTCGTCGATCTCTTCCGGCGGCTCGTCACCGACCGTCCAGAGGCGCTCGAGCGCATAGAACTCGCGCACCCGCGGCAGCATCACGTGCACGACCACGTCCCCGAGATCGACCAGTACCCACTCGGCTTCCCTTTCGCCCTCCACGCCCAGCGGCATGACATCGAGCTTCTTGGCGAACTTCACCACCTCGTCGGCGATCGATTTCACGTGCCGGGAAGACGTGCCCGCGGCGACGACCATGTAGTCGGTCACGCTGCTCTTGCCGCGTACGTCGATCTCCACCGCGTCCTTCGCCTTCAGCTCCTCCAGGGCGCCGCGGACCGCCTGCAGCAGCTCGTCTACGGAGGGGGGCGGGCTCGGCAACTGGGTCTTGATGACTTGGGCTGGAGTGGTCAAAGGCGCGCTCGGGAATGGGGGTCGGCGGAATTATAGCGAAGGCGAGGTTGCATCCGTGGATGCATACAGCCGGTGACGGTCGATGTAGCCGGCAACGGATGCGGGGACGAGGTGCTGCCAGGGCCCGCCTGATGCTATGAGCGACCTGACGCGGGTGGCGGACTCGGGCTGGAGTGGTTGCCGCAGGAACAGCATCCGGCCGGCGGGGCTGGCCTGCAGGTCCGACACGCGGTCGGTGCGGCGCTGGTCGAGGATACGGGACAAAGCTTCGGGCAGGTCCGACAGCTCGATGCCCGGCCGCGCGGCGACCACGAAGTGCGCGAGCGTCGGGAGCACCTCCCAGTCCTTCCACTCCGGTAGCCCGCGGAAGCTGTCGGCGCCCACCAGCAGCGCCACCGGCTGGTCGGGCCCGAGCTCGCGGCGGAGCTCGCGCAGGGTTTCGCTGGTGTAGGACGGTGTGTTGCGCTGCATCTCCCGCCGGTCGACCTCCAGCCCCCTTTTGCCGGCGACGGCCAGGTCGAGCATCCGGGCGCGGTGGAGCGCGCTGGCGCCCGGCGCCGCGCGATGCGGCGGATCGGCCGCCGGCATCAACCTGACGCTGGCGCCGAGCGTATCGCGGGCATGGCGGGCAACCGCCAGGTGCCCCAGGTGGACCGGATCAAAGGTGCCACCGTAAAGGATGGTCAAGTGGCTGGGCTCGGCGTCGGTCGGTTCAGCCATCGGAACGCGCCAGCAAGCGGATTGCGCGGGGCTCCGCCACCGCGAGCAGCAGCCGCTCCAGCGCGGTCCAGGGGTCTCCGCGCTCGCGCCCCTTTGCCATGCGGTCCACGCGCCCTGCCTGCGAGACGAATGCTTCCCACCGGGGCGCCGGGTGCCGCTGCAGCGCGCGCCGGTACATCGGCTGTTTGGAATCCCAGATCCGCTGCGCCTTGAATTCGGCGGCGATGTTGCCGCCCCGCGCTTCGATACGGGCCAACGCCGCGGTGCGCTGCAGTTCCATCACCACCATGCCGAGCAACGCCGGCACCGCCTCGCCTTCGGCTTTCAGGCCGGACAACATCCGTGCGAGCTGCGCCGGTTGCCCGTTCAGGGCGGCGTCGATCACGCGGAAGACGTCGTACCGGGCCGAGTCCGCCACCAGCGATTCCATCCGGGCCAGATCAATCGTTTCGCCGTTGGCCAGCAGCGCCAGCTTCTCGACCTCCTGGGCAGCGGCCAGCAGGTTTCCGTCCACCCGTTCGGCCAGTTGCTGCACCGCGTCGCGGTCGGCCTTCAGCCCGCGCGAGCGCAGGCGCTGGTCGATCCAGCCGGCCAGCTCGTGCGGTTTGATCGGATAGGCGAGCGAGATGACGCCGATGCGCCCGATCGCCTCGCTCCACTTGCCTGCGTGCTTCTTGCTCCATTCGCCGGCGGTGACCAGCAGCACGACGTCGGCGGGCGGGTTCGCGCAGAACTCGCCGATGACCCTGCCGCCCTCCTTGCCGGGCTTGCCGGTCGGCAAACGGAGCTCCACCAGGCGGCGGCTGGCGAACAGGCTGGGGGCATTGAAGCTGGACTCCATCGCGCTCCAGTCCGGCTCGCGCTGGTTGCCCTCCGCCTCGAACACCTCGCGCTCGCTGATGCCCTGGGCGCGTGCCGCCGCACGTACCGCATCGGCCGCTTCCAGCACCCGCAGGGTTTCGGCACCGGCGATGAGGTAGGCAGGCTTGAGCGGCCCGGATGCGAGCTGGCCGGCCAGCTGTTCCGGCTGCGATTCCATCAGCGCGGAGTGGGATCCGGGGCCGGTTCCGGGCTGGGCGTTTCGTTCCCGGCTTCGGCCGGCGCCATGGCCTCCGCCGCCTCCATCGCGGCCCGGGCGGCATCCGTCGGCTGCGCGAACACCGCGTCGACGTCGTCGACCACGCGGCCCTGGCTGCTGGCGGCGTCGATCCGGCGCAGTACCGCCGCGGCCATCTCGCGGCGCAGCTCGCGTTCCAGGATGTCGCGCTCGCCCTCGGTACCGATCGAAGCCTCCGGCACCGAGATGTAATCGCGTGAAAGCTCGATGTTCTGCATCGGCACCAGTACCGTGCCGTCGCCATTGCGCAGCTCGAACACCACCGCATAACGCAGGCTGTACTCCTGGGCGCGGCCACGCTCGTCGACGCTCACCGGCGTGCTGCCCCACTGCTCGGCCAGCAGCTCGAGTACCGCGGGCGATTGCGTATCCGGCGTGGCGGGCGTGGCCCCTGCGCGGGTGAGTGCCTGGGCCAGGGTCTCGGCCAACGGGCTGTAGCGATCCGGAGAGACCACCTTCACCGGGTCCAGGCCGACCGGCAGCGTGAGCGCGTCACGCAGGTGGAAGCCGCAGGCCGAAACGGCGAGCACGAGGACGAGGGACAGCAGGCGACGGATCATGCGGGGAGTCTGTATGAGGAGGATGGCCGCGGCAAGCGCGGAGCCGGACCCGGGCGGGTGGCCACCGGTGCCGGTTCAGTTGGCCACGATGTTCACGATCTTGCCCGGCACCACGATCACCTTGCGCACCTGCAACCCCTCGAGGAAGCGCGATACGTGCGGTTCGGCCAGCGCCATCTTTTCGACCGCGGCCTTGTCGGCATCGACCGCGACCTCGATGGTGCCGCGCAGCTTGCCGTTCACCTGCACCGCCATCGTCACCGCGTCGCGCGCGAGCGCCGCGGGATCGGCTGCCGGGAATGGCACATCCTCCAGCAGGGTCTCGGGGTGTCCCAACACCTGCCACAGTGCGTGCGAGGTATGCGGCGTGACCGGGTTGAGCAGCAGCACCATCGCCTCCAGGGCCTCGTGCCGGACCGCCCTGCCCTGGTCGCTCATGTCGTTGAACCGGGTGACGTGGTTGAGCAGCTCCATCAAGGCAGCGATCGCGGTATTGAAGCTGTGCCGCCGGCCGTAGTCGTCGCCGACCTTCTGGATGGTCTCGTGCAGTTGCCGCCGCATCGTCTTCTGGACGGAATTGAGTGCGGCGGGATCCACCACCGGATGGTCAGGCTGCGCCGCATGGCCGGTCACCTCGCGCCAGAACCGGCGCAGGAACCGGGCCATGCCTTCGACACCGGCCTCGTGCCATTCCAGCGACTGCTCCGGCGGGGCGGCGAACATCGAGAACAGGCGGACCGTGTCGGCGCCGTAGCGGCCGACCATTTCCTCGGGATCCACGCCGTTGTTCTTGGACTTGGACATCTTCTCGATGCCGCCCACCACCACCGGCTGGCCGTCGGCCCTGAGGGTGGCGCCGGTGATCCTGCCGCGCTCGTCGCGCACCACGTCCACGTCGGCCGGGTTGATCCAGTCCTTCGAGCCGTTGGGGTTCTCGCGGTAGTAGGTCTCGGCGATCACCATGCCCTGGGTCAGCAGGTTGCGCGCCGGCTCGTCGGACGACACCAGCCCCTGGTCACGCATGAGCTTGTGGTAGAAGCGGAAGTACAGCAGGTGCAGGATCGCGTGCTCGATGCCGCCGATGTACTGGTCGATCGGCATCCAGTAGTCGGCGCGCTGGTCGACCTGCTGCAAGGCGCCGGGCGATGTGTAGCGGGCCGAGTACCAGCTCGACTCCATGAAGGTGTCGAAGGTGTCGGTCTCGCGTTCGGCCGCGCCGCCGCACTGCGGGCAGGTGGTCTTGCGCCATTCCGGATCGGCCTTGATCGGTGAACCGGTACCCATGAATTCGACGTCTTCCGGCAGGACCACCGGCAGCTGGTCTTCCGGCACCGGCACCGCACCACACGCGTCGCAATAGATGACCGGGATCGGGCAACCCCAGTAACGCTGGCGGCTGACGCCCCAGTCGCGCAGGCGAAAGTTGACCCGGCGCTGGCCGTGACCTTCCGCGCCCAGCTTCTCCACCAGCGCATCGAACGCCTGCTGGAAATCCATGCCGTCCAGCTCGCCGGAATTCACCAGCCAGCCGCGTTCGGTGTAGGCGCCCTGGTTGTCGAGGAACTCCTGGAACTCCTGTACCACCTGCACCGCGGCGCCGGTGTCGTAGGTATCGGTCGCGGCCGCCTCGCCCAGGGCCGTGCCCATGGGGTCGGCATGGTGGCCCAGGTCGCGGCGGATTTCCTTCAACGCGTCGCGCACGGCATCGGGCACCACCACGGTGCGGATCGGCAGGTGGTAGCGGGTCGCGAATTCCCAGTCGCGCTGGTCGTGGCCGGGTACCGCCATGACCGCGCCGGTGCCGTAGCCCATCAGCACGAAGTTGGCGACGTAGACCGGCACCTCCTCCCCGCTGACCGGATGCACCGCGCGCAGGCCGGTATCCATGCCGCGCTTTTCCTGGGTCTCCAGCTCCGCCTCGGTCACCCCGCCCTTGCGCAGTTCCGCGATGAACGCGGCCAGCTCTTCGTTGTCGCGTGCGGCATGCGTCGCCAGAGGATGCTCGGCGGCGATCGATACGAAGGTCACACCCATCAGGGTGTCGGGGCGGGTGGTGTAGACGGTCAGCGGTTCGACCGGGGCGCCCGCGGCGTCGCGCACGTCGAAACGGATCTCCAGGCCTTCGGAGCGGCCGATCCAGTTGCGCTGCATGGTCTTGACCGCGTCCGGCCAGCCATCGAGGGTGTCCAGGCCGTCGAGCAGTTCCTGCGCGTACGCGGTGATCTTGAGGAACCACTGCGGGATCTCGCGCTTCTCCACCAACGCCCCGGTACGCCAGCCGCGGCCGTCGATCACCTGCTCGTTGGCCAGCACGGTCTGGTCGACCGGATCCCAGTTGACCACCGAGTTCCTGCGGTAGGCCAGGCCCTGCTTCATCAGGCGCACGAACATCCGCTGCTCGTGCACGTAGTAGTCGGGCGTGCAGGTGGCGAACTCGCGGGACCAGTCGATCGCGTAGCCCATCTGCTTGAGCTGCGCCCTCATGTGCTCGATGTTGGCGTAGGTCCATTTGGCCGGCGCAGTGTGGTTCTTGATCGCGGCGTTCTCCGCCGGCAGGCCGAAGGCATCCCAGCCCATCGGCTGCAGCACGTTGTGCCCGGTCATGCGCTTGTAGCGGCTGATCACGTCGCTGATCGTGTAATTGCGCACGTGGCCCATGTGCAGGGCGCCGGAGGGATACGGCAGCATCGACAGGCAGTAGTACTTCGGCTTGTCCGAGGACTCGTCGACCTCGAATGCCCGGGTGCGGTCCCAGAACTCCCGCGCACCGGCTTCGAGCCTGGACGGTTCGAAGGCCGCGGGATCCACGGCGTGGACGGAGGAATCGTTGGAGGCTTCCTGGGACACGAGCTCTGGCCGGTAGGGGGGACCGGAAAGACTACCCCACCCCCCTCCGGCCCGCACGCACCCGCGGCACACCCGGGTACCCCTAGAATGGCCTGGCACCCCGACCCCGGACCGCCCTTGCCCGATACCCTGAACAGGCTCCGACCTTACCGCTACCCGTCCATGGCGCTGGCAGCCGGGCTGCTGCTCGCCGTCGGGGTCGCGATGGTATGGGGGATCGCCGAGCTGAAGCGAGGCATCTCCTGGGTCGACCATTCCTACCGCGTCATCAGCGAGATCGATGGCGGCCAGGTCGCGCTGCTGAAGTCGGAGTCCGCGGCCCGCGGATACCGCCGCACCGGCGCCGCCGCACAGCAGGCGGACTACCTGCTGATCGTCCCGCAGGTGCTCGAGCACCTGGACAACCTGGTCCGGCTGACCGACGACAATCCGGAGCAGAACGAGCGCGCGCGACGCTGGCGGGACCTGGTGCACACGCGCCTGGGGGAGCTGGAGCGCCTGATGGACGACACCCAGGCCACCGGCACTGCCGACGAAGCCATCAACCGCGACGTCCGGTTCAGCCGCATGCGCCGGGCCTCGACCCTCGCCAACGAAATGCGTGCGGTCGAACGCAAGTTGCTGGTCCAGCGCAGGGCGACGGCTGACCAGCGTGCAACCCAGCTCACCATGTTCGTGGTGCTGGGTACGGCCATCCCCGTCGTCCTGCTGGGCCTGCTGCTGACCGGCCTGCTGCGGGAGAACGGCCGCGCCCGCAAGCTCGAGCGTGAAGCGCGCAGTGCGATGCGCGAGCTGGAGGCATCGCTGGCCCAGCGCGACCGCCTGTCGGAGCAGCGGCGGATCCTCGGCATCTACGCCGGCATGTTGCAGAGCGCGGAGGACGTCACCGAGGCGTTCTCGCTGACGGTCGAAACCCTTGAGAAGCTGCTGCCGCACGCTGGCGGCCGCTTCTACACCCTGCATCCGTCAGCGGACATCGCGGACACGGCAGCCCGCTTCGGCACCGAAGCCATTGCCAGCGCCGATGTACTCGCCCCCAACCAGTGCTGGGCACTGCGCCGCGGGCAACCGCACCGGACGGATGACGAGCACGGGCACATCAAGTGCCAGCACCTGGACCAGGCGGTTCCGCTGGCGGGCATATGGACCCTGTGCGTGCCGCTCATCGCGCACGGCACTTCGCTCGGAATGCTGCACGTGAGTGCGCATGAACGCGATGGCACCGCCAACAACGACACCACGCTGGTGGAGGCGATCGCCGAACAGCTCAGCCTCGCCATCGCCAACCTGCATCTTCGCGAGACCCTGCGACTGCAATCCCTGCGCGACCCTTTGACCGGGCTGTTCAACCGCCGGTACCTCGAGGAGAACCTCAACCGCGAGCTGCAGCGCTGCGCCCGCCGGGGGCTGCCGCTGACGGTGATGATGCTCGACGTCGACCACTTCAAGTCCTTCAATGACGAGTATGGACACGCCGCCGGCGATGCCCTGCTCTCGCAGATCGGCCAGACCCTGGGCTCGCTGGTCCGCGAGGAGGACATCGCCTGCCGATACGGTGGCGAGGAGTTCACCGTGGTCCTGCCCGAAGCGGGCGCCGGGGAAGCCGCGTTGCGCGCCGAAGGCATCCGCAGCGAAATCGGCTCGACCACGGTCACCCACCTGCGCTCGACCCTTGGCCCCCGAACGATCTCCATCGGTGTCGCCACGTTCCCGGCCGACGGCGACACGCCGGCGCAACTGCTGGCGAAGGCCGACCGCGCCCTCTACGAGGCCAAGGCACAGGGCCGGGACCGGGTGGTCAGCGCCTGATTGCTTGCCCGGCCGGCAAGCGTGGCGACTATGATCGGAGCCGACCCCGAAAGGATTTTTCCCATGCGTCCACTCCTGCTGCTGGTGGCCTGCGCGCTTGCACCCGCCACCTTGCTCGCCAACGAAGCCAACCCTGTCGCCGTGCACTGCGGGCAGGTGTTCGACAGCCGCAGCGGGGAAGTGCGGGGACCGCACACGCTGCTGGTGCGCAACGGCCGGATCGAACAGATGGTCACCGGCGGCCACGCGGATGTCCTGGGCACCCCGTCGATCGATCTGCGCGGGCACACCTGCATGCCCGGCTGGACCGACCTGCACGTACACCTGGGCAGCCAGTCGAGCCCCGGCAGCTATTCCGAAGGCTTCCGGCTGGACGATGTCGACTACGCCTTCCGGTCGGTCGGCTATGCGCGCAAGACGCTGCTGGCCGGGTTCACCAGCGTCCGCGACCTGGGTGGCGAAGTGGCACCGCACCTGCGCGACGCCATCAACCAGGGGCTGGTGGATGGGCCCCGCATCTGGGCGGCGGGCAAGTCGATCGCGACCACCGGCGGCCATGCCGACCCGACCAACGGCTACAACTCGATGCTCTCGCACCTGCTCGGGCCGCCAGGTCCGACCGAGGGCGTGATCAACTCGGTCGACGAGGCGCGCCAGGCAGTGCGCCAGCGCTACAAGGAAGGCAGTGACGTCATCAAGATCACCGCCACCGGCGGCGTGCTGTCCTACGCGAGATCCGGTGACTCACCGCAGTTCACCGTGGATGAAGTGGCTGCGGTGGTACAGACGGCGAAGGACTACGGCTATGCGGTCGCCGCCCATGCGCATGGCGAGGAAGGCATGCGGCGCGCGGTCGAGGCCGGCGTCACCAGCATCGAGCACGGCACCTACATGAGCGACGAGGTGATGTCGCTGATGAAGCAGCGCGGCACCTGGTACATCCCGACCATCCATGCCGGCCGCTTCGTCGCGGAAAAGGCGGAGATCGACGGCTACTTCCCGGAGGTCGTACGGCCCAAGGCCGCCCGGATCGGCGCCCTGATCCAGGACACCGCCGCCCGCGCCCACCGGGCCGGGGTCAAGATCGCCTTCGGTACCGACATCGGCGTGGGGCCCCATGGCGACAACGCCCGCGAGTTCCTCTACATGGTCGAAGCCGGAATTCCCGCGGCGCAGGCGCTGCAGGCGGCCACCATCCGTGCCGCGGAGGTACTCGGCGTCGAAGACCAGGGCGTGCTGGAACCAGGCAAGCGCGCCGATGTCGTCGCCGTTCGTGGCAATCCGCTGGACAGCATCGAGACAGTGCTGGACGTCGCCTTCGTGATGAAGGACGGCAAGGTCTACAAGCAGCCGGAGCGCGACGCCCAGGCCACTTCCGCAAGCGCTCCGGCCCCCTGACTGATCGCGGCCGGCGGCGGGGCGGTTGGAATCGCATCCGCCCGGCACCATGTCCGGGCCATCGCCATGAGGAATGACGCATGACCGCCGCAGCCCAGAGCAAGCCGCACGTATTCGACGCCACCACCGATGCCTTCGAGACCGAGGTCCTGCAGAAGTCCCTGCAGACGCCGGTGCTGGTCGACTTCTGGGCGGAGTGGTGCGGGCCCTGCAAGCAGCTCGGGCCGGTGCTGGAGAAGCTCGCGGCGGAATACCACGGGGCGTTCGAACTGGCCAAGGTGGACGTCGACAAGGAGCAGCAGCTCGCGGGCGCCTTCCAGGTGCGCTCCATTCCCACCGTGTTCCTGGTCAAGGGTGGGCAGGTGCTGGACGGCTTCCCCGGGGTGGTGCCGGAAGGGCAGATCCGCGAGATGCTCAAGCACCACGGCATCGAGCCGTTGCCGGCGCCCGCCGAGGAGACGCCGGATCCGGTCGAGGCGGCTCCGGTCGATCCGCACGCGGAAGCGCAACGCCTGAAGGAGGAGATCGCCGCCGCCCCCGACAAGGACGAGCTGAAACTCGACCTGGCGCTGGTGCTGCTGCAGACGGGCGCCATCGCCGAAGCCGAGGCGTTGCTCGAGGGGCTGCCGGCGAACCTCGCCACCGACGAGCGTGCACAGCGGGCCCGGGCCCGGCTCGACTTCGCCGCGGTGGTGGCCGAAGCGCCACCGATCGACGCGCTGCGGCAGGCGGTCGGGAAGGACCCCGGTGACCTCGGCGCGCGCCACCTCCTGGGCGCGCGGGAAATCGTGGCAGGTAACGCCGAAGCCGGGCTGGAACAGTTCATCGAGATGCTGCAGCGCGAACGCGACTTCCGCGACGGCCTGCCCCGCAAGGCGCTGATCGATGCGTTCAGGGTGGTCGAGGATGCCGCGCTGGTCAGCCGCTACCGTCGCCGGATGGCTTCGCTGCTGTTCTAGGTCGCGCCCGCGGGAAGGGCTGTGGCGGGCTTGACTGTACGCCTGCGTATGTCAGTCTTTCGCCGATGAATCCCAGCCTCTTTCGCCACGGCATCAACCTGTGGCCGCCCTTCCTGTTTGCAGGTATCCACCTGCGCGAGCTGTCCCGGGACTACCGGTACGCCCGCGTCGAGCTGCGCATGCGGCCCTGGAACCGCAACTACGTGGGCACCCATTTCGGCGGCAGCCTGTTCGCGATGACCGATCCGTTCTGGATGCTGCTGGCGATGCAGTCGCTGGGCCGGGATTACATCGTCTGGGACAAGGCCGGCAGCATCGAGTTCGTGAAACCGGGCCGTGGCACCGTTCATGCCGATTTCCGCCTGGAGGAGTCCATGCTGGAAGAGCTGCGACAGGCAGCGGCGAACGGCGACAAGGTGCTCCGCTGGTTCGAGACGGATGTCGTCGACAGCGGTGGCGACGTGGTGGCCCGCGTGCGCAAGCAGCTCTACGTGCGGCTCAAGCCCCGCCGCCGGTCGGCGTCGGACTGACGGCAGGGTCCGTCGGGGCCGTCAGCGGGACTTCCCAGTACCGGCCCTGCCCCTGCCAGAACAGCTCGAGCCGCAGCGCTTCTCCCCCGTCTGTGTCGACCACCTCGATCTTCCTGCCAGCCGGAATCGAATCCGCGGGCATCGCGGCCAGGCGCTCGCCGTAGGACCTGTCGTCTCTATTCTCGTGAAGCCGCAGCAGCAGTTCCATCGCCTGTAGGCGCGCGGCGTGGTCCTGGGTGCGGTGCAGGTAGTCGGTGTACGCCGGTGCGGCCACGTCGGTCAGGATGCAGCCCACCAGGTTGCTGGCGCAGACTGGCGTCACCACCCCATGTGCCTCGGGCGAATCGACGGGCTCTCCCCTCAGTGCATTCTCCTGGGCCTCCACCTCGCATGCGTGTGCCATGTAGTCCGCGGTGCGCACACGCGTCATCTGGCGGTCGTAGACCAGCCATCCCCACGGCTCCTCCATGGCTTCACGGCTCATGGTTTTCCCCGCAGCATCTACAAAATCGAACTCGCCGCGCATGGCCGTGCACGGCAAGTACTCTCCGGGTTCGGGTGGGGCGTAAGCGGCCTTGCATGCCGCCGGAATCGAAGTGCCACCGCGCTGCTCGGCCAGCACCTCTGCCATTACGCGTGAGGACCCCTCCACGATAGAGGTGGCGACCATCGCAACGATGAGCGAATCCGAATTGGCAGCCAGCGGGCGCCAGGCCGAGACGGTGGCGCAGAGGTCGGACATCGCACTGGCGGTATCACCATCCACGGCCATCAGCGCCTGGGCTGTCAGCAGCTCCCGGGAGAACTGGACCCCTGGCATCGCCATGGGCCGGTGCACTAGGGGCTCGAACTGGTTGCGGAAATGACCGACTCCCGACAAGGCACGCATCCGGTCGATCACCGGCGCACGTTCGGCAAGCGCCTTCGCCAACGAATCCCGGTTTGCCCGCACGTGGGCCAGGCAGCCGTTGCCGCGCCAGTCACACCACTCGGGTGAACCACCACTGGAATCGGCAGCGCGCGGGTAGCGGCCTTCGGCAATGCTGACGAATTCGGAAGTATCTCCAGGATCCCGGGCGGCGAATCGCCGCACATCCTCGGCCGCGATCGCTTCGATCTCGTCCGGCGGAATGTCGTAGGGCATCAGCCACAACGCCGCGAACGCATTGCGTCCGGGCGTCGGCGAGGCCTGCTCCATCAGGCGCAGCTCCGCGCTGTCGCGGCCCAGCCAACGGGAACCCGCGAACAGCACCGCCGCCAGCAGCACCAACACCACCAGCACCCTTCCCAACCAGACCAGCCCCTGTCGCACCACCACCCCCTCGCATGAACATCCGTGCTCCGGCGGGCAGTATCGGACACCACCGTGATCCATGCACACTGCCATTACTTTTGGGGGGTATGCTTGCCCTCTCGCGACAGGGGGCCGCGATGGCAGCTTCGAACCACACCGACACCGATACCGCAGCCTTGCCCGAAATCAGGGGCTACCGGCTGCTGCGCGTCGTCAACCACGGCGGCATGTCGACCGTGTACCTGGGCGAGCAGATCGCGTTGTCGCGCGAGGTGGCCATCAAGGTGATGGCCCCGCAGGCGCTGTCCGACGAGGTCAGCCGGCGCCGGTTCGAGAACGAGGTGCGCACCATCGCCCGTCTGGAGCACCCGCACGTGGTGCGCATCCATGAGCTTGGCCGCACCAGCGAAGGCCTGCCGTACTACGCGATGCCCTACATGGGCCGCGGCCATCTCGGCCAGCGCAGCTTCCAGACCGCGGACGGCGTCGACGAGGTGCGGGTGGTGGAGACGCTGCGCGCCCTGCTGTCGGCGCTGGAATACGCCCATGGCAGGGGCGTGGTGCATCGCGACGTCAAGGCGGAGAACGTCCTGTTCGACGACAACGAGCGCCCATTGCTGGCGGACTTCGGCATTGCCCTGCGCCGCGGATTTGGACCGCGGGTGACCGCCGCGGGGCTCGCGGTCGGCAGCACCGCCTACATGGCGCCGGAACAGGCGCGTGGCGAGGATGTCGACGGCCGTGCCGACCTCTACAGCCTCGGCGTGCTGGCGTGGGAGATGCTGGCCGGCGAGCTGCCCTTCCGTGCCGCCGACGCGCTGTCGATGGCCGTGATGCACGCCCAGAACCCGATACCGAAGCTGCCTGCGCACCTGCGCCACTGGCAGCGTTTCATGAACCGGGCGCTGGCAAAGAACCCCGTCGACCGGTTCCGTGATGCAGCGGAGATGGGCGCGATGATCTCGCAGGTGGAGCGTCGGCGTGCCTGGCCGCGCCTGGCCGCGCTGGGACAGAAGATCGGCAAGCCGTTGGGGCGGATACCCGCCAAGGCCTGGGGCACCGCGGCGCTGGTGGGCGTGGTGGCAGCCGGTACCGCCCTGGTGGCGCGGGACCAGCAGGGCGAAGGCTTCTTCATGGGCGGCCGGCCAGCGGAGCAGGCAGCCGCGCGTCCCGATCCGATCGACTCGATGCTGCGCCCCCTTCCCGTCGCCCCGGTGCAGGTGGAGCTGGAGCTGGCGAGGGACCAGATCCAGCGCCGGAGCCTGACTGCTCCGGAGGGCGACAACGCGATGGAAACCGTGCTGGAGGCATGGCGCACCGACCCCGGCAACGACCACGCGCGCAAGGTGGTCGGCGAACTCACTGGCGCCCTGGCCGCCGAACTGGCGACCAACCTGCAGAACCGCCGCGACACGCGCGCCACCGAATATGCCACCCACATACGCACGCTGGGCGAGCAGACCGGCACGCTGGATTCGGACGAACAGGTCCGGCTGCGGCAGGAGATCGAGCAGTCCCTGCGGGAGCGCATCGCGCAGGCGGCGGCCCGCTACGACCGCCCCGCCGCGTCTGCGGCGGCGGCACTCGCCGGGCCGATGGGCCTGGCACCGGAAACCGGGGCCACGCTGCAATCGCTCGCCTCCAGGGTCCCGCAACGCGGCCAGATGCTGCCGGGCGACCCCGCGGGGACCGTACTCACCGACGGCGGCGTCGCCATCGGGCACCGGCCGGTCAGCCGGGAGGACTACGTCCGCTTCGCCACCCAGACCGGCCGGCCGGCCGCCAGGTGCCGCGAGCGCGCTTCCGTGCTGCGGGTACTGGCACCGCGCGACTGGCAGGACCCCGGCTTCCCCCAGGGCGCAGCCGAGCCGGTGGTCTGCGTCTCCATGGCGGATGCCGAAGCCTACGCCCGCTGGTACAGCGGCCAGACCGGCCATCAGTACCGCCTGCCCACTGCCACCGAGGCCAACCAGACCGCGCCGGAGATCAGCGGCCGCGACCTGTCCCTGTGGCTGCGGGACTGTGGCAGCGACTGCAACCAGCGGCGGGTCTCCGGCCCGTCCTGGCGCAGCGATGAAGGCGGACGCCTGCTGGATGCCAGCCGCGGTTACGACGACGTCGGTTTCCGCGTGGTCCGCGAGCTGTAGTTCCCGCAGCCAGGGGGCAACGCCCCGTACAATCGCGCCATGCGCCAACCCCCCACGCTCCAGCGGCTGTTCCTGACCGGACTGCTGACCCTGCTCCCGTTGTGGCTGACCTGGGTGGTCGGCAAGTTCGTATTCGTACTGCTGTCCGATACCAGCCGCCCCGTCACCGGCTTGTTGCTGCATCGCCTGGGTACCCACTACCCCGGCGTTGCAGTGTGGCTGGCGCAGCCCTGGGTCCAGGCCACGATCGCACTGGCGGCGACCCTGCTGGTGATCCTGCTGGCCGGCATCCTCGCCCACCGCGTGATCGGGCAGCGCCTGCTGCGCTGGGTGGAGTCGCTGATCGCGCGGATTCCGTTCGCCAGCACCATCTACGGCAGCGCGCGGCAGCTACTGGACATCCTGCAGACCAAGCCCGACGGCACCCAGCGGGTGGTGCTGGTGGACTTCCCCCACACCGAGATGAAGTCGATCGGTTTCGTCACCCGGGTACTCAAGGAGCAGGGGACCGGGCGTGAGCTCGCCGCGGTATACGTCCCCACCACGCCCAACCCGACTTCCGGCTACCTGGAAATCGTGCCGGTCGAGAAGATGACGCCGACGGACTGGACCGTGGACCAGGCCATGAGCTTCATCATTTCCGGCGGTGCCGTTTCGCCCGAGTCGATCCCGTTCTCGCCGCCAAAACCGGTGGCCGGGCAGTAGCACCGTCGCCGCGGTCACGGATGCACCCGCTCCACCCCGCACGGGTTACCTTCGGCCCATGCCCCTGCACGCCAAGCCGGCGACGCTCGGGGTTTGCCTGATTCGCCTGTTCCGGAGAAGACTCAATGACATCCAGCACTCCCCGTACCCTCCTCGCCCTGGCGCTCGGCTTGGCGCTCGCCGGCGTCGCGCCGGCCACCTTCGCCCAGCCCGCACAGGTAGCCGCGACGGAGCAGCCGGCCACCGACAAGGCTGCCCGGCTCAACGAGCTGTACGCGCAGTACTGGGAAGAGATGCTCGAGCTCAACCCGCTTGCGGCCACCTTCCAGGGCGACAGCCGCTACAACGATCGCCTGCCCAACTTTCTGTCCGAGGAATACCGCGAGAAGTCGCGCGCGTTCACCCGCCGCTGGCTCGAGACGGTGCAGGCCGTGGGCCCGGAAGGACTGGAAGGCCAGGACTTGCTGAGCTACCAGATCTTCGTGCGCGACGCGAAGAACGAGCTGGAGGGCGAGCGCTTCCCAGGCTGGCAGCAGCCGATCAACCAGTTCTACAACTTCGCCTCCACGGCGGTGCAGCTGGGCTCCGGCACGGGCGCCCAGCCATTCAAGACGGTCGAGGACTACGACAACTGGCGCGAGCGTGCTTCGAAGCTCCCCGAACTGTTCGACACGGCGATCGCCAACAGCCGCATCGGCGTGGAAAACGGCGTGGTGCAGCCGCGCGCACTGATGGAGAAGGTGGTCCCGCAGCTCGACGCCCTGATCAAGGACGACCCCGCGCAGACCCTGTTCTGGCGCCCGATCGAGACCATGCCCGAGTCCTTCTCCGCCGCCGAGCGCGAGCGCATCACCGCCGAGTACCGGACGATGATCGAGGACGAGCTGATGCCGGCCTACCGGGAGATGCGCGACTTCGTAGCCGACGAGTACATGCCGCACACCCGCGAGACCGCCGGCCTGGGCGCCCTGCCCGGCGGCGACGAGTGGTATGCCTACAACGCACGCAACTCCACCACCACCGACCTGTCCCCGGCGGAGATCCACCAGATCGGGCTGGATGAAGTCGCCCGCATCCACGGCGAGATGCGCAAGGTGATGGCCGAGGTAGGGTTCGACGGCACGCTGCAGGAGTTCTTCGAGTTCATGAAGAACGACCCGCAGTTCCAGTTCGAAAGCGAGGAAGCGCTGCTGACCTACTACCGGGCGCTGGAGGACAAGGTCAACCTCCACATCCCCAAGCTGTTCTCGCTGACGCCCAAGGCGGACTTCGAGATCCGTCCGGTCGAGCCGTTCCGCGCGCAATCCGCCGCCGGCGGTTCGTACATGAGGCCCAGCGAGGATGGCAGCCGCCCGGGCATCTTCTACGTCAACACCTATGACCTGCCCTCGCGACAGCGCTGGGATGCCGAAGACCTGTTCCTGCACGAAGCCATTCCGGGCCACCACTTCCAGCTCGCCCTGCAGCAGGAGCTGACCGGGCTGCCCGCGTTCCGTCGCTTCGGTGGCGAGACCGCCTTCACCGAGGGCTGGGGTCTCTATTCGGAATCGCTCGGCAAGGACCTGGGCCTGTACCAGGATCCGTACAACTACTTCGGCTACCTGCAGAACGAGCTGTGGCGTGCGATCCGCCTGGTGGTGGATACCGGCCTGCACAGCAAGGGCTGGACGCGCGAGCAGGTGATCGCCTACATGCTCGAAAACTCCGCCACCGCCGAGACGCCGGCAATTTCGGAGACCGAGCGCTACATGGCCATCCCGGGCCAGGCGCTCGCCTACAAGATCGGCGAGCTGAAGATCAAGGAGCTGCGTGCCCGCGCCGAGGCGGAGCTCGGAGACGACTTCGACATCCGCGAGTTCCATGCCGAAGTGTTGAAGGACGGCTCGGTGCCGCTGGATGTCCTTGAAGACAAGATCGAGCGCTGGATCGACGCCCGCAAGGGCTGAGAATCTTCCCCACGAGCATGACGACAGGGCCGGTATTTGCCGGCCTTGTCCATTTGGGCATCCCATCCGGCCGGGAACAGCGTGTCCCGCCGGAGGGCACGGCCGCTTAAGGTCCAGCCCCTAGAATCGGGAGTTCACCTGAACACCGGGATCGAGATGCACGACAGAATCCGCAGTTCCGCCCTGCTCGAACGCCTGATGACCGCCGAACAGGCGGCGTCGCTGATCGAGCCTGGCATGACGGTCGCCATGAGCGGCTTCACCGGCGCCGGCTATCCGAAGGCCGTGCCGCAAGCCCTGGCTGCAAGGATGGAGCAGTCGGCGGCGAGCGGCCGCGGCTTCAAGATCAAGGTACTCACCGGCGCGTCGACCGCCCCGGAGCTCGACGGCGCACTGGCCAGGGTCGAGGGCATGGAGCTGCGACTGCCCTACCAGTCCGACCCCAACGTGCGCGAACGCATCAACGCCGGCACCCTCAACTACATCGACATCCACCTCAGCCACGTTGCCCAGCACACCTGGTTCGGTTTCTTCGGTGACATCAACGTCGCGGTGGTGGAAGTCGCCGGGATCCTGGAGGACGGTCGGCTGATCCCGTCGTCCTCGGTCGGCAACAACAAGACCTGGCTGGACCAGGCCGACAAGGTGATCCTCGAGGTCAATCGCTGGCAGCCGGCGGCGCTGGAAGGCATGCACGACATCTACTACGGCACCGCCCTGCCGCCCAACCGCAAGCCGATCCCGCTCACCCTGCCCGACCAGCGCATTGGTGAGCCGTACCTGCGCGTGGATCCGGACAGGATCGTGGCGATCGTCGAGACCGATGCACCCGACCGGAACTCGGCCTTCAGCCCGCCCGACGAGGCGTCGCGGCAGATCGCGGGACACCTGCTCGATTTCCTCGGCCAGGAGGTCAAGCGTGGCCGCCTGACCGACAAGCTGCTGCCGCTTCAGTCGGGCGTGGGCAACATTGCCAACGCAGTGCTCGCCGGGCTCTCCCAGGGTGGCTACCAGGGCCTCACCGCCTACACCGAAGTGATCCAGGACGGCATGCTGGAGCTGCTGAAGAACGGCACGTTGCGCATGGCGTCGGCGACCTCGTTCTCGCTGAGCCCGGCAGGCATCGAAGAGTTCAACGCCCACGTCGACTTCTACAGCAAGCGGATCCTGCTGCGACCGCAGGAGATCTCCAATCATCCCGAGCTGATCCGGCGGCTGGGCTGCATCGCGATGAACGGCATGATCGAGGCCGACATCTACGGCAACGTCAACTCCACCCACATCGCGGGTAGCAGGATCATGAACGGCATCGGCGGCAGCGGCGACTTCGCGCGAAATGGCTACCTGTCGGTGTTCATGTCACCCAGCATCGCCAAGCAGGGCAAGATCTCGGGCATCGTGCCGATGGCCAGCCATATCGACCACACCGAGCACGACACCATGGTGGTGGTGACCGAGCAGGGGCTAGCCGACCTGCGCGGGCTGGCGCCGAAACAGCGCGCGAAGCAGATCATCGAACACTGCGCACACCCGGACTACAGGCCTTTGCTGCAGGACTACTACGACCGCGCATTCCGCGACAGCTACGGCAAGCACACGCCACACCTGTTGAACGAGGCCCTGTCATGGCACCAGCGGTTCGTGGAGACCGGGACGATGATGCCCGGTTGACCGGAACCGGGCCCCACAACGAAGAAGGGCCGGCATCACTGCCGGCCCTTCTTCATTGCAACGTCCAGCCGTTGTCAGGCGCTGGTGTCGCGGCGCACGCCGCGTCCACCCTGACCACGCTGCTTCGGACCGGCATGCGCCTGTGCCTGGCGCGGCGCCGGCTTGCCATGGCCGCGGTTGCCGGTGTTGCGACCGGCCGGACGCGGACCACGGTTACCCGCGTTCTGGCGCGGATTCGGAATCGCGACGTCCAGCCGGATCGGCCGGCTCGGCTCGAAGCCATCAACGGTGACCAGCTCGACGTCCTTCTTCAGCACGTGCTGGATCTGGCGCAGCAGGCCACCCTCGTCGTGGGAGACCAGCGACAGCGCCTCGCCACTGGAACCGTTGCGACCGGTACGGCCGATGCGGTGCACGTAGTCCTCGGCCACCATCGGCAGGTCGAAGTTGATCACCAGCGGCAGATCGGGGATATCGAGTCCACGCGCGGCGACGTCGGTGGCCACCAGCACGCGGGCCTTGGCGGCCTTGAACATGTTCAGGGCCTTCTGGCGCTGCGCCTGGCTCTTGTTGCCGTGGATCGCCACGGCCTTCAGGCCCGACTGCTCCAGCTGCTCGGCCAAGCGGTTGCAACCATGCTTGGTACGGCCGAACACGATCACCTGGTCGTGCGGGCGCGAGGCCAGGATCTTGACCAGCAGGTCGCGCTTGCGGCCGCTGTCGACCGGGTGGGCACGGTGGGCAATGGTGTCGGCGATGATGTTGCGCGCCGCCACCTGGACCTGCTTCGGCTCACGCATGAACTGCAGCGCGAGGGCCTTGAGTTGCGCCTCGAAGGTCGCCGAGAACAACAGCGTCTGGCGCTGCGTGGGCACGCGGCCGAGGATGCGCTTGATCGCCGGCAGGAAGCCCATGTCGAGCATGCGGTCGGCCTCGTCCAGCACCAGCACTTCGATGGCATCCAGCTTCACGGTGCCACGCTCGATGTGGTCGATCAGGCGGCCCGGGGTGGCCACCAGCACGTCGACGCCACGGCGCAGCATGTCGACCTGCGGGCCCATGCCGGCGCCACCGAAGATGGTGCCGAAGTTCAGGCGCAGGTGGCGTGCGTAGGACTTCAGGCTGTCGTTGACCTGCACGGCGAGCTCGCGGGTCGGCACCAGCACCAGCGCGCGCGGCTTGCGCGGGCCGTTGGCGGAGGTCTGCTTGGACAGGTGGTTCAGCAGCGGCAGGCCGAACGCGGCGGTCTTGCCGGTACCGGTCTGGGCGCCGCCCAGCAGGTCGTGCCCCGCCAGCACCAGCGGGATGGCCTGGACCTGGATCGGGGTGGGGGTGTTGTAGTCCTGTTCGGCAAGCGCACGCAGCAACGCGGGCGAAAGCCCGAGGGATTCAAAAGACATTCTTGATGCTCCAAGTATTGGAAATACCGCACGAGTGCGGCGTTACCCGGAGCGTTCCCTAGAACCGCGCTGCGAGTATGGATGTGACGGACCGGATGCTCCGGGCCGTGTCGGCGCGACGAAAGACGTGCGGGATAAAGTCGCGCTGGACAGTCCTCGCCCTGGGGCGTGGGGTTTCGGCCGGAACCGAACCAATGCGACAGGCATACCTGGGAAACGTACCCTTTCGGGGAGGCAGCCGTGCGCTGAACAGGGCGATCCTACGTGAAACCGTGGTTTCGCGCCAGCACCCGCGGCCGCCTTGTTCAGGCGGAGGCCGGCCACCCCGCCCTACCCCAGCGCCACGCCCAGCAGCGTGACCCAGCCGATCAGGAACACCAGGAGCAGCGCGATGCGGCGGAAGGCCGACTGCGGCACGCGGCGAAGCACGCGCCTGCCCAGCCAGGTACCGGCCAGGGCCACGATCGCCAGCAGCGGGATCCACACCAGGTCGTCGGCATGGATGTAGCCGTTGCGCCAGTAGACCAGCGCGCGGCTGAGGTCGATGCCCATGTCGATTGCCGCCGAGGTCGCGACGAACACTTCCTTGGGCAAGTTGAAGGCGGCCATGGCCAAGCCACGCACCGCACCACCCGTACCCACCAGCCCGGCCATGCCTCCGGACACCGCGCCCGCGATGACGGCACCCGTGGCGGTTGGCGCGAACGATACCGATGGACGGAACAGCAGCCAGCCGCTGAAGACGATCAGGAACACCGCCAGCAAGCGTTCCAGCCATACGGTGTCAACCAGCGTGCCCGCCAGCCCACCGAGGACCGCGCACAGCACCGAGGGGACGCCCATCTGAAGCAGCAGCCGCCGATCGATACCCGCCCGGAACAGCCCCAGCTTGCTCGCGTTGCTGGCCAGGTGGAACAGCGCCGTGATGCCCAGCACGGATTCGAAATCGAAGAAGAAGTTGGCGATCGGTACGAAGAACACCGAGGAGCCGAAGCCACCGACGGTCCCCGCCACCTCCGCCAGCAGCGCCAGGGCCAGGAACAACAGCGCCCGCTCGATTCCCAAGATGATCCTCCCCACCGGCAACGGCAAAGGCCGCCCGGCCAAGGATGCCTGAACAGCAGGCCGAACACCCCCACGCTCAGCCGCTGCGGTCCGCCATGACCTTCTACACCCTCCGGGCGAGCGGTTCCCGTCTAAGGTTGACCGTCGCGGCCCCACGTGCAGAAGCACCGGCCGCCCTTCCGAAATCCATGTCCGGAGTTACCCGTGACCCTGAAGAAACCGCAAGTCCTGCTGCTTTCGCTCGCCATCGCCACCGCCGTGTCCGCCTGCTCGGGGGACGATGCCGCACCGGCCGCGGGTACCACCGCTGCGCCGGAAGCAGGCAACGAAGCCACCCTGACCCTGGACGAGAGCAATCTGCCCGGCGTCAACCGCTTCCAGTTGTCCGACCTCGACACCTCCGTGGACGCATGCACCGACTTCGGTGGCTACGTCAACGGCAAGTGGCTGGAGGCCAATGAGATCCCCGGTGACCGCACCTCGTGGGGCGCCTTCGAAATGCTCGCCGAGCGCTCCACCGCCATCCAGCGCCAGCTGGCCCAGCAGGCCGCCGCGATGGACGCCAACGATGGCGTTGAGAACATCGTCGGCGACTTCTGGGCCACCGGCATGGACGCGGAGAAGATCAACGCGCAGGGGATCGAACCGATCAAGTCGCGGCTCGAGCAGATCGAAGCGCTGGACGGCCAGGAGGCGATCGCCGAATACCTGCGCACCAGCGCGGCGCGTGGCGAGAGCTTCCTGTTCGGCTTCGGCCCGGAAGCCGACTTCAAGAACTCCGACCTCAACATCGCCTACGCGATGCAGGGCGGCCTGGGCCTGCCGGACCGCGGCTACTACTTCGACGACGACAAGCAGGACAAGCTGGCCGCCTACGAGCAGCACGTTGCCAAGGTGCTGGAACTGTCCGGCATCCCGGCCGACGAGGCCGCGAGCCAGGCCAAGGACGTGATCGCCTTCGAGACCCGGTTGGCCGAAGTCTCCAAGTCCAGCGAAGAGATGTCGCGCGACGTTTCGCTGTACTACAACCCGGTCAGCCCGGCGCAGGCCGACGAGATCGCGCCGAACTTCCCGTGGACGCGCTTCTTCGAATCGCAGGGCGTTGCGACCCCGGAGATGTTCTCGTTCGCCATGCCCGACTTCCACGCGGAAGTCAGCGAAATGCTGGCCGACGTGCCGGCCGAGCAGTGGCAGAGCTACCTGCGCTTCCACACCGTGGACGGTGCCTCGCCGTACCTGTCCGACGAGTTCGCCGAAGAGAACTTCAAGTTCTACAGCCAGACCATGCGCGGCCAGAAGGAAATGAAGGAGCGCGAAAAGCGCGTGCTCGACACCATCGGCGGCCAGGCGGGCGAAGCCCTCGGCCAGATGTACGTCGACGTCGCCTTCCCCGCCGATTCCAAGGCACGTATGGAAGAGTTGGTCGGCAACCTCAGCGACGCGCTCAAGACCCGCATCGAAAACCTCGACTGGATGGGCGACGGGACCAAGAAGAAGGCCATCGAGAAGTGGGCCAGCTTCACGCCGAAGGTCGGCTACCCCGACAAGTGGCGTGACTGGAGCGGCCTGGAGACCAGCCGCGACAGCTACATCGAGAACGTGCTGGCTGCCCAGGAGTTCAACTACAAGTGGCAGCTGGGCAAGATCGGCGAGCCGGTCGACAAGTCCGAATGGGGCATGAGCCCGCAGACGGTCAACGCCTACTACAACCCGCTGGCCAACGAGATCGTCTTCCCGGCCGCGATCCTGCAGCCGCCGTTCTTCGATCCGGACGCCACCCCCGAGATGAACTACGGCGGCATCGGCGCGGTGATCGGCCACGAGATGATCCACGGCTACGACGACCAGGGCAGCCGCTTCGGCCCGACCGGCAACTTCGAGAACTGGTGGACCGAGGAAGATTCGAAGGGCTTCACCGGCCGCACCGACCAGCTGGTGGGCCAGTTCGACGCCTACGAGGCCATGCCGGGCAAGAACGTCAACGGCAAGCTGACCCTGGGCGAAAACATCGCCGACCTGGGCGGCCTGGCGGTGGCCTACGACGCCATGAAGAAGGCGACCGAAGGCACCGAGGACCCGATGACCGACGGCATGAGCCGCGACCAGCGCTTCTTCGCCAACTGGGCCACGGTGTGGCGTCGCAACTTCACGGAAGACGAGCTGAAGGTGCGCCTGAACACCGACCCGCACGCACCGGCCAACTTCCGCGCCATGGGTGCGCCTTCGAACCTGCCGGCCTTCGCCGCGGCGTTCGAGTGCAAGCCGGGCCAGCCGATGGTGCGCCAGGGCGACCAGCAGGTGGTGATCTGGTAAGTCCGCAGGTCTGAAGGACTCTGGCCATCCTCGTCGGCCAGAAGGCAGAGGCCCGGGTTTTCCCGGGCCTTCGTCTTTGTGGCGACCGCCTCAGCGCACGATGCGCGGCCGCGGTGGGCCACGTCGCCCGAACGGCGGCTGCCCGCGCCAGTACCGGATCAACAGCCAGCCGAACAGCATCCCGCCCAGATGGGCGAAATGGGCGACGCCGGGCTGCAGGCCGCTGAAGCCGAGCAACAGCTCGATCACCCCGTAGACGATTACCAGGGTCCGCGCCTTCATCGGGATCGGCGGGATCAGCAGCATCACGCGCTGGTGCGGGAACAGCATGCCGTAGGCCAGCAGCAGCCCGAACACGCCACCCGAAGCGCCGAGCGTCGGATACGGCGGCGCGCCCTCCGACATCATCCACGCACCCACGGCGAGCTGGCACAGCGCCGCGCCGACCACGCAGACCAGGTAGTAGGTGAGGAAGCGCTTGTCGCCCCACGTGTGCTCCAGCGGCGCACCGAACATCAGCAGCGCAAGCATGTTGAACAGCAGGTGGCCGATATCGCCATGCATGAACCCGTAGGTCACCAGCTGCCAGGGCAGGAAGCCGCCCGCGGAGTAGGGATCGCCCCCGCTCCCCAGCGGCCAGAGCATGAAGGGTGCAAGCGCTCCACCGGCGACAAGCTGCAATACGAACACCAGTCCGTTGGCGATGAGCAGGGCCTTGGTCACGGCCGGCAGGTTGGAAAACATCGCGCCTCCTGAAGATGGCGCCATGGTACCCGGGCGATGTGAGGCCGTCGTCCGCGTGGGCTCAGCCCGGGCCCCAGACCTGCTCGTCGACGCTGGTGGCGATGCGCTGCCCCTTCACCCGCCCCGCTACCACCCGGACGCCTTCGGCCCGCAGCCGGCGCTCCTGCTCGGTGAAGCCGGCCGAACCGGCCGGGAAGGCAATGCGGCCGTCCGAGCGCAGTACCCGGTGCCAGGGCAGCCGCGGATCCTCGTTGGCGGCCAGCAGCCTCGCCACCAGTCGCGCCCGCCCCGGGAGCCCGGCACGACGGGCGACCTCGCCGTAGCCGGCGACCTGGCCACTCGGGATCGCGCGCACGGCGGCGAGGATGCGTTCGGCGGAAGCGTCTGCAGGGGAGCCCGGGGTCATCGCGGTAGCATAGGGCCTCCGCAACGGGAGCCGCCTCATGCAGAACTTCGACCAGATCCGCCATCACCTGCGCCAGGCGGAGTTCCAGACCACCATCCAGGAAGAGGGCGTGGTGTGCGTCGAGCTCTCGCTGGAACAGGGCACCCGGCACCAGGCGATCTTCCTGTCCCAGCTCGAGGACGACGACGGCCGGCCCTATCTCCGCGTCAGCACCGCGGTCGCGCCCGCCGCCGGGCTGGACGCCGCCAAGGCACTGGTCTTCAACTGGCAGAGCCGCGTGGGCTACCTCGCCATCGGCGACATGGAAGGGGTGCCCTACCTGCAGTTGTGCGAAAACCGCCCGTTCGAGGGCCTCGACGCGGCGGAGGTACACCGGCTGGTGCTGGAGATCGGCGGGCTCGGCGACAGCATGGAGCGCGTGCTGTCGGCCGAGGGCGACGTACTCTGAGGCACGCCGCGGAGCGGGAATCCGCTCAGGCCCAGCCCATCGCCACCAGCAGGCGGAACAGCAGGTAGGCGATGCCCCCGGCCATCGGGATCGTGAGGATCCAGGCCCAGATCATCTTCTCCACCACCGTCCACTTGATGGCGTTGAAGCGCTTGGCCGTGCCCACGCCCATGATGGCCGAGGAAATGTTGTGGGTGGTCGACACGGGAATACCCAGCGAGGACGCCGCCAGGATCACGGAGGCGGCGCTGGTCTCGGCCGCGAAGCCGTGGATCGGGTGCAACTTGACCAGCTTGTGGCCGAGCGTCTTGATGATCCGCCATCCACCCGCCGCGGTACCGGCCGCCATGACCAGTGCGCAGGTGATCTTGATCCACAGGTCGATGTCGCCCTCGGCGAGCGCCCCGGGCGATGGATGCAGGAAAGCGAGCATCGCCGGAAGATCGTCTAGTACGCCGGTGGCTTCGGCGCTCACCAGGGTCAGGGCGATGATGCCCATGGTCTTCTGCGCATCGTTCATGCCGTGGGCGAACCCCATGCCGGCGGCACTGACGATCTGGCTCTTGCCGAAGAAGCCGTTGACCCAGCGGGGGCGGGCCAGCCGGGCAAGCACCCCGCCACTGCGCGCCATCATCGAAATCAGGAAGAACAGCACGCCCATCACCAGGAAGCCGGCGACAAAGCCGAGTACGGGTGAGCTGACCATCGGCACGATGACCTTCCAGAGCACGCCTGCGCTCCGGTAGACCGGCTCGGCGGGTTCGGACCAGATGATCGCCCCGAAATTGTTGCCCGCGGCCGCCAGTGCCGCGCCCACCAGCCCGCCGATCAGCGCGTGCGACGAAGACGATGGCAGGCCCAGCCACCAGGTGATCAGGTTCCAGACGATGCCGCCCAGCAGCGCGCACAGGATGAGCTGCGAACCCACCTCCACCACGCCGACGTCGATCAGCCCCGACGCGATGGTCTTGGCGACCGCGGTGCCGGCCAACGCCCCCAGCAGGTTCATGCCGGCCGCCAGGCCCACCGCCTGCATCGGCGTCAGCACCTTGGTGGCGACCACGGTCGCGATCGAATTGGCGGTGTCGTGGAAGCCGTTGATGTACTCGAAGGCGAGCGCGACCAGCACCACCGTCATGACCAGGGTGAGCATCCCGGAGACCTCAGGAGTTCTTCAGGACGATTTCGTACGCCACCACGCCGGCTTCCCGGCAACGGTCGATCGCCTTTTCCAGGATCTCGAAGAACTCCTTGAGCAGGAACATCTGCAAGGGGTCGAGCTTGCCCGAGTAGATGTCGCGGTAAAGCTCGAGCATCAGGCGGTCGGCCTCGTTCTCGAGCGCGCGCAGCTTGTCGCTGAGGGCCTTCATCGGCTCCAGCTTCATCCTGGGCAGCAGCCGGACCATCTCCACCACCACCGAGGACGCCTGCTCGAGCATTGCCGCGCGCGGTGCGAAGTCGATGTGCTCCAAGTGCTGGATCGCCAGCGAATAGCGGTCGGCGAACTTCTCCACCTGCTTCGGGATCTTGTAGAGCGCCGAGCCCAGCGCCTCGATGTCCTCGCGCTCGATCGGGGTGATGAAGCTGTCCACCAGCTCCTGGCTGATCTGGGCAGAGGCATCACGCTCCCGCTGGCGCGCCAGCCTGAACGCGTCCAGCGCCGGCTGCCGCTCGGCCCCCTTGAGCATCTCGTGCAGGGCCCGGGTGCTGTCGTGGGCGGCCACCGCGGCCTCCTCGAGCAGCGCATAGAACTGGTTGCCTTGGCCGAACATGGTTTGCAGGGAGAACATTGAAGGACCTCGTCTTGCCAGGCGGCGGTGCATCGTGGGGACACGGGCCGTCAGGGACACCCTGCGGCAACCGCGGGATTATGACGGTTCGAAGACAGTCCCGCTGCCCCCCTCGCCGCCCGCCGGGCCACCAGGCGCCTGCTGTTAAACTCCGGCGGCGCCCCTCCGGCGCGCAATCGCACCCGATCCCCAATGGACGACGACCCTTGCCCTCGACCGGGGCATGCCTTCCCCGCAGGCAGGCAGTGCCGCCCGCCCGCTCCGATTGAGCCCGGGACGGGTCGCCCCGGATGATCGAGCTCATCGTCGTACTGCTGCTGATCGCCATCAACGCTTTTTTCGCGTTGTCGGAAATGTCGGTGGTCACCTCCCGCAAACCGCGGCTGCGCCAGCTTGGCGCCAACAGCCGGAGTGCGGCCCGGGCACTGGACCTGGCCGAGCATCCCGAACGGTTCCTGTCCACCGTGCAGGTGGGCATCACCCTGGTGGCGATCCTGACCGGCATGTACGGCGGCGATGCCATCGGCGCGTCGATCGGCGAGTGGCTCGCAGCGCACCTTCCGATACTGGGCGACTACGCCGACAACACCGGCACGGTACTGGCGGTCGGGCTGATCACCTACCTGACGATCGTACTGGGTGAGCTGCTGCCCAAGCGGCTTGCGCTGCTGGCGCCGGAAAAACTCGCCGCCTTCGTGGCCCCGCCAATGCACTGGATCTCGCGCATCGCAACCCCTGCGGTGTGGCTGCTGACGGTCAGCACCCGCGGCGTGCTGCGCCTGCTGCGCCTGCAGAACAGCGAGGCCTCGAACGTCAGCGAGGAGGAGATCCGGATGCTGGTGAGCGAGAGCCACGAGCAGGGCGTGATCGACGCCGACGAACACAAGATGATGAACCGGGTGCTTGGCCTGGGCGACCGCACTGCCGACAGCCTGATGACTCCTCGAACGCGCATCATCTGGCTCGACGCGGGGGCGCCACTGGAAGACAACCTGGCGACCATGCGGAACTCACCGGTCTCGCGGTTCCCGGTGATGCGCGGCGGCGACCAGGACGTGATCGGCGTGGTGGAGGCCAAGTCGCTGCTGCGGGCGCTGGAACCCGGCGTGCCGATCGACCTGTTCGGCGACATGCGCGAGGCACTGTTCGTCTCGGAGTCCACGCATGCGCTCAAGTTGCTGGAGATCTTCCGGGAAGAGCAGCAGTCGCTGGCGCTGGTGGTGGACGAGTACGGCGACGTCACCGGCGTGGTCACGGTCAACGACGTGATGGGCGCGGTGATCGGCCGGGTGCAGTCCGGCATGGGCGGCGCCTCCGACAGCCACGAGGCGGATTCCTCACCGGTAGTCGAACGCGCCGACGGCTCGTGGCTGATCGACGGCTCCCTGCACATCGAGGACCTTCGCGAGCTGGTCGGCGACTTCGTGCCAGGGGCGGATGAACATGATTTCCACACCGCCGCCGGCATGGTGATCGCCAATGTCGGACGGATTCCCAATGTCGGTGAAGTGTTCTCGTGGCCCGGGTGGCGCATGGAGGTAGTCGACCTGGACGGGCCGCGCGTCGACAAGCTACTGCTCTCGCGGGAGGTCGTGCAGGACCAGGAGCATGATGGCGCCGGCCACTAGCCCCCCCAGGGAAGCGGGGGCGCGGGGCCTGCTGGACGCATTCGCCGCTGGCGACCCGGAAGACCGGGTCCGGTTGGGTGAAGTCTTCAACGGGCTGGGCAAGCGCTCGTTCGGGATGCTGCTGTTCATCTGCACCCTGCCCGCTTTCATACCGGTACCCGGGGTCGGCGGCGCCGTATCCGGGCCACTGGTCATCCTGGTCGGGTTGCAGCTGCTGGTCGGGCGGCGCACGCCGTGGTTGCCGGGGTTCATCGCCAGGCGCGGCCCGCACCGCCGTGCCGTCGCCCGCTTCCGTGACCTGCTGGCGCCGTGGCTGGATCGCCTGGAGCGGGTCGTACGGCCCCGCGCCGCGGTGCTGCTCGACCATCGGCTCGCCAGTGCCGTGACCGGGCTGCTGGTGGCCCTGCTCGGCCTGCTGCTTTCGCTCCCGATTCCCCTGACCAATTACCTGTTCGGGGTGCTGCTGCTCCTGTTCGCCTTCGCCCTGCTCGAGCGCGATGGCCGGCTCATGGCGGTGGCCTGGAGCGTCGGGGCGGTAGCGGTGGGCGTGTTCGGCGTGTTGTCGGGGCAACTGGCCGGGGTGCTGGCGCGCTGGGTCGACCTGCTGGTCTGAACCTCACGCGCGCGGCGGTGTTGGCAGCCCGATCAAGGCCAGCAGCTCGGGCAATGCCAGCGGATGACCCAGCCAGTAGCCCTGGGCGAGGTCGCACCCGCGCTCGCGCAGCAGCGTGTACTGCCCTTCCGTTTCGACTCCCTCGGCCACCACGGTGATGCCCAGCGAATGCGCCATCGCGATGATCGCGGTGGTCAGCGCCAGGTCGTCCGGGTCGTGCAGGATGTCAGCGACGAAGCTGCGGTCGATCTTGACGCCATCCACCGGCACCCGGCGCAGGTGGCTGAGACCCGAGAAACCGGTGCCGAAGTCATCCAGCCAGACCTTGACGCCAGTGGAGCGCAGCTGTTCGAGCATCAGGCTCGCGTTGGCCTCGTCGCCGATCACCGCCGTCTCGGTCAGCTCCAGGTGCAGGCAGTGCGGGGATAGGCCCGTCTCGGCCAGGCAACGGCTGACCACGTCCGGCAGGTCGCCACCACGCAACTGCCTCGGCGATACGTTCACCGATACGAACAAGGGTTCGGTCCCTTCGCCACTGCACCATGTGGCGGCGTCGGCACAGGCCGCCTGCAGCACCTGCGGGCCAAGCACCGAGATCAGCCCGGTCTGTTCGGCGACATCGATGAATACCGATGGCGCCACCAGGCCGAGTTCCGGATGGTTCCAGCGCAGCAGCGCCTCCGCTCCCACCAGGGCCCCGTCGCCCAGCCGGAAGACCGGCTGGTAGGCGATGCTGAGCTGCCCGCGCTCCCATGCCACCCGGAGCTCCTGTTCCAGGTGCACCCAACGCTCGACCGCCTGGTCCATCGACCGGCTGTAGAACCGGAAGCAATCCTTGCCTGCGACCTTCGCCTGGTACATGGCGATGTCGCCGTTCTTCATCAGGCCGGTCACGCTGGCGGCGTCTTCCGGGAACAGTGAAATGCCGATCGAGGTGCCGAGGAACACGTCCCGGTCATGCACCTGCAGCGGTACTGCCAGCGCCTCCACCAGCGCGGTCGCCACCCGCGTGGCGACGGCGCGGGCATCGCTTCCACCGTCCGGCTCGACCAGCACCACGAACTCGTCGCCGCCGAAGCGCGCGAGCACGGCGCGCTCGCCGCCCAGCTGTTCGACCACCTGGCGGATGCGGGCGGCCACCTGCAGCAACACTTCGTCGCCGGCGTCATGCCCCAGCGAATCGTTCACCCGCTTGAAGTCGTCGATGTCGGCGAACAGCAGCGCCAGGGGCCGCTTCCCCGCTGGCGGCCGCGTGTCCTGCAACCGCGCCTCCAGGAGCTCCCGGAAGGCCAGGCGGTTGGCCAGCCCGGTCAAGGGATCGGTGTAGGCCAGGTGCCGGATCTCGCGGTCGTGGCGCGCCACGCTGTTGCCCATGCGTCCCAGCGCACGCATGAGTTCCCCCAGCTCGTCGCGTCGACCACTGGTCGGGAAGTGCGCGCCGAAATTGCCCGACTCGATCTCTCCCGCCGAACGGGCCAGTTCGCGGATCGGCCGGACCAGTGCCCGCTGGATGAACCACAATCCGGCGGCTGCAAGCACCATCAGCCCCACGCCCAGCAGTCCCATCCACCACCACTGCCTGCGTCCCAGTGCCTCCAGGCGCCCTGCAAGGTCGCCCAGCGCCCGGTCCCGGGTGGCGTGGTAGTTGCGCAGGTCGTACCCGACCCTGACTCCACCGATGCGTTCACGCCCGATCAGGATCGGCGCGGAGACATCCATCAGCGAGGCGTCCTGCTGGATGGTGGTCACACCGGCGGTCACCGCTGCCGGGGCAAAGCGATCATCCAGCCGCCGACCGTACCCTTCGATCCCGTCGCTGCCGTCGTGCAGGAGCAGGCCTTCGGTATCGAACACCTGGACATAGGCGATGTCCGGCTGTGCCAGCGCCGTACGAACCAGTTGCCCCACTTCGTCGAGATCGTAGTAGTAGAGGGGGTTGGCCAACGCGCCCGCCAACGGCTCCACCAGCCCCTTTCCGCGCCGGCGCACCACCTCGGCGGCAACCGTCTCCATCGCCTCACGCCCGAGCACCTGGACCTCCGCCTGGATCGCTTGCTGACGCTCCAGCAGCAGCGCCATCAGGGCCAGCACCACCAGCAGCGCGGCGCCGATCAGCATCAGGAACTGGGCCTGGAGGCCGTGGCGGAAGCTCATTCCACCTCCGACCTGACGCGTCGCACGCCCGAGCGGATTCCCTGCAGTGCGTCGCGGGAGGCCGCGTCCATTGGCAGGAACCGGGTGGTACCGAAGAACTGCCGCAAGGCGTCCGCAGCCGCTGGATCCCCGGCCGCTTCCATCAGCACCTGTCGCAAACGCTCGCGCACCGGCCCATCCAGGTCCGGGCGAACCATCTCCACCGCCCTCGGGTAATCGTCGGAGCGACCGATGATGGCGAGGTCCGGCTTGAATGCCGGCGGCATGCGCGCGGGGTTGGACCAGTCCACATCGCTCATCACGCCAACGTCGACCAGCTCCTTGTGCACCCAGGTGGAAATGTTGAGCTCGGAGCGGGCGAACAGGTAACCGACCTCATCGCCCCGCAGGGCGTCGGTCGGCGACAGCAGTATCTCGAGGGTGTAGCCCCGCTCCAGCAGTTCGCCGGCGGGAACGAAATAGGCGCTGGTCGACGAAGGCCGCTGGAACGCCACGGTCCTGCCCTGCAACTGGTCCAGCGATGTGATCCCGCTGTCGCGCCGAGCGAAGAACACGCTTTTGTAGTGGCTACGGCCATCGCGCTCGGTCAGCACCAGCGGCTCGGCACCGGCCCGGTCGCTCAGGAGCATGCCCGAGCCGGCTGTCTCGGTGACCCAGTCGACCTGCCCGCGACGCATGTAGCTCGCCATCTGGCGCGCATCCGGCGCCATCAAGACGCGTCCCTCCGTGATGCCGGTCCCGGCCATTCGCGGCACCACGTAATCGAGCAGTGGCTTGAGCTGGTCGTAATGGGCCACCGGATCATCGGAGATCCGCCCCAGCACCAACACCCCGTCCGCGGGGCCCGCCACGGCCTGTGGCACCGGGAGGGCAAGGCCCACCACCAGGGCGAAAACGAGGCGAGGCAGGCTTGGGAGCAAGGTGGGACCCGCGGGTAGCGCCAGCAACAGGCGACGGCGCAGCCTAATGCATCCCCGCCCCGGCCGATACAGCGGGCCCTGCGGTCCGCCTGCCGGACCTCACGTCAACGCCGCCCCGCCAGCATCGCCATGCGCTGGCAATCGGCCAGGACGCCGCGCAGCAGCCGGACTTCGCGTTCGTCCAGGTCGGCGCGGAGGTAGAGGCGGCGGAGCTTTCGCATCGCCGAGTCCGGCGACCGCCCCTTGTGGAAGTCGACCGCATCCAGCGTATCCCCCAACTGCTCGAAGAACCCTTCGAGCTGCGCGTGGGTGGCAGGCGCATCGATCTGCCCCGCGGTTTCCTCCGTTCTTTCCGCGAGCTGGGCGAGGCGGAGTTCATAGGCCACCACCTGCACGGCGGCCGCGAGGTTGAGCGAGCTGTAATCCGGGTTGGCCGGGATGTGGATGGCGGCATGGCACAACTGCAGCTCGTCGTTGTCCAGGCCGGTGCGCTCACGGCCGAACACGATCGCGACCTCACGCCCCGCCCTGGCCGCCGACACGGCGCGGGTGGCACCTTCGAGCGGCATCAGCTCGTCCAGCGCGACCCGCCGGCTCCGTGCAGTGCAGCCCAGCACCAGCCGGCAGTCCGACACGGCCTCCGCCAGGGTCGCGCAGGTCACGGCGCCGGCGAGGATGTCGTCGGCGCCAGCGGCGAGCGCCATCGACTCGGCATTGGGTGCCTTCTCCGGCGCCACCAGCACCAGCCGACCCAGCCCCATGGTCTTCAAGGCCCGCGCCGCGGAGCCGATGTTGCCCGGGTGCTGGGTACCCACGAGCACGATGCGCAGGTGATGGGCAGGTTCGCCCTGCATGGGTTCAGGAAGGGAATCGGCAGTCATGCCGGCAATGGTAAACTGCGCGACCGGCCACGACCCGATCGTGCATCCGCCGGCTGCTCTTTATCCCCGCCAGACCTTCCCCACCTCAGCCCCAGAGGCCGTTCGCCATGCAGAAACCCGCCGTCACCCTCATGGTCAAGGCCGCCCGCGCCGCCGGCAACGTCCTGTTGCGCCACATGTACAAGCTGGACGCGCTGAACGTGGTCGAGAAGGACCGCATGGACTTCGCCAGCGAAGTCGACGAGCTGGCCGAGAAGGAAATCATCAAGGAGTTCCGCCGCTCCACGCCGGACTACGCGATCCTCGGCGAAGAGAGTGGATCGCTGAAGTCGAAGGTCGGCAACAGCCGCTTCACCTGGGTCATCGACCCGCTGGACGGCACCAGCAACTACCTGCGTGGCATCCCCCACTTCTGCGTTTCCATTGGCCTGGTGGAGAACGGCGAGCCGATCCATGGCGTGATCTTCGATCCGCTGCGCAACGAGCTGTTCACCGCCAGCCGCGGCAGCGGCACCACCCTCAACGACAAGCGCGTGCGCGTGGCCGACCGCAAGGACCTGGAAGGCGCCATGGTGCTGACCGGATTCCCACCGCGTGAGCGCAGCCGTGCCAGCGCGCAGCTCAAGTGCGTGGACACCCTGCTGAACGAGATCGAGGACATCCGCCGCACCGGCTCGGCGGCCCTGGACCTGGCCTACGTGGCCTGCGGCCGCGCCGATGCCTACTTCGAGGCGGGCGTGAAGCCGTGGGACATCGCCGCCGGCGCCCTGATGGTGCGAGAGGCGGGCGGCACGGTGACCGACTTCCGCGGACGCAGCACCGGGCCGATGGATGCCCGGGGCGTCGCCGGCCGTCCACTGCTGGCCGGCAACCTGAAGGTCGCGAACCTGCTGCAGCAGCGCATCGTCAATACCGGTTACGCCAGCTCGTTCGACTGACCCCTCCTCACCGCGTTTGTAGGAGCGACGCGAGTCGCGACCCGCCAAACGGTGGAGGTGATGTACAGGTCGCGACTGACGTCGCTCCTACAGGAAGCCCCATGGAAAAAGGCCGCGCAATTGCGCGGCCTTTTGCTTGCTGTGATGTCGCTTCCAGTTTACGGCCGGCGTGCGAGCACCGCGTCGTCCTTCGCCTTCGGCAGCAGGTCCTGCTTGGTCACCTTGAGGAAGCCCAGGGTCAACAGCGGGGATGCCACGAAGATCGAGGACAGCGTACCGATGACCACGCCGATCATCATCGCCTCGGCCATGCCGCGCAGCGAACCGCCGCCGTAGAGCCACAGCGCGAGCACCGTCAGGAACGCCACCACCGAGGTGATGATGGTGCGTGACAGCGTCTCGTTGATCGACTTGTTGATGATCGTGGCCGCATCGGCACGGGTCGAGCGGAAATTCTCGCGGATGCGGTCGAACACGACGATGGTGTCGTTGATCGAGAAGCCCAGCACCGAGAGGATGCCGGCCAGCACCGTCAGGTCGAACTCGTGGCCGGTGATGGCGAACCAGCCGGTGACGATCAACACGTCCTGCAGGGAGGTGATCACCGCCGCCATCGCGAACTTCTTCTCGAAGCGGAAGGTGATGTAGATCAGGAAGCCGACGATCACGAAGATCACCGCCCAGATGCCGTTGAGGGCCAGTTCCTTGCCGACCTGCGGGCCGACGAAGTCGCTGCGAACGACGGTGCCGGGGTTGTCCGGCGTCGAGACGGCGTTGGTGATCTCCCGGGCCGCCGCCGAGTTGGCGGCCGGGTTGCTGCCATCGCTGCCGTCTTCCAGTTGCATGCGCACGAGGATGTCGTTGCCGGATCCGAACGAAATAACCTGTGCATCGCCGTAGCCGGCCTCGGCCAGCCGGCCGCGGGCGGCATCGATATCCACTTCGTTCTCGAAGCGCAGCTCGGTGACGGTGCCACCGGTGAAATCGAGCGCGAAGTTGAAGCTCTTGGTCGCCATCGCGCCGATCGAGACCAGCACCAGCAGGCTGGTGATCGCCAGCGCCACCCACTTCATGCGCAGGAAGTCGATGTTGACGTCGTGGGGGATGATGTTGAACGGTTTCATATGCGTATCCCCGTCAGATCGCAATGGACTTGAGCTTGGAGCGCCGGCCATAGAGCAGCGTGGCCATGGCTCGCGATGCCGAGACGGCGGTGTACATCGAGGTGACGATTCCCACGATCAGCGCGACCGCGAAGCCCTTCACCGGGCCGGTGCCGAAGGCGAACAGCGCGACGCCGGCGAGGATGGCCGTCATGTTGGCGTCGAAGATGGTGCCGGTGGCCTTTTCGTAGCCGGTGGCGATAGCCGACTTGGGTGGGACGCCCGCCCGCAGCTCCTCCCGGATGCGCTCGTTGATCAGCACGTTAGCGTCCACCGAAAGGCCGACGGTCAACGCGATGCCGGCCAGCCCCGGCAGGGTCAGGGTGGCACCGAACAGCGACATCACCGCGACCAGCATCAGGATGTTGAGCAGCAGCGCGGCGCAGGTGATGAGACCGAACATCCGGTAGTACACCAGGAAGAACAGCAGCGCGAACACGAACGAGTAGCTGACGGCGGTCAGGCCGCGCTCGATGTTCTCCTTGCCCAGGCTCGGGCCGACGATGCGCTCCTCGACGAAATCCATCGGCGCGGCCAGCGAGCCCGAGCGCAGCAGCAGCGCGAGTTCCGCCGCGGCCTTGGGACTGTCGAGGCCGGTGGTCTGGAACTCCTTGCTGAAGACGCCGTTGATGTTGGCGACCGAGATCACGTTCTCTTCGACGCGGGTGCTGCGCACCTCCTCGCCGTTGACCATGCGCACCTCGGGGATGCGTTCGATGTACACCACCGCCATCGGCTTGCCGACGTTCTCGCTGGTGAAATCGAACATGCGCTGACCGCCGGCGCTGTCCAGGCGGACCGACACCGAAGGCGTCCCCGATTGCGGGTCGATGCCCGAGGTCGCGCCGACCAGCTGGTCACCGGAGGCGATGATCCGCTTGTTGAGCAGGTGGGGGATGGGCTCTCCGCCGGGCACCTGCTCGTAATAGATCTCGGCCTGCGGCGGCACGTTGCCCGTTGCCGCGGCCTCATATGCATTGCCTTCGACCACCGCGCGATATTCGAGCGTGGCGGTGGCGCCGATCAGGCGCTTTGCCGCGGCGGTGTCCTGCACGCCAGCGAGTTCGACCACGATGCGGTCGTTGCCCTGCCGCTGGATCAGCGGCTCGGCCACGCCAAGGGCGTTGATGCGGTTGCGCAGGGTGCCCAGGTTCTGCTCCAGCGCATCGGTCATCATGCGCTGGATCTCCGCCTCCGGCACCTCCAGGCGCAGGGTGCTTCCGTCGACATCGGAGCGCAGCGAAGGCTGGCTGACGGCGATCCGGCGGATGGCCTCGTCGGCATCGGCGGCATCGGAGAGGCGAACGGTGATGCTGTTGTCGGGACGACGGTTGACCGCTTCGTAACGGATGCGCTCCTCGCGCAGCACCACCCGGACATCGTCGGTGATCGCGTCCAGCCGCTTGTCGAGTGCGGCCTCCTGGTCCACCTGCATCAGGAAGTGCACGCCGCCCTGGAGGTCCAGGCCCAGCGACATGCCCTCGGCGCCCAGCGACGACAGCCAGTCCGGAACCGTCGACGCGAGGTTGAGGGCCGACACGTAGTCGCTGCCCAACTCGTCCTTCAGCACATCGGAAGCGCGCGTCTGCAGTTCGGTGCTGGGTAGCCGGACCAGCAGCGTCTCATCGGCAAGCTCGATGGACTTGGTGGTCACGCCGGCATCCGCCAGGACCTTGCCCATCCGGTCGGCAAGCGCCTGGTCGACGGGCGCACCGCGGCTGGAGGTGATCTGTACCGAGGGATCCTTCTGGTACACGTTCGGCAGTGCATAGAGCACGCTGAACAGGATGGCCAGCACCAGGACGATGTATTTCCAGCGCGCGTAAGTCAGCATCGATTGCCCCTGCGGCGGCCGCCCCGGCCGCCGTTACGTCAAAGTGGTGTGGAGACGGCTCAGGCCGACTTCAAGGTGCCCTTGGGGAGCACGTTGGCGATGGCACCCTTCTGCACGCGGATGCGCACGTTGTCGGCGATCTCGACGGTGATGAAGCTCTCGCCGAGCGCCACCACGGTGCCGGCGATGCCCCCGTTGGTCAGCACCTCGTCGCCGTTGGAGAGCTTTTCGAGCATCGCCCGGTGCTCCTTGGCGCGCTTCATCTGCGGGCGGATCATCAGGAAGTACATCACGCCGATCAGCAGGATCGGGAACAGCAGGCCGCCAAGGCCTCCGCCGAACAGGCCACCGGTCGGAGCGGCTGCGGCATGGGCTGGAGCGATCACGAGGTCGAGCAGGTTCATGTCGTTATCCGGAAGGGGTGAAAATAGCCGGGGATTATGGCATACGGCCGCCGGTCATCCCTGCCGGGCTGCGTGGAACGACTCCCGGAAGGCGGCGAAACCGCCCTGCTCGATCGCGGCCCTCATCCGGGCCATCAGGCGCTGGTAGTGCCGCAGGTTGTGCAGCGTGCCCAGCATCGGGCCGAGCATCTCGTTGCAGCGGTCCAGGTGGCGCAGGTAGCTGCGGCTGAAGCCATTGGCGCAGGCATGGCAGTCGCAGCCCTCTTCGATCGGCCGCAGGTCGTGCTCGTAGCGGGCGTTGCGGATGCGCACGACGCCCTGGTCAGTGAAGAAGTGGCCGTTGCGGGCGTTCCGGGTGGGCATCACGCAGTCGAACATGTCCACGCCACGCGCCACCGCCTCCACCAGGTCCTCAGGCCGCCCCACCCCCATCAGGTAGCGGGGGCGATCCTGGGGCAACTGCGGCGTGGTGTGCTCGAGCATCTCATTGCGCTCGGCCTCCGGCTCGCCGACCGCCAGGCCGCCGATCGCGTAGCCATCGAAGCCGATCTGCTTCAGCGCCTCCGCCGAGCGCGTGCGCAGGCCGTGGTGGACGCCGCCCTGGACGATGCCGAACAGGGCGGCATCGTTGCCCTCGTGCGCGCGCCGGCTGCGCTCGGCCCAGCGCAGGCTCAGCTCCATCGAGGCCCGCGCCACCTCCTCGGTGGCCGGATACGGGGTGCACTCATCGAAGATCATCACGATGTCCGAGCCGAGCACCTTCTGGATGTGCATGCTCTCCTCGGGCCCGAGGAACACCTTGCGGCCGTCGGTGGGCGCGGCGAAGGTCACGCCGGCCTCGGTGATCTTCCGCTTGTGGGCCAGCGAGAACACCTGGAAGCCGCCCGAGTCGGTCAGGATCGGCCGGTCCCAGCCCATGAACCGGTGCAGGCCGCCGTGGGCCTCGATCACCTCCAGCCCGGGGCGCAGGTACAGGTGGAAGGTATTGCCTAGGATGATCTCGGCGCCCAACTCCCGAACCTGCTGCGGGAGCACCGCCTTGACCGAGCCATAGGTGCCGACCGGCATGAACGCCGGCGTCTCGATGGTGCCGCGCGGGAACGACACCCGCCCCCGGCGCGCACCGCCGTCCGTGCCAAGGAGTTCGAAGGACATCCGACTGGCGGGACTGGCGCTCATGACCGCTCCTCCGGCAACAGCAACATGGCATCGCCGTAGGAGAAGAACCGGTATTGCTGCTCGATCGCGTGCGTGTACGCCTCGAAGATGCGCGCCTTGCCGGCGAATGCGGAAACCATCATCAACAGCGTGCTCTCGGGGAGGTGGAAGTTGGTGACCAGCGCGTCGATCGAACGGATCCGGTAGCCGGGCAGGATGAACAAGCGGCTCTCACCCGCGAACGGCTGCAGCTCGCCCTCCGGATGCCGGTCGGTCCGCTGCATCGCGGACTCCAGCGCACGCACCACGGTGGTACCGACGGCGACCACCCGGCGTCCGGCTGCACGCGTCCGCCGCACCTGTTCCACCAGTCCGGCGCCGACGTTGAGCCACTCGCTGTGCATCACGTGCTCGGACAGGTCGTCGGCACGGACCGGCTGGAACGTCCCCGCCCCCACGTGAAGCGTCACGTGGCCGAATTCGACACCCCGTGCCGCGAGGGCGTCCAGCAGGGGCTGATCGAAATGCAGCCCCGCGGTCGGTGCCGCGACGGCGCCGGCCTGGCGCGCGAACACGGTCTGGTAGCGCTCGGCATCATCCGCGCCCGGCTCGCGCTGGATATAGGGAGGCAAAGGCAGGCGGCCGGCGTGCAGGAGGTACTGCTCCAGCCCCGTCTGCACGTGGAAACGCAGGTGGTAGAACTCGCCGTCTCGCCCGATCACCTCCGCCTCGCCGCCTGCGTCCAGCTCGATACGCGCGCCCGCTTTCGGCGATTTGCTGACGCCCAGCTGGGCTCGCGCTTCCTGGCCACCGAGCATGCGCTCGATGAGGATCTCGACGCGGCCGCCGGTCTGTTTCCGGCCGAACAGGCGAGCCGGGATGACCCGGGTGTCGTTGAACACCAGCAGGTCACCCGCTTCAAGCAGGTCGGGCAGGTCCCGGAACACACGGTCGGAAAATGATGCCGGCGCGGGCGGGACCACCAGCAACCGGCTCGACGATCGCTCCGGGAGTGGTGCCTGGGCGATCAGGTCGGGCGGCAGCTCGTAGCTGAAATCGGACTTCTTCAAGATCAATGGCTTGGCAGGTGGCCCCGGGAACATCGGGCGCTGGAGCGGCTAGGCAACGGCACAGTGTAGCGATGGCGGGGGTTATGCCGCTTGGTCCAGCGTGATAGAATCCCGCAACTAATTGAATAGAAACGGAAAACGCTGCTGCGCGGTTGTGTCCGCGCATTTTTGTTTGCGACGTTGTCCACACCCTGGAGGATCCATCCCGATGTCCAGCACCGCCCACGACAATGCCGTCGTCGCCAAGCTCGCACCGTTGCGCGCCCATTCCGGCACCCGCCGCACCACCGGCCTCGACGACGCCACCCTCGCCCGCTTCGCCGGCAACGCCGAGCTGCAGGAGGCCGTCGAGGCGGCGGTCGCCGCCTACCAACAGGCCAAGGACGAGTTCGGCGACCTGCTGGACCTCGACGAAGACGCCCAGGCCGCCCGTGTCCAGGAGGCCTACGTCAACTTCTACCAGGACGATGCGGTCAACCCGTACGTGGCGCTCGCCGCCCGCGGCCCCTGGATCGTCACCCTGAAGGGCGCCGTGCTGCATGACTCCGGCGGCTACGGCATGCTCGGCTTCGGCCACGCGCCGGCCAAGGTCATCGAAGCGATGGCCAGGCCACAGGCGATGGCCAACATCATGACCCCCAGCCTGTCGCAGTTGCGCTTCGCCCAACTGCTGCGCGAGGCGATCGGCATCGGTCGCGAATGCCCGTACAGCAACTTCCTGTGCCTGAACTCGGGTTCCGAGTCGGTGACGCTGGCGGCGCGCATCGCCGACGCCAACGCCAAGGCGATGACCGACAAGGATGGCCGCCATGCCGGCCGCAGCATCAAGCGCGTCGTGGTCAAGGGCGGCTTCCACGGTCGTACCGACCGCCCGGCGCTGTACTCCGATTCCACCCGCAAGACCTACATGCAGTTTCTGGCCAGCTACCGGGGCGAGGACAGCGTCATCGCCGTGGCCCCGTACGACATCGACGCCCTGAAGAAGGTCTTCGCCGATGCCGACGCCAACGGCTGGTTCATCGAGGCGATGTTCCTGGAGCCGGTGATGGGTGAAGGCGACCCGGGCCGCAGCGTGCCGGTCGACTTCTACAACGCCGCGCGCGAGCTGACCCGCGAGCACGGTTCGCTGCTGCTGGTGGATTCCATCCAGGCCGGCCTGCGTGCCAACGGCGTGCTGTCGATCGTCGACTACCCGGGCTTCGAGGGCGTGGAAGCGCCCGACATGGAGACCTATTCCAAGGCCCTCAACGCCGGCCAGTACCCGCTGTCCGTCCTCGCGGTGGGCGAGCGTGCCGCCAAGTGCTACCGAAAGGGCCTGTACGGCAACACCATGACCAGCAACCCGCGCGCCCTCGACACGGCCTGCGCCGTACTGGAACTGGTGACGCCGGAGCTGCGCGAGAACATCCGCGCCCGTGGCGCCGAAGCGCTGGAAAAGCTCGGCAAGCTGAAGGACGAGCTGGGTGGCCTGATCACCAAGGTGCAGGGCACCGGTCTGTTGTTCTCCTGCGAGCTCGCACCGGAGTTCAAGTGCTACGGCGCCGACTCCACCGAGGAATGGCTGCGTCGCCACGGCATCGGCGTGATCCACGGCGGCACCAACTCGCTGCGCTTCACCCCGACCTTCACCATGACCAGCGAAGAGGTCAACCTGCTGGTGGGCATGGTCGCGCGGGCGCTGAAGGAAGGTCCGCGCAAGCAGCAGGAAGCCGCTGCCTGACTGCCTGGTCGATCGACAACTGCAGTTGCTTGACGGAAAGGCCGGGGCATACCCGGCCTTTCCTTTTATCGGACTGTCGCGCCCCGGCCATCGGACGCGGCAAGGGCGGGCAACTTCAGCGCCTGAGCCGCCGCACCACCACGACCAGTACGACCAGCAGCAGGAGGACGCCGCCCCCTAGCAGGATCCGCAGGCGCAGGTCCGGCAGTGCATTGCCGTCCACGTTCACGGCCGGCGGCAAGGGCCTGGCGTTCAACGCCGCATTCTCTGCGCCAGCCGACACCTGCCATGCACCATCGGAGAGCTCGACGCGCCCCGCCAGCGGCGGCAACCGAAGCTCCCGCCAACGGATCCTGAGATCGCCGATGCGCGGCTCCAGCGGATTGTCCGAGCTCGCCAATCCGTTGCCTTCGGGCTGGAAAGTGGCTGCCAGGTTGGCAGGCAAGCGACTGAAGGGGGGGCGAAACTCCTGCCACTGCCCCAGTGTCTTGAGCACCGACAGGTCCAGCGGTTTGCCATCCAGCGTCGCGCCCTCCGCCCACCAGCGGCGGCTCTCCAGCGGCACGCCCGGCACGTTCTCGTAGCCCTTGTCGAAGCCGGTCGAGTCGACCAGCCCCGACGACCACACCTGGCGATAGCCCCCATCGGGCTCGCGCTGCCACTGGAGCATCTCCACCCGGCGGTCCAGCCCGAACTGGTCGGTGCGCACCCCGAAATCCGGATCCTCCAGTACCTGCCCGGGTTCGGGCTCGCCCTGCGGCAGTGCTGCCTGCTGTCCCGATGCGATGGCCGGCAGCAGCAGCGCAACGGCCAGCGCGACGGCCACCGCGAGCCCCCGGGCGGCACGAATCATGCGCCCAGCGCCCTCGCCTGCAGGCTGGATACTTCGTGGGTGGTGCCAAAGCGCCCGCGTTCGTCCCGGGTCACCTGCGCCAGCGCGCAGTCCGGGTCATGGGTAAAGAACAGGTGCACGTTGCGCGCCTGCTTGTCGGCCAGGAAGGCCTTCTTCTCGTCGATCAGCAGTTCGGCGTTGCGGTCGTAGCCCATGGTGATCGGAACGTGCACCCATGGCCTTCCGGGGACGAGGTCGGCGCAGAACGCCACCCCACCATGGGCCTGGCCATCGATCCGTTCCGGCCCGACGATCTCCGCGAGCATCAGCCCCGGCGTGTGGCCATCGCTGTACTCGAAACGGACGGCGTCACCCAGCGTCCGGCAGTACTCGCCGTCGACCAGTTCCAATCGGCCCGTGGCTTCCAACAGCGCCGGCAGCTCCGGAATGAAGCTCGCGCGGTCGCGCGCGTGCGGACCGGTCGCGCGCGCCCAGTGGCTGGCGCCGACGACGTAGCTCGCGTTCGGGAAGACCAGCCGCGGCGGCGCCCCCTCCTCGTACGGCGCCAGGAGCCCGCCGGCGTGGTCGAAGTGCAGGTGTGACAGCACCACCACGTCGATGTCTTCCGGCTTGAAACCCGCCCGGGCCAACGATTCCAGCAGAATGTGCCGGTCTTCCACCACGCCGTATCGTTCGCGCAATCGCGGCTCGAAGAAGGCGCCGATCCCGGTCTCGAACAGGACCGTCTTCCCCGCGAGCGGGGTCGCCAGCAGCGCACGGCACGCCAGGTCGATCCGGTTGAGCTCGTCGGGTGGCGCCCACTTGGCCCACATCGCCCGTGGGGCGTTGCCGAACATCGCGCCGCCGTCGAGCTTCTGGCTGTTGCCGTTGATCGACCAGAGTTTCATGTCAGTCCTCCAGGACCACTTCCGCCGACCCCACGGGATTGCGCGGATCGGTACCACCTTCGAGGCGGTTGCCCTGTTTGTCCCACGATACGGTCTGAAGGTTGCCCCAGGTGTCTTCCCCGGCGTTGACGGTATGGCCCATCGCCCGCAACTTTTTCACGGTCGGTGGCGCCAGCGCATCGGGCTCGGCGGAGATCGCGTCGGGCATCCACTGGTGGTGGATCCGCGGCAGGGCCGCTACCTGCTGCGCCGAAAGGCCATCGTCGTAGCCGAGGATGCCGATCAGCACCTCGGTGATGATGCGGCTGCCCCCTGGCGCGCCGAGGATCGCGACCTGGTCGGCGGACTCCATGTAGGTGGGCGTCATCGAACTGAGCATGCGCTTGCCCGGCTCCACCGCGTTGGCGTCGAACCCCATCACGCCGAAGGCATTGGGCGTGCCCGGCTTGAGCGCGAAATCGTCCATTTCGTTGTTGAGCAGCACGCCGGTACCCGGTGCGACCAGCCCGGAGCCGTACAGCAGGTTGACGGTCTGGGTGGTCGAGACCCGGTTGCCCTCGGTATCGATGATCGAGAAGTGCGTGGTCTCGTCGTCCTCCAGCGGCACCGGCTCGCCGGAGAGCAGCGTGCTGGGCGTGGCCTTCCCCGGGTGGATCGTCGCACGCAGGCCGGCGGCGTAACGGCGGTCGGTCAGCAGCCCGAGCGGCATCTCCACGAAGTCGGGATCGCCCAGGTAGATGGTGCGGTCGCGGTAGGCGCGACGCATCGCTTCCACCACCAGGTGCGTGCGCTTGGCGTCGTCCAGCTCCGACAACTTCCACCCTTCCAGGATCTGCAGCATCTGGGCCAGGGCGACCCCACCCGACGACGGTGGCGGCGCAGTCACGATGTGCCAGCCGCGGTAATCGAACACCACCGGTTCGCGCTCGCGGACGGTGTAGCCGGCAAGTTCCCCGGCACGCCAGTGGCCGCCCTCCTCCCTCACCGAGGCCAGCAGCTTGTCGGCCACCTCCCCGCGGTAGAAGCCATCGAAACCGCGTTCGGCGATGAGCTCCAGCGTGCGCGCAAGGTCCGGCTGCCTGAGGATCTCTCCGGCCTGCGGCGGATCACCATCGGCGAGGAACACCTCGCGCGTCCCGCGGTAGCGCTCCATCACCTCGCTGCGCCGCGCATAGCCGCGCTCCAGCCGCGGATAGACCTCGAAACCTTCCCGCGCGATGCGGATGGCAGGCGCGAGCGACTCGGCCAGCGGCAGCCGCCCGTACTTCTCCGAGACGTGCACCAGCGCCGCCGGCAGCCCCGGGATGCCTGCCGACCACGGGCCGTTCGTGGCGCGGTCGCGATCCAGCTCGCCATCCTCGTCGAGGTAGGCCTCGGGGGTGGCGGCCGCCGGCGCGGTCTCGCGCGCGTCCACGAAGACATCCCGGCCGGTGGAAGCATCATGCAGCAGGAAGAACCCGCCGCCGCCGATGCCCGAGCTGATCGGCTCGACCACCGACAACGTGGCGGACACCGCGACCGCCGCATCGAAGGCGTTGCCGCCGGCGGCCACGACGTCAAGCCCCGCCTGGGTGGCCAGCGAGTGCGCGCTGGCGATGGCGACGCCGGGGGGCGTGCGGGTTTCCTGCGGCGCGGCCGCGGCTGCCTGGACCCCCGTACCGGTATCGGTACCGGTGGCGCAGGCGCCAACGGCAGTGGAAAGGAAGCCAACCAGCAATACCGTCTTCAGCGCCATGCGCATCGGCCTACTCCTGTTGCAACCGGGCCAGCTTGGCCAGCAGTTGTTCGTGGGTCTCGGGGATCTCGGGATCCGGATCGATGCACTCGACCGGACACACCACCACGCACTGTGGCTCGTCGAAATGTCCGACGCATTCGGTGCAGCGGGCCGGATCGATCACGTAGATGGTCTCGCCCTGCGAGATCGCCTGGTTCGGGCAAGCCGGCTCACAGACGTCGCAGTTGACGCAAAGCTCGTTGATCTTGAGGGACATGGGGGATGGGCGGCGCGTACACCGCCCGGTACTCCTGTGTGCCGGGTGCGGCTGGCCGCACCCGGACGTTCACCGCAGCCGGATTACTTGGCCTCGACGAACTGGTAGTTCACGCCGGCCGGCTCGACGGCTTCGCGCACGCGCTCGCTGTCGGCCGCATCGCCGATGAAGATCACCCGCACGCCCTTCATCGAGGCGGGGTCCACCTGGGCGAAGGCGCCGACGACGATGTCGGCCATCATGGTGGATTCGGGGGAGCCGAACGCCACCAGGTTGCCCTCGACGATGCCACGCTGCATGGCCAGCTCGACTTCTTCCTTCAGACGGTCATGGGCGCCTTGGAATCCTTCGCTGTCGCTGGAGGGCAGGTAGTACAGGTACGGGCTGTTGCTGGTGTCGCCGATGTTGCGGCGGACAACGTCGGTCAGGTAGGCGCCCCACTCCTCATCGCCGTTGGTGGTCGGTGCGGCCATCGGCGCCTGCGCCTCGGCGACTTCCGCCTGCGGGGCCTCCTTGTCGCAGGCCGCCAGCACCGGCATGGAAAGGAGGGCGATCAGCATCAGTCGGGTCGTGGTTTTCATGTGGTTTCCCCAGTGGTGTCTTGGATGGTCAGGCATGGGTGCGTTGCCATTGGGCCTGCAACGCGTCGGCCACCGCCGGGGGCACGAAACCCGAGACATCGCCACCCAGGCGGGAGATCTCGCGTACCAGCGATGATGAAATGAAGCCGTATTGCTCGGCGGGCGTCAGGAACAGGGTCTCGACATCCGGGATCAGGTGGCGGTTCATGCTCGCCATCTGGAACTCGTACTCGAAATCGGAGACCGCACGCAGGCCGCGAAGCAGGACCCCGGCACCGATCCCCGACACGAAATGGGCCAGCAGCGACTGGAAGCCCTGCACCTCGACGTTGGGGTGGTGGGACAGGGCCCCTTGCGCCAGTTGCACGCGCAACTCCAGCGGCAGCGCCGGCCGCTTGGTGGGACTCTCGGCCACGCCGATGACCAACCGGTCGAACAGCGGCGCTGCGCGATCCACCAGGTCCACGTGGCCGTTGGTGATCGGGTCGAACGTGCCGGGATAGACGGCAATGCGGTTGCGGGCCGAGGTCATTCGATACCGGGTTCGGATGGACGGGTGCCCGGGCTGGCCGGGACGTGCCCAAGTGTATCAACCGGCGCGCCGGGTTCGACCGACGGGGCGGGCAGACGCCGGTAGAGCACGTGGGCCACCTCGCGGGTGGTGCCCTGGCGGTGCATCACCCACCCCGCGGGGGCGGTGACCGGCAGTCCCGCCGGCGACTCGACATACAGCCACGCCCCGGCACCCAGCAGCGGATCCACCGCCGCCAGCGCCTGCTCCCAGAGCCCCGCCGGGAACGGCGGATCGAGGAAGGCGATGTCGAACGACCCGCGCGGCTGGGCCGGCAGCCAGGCCAGTGCATCGGCCTGCACCACGGTGGCCGCTTCGCCGCCCGGCAGGCGCGCGGCGACCTGCGCCAGGGCCGTGGCGAGCAGCGGATCGCGCTCGACCAGCGTCGCCGTTGCCGCGCCCCGCGACAGTGCCTCCAGCCCCAGCGCGCCGCTGCCGGCGAACAGATCGAGCACCCGCGCCCCCGGCAGCACCGGCATCAGCCAGTTGAACAGGGTTTCGCGCACGCGGTCGGAGGTCGGGCGCAAGCCTTCGATGTCGGCGACGGGAAGCTTGCTGCCGCGCCAACGGCCCCCGATCAGGCGGACCTGGCCCGGCGCGTGGAGATGTCGGGACGCACGCCCGCGAGGGCGGCCGGAGCTGTCTTTCTTCATGGGTGGCGCATGCGCCCCGGTGCTAGCATGTGCGGCATTCTCGCGCATTCGTGATACCACCTGTCGATGGTCAGCTTCTTCCGCCGCAAAAAGCCGGAATCGTCCGAGCGTCGCTACAGCACAGAAGAGCTGGCGGCGGCGTTTCCCGACGCCCAGCCCCCCTCCGACAAGCGAGAAGCGCCGCGGAAGGACGAAGCCGAAACTGGCAAGGCGCCGCCCGCACCGGTCGCACCTCCCGCCGGCGCCCCCGCCGATGATCAACGCGATACGGGCCGCCCGCGCCCGGAGTCGCCGGAAGTAGGCGCGACTGCCGACACGACCGCGGAAGCCACGCCGCCTCCGCCGGTCAGCCCGCCACCCGCGGATGTGCCCGCGCCCTCCCCGGCGCCGCCAGCACCGAGGCCGATCGAGGAGCCTGACTACAGCTCCTGGATCGGACAGACCACCGACAAGCCGGCCGCACCGGCGGGCAAACTCGGCTGGCGCGAGCGCCTACATGGCAGCGCCTTCGCCCGCAGTTTCGGCGGGTTGTTCTACTCCAATCCCAAGCTGGACGATGCGCTGCTGGACGACATCGAGACCGCGCTGATCACGGCCGACGTCGGCATGACGGCCACCACCGAGGTGGTGGAAGGCCTGCGCAAGCGCATGAAATCGCGGGAGTTCGCCGATGCGCAGGCCCTGCTCAAGGCCCTGCGCGCGGACCTGCTGTCGCTGCTCGAGCCGGTCAGCGTCCCGCTCGAGATCGACTCCAGCGCGCGCCCGTTCGTGCTGCTGACGGTGGGCGTCAATGGCGTCGGCAAGACGACAACCATCGGCAAGCTCGCCAAGCGCTTCCGCGACGAAAACCGCCCGCTGATGCTCGCCGCCGGCGATACCTTCCGCGCCGCGGCCGTGGCACAGCTTCAGGCCTGGGGCGAGCGCAACAGCGTGCCGGTGATCGCCCAGGGCCAGAACGCCGACCCCGCTTCGGTCGCCTTCGATGCCCTGCAGGCGGCCAAGGCACGCGGCACCGAAGTACTCATCGCCGATACCGCCGGTCGCCTGCATACCCAGCAGGGCCTGATGGCCGAGCTCGGCAAGATCCGCCGGGTACTGCAGAAGGTCGACCCCACCGCCCCGCACGAGGTGCTGATGGTGATCGACGGCACCACCGGCCAGAACGCGCTGTCTCAGTTGCGCCAGTTCCATGCCGCGGTCGGCGTGACCGGGCTGGTGGTGACCAAGCTCGATGGCACCGCGAAGGGTGGCGTAGTGTTCGCACTGGCACGCGAGTTCGGCATCCCGATCCGCTTCGCCGGCATCGGTGAGCGTCCGGAGGACCTGCGCGTGTTCGATGCGGAGGCCTTCGTCGACGCCCTGCTGCCGGAGACGCTCGGCGCCTAGCGCCGGCTCCCCGTGTCCGTGGGCGCCACGCCAGCGCCGGATCGCTCCGACCCCGGCCCCCGCCGCCGCTGGCGCACCCTTCTCATCGTGGCCGCGGTGCTGGCGGCGTTGCTGCTGGCGCTCGTGTTGTGGATCAGCCGCCCCTCCCAGGTCGCTCGGCTGGTGCTCAGCCAGGCGGGTAGCGCACTCGGCCTGGAAATCACCTCTTCAGGAGCGAGCGAGTACCGGCTGCGCGGCACACCGCACCTGGTGGTCCGCGATGTCGTTGCACGCATGCCCGGCGCATCCGAGCCGCTGCTGGTCGCCGAGCGCCTGCGCCTCTCCCTGCCGTGGTCGACCCTGCGCGCGCGTGGCGCCGACCTGAGGGTGGAGCGGGTCGAGGCCGACGCCCCCCGGCTGGACATCGAAGCACTCGGCAGATGGCTCGACAGCCGCCCGCCCTCCACCACCCAACCGCGCATCCCGACCCTGACCGATGGCCTGCACATCGTGCGGGGGCAAGTCATCGGCAGTGGCTGGAGCATCAAGGCCATCAATATCGACCTGCCATCGCTGGCGCCGTCCTCTCCGGTGGCGGCACGCGTGGGTGGTCGGTTCGTCAATGGAGACACTTCGGTACCGTTCGACCTGCAACTGGCACTGACCGAACCTTCGCTGGATGCCGCCCTCGGCGCGTCCGGCGTCGCCACCGTGGTCACCCCGGACTGGCGCCTCGCGCTCAAGCCCACGCTGTCGGGGCTGCTGTACCAGGGCGAAAACGGCTTCGGCCTGGACCACATGCGTTTCGCATCACCGTCGCGCCTGACCCTGCCGGACCAGTCGCACCGGTTTGCACTCGGGCTTGCAGGTCCGCTGCGCTACCGGGACGGCATGCTCTCGATCGCGCCCCTGGGCCTGGCGACGCGCGGCGGCGGCCTCGTGCCCACGCTGGCGGCATCCGGCGGTTTCGCATGGCAGGAACACCTCTCGCTGCAACTGGGCGGCGAGTTCGCACGGTGGCCGGAGGCATGGCCCGTCTTGCCGGAGCCACTGGTGCGGCCTGCCGATGCGATGCCGTTCCGGCTCACCTATTCCGGGGCCACGAACCTGTCGGGGCCCGCGCACCTGGAACTGGCCGCCGAAGGCAGCACGCCCGGCACCACCCGGCTTGCCGGCGATTTCCGCCTGCCGGAGATCCTCGAGTGGCTGGAACAGCTCGACCGCGGCAATCCGCTCCCGCCGGTCGACGGCACGTTTGAAGCGCCGCGTCTCGAGCTTGCGGGTGCAACGCTGCACGGCGTCAGGGTCGAGATGAGCGACGGCAGCGACGAGGCGGGAGCCGGCCCGGAATGAGTTCCGTCGGTGACGGTTTTTCTTCGGGGTTGCTGGCCTGGTTCGACCACAGCGGGCGCCACGACCTGCCATGGCAGCACCCGCGCACCCCGTACCGGGTCTGGCTGTCGGAGATCATGCTGCAGCAGACCCAGGTCCGCACCGCCGCCCCCTACTTCGAGCGCTTCGTCGCCGCCCTGCCCGATGTCCCCGCGCTGGCGGGTGCGCCGCAGGAGCAGGTACTGGCGCTGTGGTCGGGGCTTGGCTACTACGCGCGCGCCCGGAACCTGCATGCCGCCGCGCAGCGTTGCGTCGAGATACACGACGGCGATCTCCCGCGGGACCTGGACGCACTGGTTGCCCTGCCCGGCGTCGGCCGCAGCACCGCCGCCGCGATCCTCGCCCAGGCCTGGGGCGACCGCCACGCCATCCTCGATGGCAACGTCAAGCGCGTGCTCGCCCGCTACCACGGCATCGAAGGCTGGCCGGGCAAACCGGCGGTGGAAAAACAGCTCTGGGCCCTGGCGGAAAACCACCTGCCCCACGAGCGCCTGGCCGACTACACCCAAGCGCAGATGGACCTCGGGGCCACCCTCTGCACCCGCGCCAACCCCGCCTGCGTGCTGTGTCCCTTGCGCGACGGCTGCGTCGCACGCATCGAGGGACGCACCGGCGAGCTGCCAACGGCGCGGCCGACACGCAGCGTGCCCCAAAGGCAGGCCGATGTGCTCTGGCTGGAAGACGCCGACGGCCGCGTGCTTCTCCAGCAGCGCCCGCCCAGCGGCATCTGGGCGTCGCTCTGGAGCCTGCCGCAGGCCGAAGATGATGCGGGAGCGACGTTGTGGCTGGACACGCACATCGACAGCCACGCCCGACAGGCGGAGCCCGAGCCCCTGCAGCCGGTCGACCACGCCTTCACCCACTTCAAGTTGCAGTTGCGCCCGCGCCGGCTGCGTGGCGTCGAACTGCGGCCCGCCGTGCGCGACAATGGCGCCCTGCGCTGGGTGACGCGCGAAGACATGCAGTCGCTCGGCATCCCCGCCCCGATTCGCCGGCTGCTGGAAGCCGGCTGACCCACCACCGAAGGCCCGCCATGCCCCGTTCCGTCCATTGCGAATACGAGAAGCGCGAAACCGAAGGGCTGGATTTCGTCCCCTGGCCCGGCGAAGCCGGCAAACGCGTCTATGCCCACATCGGCAAGCAGGCCTGGGCGGCATGGCTGGCGCACCAGACCATGCTCATCAACGAAAACCGCCTGTCACCGATGAACCCCGAGCACCGCAAGTTCCTCGAACAGCAGATGATCAAGTTCCTGTTCGAGGGCGGCGCCGACAAGGTCGCCGGCTACGTTCCGCCGGAAACCTGATCGCGTAAGGCCTTCTCGGCCTCGCGCACCGCGTCGACATCGATCGGCTGGATCTGCTCGATCCTGCACGGGATGTCGATCGCATTGCGGTCCAGCACGGTGACGTTGTCGAAGCCCGCGTGCACCGTCCCGGACTGGTCGCCCAGGCTGATCGCCCGCGCGTACTGCAAGCCGGGGCAGCTCCCCGACAAGGTCAGCAGGTAGGCCGTCCGTGGGCGCGTGTGCACCACGATCGACGAGTCGTCCACCGGCGACCAGCTGTGCAGCGTGCCGAAGTGGTGGAAGCTCCTGACCGGCTCGCCGGCATGGATGCGGTGGATTTCTCCGCGTTGCTCATCCGTCAGGCTGCCGCCCGTGGCGCAGCCCGCGAGCAGCGCGACCGCGATCGCAAGTACAGAGAACCGCTTCGGATCCAGCTTCTTCATACCGACTCCTCCAGCGCTTGGACATGCAAAGCATGATGCGCGCATCGAGGGCAAGCTTCAGCACGACCGTCCGACGACGTTCAGCGCACATCCCGCTTGCCAGTCCTGTTCCGCCCCCGTATCATTCCGCTCCTTCGCACGGCCTGCCGTGATGCAAGTCTGGCCGGGTAGCTCAGTTGGTAGAGCAGGGGATTGAAAATCCCCGTGTCGGGGGTTCGATTCCCTCCCCGGCCACCATTTGGTGGATCGTGTGAAACGTAGGCCCTGCAAGGCTCTTTGCCTCGCGGGGTTTTTTGTTTTCAGGCACGGGTCGGCTGGCGCTGCAGCATGTGTGCAGCTCGTTCCTGCTTTGGCCCAATACGTCAGGCAACCGCCTCGAGCTCGTGCTGGACAGCCTCTTCGATCAAGGCGTTCAAGCTCGTGCCTCGCGCAGCAGCCGCAACCGTAGCCTTCTCATGCACCGAGGGGTCAAGCCTCATCTGGAACTTGCCCGAGAAGTTCCTGCGTGGAGCGATACCACGTTCGCGGCAAACCTCAAGGAACAGGGTCAGGGAGTTGCGCCCCTCTTCGAAAAGTGCCGCCACGTTGTCGGCGTAGAAGTCCGCGCCGCCGTTGAGCCCGATGAACTCGCCACGCAGAAGATTTGTTTCGGGGTCATAGCTGACCACCGCGCTGTAACCGTCAATGTCGAGAACGTTTCGCATGCTCATGGTGTCACTCCGTTTGCTTCAAGCCACTTCTTTACGCTGACCACGGCGCCCTTATCGGTATCAGGCGACGGATGCGGCCTATGGAACACTTGTACCTGGCTCTTCCAGATGAAGGCGACCCGAGAACCTTCCCGCTCCTCCCTGTCCGCACCAAGCACCACCAAAAGGGCCTCAATGTCGCTCCACCGGATCGACCCGGATACCGGACGGGCAAAGATGGCTTCCAATGTCTTGGCATGCTTCCGTTTCATTCGGTAGATAGTACTACCTTTCGGTACCACGTCAACTTGGCTTGCGGTGCGGCCGCTGCCGAGGCGGCCACAGCGAAAGGCAAGACCGGCGCTGCCCCGCCCCCACCATGCGCCGTAGTATCCTCCGGGTCCCGCTCGAAGGAAGTACGGCATGAAGGCACTCCGCCCGACCCCCTTGATCCGCTGGCTGGCTGCGCTCGTCGTGGTCGGCCTGCTGGCCGCCTGCGCCAGCGGTCCGGTGCGACGCGTGTCCGAGCCGTCGGCGAGGATCCAGCAGTTGACCGTACTCGCCGATGGCAGCTGGTCGGTCGAGCTGCGGATCGAGAACTTCAGCAGCATTCCGATGCGCTTCGACTCGCTGGACATCGACGTGCAGTTGGACGGACACGAGGCCGGCACGCTGCGGGCCAGCCCCGCCCTGACCGTCGGGCCGGAATCCGCCGATGTCACTTCGCTGCAATTGCAACCATCCACTGCCGCCAAGCTGGCCGTCGCCGACGCGCTCGCAGGTCGCGGCAGCATCGGCTATTCGCTGGAGGGCTCCGTCACCGCCACGCCTGACGAAGAGCGGCAGCGCGAGTTCGAGATAGAACGCAGCAGCGCCCTGTCGCCGGCCCCCGGCCTGCCCGGCGTGTTGCGCTGAGGCAGGCGCCCGCCACTTTCCATCCCGTCCGCCATCGGCGGCACCCGGCACCCCAGCAAACGAGGTCGAGATGAGCCAGTACAAAGCCCCCTTGCGCGACATGCAGTTCGCCCTGTTCGACGTGGTCGGCGCCGAAGCCGAGTTCGCGCGACTGGGCTTCTCCGATGCCAACCGGGAGCTGGTCGAGGCGGTGCTGGAGGAGAGCGCGCGTTTCGCCGAGAACGTGCTGGCGCCGCTCAACGAGGTCGGGGACCGCGAAGGCTGCACCCATGACAAGGCCACCGGCACCGTCACCACGCCCACGGGCTTCAAGCAGGCCTACCAGCAGTACGTCGAGGGTGGCTGGACCGGCCTGGTATCGGCAGTGGAATACGGCGGCCAGGGCCTGCCGCAGGCGGTGGGCTTCCCGCAGAAGGAAATGATCGATGCGGCCAACCTGGCCTGGGGCAACTTCCCGCTGCTTTCCCACGGCGCCACCGAGGCCCTGCTCCACCACGGCGAGGACTGGCAGCGCGAGGTCTTCCTCAAGCCGCTGACCGAGGGCCGCTGGACCGGCACCATGTGTCTGACCGAGCCCCACTGCGGCACCGACCTGGGCATGCTCAAGACGCGCGCCGAACCCAACGAGGACGGCAGCTACGCCATCACCGGCACCAAGATCTTCATCACCGCCGGCGAGCACGACCTCACCGACAACATCGTGCACCTGGTGCTCGCACGCCTGCCCGACGCACCGGCAGGGACCAAGGGCATCTCGTTGTTCGTGGTGCCCAAGAAGCGTGTCGCCCGCGACGGCACCGTCGGAGACGCCAACGAAGTGCGCTGCGGCAGCATCGAGCACAAGATGGGCATCCATGGCTCGGCCACCTGCGTGATCAACTTCGACGGTGCGCAGGGTTACCTGGTGGGGCAGCCCAACAAGGGCATGAGCGGCATGTTCACCATGATGAATGCCGCGCGCCTGGCGGTCGGACTGCAGGGTCTTGGGCTTTCGGACCGGGCGCTGCAGAACGCGTTGGCCTACTCGCGCGAGCGCCTGCAGATGCGTTCGCTGTCCGGCCCGAAGTTCCCGGAGAAACCGGCCGACCCGATCATCGTGCATCCGGACGTGCGCCGCATGCTGCTCACCTGCAAGGCGCTGGTGGAGGGTGGCCGGGTGATGAGCTACCACGCCGGCCTGCTGATCGACACCGCCCAGCACGCCAGCGACGAGGGCGAACGGCAGCAGGCCGATGCCCTGGTGGGCTTCATGACCCCCATCGTCAAGGCCTGTCTCACCGAATGGGGCGTGGAGTGCACCTACCACGCGCTGCAGTGCTACGGCGGCCACGGTTACATCGCCGAGCACGGCATGGAACAACTGGCCCGCGATGCCCGCATCACCACCCTCTATGAAGGCACCACCGGCATCCAGGCGCTGGACCTGATGGGGCGCAAGGTCATGCAGTTGCAGGGCGCAGGGCTGAAGGTGTTCCTCGGCATGGTCGGGGCCTTCTGCAAGGAACATGCGGGCAACCCGGCAGTCGCCGGGCTGCTCGGCCCGTTGCAGGAAAAGGCGGCCGAATGGCAGCAGCTGACCCGGCAGGTCGCAGAGCGCGCGGCCGCCAACCCCGAAGAAATCGGTGCCGCCGCCTACGACTACCTGATGTACTTCGGCTACGTCGCGCTGGCCTATTGGTGGGCGCGAAGCGTGGTGGCGGCCGAAGCCTCCTCGCATCCCGAAGCATTCAAGGCGGCCAAGCGCGAGACGGCGCGGTTCTATTTCGACCGCATCCTGCCACGCACGCTCGCGCACGCGGCAGGCATCACCGCCGGCGCCGGCTCGCTGATGACGCTGGACGCCGCACACTTCGACGCCTGAGCCGCCGCCCGGGGCCGTCACCGGCCCCGGTGCCCAATTGCAACGCAACGGGGGTATGCTCGGTTTCCAATGGAGACCGACAGAGCGAATCTGCGCTTGGTCAGCTCCGGAACCCCGGGGGCGGCCGATGCCCTCCCGGGACCGGAGGAAGCCCACTGCTCTCCGCGCCTGGCACTTGAACGGCTCAATGGCGTGCGGCTGTTGTCGCTGGACGCCCACGGGCGCGTACTCGACTGGATGAACTGGCAGGACGCCGCCTGCCTGTATGCGCGCGGCGCCGTCGCCTGGACCCTCGGCGACCCCTGCCTGACCATCCACGGCGGAACCAGCCGGTCCAGCGGTGAGCAGAGCCTGCTCCACCTGCATCCGATCGTCGCCACCACCGGGCATGCGCGTGCCCGCGCACTCAACCCCACACCGGCGCTGACCAACACCGCCCTGTTCGCGCGCGATGCCCACTTGTGCCTGTACTGCGGCGACCGCTTCCATCGGCCCAAGCTCACCCGCGACCACGTCATCCCGGTATCGAAGGGCGGGCGTGACATCTGGGAGAACGTGGTCTCGGCCTGCTTCCACTGCAACTCGCGCAAGGGCAACCGCACGCCGCAGCAGGCCCACATGCCCCTGCTCGCCGTGCCCTACAGGCCGAGCTGGGTGGAGCACCTGATCCTCTCCAACCGCAATATCCTGGCTGACCAGATGGCCTTCCTGAAGAGCCAGCTCCCCAAGAAGCACGCGCGCGCGCTCAACTGACACGCCCCTGCTCGACCCGGTCCATTTGCGACCTGATCTGCGTGCAACCGACGCGAAACGCGCATTGACGCCCGTCTTGCGCTCCCCGACACTCCGGGGAGCTTGCTCACGGGAACAAAGAATGGCGCTGACCCTCGGCCTTACCGGCATGGATGCAACGACGGAGGCCTCGCTGAAGGACGCCTTCAACGAAGCCAACGCCCGCCTCGGCGGTGCATGGCAACTGCAGCCAGAGACCCAGGCCGAGTTCGTCGTGGTGGACATGGACAGCATGTACGGCCCGATGAGCTGGCTGCGGCTGCATGCGGCCGGCAAGACCGTCATCGGCCTGACCTCTGCCCCGCGCACGCAGGCGGATTTCCGGCTGTCCCAGCCATTCGATACCGGTTCGGTGGCGCGCCTGCTGCAGGAGCTGGCCCCGGGCGAAGCCGGCGCCGACACGGCCACCCCGTCCGGCCTGACCCCTTCACCCGTGCCGCAGGACCAGTTGCCGGAAGAGCGTGTCCGGGCCGACGAGGAAGCCGATCCTTCCCTCGCCAGCACCGAGGAAACCACCGCCCCGGAGGAGCCGCCCAGCGCTGCCGTGGCCAAGGTGGTGCCGGCCGCTCCGACCGTCGCGCCCCATACGCCCCCACGGCCCGCCGCGCCGGCACCCGAAGCCGAGCCGAAGACCCTGGCGGAGTGGCTCGCGCGCGGCCGCATCGCCGGCCGCGTCCGGCTTGAGCGCGACGGTACGCCACTGCTGATCGATGCCCGCCAACGCCAATACCATGGCCCTGCCGCGCTGAAACCCTTGTCCGCGCACGTCTCCGACACCCTGGTCGCGGCGGATTTCCAGCAACCCGATGACGCCGGATGGGACAGGGAAGCGGCCACGCTCGGGGCCGGCCAGCCGTTGTCGCGACTGGTGTGGTTCGGGGGCCTGCTGGCCGGCAAGGGGGAACTGATGCCGGGCTTCGATCCGGAGGCCCGCTACCAGATGCTCAAGTGGCCACAGACCGAGCGCGAGTATCCGAAGCACTTCCGCATCGCGACGGTGATGATGAAGGGCCCGGCCACCTTGCCGGACATCGCCGAAGCCAGTGGTGTCCCGCTCGCCGACGTCACCGACTTCGTCAACGCAAGCCTGGCGACCGGCTTCGCCGACGTGGAACACGTGCCCGAACCGACCCCCGAGCCGCAGAAGCCGACCGGCCTGTTCGGCCGTTTGCGCGGCCGCTGAGCCCTTGCGGCGCCGGCTCGTAGCCGCGCCGCAACTATCGACTCGCCTCACGAAAAGGGCCGCTCCATGGGGGCGGCCCTTTTCGTGGATGGTACTTGCCTGACTGATATCAAAGTGATATCACTTTCACCCATCATTCGCCTCCGAGCATCGCCATGAGAGAGAACCCCGTCCGTTCCCTGCCCGGCATTCCCGTCCTGCTGGCCCTCATCGCCGCACTGCTGGTCGCCAGCTGGCTGCTGATCACCGGGGTTGGAGAGCAGCAACCCGCCTCGATCATCGCCGGCATCGTCATCGGCGCCTTGGCGGTGTTCGGCCTGGTCGGGCTTTACATGGTCGAGCCCAACCAGTCCGCCGTGCTCAGCCTGTTCGGCAAGTACATCGGCACCGTGCACGACAACGGCCTGCGCTGGAACAATCCATTCTTCACCAAGCGCAAGGTGTCGCTGCGGGTGCGCAATTTCGAGAGCGGCAAGCTCAAGGTCAACGAGCTGGAGGGCAGCCCGATCGAGATCGCCGCGGTGATCGTCTGGAAGGTGGTGGATTCGGCCGAGGCCGTGTTCAACGTCGACGACTACGAGAGCTTCGTGCACATCCAGTCCGAAGCCGCGCTGCGTGCCATGGCGACCAGCTACCCCTACGACAACCATGAAGAAGGCATTTCCCTGCGCAGCCACCCGCAGGAGATCTCCGAGCACCTGAAGGTGCAATTGGACGAGCGCCTCACCACCGCTGGCGTGGACGTGCTGGAGGCCCGCATCAGCCACCTGGCCTACGCGCCCGAGATCGCCCACGCGATGCTGCAACGGCAGCAGGCCAATGCCGTCATCGCCGCCCGCACCCGCATCGTCGCCGGTGCCGTGGGCATGGTCGAGATGGCGTTGCAGGAGCTGCAGAAGAACGGCGTGGTCGAGCTGGACGAGGAACGCAAGGCCAACATGGTCAGCAACCTGCTGGTGGTGCTGTGCGGCGACCGGGGTACGCAACCGATCGTCAACGCCGGCAGCCTGTACTGAGCCCCCGATGGCGGAAAAGAAGGCCTACGCCCTGCGAATCAACGCCGAGGTCCTGGCGGCCACGCAACGCTGGGCCGACGACGAGTTGCGCAGCGTCAACGCGCAGATCGAATATGTGCTGCGCGAAGCGTTGCGCAAGGCGGGGCGGCTGCCGAACGCCGCGGATCGACAAGGCAGGAGTGACAAGCAATGAGCACGCGCTGGATCTATGAAGTCGTGGAACTGAGCCCGAACATGATCGGCCCGCCCATGGCGGACCGGCTCAGTGAAGAACTGGACAAGCTGGGCCGGCAGGGCTGGGAGCTGGTGTCGTGCAACCAGGTGACACCGTTCGACCACGTCCGGCTGATCCTCAAGAAGCAGGCCTGAAGGAGGCGCACATGCTGCACATCGTCCGTTTGCTCGAACAGCGGTTCCCCGCCCATGCCCACCTGGTGGTCCCCATCCTGGCCACGGCTGCCGGCCTGGGACTGCTCGCCGGCATGGTGCTGCTGCTGAACCGCTGACCGCCCACCGCTGGCGCAACGCCAGCCCCCTCGCATCGAGTGCTACGAGAAGGAGTTCCACATGCATCGATCAATCAGCGCCCTCGCCCTGGCGGCGCTCTTGGCGGGCGCTGCCACCGCCGTGGCCCAGGCTCCCAACC
>Ga0208179_1000071_pt1 | contig 103137 bp, 85 predicted proteins | sample Malvired_Geostar_FD_184238 | JGI IMG/M metagenome (GOLD analysis project Ga0208179, IMG submission 184238) | Marine viral communities from the Global Malaspina Expedition - Malaspina viral metaG DeepMed_Geostar (SPAdes) (version 2) | ecosystem: Environmental > Aquatic > Marine > Oceanic... | reverse complement strand
GCTTGACCAGTGCGACGACCTGGTCGGTACTGGTCGGCAGCGCCACCGCATCGGGCAATGCCTGGCGGCGGGAGTTGTCGTAGGCGTAGGCGAGGCGCTCGGACGGGTCCAGCAACACGGCGTTGCCGAGCGTCTCGGCCAGCTCACTCAGCAGGGATGCGGGCAGGTCCACGGCTCGTCGTCGGGTGATTCAGCAATCGTCGGCGCGGAAGGCGTCGCGCAACCACGTCAGCTCCGGGGCGTCGGCATCGCCCTCGGCCTGCACCACATCGAACCGGCAGGGGCCATCGGCATAGCGCGGATGTCGCTGCAGGAACAACTGGGCGGCGCGCACCAGCTTGCGCTGTTTGCGCCAATCCACCGATGCGGCGCCGCCGCCGAAGCGGTCGTCACGGCGGTAACGCACCTCGATGAAGACCAGGGTGTCGCCATCAAGCATGACCAGGTCGAGCTCACCCAGCCGGAAGCTGGCGTTGGCGGCGACGGGGCGCAAGCCGGCCGCGGCCAGGTGGTCGCGCGCGGCGGCCTCGACGGCCGTGCCGCGCGCGCGGCGGTCAATAGCGGCCGGCATTGTCCAGCGTGACCGGAACCCCGGCGCTGAAGGTCGACCATGCCGGGGTGCGACGCACGTGCCCGAGCTCGTCGATGCTCAGCATCCCGGTGGCGCCGCGCACTTCACTGGCGGCGGAGAAGGTCAGCTTTTCGAGGTATGCGGTCAGCAGCCAGGCATCGTGGCCAAAAGCGAACAGGCGGGCCGCGCCACCACGCGCCGTCGGGAGCGTCTGCGCGGCGCTGTCGGCCGAGGGCAGGCCCGGGATGTGGCCGCCGCTGGTCCAGTGCTCGCCCGGGAAGGCGGTGCCGTCGAGCACGCGGTCCTCGGCAGGCTCACCGGTGCCCTGCAACAGGTGGGACGTCGCGACGCGCGGCTTGCCGGCCAGGCCAGCCATCGCCAGCCGGGGCATCAGCTCGCGGGCGGTGTTGCCGCGGATGGCGAGGAAGACGGCATCGATGCCGCCCTCCCGCGTAGCGAATGGGGTGAGGTCGGCGATGCCGGACGTGGCCACGTCGGTGACTTCGCCACCCAGTTCGGCCAGGCGCGTACGGAATGCATCCACCGAGCGTCGCTGCACCGCATCCCCCCCACTGACTACCAGTACGCGCCGGGCGCCTTGCTGGGCCAGGAAGTCGGCCGCGGCGCTGCCTTCGTCCTCCGGCGACAACGCGAAGCTCGCGTTGCCCGCGGGCGGGTCCACATCGCCGCGGTTGAGCGCGAGCACCGGCACCGACAGGTTGCCGCGACGGAACAGCGCGTCCACTTCATCCCGGCCCAGGGGCCCCACGATGAAGTCGCTGGCGGCGGCCACCGCCTCGTCGTAGGCGGCCAGGGCGCCGCCGGACGTGCCATGGGTGTCGATGAAGGAGACCTCCGGGCGGCGGCGGTGCTCATGGAAGTAACCCGCCAGGAAGCCATCCCGGACCGGTTCGGCGGCGCGGGCGAGATCACCCGACAACGGCAGCAGGACCGACACCTTCATGGGCGGCCGGTAGCCGTCGTTGTCAGCGGGCGGGCGGCTGCCGGCATCGAACTGCCAGGCGGCCCGGTCGAGCGGGCGGGGCAGGGCGATGCCGCGGCGCAACAGTTCGCGACCCATGTGGTTGTACAGCGGGTCGCCCTGGGCAAGGGCGGCCGCTTCGCTGGACAAGGTGGCGTCGTCCAACTGCGCGAGCAGCGCCTGGATCGCGGCGGCATCGGCCCCCTGCGGCGACTGCGCCAGGACGCTCGCCTGCGCGACCAGCGGGTGCTGGGTTCGGGCGGTGCGGTCGACCTCCGAACGCGGCTGCACCATCGTGCAGCCGCCGATGAAGACGGTGGCCAGCGCAAGGACAAGCAACCAGTGGATCCTGGAGTGGCGGACGGGTCGGCTCATGGGCATCTGGAGGCGCCGCGCAGGGCGTGTATGGGGACCCCGCCGATTCTAACCGGCCCGGCGGTGGGCGTCCGGCCCGCTACGCCAGCGATGATCGCCCCGTTGCGCGACATTGCCGATTGCGGGCTCTACCATCCCCGCATGCAAAAGCCCGGCACGCTGCACGTCGTCGCAACCCCGATCGGCAACCTTGGCGACCTCTCGCCACGGGCGCTCGACACCCTCAAGGGCGTCGACGCGATATGTGCCGAGGACACACGCCACACCCGGCAGTTGCTGTCGCACTTCGGTGTGGAGCGGCCCTTGCTGGCGCTGCACCAGCACAACGAGGAGGCGCAGTCGGAGCAACTGGTCGCGCGCATGCTGGCCGGGGATCAACTGGCGCTGGTGTCCGATGCCGGCACGCCCCTGGTCAGTGACCCGGGCTTCCGCCTCGTCGCGGCCGCGCGGGCTGCCGGGGTCCGGGTGTCCCCCGTGCCCGGTGCATGCGCGGCCATCGCGGCGCTGAGCGTCGCCGGCATCGCTTCGGACCGGTTCGTCTTCGAAGGCTTCCTGCCCGCGAAGGGCGGGGCGCGACGCGAGCGGCTGTCCCACCTCGCCGCCGAAGCACGGACGCTGATCTTCTACGAGTCCGCGCACCGCATCGAGGAATCGCTGGCCGACCTCGGCGCCGCATTCGGAGGTGAACGTCCGGCGGTGCTTGCCCGCGAGCTGACCAAGCTGTTCGAGACCGTGCTCGACGGCACCCTCGCCAGCCTGGGCGAACAGGTGGCGGCCGATGCCAACCAGCGCAAGGGCGAATTCGTCCTGGTGGTGCAGGGCGCCGGTGACGATTCGGATGCGCGGCTGGTGGAAGGCCGCCGGCTCTACCAGAAACTGGCCGGGCACCTGCCACCGTCGACCGCCGCCAAGCTCGCCGCCGAGCTCAGCGGCGCCCCCCGCAAGTCGCTCTACGGCGGCGGCTGACCACGGCCGGCCGACACCTACAGGAAGGGGCGTCCCAGGCGACATCCGGCACCTGCTGCCGGGCCACAACGGATAGAATGCCCGTGGCGGAGTCGGCCAGGCAGTCGCGTCACCTTGATCCACTTCGGTGGTGACGGGTGCCGAGGAAAGTCCGGGCTCCACAGGGCACGGTGCCAGGTAACGCCTGGGCGGCGCGAGCCGACGGAAAGTGCAACAGAGAGCAGACCGCCGAACGGTCCCTCCGGGGATGCGTGGCAAGGGTGAAACGGTGCGGTAAGAGCGCACCGCGAGTCTGGCAACAGACCGGCACGGCAAACCCCACCGGGAGCAAGACCAAATAGGGACCTCATGGCGCTGCCCGCGTCGGGTCCGGGTAGGTTGCTCGAGCGTATCGGTGACGATGCGCCTAGAGGAATGACTGTCCACGACAGAACCCGGCTTATCGGCCGGCTCCGCCACCTTTTCCTTCTTCATCGCCCGCGCTGCTCCACGGGCGAGGTCGGGTCATGCCACGCTGATGTTGCGGCGCAACATCAAAAGCGACCCGGCGGATCCGTCACGCCCAATTCATGTCCCAACGTGATCGGCGACACCTTCAATCTCAAAACATGAGACGGATCAACGCTTAGTGGATAAGTCTTGAATAAGACTCTCAAGTGTCTCGCAAGCCATTGATGTGCCTGATGAAATTGCGCCGGTGAACTTGTTGACAACCCCAAGGGGCGTGCCTAAGGTGGGCATCAGAGGGAAATCCGGGGTTTTCGTGGTTTCCAGTGGCCGCAACGGGCTGAATCGGCCGTTGTCCCGAAGGCGAACCGTCCGGAGAGGCGGGCCAACAACAGGTGCGCAATGTTCCAGGGCGAGACCGCCATCACCATCGACGACAAGGGACGGCTGGCGGTTCCCACCGCGCACCGTGACCTCGTTGCGCGTGAATGCGGCAACCAGCTGGTCATCACCTACAACCCCTTCGAGTCCGGTTCCCTCTACCTGTACCCGATGGCCGTCTGGGAGCGCGTGCGCGACCAGGTCAACAAGCTGCCCAAGGCCAAGAAGGTCAACCGCAACCTGCAGTTGAAGCTGGTCGGCGCCGCCACCTTCGTCGAGCTCGACGGCAACGGCCGCATCACCGTGCCCGGCAGCCACCGCGCCGCGGTCGGCATCGAGAAGAAGGCGGTGCTGCTTGGCATGGGCGACAAGTTCGAACTTTGGAGCGAGCAGGCGCACCACGCGCAGATCCGCCAGACCGTGTCTGACGAGGATCTGAGCGAGGACCTGCTCGACCTGCAGCTATGACGGGCGGTGGCATGGAGCGCTCGGCGCCTTCCGGCCACCTTCCCGTGATGTACCGGCAGGTCCTGGAAGGCCTTCGGGTGCGTGGGGACGGAACCTACCTGGACGGCACGTTCGGGCGTGGAGGCCATGCACGCGGCGTGCTCGATCAACTCGGACCGGGAGGACGGCTGCTGCTGATGGACAAGGATCCCGATGCGATCGCGGTCGCCGAGCAATCGTTCGGCGCGGATCCGCGCGTGTCCATCTTCCGTGGCAGCTTCGCCGAACTCGCCCGCTGGCCGGCCACCACTGCCGGCCTCGATGGCGTGCTGCTGGACCTGGGCGTTTCCTCGCCGCAATTGGACGTGGCCGAGCGCGGCTTCAGTTTCAGCAAGGATGGTCCGCTGGACATGCGCATGGACCCGGACACCGGCCGGAGTGCGGCGGAGTGGTTGGCGAGTGCGGAAGAGCGCGAGATCGCCGACGTACTGTGGACCTACGGCGAGGAACGCCAGAGCCGGCGCATCGCACGTGCCGTGGTGGCGCGCCGGGCCGAACAGCCGATCACCCGCACCGCGCAGCTGGCCGAGCTGATCGCGGCGGTCATGCCACGCGGCAAGCCGGGTTCGGACAAGAGCCGGATCCATCCCGCCACCCGCAGCTTCCAGGGCATCCGCATCTTCATCAACCGTGAGCTGGCCGACCTCGAGGCCGGACTGGACGCCGCCCATGCGCGCTTGAAGCCGGGCGGCCGGCTGGCGGTGATCAGCTTCCATTCGCTCGAAGACCGGATCACCAAGCAGTTCATCAACCTGCACGCCAAGGCGCCGCCGGCCAACCGCCGCATGCCGGTGGAGGTCGAGTTCACCCCGACCCTGCGTGCCATCGGTGGTGCGATCAAGGCCGAGTACGACGAGACCGCGTCCAACCCGCGGGCCCGCAGTGCGGTGCTGCGGATCGCCGAGAAGCTCGACATCGACGGGGTGGCGGCATGACGCTGCGCCTGCTGCTGACGGTGCTGGTCGCGGCGAACATCGTGTCGGCGCTGGCCGTCGTGCACGCTCGGCACAGTCATCGCGTGCTGTTCGTCGAGCTGAGCCGGCTGGAGAAGGCCCGCGACGAGCTCAACATCGATTTCGGCCGCCTGCAGCTGGAGCAGGCCACGTGGGCCGAGAGCAACCGCATCGACCAGGTCGCGCGTGAACGCCTGGGGATGAAGTTCCCCGAAGGCGAGGACATCGTGGTGATCCGCCCATGAACCGTCGCAGCGGACCTTCCCGCGGTGCCGAGCGTTCACCCCGGGCGATGCTGAAGGGGCTGTTCGCCCGTGGCGACGGGAAGCCGGCGCGCGGCCGCATGCGCTACAACGTGCGCCAGCGCCTGGCGCTCGTCGGCGGCACGCTGGTGCTGTGCTCGGTGGCGCTGGTCGGCCGCGCGTTCGACGTGCAGGTGCTGGACAGCGAGTTCTACCTGCGCCAGGGCGACGCCCGTGCGCTGCGGGAGATCCCGATCGCCACCTCGCGCGGCATGATCACCGACCGCAATGGAGAGCCGCTGGCGGTGTCCACCCCGGTCGAATCGGTGTGGGCCAATCCGATCGAGCTGCTCAAGCACCCCGACCGGCTGCCGGAGCTGGCCGAGGCACTTGGCGTTCCGCTTGAAGAGCTGTCGCGGCGCCTGAGCCAACGTGCGGACAAGGAGTTCATGTACCTGCAGCGGCGGATCAGTCCGGGGCAGGCGCGCCGGATCCTCGCGCACGACATCCCCGGCGTGTTTTCCCAGCGCGAGTTCCGCCGTTTCTATCCGCAGGGCGAAGCGCTCGCGCACGTGCTCGGCTTCACCAACATCGACGACCGCGGCCAGGAAGGACTGGAGCTGGCCTTCGACGAATGGCTGCGCGGCAAGCCGGGTGCCAAGCGGGTGATCCGCGACGGCGAGGGCCGCTTCATCGGCAACGTCGACCTGATCCGCGCCGCCGAACCCGGCCGCGACCTGACCCTCACGATCGACCGCCGGATCCAGTACCTGGCGTTCCGCGAGCTTCGCAAGGCGCTGCAGGAGCACAAGGCGTCGGCGGGCTCGGCGGTGGTGCTGGACGTCGACACCGGTGAGGTGCTGGCCATGGCGAACCTGCCCAGCTACAACCCCAACGACCTGCGCGGCCAGGGCATGGACGCGCGCCGAAATCGCGCCGTCACCGACGTGGTCGAACCCGGCTCCACCATGAAGCCGATCACCGTGGCTGCCGCGCTGGCGTCGGGGCAGGTGCGGCCGGACACCATTGTCGATACCAACCCCGGCTACATGCGCAATGGCCGGTACACGATCAACGACTTCCGCAACTACGGCGTGCTGACCGTGGCGGGGGTGATCGCCAAAAGCTCGAACGTGGGATCGGCCAAGCTGGCGCTAAACCTGCCCGACGACTACTTCTACGACTTCCTGCACGGCTTCGGTTACGGCGAGAAGCCCGGCAGCGGCTTCCCTGGCGAGGCGTCGGGCCTGCTGGCGCCGCCCTCGCGCTGGTCGGGCACCGACAAGGCCGCGCTGTCCTACGGCTACAGCCTGTCGGCGACGCCGCTGCAGATCGCGACCGCCTACGCGGCACTGGCCAATGGCGGAAAACTGAGGGCGCCGACCTTCGTCAAGGGGCAGTCCAACGAGGCCGAGCAGGTGGTCGACGCCGGAATTGCGAGTGCCGTGCTGCGCATGATGCAGACGGTGACCGAAACCGGCGGCACCGCGACCGGTGCGGCGATCCTTGGCTACCACGTGGCCGGCAAGACCGGCACCGCGCGCAAGTTCAGCGGCCGTGGCGGCTACTCGGACAAGTACATCGCATTGTTCGCCGGCGTGGTGCCGGTGGAAAATCCCCGCTTCGCGATGGTGGTGGTGGTCGACGAGCCTGATGCCAGCAAGGGCCACGGCTACGGCGGTGGCGCGGTGGCCGCACCGGTCTTCAAGAACGTCATGGACGGCGCACTGCGGCTCATGGACGTGCCGCCGGACGACATCGAGACCTGGCTGGCAGCGCAGGCGGAAGCCCAGGAAAAACGGCTGAAGGCCAACGGTGGCAAGCGCGGCGATGCCATGCCCGTGTTGCCGCCCGCGCCGATCGCGACAGGCCCGCAGCTTCCGGATCCGGTCATGGCGGGAGGCGCGCCATGAGCCGTGATCCGCGCGGCGGCGTGGTCCACCTGGCCGAGCTGCTCCCTGACGTGCACGGTATCGCGCCGGACCTGGTGATCCATGGCCTGGTGCAGGACAGCCGCATGGTCGGGCCGGGCGACGCCTTCGTGGCGATCGGTGGTTTCGGCACCCACGGCCTGCATTTCGTGGAGCAGGCCCGCGCCGCGGGAGCAGCCGCGATCCTGTTCGAACCGCCGGCACCGGCAGGGCTCGACGCGCCCGCGGACGCGATCGCCGTCCCCAACCTGCGCGCGCGCATGGGCGTGCTTGCCGACCGCTTCCATGGCGGCATCACGCGCGGGATGGACGTCGTGGGCGTCACCGGTACCAACGGCAAGACATCCACGGTGCAATTGCTGGCCCAGGCCTGGCAATTGCTCGGCGTACGCGGCGCGACCATCGGCACCCTGGGGGTCGGGATGGACGGACAGGTGGTGCCGACCGGCTTCACCACCCCGCTGGTGCTCCAGTTGCACGCGTTGCTGGCCGAGCTCCAAGGGGCCGGCGCCCGCGCCGTGGCAATGGAGGTGTCCTCTCATGCGCTCGACCAGGGACGGGTCGACGGCGTGCATTTCGATGTCGCGGTGTTCACCAACCTCAGCCGCGACCATCTCGACTACCACGGCGACATGGCCGGCTACGGCGCCGCCAAGGCGAAGCTGTTCGCGTGGCCCGGCCTGAAGGCGGCGGTGGTGAACCTGGACGATGCGTTCGGGCGCTCCCTGCCCGATGTGATACCGGAGGATGTGCGTGTCCTCGGGCTTTCATCGCGCGGTGCCGAGGGTGCCGCGTTGTATGCCGAGTCGCTGAGGCTGGATGGTTCGGGGCTGGGCTTCGAGCTGGTGGCGGGAGAAGAGCGCCATGCGGTGCAGTCCCCGCTGCTGGGCCGGTTCAACATCGACAACCTGCTGGCCGTGGCCGGTGCGTTGTTGGCGCTGGAGCAGGCGCCGGCCACCATCGCCGGCGTGTTGTCGCAGTTGCAGCCGATCCACGGCCGGATGAACCGGCTGGGTGGTGGCGACGGTGCGCCGCTGGTGGTGGTCGACTACGCGCACACGCCCGACGCACTCGAGCAGGCGCTGGTTTCGTTGCGAGCGCATGTCGAAAGCCGTCTGTTCTGCGTGTTCGGATGTGGCGGCGAGCGCGACCGTGGCAAGCGCCCGCAGATGGCATCGGTCGCGCAGAGCCACGCCGACGTGGTGATCGTCACCGACGACAACCCGCGCGCCGAAGATGGCGACGGCATCGTTGCCGAGATCGTCGCCGGCTTCATGCGCGCCGACGCGGTGACGGTGCAGCGCGACCGTGCCAGGGCGATCCGCCACGCGATCGCCGAAGCCGGCCCCGGCGACGTGGTGCTGATTGCCGGCAAGGGCCATGAGCCGTACCAGGAGATCAATGGCGTGCGCCATCCCTTCGATGACACGCAGGTGGCGTGCGAAGCCCTGGAGCAGCGGCCATGAAGCGGATGAAGCTTTCCGATGTCGCCCGGATGTGTGGCGGGCGGCTGGCCGGCGCCGATGCCATGGTCGATGCCGTGGCGACCGATACGCGCGCGCTTCCCCACGGGGACGGCGTGCTGTTCATCGCGCTCAAGGGCGCGAACTTCGACGGCCACGACCACGTGGCGGCCGCGGCGGGCAGCGGTGTCGCCGCCGCGCTGGTGTCGCGCCAGCTCGAAGTGGGCCTCCCGCAAGTGCTCGTCGCCGACACCGAGCGCGCGCTGGCGGTGTTCGCGGCTGCGGTGCAGCGCGAGCGTGCCGGCAAGGTCACCGCGATCACTGGCAGCAACGGCAAGACGACCGTGAAATCGTTGCTGCAGGCGATCCTCCAATTCGCCGGCACGACCTACGCCACGCCGGGCAACCGCAACAACGAGATTGGCCTGCCGCTGGCGGTGCTCGACGCGCCGGAGGATGCGGAGTTCTCCATCTACGAGATGGGCACGGGCAAGCCCGGCGACATCGCCTACCTGACCGCGGTGGTTCGCCCGGATGCCGCGCTGGTCAACAACGTGGCGCCGGCCCATCTGGAACGCATGGGCAGCCTGCTGTCCGTCGCCGATACCAAGGCAGCGGTGTACGACGCGCTGCCGCCGCGCGGCGTGGCCGTCATCAATGCCGACGACGCCTTCGCCCCGTTCTTCGCCGAACGCGCGCACGGCCGGCGTCTGCTCCGTTTCGGGCTCGAGGCAACGGCCGACATCACCGCGCGCGATATCGCCGCTACCGCCGATGGCACCCGCTTCACCCTGGTCTGCGAGCAGGGCGAGGCGCCGATCGAGCTGGCGCTTGCAGGACGCCACAACGTCAGCAACGCGCTGGCGGCGGCTGGCCTGGCGCTGGGGCTGGGGGTGGGGCTTGACGCGGTGACCCGCGGGCTCAGTTCCGCGGTTCCGGTGGCCGGACGGCTGGCCTCGCACGATCTCGGCAGCGGGGTCGTGCTGGTGGACGACAGCTACAACGCTAACCCCGGTTCGCTGGCCGCTGCCATCGACACGCTGGCGCAGGCGAACGCCGAGGGCTGGCTGGTGCTGGGCGACATGCGCGAACTCGGCCCGGACGGGGAAGCGATGCACGCCGAAGCCGGCCGGCGCGCCAAGGCCGCGGGCATCAAGCGCCTGTTTGCGCTCGGGCCGCTCAGCGCGGCCGCTGCGGAGGCTTTTGGCGAGGGCGGCCGCAAGTTCGAAAGCCACGACGCCCTGATCGCCGCGCTGCGCGAAGCGCTCGCCCTTGTCCCCCAAGGGGACTTCCTTCGGGGCGTAGGAGGGGCTTCAGCCCCGGTCGGAAACCGGTTGTCGATCGGGGCTGAAGCCCCTCCTACAGAAGCCGGGGACAACGGCGCTGCCGTCCGGGTGCTGGTGAAGGGTTCGCGCGGCAGCGCGATGGACAGGATCGTGGCGGCGCTCCTGCCGGCACAGGGCCCGAAGGGGCAGGAGGGCGACACCGATGCTGCTTGAGCTGGCCCGTTGGCTTGAACAACTGGACAGCCTGTTCGGGCTGTTCAACTACCTCACCTTCCGCGGCATCCTCAGCGCGCTGACGGCGCTTGCGCTTTCGCTGTGGTGGGGGCCGGCCGTGATCCGCAAGCTGGCCCAGTACAAGGGCGGCCAGCCGATCCGCACCGATGGGCCGCAGAGCCACTTCTCCAAGGCCGGCACCCCGACCATGGGCGGTGCGCTGATCCTGTTCACGGTGCTGGCCTCGGTGCTGCTGTGGGGTGACCTGCGCAACAAATATGTGTGGGTGGTGCTGGCGGTGATGGTGGCGTTCGGCGTGATCGGCTGGTGGGACGACTGGATCAAGATCGTCCGGCGCGACCCCAACGGCATGAAGTCGCGCACCAAGTACGCGCTGCAGTCGCTGTTTGGCCTCGCCGCCGGCGTCTACCTGTACATGACCGCCGACGTACCGGCGCTGACGACCTTCTACGTGCCGCTGTTCAAGGACCTGGCCCTGCCGATCGGCGCCGGGCTGATCGTGGTCGCGTACTTCTGGATCGTCGGCTTTTCCAACGCGGTCAACCTCACCGATGGCCTCGATGGGTTGGCGATCATGCCGACCGTGCTGGTCGCATGCGCGCTGGGCGTGTTCGCCTACGCCTCAGGGCATGCACAGTTCTCCGAATACCTGCAGATCCCACGCGTGCCGGGCGCCGGCGAGCTGGTCATCATCTGCGCCGCGATCGCCGGCGCGGGGCTCGGGTTCCTGTGGTTCAACACCTACCCCGCGATGGTGTTCATGGGCGACATCGGTGCGCTCGCGCTGGGTGCGGTGCTGGGCACGATCGCGGTAATCGTGCGCCAGGAGCTGGTGCTGGTGGTGATGGGCGGTGTGTTCGTGATCGAGACGCTCTCGGTGATGATCCAGGTGGCCTCGTTCAAGCTCACCGGCAAGCGCGTGTTCCGGATGGCGCCGATCCACCACCACTTCGAGCTCAAGGGCTGGCCGGAGCCGCGCGTGATCGTGCGCTTCTGGATCATCTCCGTCGTGCTCGTGCTGGTCGGCCTGGCCACGTTGAAGGTGCGCTGATGAGCGAATCGGTACGCCAGGCGACACGACTCGATGCCATCACGGGGCGCTTCGACCCTTGGGTGCTGGGCGTGGCCGGCGTGCTCGCGTGCTTCGGTGTGGTGATGGTGGGGTCCAGTTCGATCGCCATCGCGATCGATTACGACGTCGGGCCGTTCCACTACCTGGTCCGCCACGTGCTGTTCCTGGTTGGCGGCATCGGCCTGGCCATCTGGTTGATGCGCACGGACCTGAAGACCATCGAGCAGCACAGCCAATGGCTGCTGCTGGGCTGCTTCGGCCTGCTGGTTGCGGTCTTCGTGCCCGGTATCGGCCACGAGGTCAACGGCGCGCGTCGCTGGATCAACCTGGGCGTGTCGAACTTCCAGGCGGTCGAGGCGGTGAAGCTGCTCTACATCGTCTGGCTCGCCAGCTACCTCAAGCGCTACAGCGAGGAAGTCAGCGCCAACTGGCCGGCGATGCTAAAGCCGCTGGGCGTGGCGGTCGCGCTGGTGGCATTGATGCTGCTGCAACCCGACTTCGGCTCCGCCTCGCTGATCCTTGCGATCACCGGCGGCATGCTGGTGCTCGGCGGGGTCAACATGCCGCGGATGTTCGGCCCGGTGATGGTGCTGCTGCCGGCACTGGCGGTGGTTGCAATCGCGGAACCCTACCGGGTGCGGCGACTCACCTCCTTCCTGGATCCCTGGGCGGATCCCTTCAATTCCGGCTACCAGCTGACCAACGCCCTGATGGCCGTGGGCCGTGGCGAATGGCTGGGCGTCGGCCTGGGCGGCTCGGTGCAGAAACTGTCCTACCTCCCGGAAGCGCATACCGACTTCATCCTGGCCGTCATCGGCGAAGAGCTGGGATTCGTGGGGGTCTGCGCGGTCATCGCGCTGTACGGATTGCTGGTGGGACGCGCGCTGTGGATCGGCCTGAAGTGCGTGGACATGCGCCGGCACTTCTCCGGCTATTGCGCTTTCGGCATCGCGCTGTGGATCGGCCTGCAGAGCTTCGTGTCGATCGGCGTGAACCTGGGGCTGCTGCCGACCAAGGGCCTGACCCTGCCGCTGATCTCTTCCGGTGGCTCCAGCGTGCTGATGACCTGCGCCGCCATCGGCCTGCTGCTGCGTGTGTCCTACGAGCTCGACCGGGCGCAGCGCCAAGTGGCAAGGCTGCGTGGTGAGGCCGTTCGCGAAACGCCGTCTCCTGTCGCGCCCGTCGCGCCCGTCGCGCCCGTCGCGCCGGCGGCCGCGCGTGCCCAGGTCGCGGGCGCCGCCGCGACGCCGTCGACTACAGCCACGCCATCACGTCGTGGCACCAGCCGGCTGCGCCAGCGCGTCGAACCGACCCTCGGAGGCTTGGCATGAGCCGCCCCGTGACCATCCTCGCCGGCGGCACTGGCGGCCATATTTTCCCGGGCCTGGCCGTGGCGCGGGAGCTGCTCGATCGCGGCATCCCGGTCACGTGGTTGGGCGCGGACGGTGGCATGGAAACGCGGCTGGTGCCGCAGCATGGCATCGAGATCGACACCATCTCGATCAAGGCGATGCGTGGCAAAGGCCTTGCCGCCCTCGCGATGACGCCGTTCCGGCTCGTCGGCGCCGTGCAGGCGGCCCGCGCGGTGCTGCGCCGGCGCAGGCCGAGGGCGGTGATCAGCTTTGGTGGCTACGCGGCGGGGCCCGGCGGGCTGGCCGCGCGACTGGCGGGGATCCCGCTGGTGGTGCACGAGCAGAACAGGGCCGCCGGCCTCACCAACCGGGTCCTGGCAAGACTGGCCGATGGAGTGCTGACCGGTTTCCCGGACACTTTCCCGGGCGAAGTGGTGGTCGGCAATCCTGTCCGGACAGAAATCTCCGCGGTGCCGCCGCCCGAGCAGCGCTTCGCCGGACGCGAAGGACCGTTGCGGATCCTCGTGCTCGGTGGCAGCCAGGGCGCGCGGTCGTTGAATATCGCCCTGCCGATGGCATTGGCAGGCCTGCGCGGGCGCATCGCCGGGGTGGAGGTGCGCCACCAGTGTGGCGAGCGCCATCGGGAGCACGCCATTGCCGAATACGGCAAGGCCGGCATCTCCGCCAGCGTGGAACCCTTCATTGCCGACATGGCGCAAGCCTATGGCTGGGCCGATGTCGTGGTGTGCCGTGCGGGTGCGTTGACGCTGGCGGAACTCTGCGCCGTGGGCGTGGGCAGCCTCCTGGTGCCGTTCCCGCAGGCCGTCGATGACCACCAGACCCGCAACGCGCAGTACCTTGTCGACCGTGGCGCCGCCCAGCTCATCGCCGAAGGCGGTTCGACGGCCGAACTCGCCGAACGGCTGTCGGCGACGCTCGAGATCCTTGCCGAGCGCATCGACCTGCTGCAGTTCGCAAGCGCCGCACGCGCCCTGGCACGCCCTGACGCCGCGGCGCGGGTTGCCGATGCCGTCCTGCAGTGCGCATCCCCCGATACCCCATCAGACAAGGAGCAGGCTGCATGAGCAGTACCGTGCGCCGCCGCCTGCAACACAGCGGTGACCTCGCCAAGGCATTCCCGAGGGTGCACTTCGTCGGCATCGGCGGCACCGGCATGAGCGGCATCGCCGAGGTGATGTGCACGCTGGGCTACCAGGTTTCCGGCTCGGACAAAGCCGACAACGCCGTCACCCGCCGGCTGGCGAAGCTGGGCGTGACCGTGCATCGCGAGCACGCGCCCGGCAACGTGCTGGGGACCGATTGCGTCGTGGTTTCCAGCGCGATCAAGCCCGACAACCCGGAGCTGGCCGAGGCGCGCGCGCAGCGCATCCCGGTGGTGCCGCGTGCGGAAATGTTGGCCGAGCTCATGCGCTTCAAGCGCGGCATCGCGGTCGCCGGTACCCACGGCAAAACCACCACTACTTCGCTGGCGGCGAGCGTGCTGGCCGAAGGCGGCATCGACCCGACCTTCGTCATCGGCGGCCAGCTGCTTGCGGCCGGCGCGAACGCCAAGCTGGGCGGCGGCGAGTGGCTGGTGGCCGAGGCCGACGAGAGCGATGGCAGCTTCCTGCGGCTGAACCCGCAGATCGCCATCGTCACCAACATCGACGCCGACCATCTGGACAACTACGAAGGCGACTTCGCCAAGGTCCAGGCGGCATTCACCGAGTTCATGCATCGCCTGCCGTTCTACGGACTCGCGGTGCTCTGCATCGACGATCCGGAAGTCGCCGAGCTGGCCGACCGGACGCCCCGCCACGTCATGACCTATGGCTTCGACCCGAAGGCCGACGTGCGCGCGGAGGACGTGACCCAGCAGGGCGGACGCATGCAGTTCACCCTGCGCCTGCCCGACGACGCCAGTTGCCGCGTCACCCTTGCCCTTCCAGGCCGCCACAACGTGCAGAACGCGTTGGCCGCGGCCGCCGTGGGCTGGCAGCTGGGCGTCGAGCCGGAAGTGATCGCGCGGGCGCTGGAAGGTTTCGCCGGCATCGGACGACGCTTCAACCTGTTGTCGCAGACGCCGTTGCCTCGCGGCGGCATGGTGACGGTGGTCGACGACTACGGCCACCACCCCAAGGAGCTGGAGGCGGTGTTCGCCGCGGCCCGCGGTGGCTGGCCGGACAAACGTGTCGTCGTCGCATTCCAGCCGCACCGCTACAGCCGTACCCGCGACCTGTTCGATGATTTCGCCGGTGTGCTCTCTACCGTCGACGCGCTGGTGTTGACCGAAGTCTATGCCGCCGGTGAAGCACCCATCGCCGGTGCCGACGCCAAGGCGCTCGCCCGCGCGATCCGCACCCGCGGCCGGGTCGACCCGGTGGTGGTCGGTGGCGCCGAGGAGCTGCAGTCCGTCCTCGCCGACGTGCTCGAGGACGGCGACCTGTTGCTGATGATGGGGGCCGGCGACATCGGCCAGGCCGCGCAGCAGGTGGCGACTCAGGGTTTCACTGCACGGGAGGGCGCCGAATGAGCGGCATGCCGGGCCCCTGCAGGGTGAGCGATCCCGCCATGTTCGGCCGAGTGGCCGTGCTGATGGGCGGCACCAGCGCCGAGCGCGAGGTGTCGCTCGACTCCGGCGGCAACGTGCTGGAAGCGCTGCTTTCGCGTGGCATCGATGCGTTCGCGGTCGACGGCGTGCCCGCGCTCGTCGAGCTGATCGGCAAGGGCCGGGTCGACCGTGTCTTCAACATCCTCCACGGCGGTGACGGCGAGAACGGCGTGCTGCAGGGCCTGCTGCAGGCGTTGGGCGTGCCCTACACCGGACCGGGCGTGCTGGGCTCGGCCCTGACGCTGGACAAGATCCGTACCAAGCAGGTGTGGATGGCGGCCGGTCTGCCGACACCGCGCTACGTGCGCCTGCCGGGTGGCGACGACCGTGGACCGGAAGACATCCGCAATGCGGCGCGTGAGCTTGGGCTGCCGGTGTTCGTGAAGCCATCGTGCGAGGGCTCCAGCGTAGCGGTCTCGCGCGTGCTCACCGAAGCCGACCTGGGCGAGGCGGTGGAGGTGGCGGCCGGCTACCCCGGCGAGTTGCTGATGGAGCAGATGGTGGTCGGTGACGAATTCACCGTCGCCATCCTGGGCGATGGCACGACCCACCACGCGCTGCCGTCGATCCGCATCGTGCCGGCGGGCGAGTGGTACGACTACAACGCCAAGTACGTCGCCGACGATACCCAGTACCTCTGCCCGGGGCTGGATGGCCGGGCAGAGGACGAGATCCGTCGCCTGGCACTGGCCGCTTTCGACGCCGCCGCATGCAGCGGCTGGGGCCGGGTCGACGTGATGCGCGACCGCACCAGCGGCGCTTTCCTCCTGCTGGAGATCAACACCGCGCCCGGCATGACCAGCCACTCGCTGGTGCCCAAGGCTGCGGCACAGGTCGGCATCGGCTTCGAGGAGCTGTGCTGGCGCGTGCTTGAAGGAACCACCGGGGAGGACCACACGCCGTGATGCCACTCCTGCGCCTGCTGGGTTGGTTGCTCGCGGTCGGGCTGGTCGTGCTGCCGGTCGTGGCCGTGCTCAACGGCTGGGTCGGCGCGAACCACTGGCCGCTGACCAAGCTGCGCGCAACCGGGCAGTTCGATCGTGTCGACGAGGCGCTGCTGCGCGAGACCCTGCTGCCACACGCCCGTTCCGGCTTCTTCGCGATCCGGCTGGACGATGCGCAGGCCGCGGTCGCCCGCCTGCCCTGGGTCGAGAGTGCCGAAGTGCGCAAGCGCTGGCCGGACGTGCTGGAAGTGGTGGTGGTCGAGCACGTGCCGTTCGCACGCTGGGGTGAAGACCGGCTGCTGTCCGAACACGGGCGGCTGTTCCCGGCGCAGGGCATCGAAGTGCCGGAAGGGCTGCCGCTGCTCGACGGCCCCGATACCCGGACCGGTGAAGTCGTCGAGATCTACAACGAGGCCCGGTCCATGTTCCAGCCGCTCGGTGTCGGCGTGCGCGCGGTGAAGCTGGACGCACGCGGCAGCTGGACGCTCGGCCTGGACAACGGCGCCGAGGTGGTGGTGGGACGCAGCGCCGCACGCGCACGCATGGGCCGCTTCGTCCGGCTGATGCCGCAACTGCTGGCGCAGCAGGTCCAGCGGCTGGTACGCGCCGACCTGCGCTACACCAATGGTTTCGCACTGAGCTGGGCCCCGCTCCCGGAGGCCCCGCCAGTGAACACGCAAGGACAGTCATGAATCGCAAGGGTGACAAATCGTTGATCGTCGGCCTCGACATCGGTACGTCGAAGGTGGTGGCACTGGTCGGCGAGTACACGGCCGAAGACAACCGCTCGGGCAACCCGATCGAGGTGATCGGCATCGGCTCGCACGAATCGCGCGGCCTGCGCCGCGGCGTGGTGGTGGATATAGAGTCCACGGTGCAGTCGATCCAGCGGGCGATCGAAGAGGCCGAACTGATGGCCGGCTGCGAGATCCGCTCGGTCTACGCCTCCATCTCCGGCAGCCACGTGCAGTGCCGGAACTCGCAGGGCATCGCACCGATCCGCGATGGCGAGGTCACCTTCGGCGACCTCGACCGGGTGCTGGAGGCGGCCAAGGCGGTCGCGATCCCGGCCGACCAGAAGATCCTGCATGCGATCCCGCGCGACTACGTACTCGACGACTCGCAGGAAGGCATCCGCAACCCGGTCGGCATGAGCGGCGTGCGGCTGGAGGTGCACGCGCACCTGGTGGTCTGCGCGCAGTCGGCGGCGACCAACGTCAGCAAGTGCGTGCAGCGCTGCGGCCTGCAGGTGGACGATCTGATCCTGGGCGTGCTCGCTTCCAGCCACGCGGTGCTGACCTCGGACGAGCGCGAGCTCGGCGTGGTGCTGGTCGACATCGGCGCCGGCACCACCGACATCGCGGTGTTCGTCAACGGCGCGATCGCCCATTCGGCCAGCCTCGGCATCGCCGGCGACAAGGTCACCGAAGACATCGCTCACATGCTGCGCACCCCCACGCCAGAGGCCGAGCAGATCAAGGTGCGCTACGCCTGCGCGCTGGCCCAGATGGCCACCGCCGAGGAGAGCATCCAGGTACCGAGCGTCGGCGACCGTCCGCCACGGCGCATGCCGCGCGCATCGCTCGCGCAGGCGGTGCAGGCCCGCTACGAGGAGATCTTCGAGATGGTCCAGGCCGAGCTGCGGCGCAGCGGCTTCGAGCAGCACGTGCGGGCAGGCATGGTCCTGACCGGCGGCGCCTCGAAGATGGAAGGCGTGGTCGAACTGGCCGAGGAAATGCTGCACATGCCGGTGCGGGTGGGCATCCCCCAGCACGTGACCGGCCTGGGCGAAGTGGTCGGCAACCCGGTGCACGCCACCGGCGTCGGCCTGCTGCTGATGGGCAGCCAGATCGAGAACCCGCGGCGGCCGGTGATCTCCACCGGCCGCGCGGGTTCGTTCTTCAACAAGTTCAAGAACTGGTACCGCGGGGAATTCTGATGGACCGCGCGGGACGGAAGGGGAAACAGCCCGGACGACGATGTCCGGGTGACGCATTGGGGGCGGCAACACGCGACACGCGACAAGACGGCAGCGACAAGCATCAACACAGCACCACATAACTAGACATCGAGGACACGGACATGGCGCATTTCGAACTGGTAGAGAGCATGGCCCCCAACGCGATCATCAAGGTGATCGGCGTCGGCGGCGGCGGCGGCAACGCCGTGGCACACATGGTCAGCGGCAACGTCGACGGGGTGGAGTTCATCACCGCGAACACGGACTCGCAGGCGATCAAGAACTGCGGCGCCAAGCTGCAGTTGCAACTGGGCAGCAACGTCACCAAGGGCTTGGGCGCGGGCGCGAACCCCGAGGTCGGCCGCCAGGCCGCGCTCGAGGACCGCGAGCGCCTGATGGATGCGATGGAGGGCGCCGACATGGTGTTCATCACCGCCGGCATGGGCGGCGGCACCGGGACCGGCGCGGCGCCGGTGGTGGCACAGCTGGCCAAGGAGATGGGCATCCTGACCGTGGCCGTGGTCACCAAGCCGTTCCCGTTCGAGGGCCGCCGGCGCATGCAGGTCGCGCTCAAGGGTATCGAGGAACTCAGCCACCATTGCGACTCGCTGATCACCATCCCCAACGAGAAGCTGATCACCGTACTCGGCCGCAACGCGACCATGATCCAGGCCTTCCGTGCCGCCAACGACGTGCTCCTCGGCGCCGTGCAGGGCATCGCCGACCTGATCGTGCGCCCGGGCCTGATCAACGTCGACTTCGCCGACGTGCGCACCGTGATGAGCGAGATGGGCCTGGCGATGATGGGCACCGGCTCGGCCCGCGGCGATGACCGCGCCCAGGCCGCTGCGGAAGCGGCGATCCAGAACCCGCTGCTGGACGACGTCAACCTGTCCGGCGCCAACGGCATCCTGGTCAACATCACCGCCGGTCCCGACTTCACCATGGCCGAGTTCGACGAGGTCGGCCGCACCATCGAAGCCTTCGCCTCCGAGGACGCGACGGTCGTGCTCGGCACCGTGCTCGATCCGGACATGCAGGACGAGGTCAAGGTCACCGTGGTGGCCACCGGCCTCAACCGGGCGACAGTACGCAAGGGTGCGCCGAACGAGCAGGGCCAGCGCGCTCCGATCCAGCTGGTGCGCAACGCCACCACCGGCCAGCCCGAGTTCCCGATGGACGACGCCGTCGCCCCGTCGGCCCCGAGCTTCGGAGGCAGCCTGCGCGCCAGCGCGAGCACCGCCGCGGAAACGGCCGCACCGGCTGCGGCTGATTTCGGCAACGACAGCAGCTACCTGGACATCCCGGCGTTCCTGCGTCGGCAGGCCGACTGAGGCCCTCCCGACGCTGCGCCACCATGTCCCTTTTGCTCCCCGGCCCTTTCGGGGAGCACGTTTCGGCCGGCGCCTGCCTTCAGGGGCAGGCGGCCGGCCGGCTTTCACGATCCCTGCCGGTAGCGCCGGTGGATAATCGTTTTCCGTTCAGGTTCAGGTGCTTGCGTGGTAATCTTGCGCCGATTTTCCGATAGGCCTTTCAATAGCCCATGCTGCGCCAGCGCACATTGAAGAACGTCATCCGCGCCACCGGCGTGGGGCTGCACAGCGGCGAAAAGGTCTTCCTCACGATGCGGCCGGCCCCGGCCGATACCGGCATCGTGTTCCGACGCGTCGATCTGGATCCGGTCGTGGAGGTCGATGCGCGCGCCGATCTGGTCACCGAGACCACCCTGTGTACCGGCCTCAGTTGCGGCCCGGCCAAGGTGCAGACGGTCGAGCACCTGCTGTCGGCGCTGGCCGGCCTGGGCATCGACAACGCTTATATAGAACTGTCGGCGCCGGAAGTGCCGATCATGGACGGCTCCGCCGGTCCCTTCGTGTTCCTGCTGCAATCCGCGGGCATCGCCGAGCAGGAGGCACCCAAGCGGTTCATCCGCATCAAGCATCCTGTGGAAGTGCGCGACGGCGACAAGGTCGCCCGGTTCGAACCCTATGACGGTTACCGCCTGGGTTTCACCGTGCAGTTCGACCACCCGGCCTTCCCGGAGTCGCAGTCCCGGGCCGAGGTGGAGTTCTCCACCGCGAACTACATCAAGGAAGTCAGCCGGGCGCGCACCTTCGGGTTCATGCGTGACCTGGAATACATGCGCGAGCGCAACCTCGGCCTCGGCGGTTCGATGGACAATGCCATCGTCCTGGACGAGTTCCGCGTCCTCAACGAGGATGGCCTGCGCTATGCCGACGAGTTCGTGCGGCACAAGATCCTCGACGCCGTGGGCGATCTGTACCTCGCCGGCCACGCCATCATTGGCGCCTACGAGGGCTACAAATCCGGCCACGCCCTCAACAACAAGCTCGTGCGTGCGCTGATGGCGGAGCAGTCCGCCTGGGAGCTGGTGAGCTTCAGCGGCGACGAAGCCACGCCGGCGCCTGTCGGCTATCTTCCGGTGCCGGCTGCCTGAAAGCCCTTGGGGTGCCCCGCCGGGGCACAACCACATCATTGGCGTCAAAAACAGGCAGTGTGCGCCTCGTCACGGATGTGAATCCTCCGTGAGCTCATAACTTTTTATTTACGAAACACTTCCTGATTCTTAACAAACGGCCGCATGGTGCGTCTTAGGATGCCCCGTCGGTGATCACTTGGCCTTCACGCGGATAACGCGGAAGGGCATTCCAAGCGGTCACTTGGCGTCACCGGATCCGGTCGTTCCAGAGGGTTTCAGTGATGCCAGCGCGGCTTCGAGGGCTTCCTTCGCAGCCGGCGACATGGTCACCGGTTTCCGCGGCGCCTCCCTTGGGGGCACCACGGGATCCACGCTCGTCTTGATGACGAATTCGGCCACGACCAACCCGATGGACCGGGTGGCGTCGAGCAGTTCCGGGGCAAGCAGGCGCAACCTGGCCCGCCAGACCGGAGCATCGACGACATACACGAGCCTGCCGCGCTCGTAGTTCGCCAGCCGCGCATGCGCGGCAAGCGGGAACGGCAGGAGGGGGCGTAACCGACGGTCCAGCTCGTCGAGCCAGAGGGCACGACGAATCGGGTCGCCAGCAGGCTCCGCCAGCAGCGCATCGAGCGCGGCGGTGGGGGCCGAAGGGCGGCGCGGCGGGTTGGACCTGAAATCAGACATCGTGCACATGACCTATCAAGACATCGTAAACAATTCCCGGGGCAGGTTCGCTTCACTGCTGCACCGGATGCTCCAGAAGGGCGTGCAACGTCCGGGCATCGCCGCCAGCCTCCTGCTGGGCGCGGGTCTGGCGGCGGGCGCCGGCGGCGGCATCGTTGCCAACCTCTCGCTGCAGGCCAAGGTAGCCGAGCAGCAGGCCAGCATCGACGCCACCCGCGCCGACGCCCAGCGCGAAATCAACGCACTTGCCGCCCGGTTGGGCGAACTCCAGGCCGAAGCCAACCGGCTCAACGCCCTGGGCGAGCGGCTCACCCGGATCGGCCAGTTGCAGGACGGCGAGTTCGACTTCAACAAGCCGGTCGGCGTCGGTGGCGGCGGGCTGGTGGAAGACATGCCGCACGGGGAACTCACCCGCGACATGTCCGAGCTCGATGCACGCTTCAAGGCGTCCGGCGAGCAGCTCTCGGTACTCGAATCGCTGCTGTTCAACCGCCAGCTTGACATGAACTCGGTGCCTTCGCGCGAGCCGATCGACAGCTACATCACCTCGAACTTCGGCTACCGCGCCGATCCGTTCCGTGGTGGCCGAGCGATGCACAAGGGCATCGACTTCAAGGCCCGGACCGGCGACCCGGTGCTCGCGGTCGCGGATGGTGTGGTCAGCTACGCCGGCAGCCGCTCGGGCTATGGCAAGACCGTCGAGATCGACCACGGCAACGGCTTCGTGACCCGCTACGCGCACAACTCGCGACTGACCCTGAAGGTCGGTTCGCTGGTCCGTGCCGGGCAGGAGATCGCCAAGGCCGGCTCGACCGGTCGCTCCACCGGTGCCCACGTGCACTTCGAGGTGTGGCAGGAAGGCAAGGTGGTCGACCCGCGCAAGTTCCTCGCCCAGCGCTCGCCGCTGTACGGTTGAGCCTTGAGTTGCCGGGAGGCCCGCGAATCGCGGGCCTTTTTCGTTTATGGCGATCTGCCCCGTCGCTTCCTGTCCCGGCTCTTTGTACCCCGGGGGGACTTCCTTCGGGGCGTAGGAGCGGCTTCAGCCGCGATCGGATGATCGTCTGCCCGCGCCGAGTCCCGATCGCGGCTGAAGCCGCTCCTACAACAGCCCGCATCCGACGCCGCCCCCCTTGATAGGCGCCTCCAGCCCCCCCACGCTACAATGAACGTTTCGCCACGACGGGGCGCCTGGCGCCCCGTTTTCGTTGGCGACCGATCTTCGGACCCTCTTTCGGACCGCACATGCTCAACAACCTGCTTACCCGTGTCTTCGGCAGCCGCAACGACCGCCTGCTGCGCCAGTTGCAACGCTCCGTCACCAGGATTAACGAGCTGGAACCGGAGATGGAGAAGCTCGGCGATGCCGAGTTGCAGGCCAAGACGCCGGAGCTGCAGCAGCGCCTGAAGGATGGCGCGACCCTCGACCAGATCCTGCCGGAGGCGTTCGCCGTCTGCCGCGAGGCCAGCCGCCGCGTGCTCGGCATGCGCCACTACGACGTGCAGCTGATCGGCGGCATGGTGCTGCACCTGGGCAAGATCGCCGAGATGCGCACCGGCGAGGGCAAGACCCTCGTCGCCACGCTCCCGGTCTACCTCAATGCGCTCGAGGGCAAGGGCGTCCACGTGATCACCGTGAACGACTACCTCGCCCGCCGCGACGCCGCGTGGATGGGCAAGCTGTACAACTGGCTGGGCCTGTCGGTCGGCGTGGTCTACCCGGGCATGCCGCACGGCGACAAGAAGGCCGCCTACGCCAGCGACATCACCTACGGCACCAACAACGAGTTCGGCTTCGACTACCTGCGCGACAACATGGCGCTGTCGAAGGAGGACCGCCACCAGCGCGGCCTGAACTACGCGATCGTCGACGAAGTCGATTCGATCCTGATCGACGAGGCGCGCACCCCGCTGATCATCTCGGGCCCGGCCGACGAGTCGCCTGACCTGTACATCAAGGTCAACCGCATCGTGCCGGCGCTGACCCGCCAGCAGGTCGAGGATGGTGTCGGTGATTACTGGGTCGACGAGAAGGGCAAGCAGGTCCACCTCTCCGAGGCCGGCCAGGAGCACGCCGAGGAACTGTTGCGCAAGGCTGGCATCCTGCAGTCCGAGGACGACGACCTGTACGCACCGCAGAACCTCAGCGTCGTGCACCATCTCAATGCCGCGCTGCGTGCCCACGCGATCTACCAGCGCGACGTCGACTACATCGTGCGCGACGGCGAGGTCATCATCGTCGACGAGTTCACCGGCCGTACCTTGGCGGGGCGGCGCTGGTCCGACGGCCTGCACCAGGCGGTCGAGGCCAAGGAGGGCGTGCCGGTCCAGCGCGAGAACCAGACGCTGGCCAGCATCACCTTCCAGAACCTGTTCCGCATGTACAACAAGCTGGCCGGCATGACCGGCACCGCGGACACCGAGGCGTTCGAGTTCCAGAGCATCTATTCGCTCGAGGTGGTGGTGATCCCGCCCAACCGCCCGGTGCAGCGCAAGGACCACCCGGACGCCGTGTTCCTCAACCGCGCCGGCAAGTACCGCGCGGTGCTGGGCGAGATCAAGGAAGCGAACGAGAAGGGGCAGCCGGTACTGGTCGGCACCACCTCGATCGAAGTGTCCGAGATGCTCAGCCAGCAGCTGACCGAGGCCGGCATCGCCCACGAGGTGCTGAACGCCAAGCAGCATGAGCGCGAGGCGACCATCATCGCGCAGGCTGGCCGTCCCGGCGCCATCACCATCGCCACCAACATGGCCGGCCGTGGTACCGACATCGTGCTGGGCGGTTCGTGGGAGAACGAGATCGAGCAGCTCGAGGCGTCCACCGGCGAGCCGGTCGACGAGGCCACGCGTGAGCGGCTGAAGGCCGAGTGGCGCCAGCGCCATGACGCGGTGAAGGCTTCCGGTGGCCTGCATATCGTCGGCACCGAGCGCCACGAGAGCCGCCGCATCGACAACCAGTTGCGCGGCCGTGCCGGCCGCCAGGGCGATCCTGGCTCCTCGCGCTTCTACCTGTCGCTGGAAGACAACCTGATGCGCATCTTCGCCGCCGATTGGGTGCAGAAGGTGATGGAGCGCATGGGCCTCAAGGAAGACGACATCATCGAGAGTCCGCTGGTCAGCAAGCAGATCGCCAACGCGCAGCGCAAGGTCGAGGCCCACAATTTTGATATCCGCAAGAACCTGCTGGACTTCGACGACGTCAACAACGACCAGCGCAAGGTGGTCTACGGCCAGCGCAACGAACTGCTCGAGGCGGACGACGTCAAGGACAACATCGACGGCATCCGCGAGGACGTGGTGATGGAGACGGTGGCCCGCTTCGTGCCGCCGAACTCGATCGACGAGCAGTGGGACCTGCCTGGCCTGGAAACCGCGATGGCCTCCGATTTCGGGCTGCAGCTCGACCTGCAGGGCCTGGTCGCCGGGCGGCAGGAGATCGATGCCGAGGGCATCGCCGAGCACGTGGAGGCCGAGGTCCAGCGCCACGTCGAGGCCCGTGAGCAGAACGTCGGCCCGGAGACCATGCGCACGCTCGAGAAGCACATCATGCTCAACGTGCTCGACCAGTCCTGGAAGGAGCACCTGGCCCAGATGGACTACCTGCGCCAGGGCATCCACCTGCGCGGCTACGCCCAGAAGCAGCCCAAGCAGGAGTACAAGAAGGAGGCCTTCGAACTGTTCAGCGGCATGCTCGACAAGGTCAAGCACCAGGTGGTGACGATGCTGGCGCGGGTGCGCATCCGCAGCGAGGAAGAGGTCGCCGCGCTGGAAGCGCAGGAGCGCGCGCAGGCCGAGGCCCAGGCCCGGCAGATGCAGTTCCAGCACGCCAATGCCGGTGGCTACGGAGCCGACGAGGAGGCCGCGCAGGCCGAACAGGCCCAGGCGGCGCAGGCGCAACGGCAGGCATTCGGACAGGCCGGTCGCAACGAGCCCTGCCCGTGCGGCAGTGGCAAGAAGTACAAGCACTGCCACGGCCAGTTGGCCTGAGGAGCCCTGCGCCCCACCGATGAATGACGAACCTCCGAGTCGCCCCGTCCACGTCGTCGCCGGAGTGATCCGCGACAACCGGGGGCGGGTGCTGCTGGCCCGCCGGACCGAGGGCCGTGACCTGGCCGGCCGCTGGGAATTCCCCGGCGGCAAGGTCGAACCGGGAGAGTCCCCGGAACAGGCACTGGCGCGCGAGCTGCATGAGGAGCTCGGCATCACCGTCGAGATCGGCGAGCCCCTGATCTCCGTGCCCCAGGCCTACCCGGGCAAGCGCCTGCGGCTGGACGTGCGGGACATCCGGCATTGGCGCGGCCCGGCCCGTGGCCAAGAGAACCAGGCACTTGCCTGGGTGCCGATGCAGAAGCTGCCGAACTACTCGATGCCGCCGGCCGACGTGCCGGTGGTGGCCGCGTTGCTGCAGCCCGACCGGTACCTGGTGACGCCCGCTCCCCGGCACGGCGAGGAAAACGCCTGGCTGGATGCTCTGGACCGAGCCTTGGCGGCAGGTGTGCGGCGGGTCCAGCTGCGCGCTGCAGGTGCGGATCCAACCGGTAGCGGAGACGGCCAAGTGGCGGCGGAAGCCCAACCCGGCAACTGGCGCAGCTTGGTGGGAGAAGCCGTGGACCGTTGTCGCCGTGCCGGCGCCGAGGTGTTGGTGAATGCCGACACGGAGCTTGCGAACGAGCACCGTATTGGCCTGCACCTGACCGCGTTACAGCTTGCGGGGCAGGGCGAACGCCCCGTTCCGGCCGACGTCCCCTTCGCTGCCTCCTGTCACAGTGTGGAAGAGCTACGTGCCGCGGAAGCCTTAGGCTGCGATTTCGCCGTGGTCGGCGCCATCCGCGAAACCCCGAGCCACCCCGGCCAGAATGGCATCGGCTGGGACGCCTTCGCCCGGATGCGCGAACACGTCTCCATCCCCCTCTACACCATCGGCGGTCTCACGCCGGAAGACATTCCCCACGCGCGCCAACATGGCGCCCAAGGCATCGCCGCCATCCGCGCCCTCTGGCCGGAGTGACTTCCGCCGGACCCCGGGCCACCTGATGACCCCAGCCCGGTGAGACGCCTCCCCTGTAGGAGCGGCTTCAGCCGCGACCCGAATCCACATACCCGACGCAAGCCCGCCACCCCTGTAGGAGCGACGTAAGTCGCGACCCGCACCTTCTTCCCGATCCCTGGGGGTCGCGACTCACGTCGCTCCTACAACGGATCAACGCGCCGTCAGGCAACCGCCAGCACCCGCCACCGCCGATCCAATGCCACCACGTGCGCCTCCAGCGCCTCCAGCGGCCCATCATTGACCAGCACGTCATCTGCCACGGCCAGCCGTTCGGCCCGCGTCGCCTGCGCCGCGATCATCGATTCCGCCAAGGCCAGATCCACGCCATCCCGGCGCATCAACCGCTCGCGCTGTACCGCCTCCGGCACATCCACCATCAGGATCCGGTCCAGCCAAGGATAGGCACTGCGCCCGCCGCCTTCGGCCAGTAGAGGTATCGCCGCGATCGCATAGGCTCCGCTGGCCGCCTCGCACTGCGACCGGAGCAAGGACCGGACCCGCGGATGGACAATCGCCTCAAGCGCGGACCGGGCTGCGGGATCAGCGAACACCCGCCGCCTCATCGCCGCGCGATCCAGGCCCCCGGCGGCATCCAGCGATTCCGCCCCGAAAACACGCACCAGCTCCGCCAGCCCTTCCGAGCCGGGCGCAATGGCCTCGCGTGCCGCGATATCGGCGTCGGCCACCACCACGCCCAACGCCTCGAACCGGCGCGTGACCTCACTCTTGCCGGAAGCCACGCCCCCGGTCACCCCAATGATGTAATCACTCATGCCACGCAGGATGCCACGCCCGGCCAATCCCGCGGCACCTACCACCTGTAGGAGCGACGTAAGTCGCGACCCATCGTCCCTGTAGGAGCGGCTTCAGCCGCGATCAGATGATTGTTCGCCCCCGCCGGGTCCCGATCGCGGCTGAAGCCGCTACCACGCCCCGAAGGAAGTCCCCTTGGGGGACAAAGAGCCCGAGCCGCCCCGAAGGGGCCGACCTCAGCCCAGCCCCGAATACCGCATATAGCCACCCACGATCTGCTCACCCCAGAAAAAGGTGATCCAACCAGCAATCGCCAGGTAAGGCCCGAACGGAATCGGCGTAGCCCGGTCCCGCCCCTTCATCGCCAGCCACACCGAACCGATGATGGCCCCGACCAGCGACGAGAACAGGATCGTGGGCAGGATCCCCATCAGCCCCGTCCAGGCACCGATGGCCGCCAACAGCTTGAAGTCGCCGTGGCCCATGCCTTCCTTGCCGGTGATCTGCTTGAACACCCACCAGACCACCCACAGGCTCAGATAGCCCACCACCGCGCCAATCAACGCTGGCTTCGCGGGCATGTACAGATTGTCGACGGCGGCGATCAACCCCAGCCACATCAGCGGCAGGGTCAGCTGATCCGGTAGCAGATGCGTGCGCAGGTCGATACCGGACAGCGAGATCAGGAACCCGGTGAACACCATCGCCCCGAAGCCCTGCCAGCCGAAGCCGAAGCGCCACACGCAGGCCACCATCAACACCATCGTCAGCAGCTCGACCAGCGGGTACTGGGGCGAGATCGGCGCCTTGCAGTTGCGGCACTTGCCGCGCAGCGCCAGCCAGCTGAAGACCGGGATGTTCTCGTACCACGACAGCTGGTGCTTGCAGTGCGGGCAGTGCGACCGCTCCACCACGATGCCGGGTGGGGGCGGATCATAGGTATCCGGTTCGCCCAGCACCTCGCGGCTGTCGCGCTGCCACTCCCACTCCAGCCGCTTGGGCAGGCGCAGGATGACCACGTTGAGGAAACTGCCCAGTAGGAGGCCGAAACCGGCCACCAGTGGATAGCCGATTTCGGGGTTCTGATCGAGGAATGCCATCCGCGGAGCTTAGCCGACCACCGCGCCGAGCTTGAAGATCGGCAGGTACATGGCGATGACCATGCCGCCGACGACCACGCCGAGGAACACCATGATCAACGGTTCCAGCAGGCTCGACAACGCATCCACCGCGTTGTTGACCTCCTGCTCGTAGAATTCGGCGACCTTGAACAGCATGGTGTCGAGCGCACCGGCTTCCTCGCCGATCGCGGTCATCTGCACGACCATGTGCGGGAACTGGTTGGTCTGCTTCATCGCCATGTTGACGGAGTAGCCAACGGCGACGTCATCGCGTACCCGAAACACGGCCTTCTCATAAACGGTGTTGCCAGTAGCGCCAGCTACAGTGTCCAAGGCTTCGACTAACGGAACGCCAGCTTTGAAAGTAACGGCGAGAGTGCGGGCAAACCGTGCTACCGAGGAGTTATGCATGATCTGACCGATCACAGGCATCTTAAGAATCAATCTGTCCAGAAAATGTTGAAAAGCTGGAGATCGGTTCTTGGCCATTATAAATGCGACGGCAGCGCCAACGAGTGCGATAAGAATCAGCCACCACCAAGCCACCATGAACCTACTGAGGCTGATCACCATCTGAGTGAATGCAGGCAGCTCTGCTCCAAAGCCTGCGAAAACTTCCTCGAACATCGGCACGACAAAGACGAGCAAAATTGCGCTAACGATCATGGCAACTGCAACAACCATTGCCGGATAGAACATCGCCTTCTTGATCTTTCCCTTCAGTGCTTCTAAGTTTTCCTTGTACGTGGCGACAGTATCCAGTACGGTTTCGAGCACACCAGCCGATTCGCCGGCGCGTACCAGATTGCGGTAAAGTTCGTCGAATTCAACAGGATGTTTCTCTAGCGCCTCGCTAAGCGACGACCCGCTCTCAACGTTAGCTCGGACATCGTTCACGAGCTTCTGCATCTTTGGGTTCTTGTTGCCACTCGAGATGATTTCGAGTGCACCCACGATTGGTACGCCCGCCTTCATCATTGTGGCAATCTGCCGGCTAAATATTGCTATATCTAACGGGGTAACGCGCTTCCCCGTAGAGCCGAACAGTGGCTTGGGCTTTGGTTTGACGACTTTCGGCGTGATGCCCTGCCGACGCAGTTCTGCGCGGATAAAGTTTGCGTTCTTGGCGGGCTGCTCGCCCTTCATGACGACGCCGCGTTTGTCCGTGCCTTCCCATACAAATACGGTGGCGGGGTCTACACGGCGCACCGCCGTCGGCTTAGCAGCAGGTCTGGTCACAGCCATGGCTTTTATTCCTTGCTCGAGCAATTAACTTCTAGATTTGGTGTCAATGACCCGTCAATCCTTGGTCACGCGATTAATTTCGGCCAAGCTGGTGACGCCCTTACGCGCCTTGAGAAGGGCAGACTGACGCAGATCCCTTACTCCTGCACGCTGTGCAGCTTCAGCAATCTGCATCGCGTTCCCTCCCGCTAGCACGATTTCCTGGATCTGATCGCTCATCGGCATCACCTGATAGATGCCAGTACGTCCCTTGTAGCCCTCTGTGCAATCAGGACAGCCAATAGCTTCATACAACTTGAACGAAGGATCAGCAATTTCCTCAGGCGTGAACCCCTCGGCCAGCAGCGCATGCTCGGGAAGGTGCACTTCCTTCTTGCATTCGTGGAGACGGCGGGCGAGGCGTTGAGCGATCACCAGAGTAACCGACGAAGTAATATTGAACGGTGCGACGCCCATGTTCATCAGTCGCGCGATCGTCTGTGGCGCGTCATTGGTATGGAGCGTCGAGAGCACCATGTGGCCTGTTTGGGCAGCTTTGATACCTATCTCTGCTGTTTCGAGGTCCCGGATTTCGCCAACCATGATTACATCAGGATCTTGGCGAAGAAAGCTCCGGAGAGCTGCGGCGAATGTCATGCCACGCTTGGTATTCATCTGGACCTGATTGATACCCGGAACTCGGATCTCCACTGGATCTTCGACAGTGGATATGTTGCGCGTCTCGTCATTAAGAATGTTCAGTGCGGTGTATAGGGAGACGGTCTTACCTGACCCGGTGGGTCCTGTGACCAGCACCATCCCATATGGCTTCCGTACGGCGTCAAGAAATAGGTTCTTCTGATCTTCCTCGTAACCAAGCTTGTCGATTCCTAGCTTGGCGGCGCTGCCATCCAAGATGCGCAATACGATCTTCTCGCCAAAGAGCGTTGGGAGCGTACTGACGCGGAAGTCGATCTGCTTTGTCTTGCTTAGATTTAGCTTGATTCGACCATCCTGCGGTACCCGCTTTTCAGCGATATCTAGCTGAGACATCACCTTGAGGCGCGCGGAGATACGCTGCTGAAGCTTGACCGGCATTTTCGCAGCCTGCTTAAGTAGTCCGTCAATACGTAGGCGCACCCGGTATTCAGTTTCATAGGGTTCGAAATGGATATCCGACGCGCCACGTCTGATCGCATCCACCAAAACCTTGTTGATGAACTTGACCACGGGCGTGTCATCACCCTTGGCATCCACTCCGGATTCACTCGTAGCCTCGTCGTCACCTCCGACCTCGAGGTTCTCCAAGCCGTCGTCATCACCCCCCATGGCATCACCGAAGGCGTCAGCACTTTCAAGCCACCGGTCGATGTGCCGCCGAATGCTCTCCTCGTCGACCAGAATTGCTTCAACGGTGAGGTTCGTTTGGAACTTGATCTCGGAAAGAGCGTGAGTATTGGTGGGGTCGGAAATTCCCACAAAAAGCCGGTTGCCGCGCTTGAACAACGGCAGGACGCAGTGCTTGCGTAACATCTCCTCATTGACCAAACGGATTGCCGCTTGTTCAGGGTCCATCGCTGCAGCGTCGAACAGCGGCACCCCAAACTCCACCGAGTTGGCTGCGGCCAAGTGCCCCGGCGCGACTAGTCGCTTCTCAATGATGTAGCTTGCCAGCGGCTTTCGGTCTGCCGTTGCGGCAGCCATGGCTTCACGCGCTACCGTCTCACTCAGCGCTCCGTCCAGCACCAGTCGCCGGGCAATGCCCGTGATTCCCACCAAATTAGCAGTGGCGGCGGAGTTCATGCGATTGTCCCCAACAGGTAGTTCCCCATGTGGACTCTAGCGCAAGATCGCCGTTAGAAGCGCGAATCCTGTCGCATCTCGTCTCGAGCTCCCGCATGGAGCCCTCGTTCATAAAAAAGGCCCCGGATCGTCCGGGGCCTTCGTGTAGCACTACCAGCTAACTGTGAAACCTATTAGCTGCGGCACTCGGCCGGACGATACTTCTCGGCCAGGGAGCCGCCGGTGCAGTCCCAAGTTACGTTCGATGCCGGCGGGGTACCTGCCACGAGGGCCGGAGTCGGGACGAACAGGATGGTGCCACCGCCAGCGCGGGTGGTGGTGGTCACGAGAATTTCGCCAGAAGCGGCGTCTACCGCGACGCTGGCGATGTTGTCAGTTGCCTGCGGCGGAGTGTAGCCGCTGTCGAAATCGCTCCCATTGGCGGCGTTCTCGATCACGCTCACCTTGGCGGCAGAGGCAAGACCCATGCCCTCAGCGACGCGCGCACGGACGGTGTAATCCTGGTAAGCCGGCAGAGCAATGGCGGCCAGGATGGCGATGATCGCGACAACGATCATCAGTTCGATAAGCGTAAAGCCCTTCTGCATGTTCTTCATGGTGTATCCCCTAGGAGTGGTTAGTTCTCACGTGCCCTCGAGCCGGTTTTCCGGTCCTCGGGCTGCCGTGCTCGTGGCACGTGCCTCTAAGACTACGCATGACCCGTGCCAACTCCGCTGATCCTTGCCTTGCATCATCGGAGTGAAACCGGCGTCACGGTTCGAAGGGGGTACGGCTGCGAAGGGTGACGCAAAGGGTCGGTTCGGCTGTCCGGGAGGTGACGCTTGACGTCACTTCGCCGGGGTCAATCGATCCCGAGCTTCTTCAACTTGTAGCGCAGCGCCCGGAAGGTAATACCCAGGGCCGCCGCGGTACGCGTCTTGTTGTAGCGGTTCTCCTGCAGCGCGTGCTGGATGGCTGCACGCTCGATCTCCTCGATGTAGGAGGGCAGGGCGCTGGTCGCGGTATCGCGCGGGTCGATCGTGCGCGGGTCGATGCCATTGGCGGCCGCGGCAGCTTGCGGGGTCTGGGGTGCCGGAGCGGCCGTTGGCAGCGAGGGCACCACCATTTCCGGCAGGCGCAGGTCGTCCGCGGTCAACACGTCGCCATCAGCCATGGCCAGGGCGCGCTCGAGGATGTTCTCCAGCTCGCGCACGTTGCCGGGGAACGGGTAGTTGCGCAGTGCGGCCACGGCGTCCTCGCCCAGCGACGGGGCGGGGCGGGCCTGGTCCTTCGACAGCCGGACGAGGATCTTCTCCGACAGGCCCGGCAGGTCCTCGAGGCGCTCGCGCAGCGGTGGCACGCGCAGCTCGATGACGTTGATGCGGTAGTACAGGTCCTGGCGGAAGCGGCCGTCGGCCACCATCGGGGCCAGGTCCTTGTGGGTGGCAGAGAGGATGCGCACGTCGACGCTGACCTCGGTGTTGGCGCCCACCGGCTTGATCGACTTCTCCTGGATGGCGCGCAGCAGCTTGACCTGCATCGGCAGCGGCAGCTCGGCGACCTCATCCAGGAACAGGGTGCCGCCGTCCGCGCTCTGGAACAGCCCGGGCTTGTCGGCGTGGGCGCCGGTGAAGCTGCCCTTTTTGTGGCCGAAGAACTCGCTCTCCATCAGCTCGCTGGGGATGGCGCCGCAGTTGACCGGCACGAACGGCCCGCCTGCGCGGCCGCCCTCGGCGTGGATGGTGCGGGCGACCAGCTCCTTGCCGACGCCGGATTCGCCGGCGATATAGACCGGTGCCTGGCTGCGGGCAACCTTGGCAATGGTCTGGCGCAGCGACGTCATCGCCGGCGACTGGCCATACAGGCGCGATGCCACGGCGTCGGCCGCAGGGCTCTTATCCGGGGAGTCCCCGAGCTCCAGCGCGTGGCGCACCAGGTCGCGCAATACGGACAGTTCGACCGGCTTGGCGACGAAGTCGAACGCACCGGCCTTGAGGGCTTCCACGGCGGCGTCGACATTGCCGAACGCGGTGATCATGGCGACTGGCGTATCGGGGTGGTTCCGGGAGATTTCCGAGACCAGGTCGATGCCGGAACCGTCCGGCAGGCGCATGTCGGTGAGGCAGAGGTCGTACTGGTTGCGCTGCAGCAGGTTGCGCGCGTCCGAAAGGCTGGACGCGGTGTCGCATCGCAAGCCCATGCGCCCCAGGGTCATGACCAGCAACTCGCGGATATCCCGCTCGTCGTCGACCACGAGTGCGTTTCGGTTCTCAGCCATCCAGTCCTCCAATGCGCACAATACCTTAAGGGATTGTGAAGAGCCACGGGCAGAAGCCCGGCTCGCGGTCGCGCCGCGCTGATTCCATAACGGCCGCCGACGCGGTACCTTGAGCGGGTCAAGGACAGACATCGAAACGGCATGGACAGCCTCAATCCGGTCGCCACGGCGGCCCTAGCCGCACTCGCGCGCCTGCGCGATACCGAACGGCTCTACTCGCTCCAGTTGCCCCGCATGCCGGCCGCCCGCCTCGTGGTGGACCGCTGGCAGGGATGGGAGTCGCTGTCGGCCGGCTACGAGTGGTGGGTCGATGCGCTTTCGACCGACGCCTGCCTGCCATTGGACGAACTGGTCGGGCAGAACGCGACCTTGTGGACTCGCACCAGTACCGGCGGGCGGTTGCGCCGCAGTGGTCTGGTGCGGGAGGCGGTCCAACTGGGCAGCGATGGTGGGCTCGCCCGGTACCGGCTCTGCCTGGTGCCGTGGACCTGGCTGCTGACCCAGGGGCGGCACAGCCGGGTGTTCCAGGAGCGCGGGGTGCTGGAGATCCTCGGCACGGTGTTCGGCGACTATGCGCCTTGGGCGGCTTGGCAGGTCTCGGATGATGTTGGCCCCTTCCTCGAAGGCGCGCCGCGCCGGAGCTACTGCGTGCAGTACCGCGAGAGCGACTTCGATTTCGTCAGCCGCCTGCTGGCGGAAGAGGGGCTGGGCTGGCGGATCGAGGAAGATCCCGATGCGGCCGCGGGTCATCGCATGGTGCTGTTTGCCCAGAGTGGCGCGAGTCCGGAGGATCCGACGGCAGCTTTGGGCGGTGGCATCCGCTTCCATCGGAGCGACGCCACCGAATCCAGCGACACGATCCAGGCGTTCGGCAGTGCCAGCGTCCTCGGTCCGACCGCGCTCACCCTGTTGAGCGATGACTACAAGAGCGGCCGGAGCCGCGGTACCACGCTGCCGCTGGAGAATCCGGCGGTCGACGTATCCCTCGAGGCGTACGACCCGGCGGGCCCCTATGCATTTCCGAACCAGGCTGCGGCCGAACGGCAGGCGGGCTTGCTCGCCGACGCCCGTCGCGCTGCCGACGAGCGCTGGTTTGGTCGGGGCTGCGTGCGCAGCTTCCGCGCGGGCGAGTGGTTCCGCCTCCTGCAGGCGCCGATCGATACCGATGGCCATCCAGAGGCGCTGCTGGTTTCGGTACGACAGGCGGGTGTGAACAACCTGCCCGATGCCGTGCGGGAAGCCCTGGATCGCGTACCACCGTATCCGCCGCCGATGGCGACCGCGGGCGCGGACGGCATCTCACGGGTGGCGTGGGAGACAACGCTCACCCAGGCGCAGACGGTGGGCTATGCGAATGCTTTTGTTGCCTTGCCGCGTGAGCTGCCGTGGCGGCCAGTGCTGGTGGACGACACCGGTGCGCGCCTGAACCCGCGGCCGACCGCTCCCGGGTACCAGACCGCCATCGTCGTGGGTGACGGCGAGTTGAGCAGCGATGCCCTGGGGCGGATCCGGGTGCGCTTCCACTTCCAGAGCGACGAAGGCGCCGACGGTACTGCCGACAACTCGTGTTGGCTGCGCGTGGCCCAGCGCTACGCCGGGCCGGGTGTCGGCAGTCAGTTCCTGCCGCGCGTGGGGCAGGAGGTGCTGGTCACGTTCCTGGAAGGCGACATCGACCGGCCGCTGGTCGTTGGCGCGCTGTACAACGGGCAAGGCGAGGGTGGGATACCGGCAACGCCAGGCGGCGCGGAAGCGGAAATCGAACCCTCGGCCTTCACGCGCGCGTCGGACCATCGTCCCAGTGCGCAGGGCAACCGCGCCGGCGGCAACGCGCCGCCGTGGCACGGCATGAGCCCCGACGCCGAGGGCCACCGCAACGCTGCCGCGATGAGCGGGTTCAAATCGAAGGAGTTCAACGGCGAGGGCCACAACCGGCTGGTGTTCGACGACAGCGACGGCCAATTGCGGATGCAACTCGCCACGACGCACGGCGCGAGCCAGCTCAACCTCGGCCACCTGATCCACCAGGCCGACAATTTCCGTGGCAGCTTCCGCGGCGAAGGCTTTGAGCTGCGCACCGATCAGTGGGGCGCGGTGCGGGGGCGGCGCGGTCTGTGGATCAGCGCCTACACCGCGGATCCCGGCGCACCCGCCGGCGAACACATTCCAGAGCTCGCACTGCTTCGCCAGGCCGAGCGGCTGGGCGCGACGTTCTCCGACATCGCCGGCACGCACCTGACGGTGCAACTGGCCGCACATCTTGGTGTCGACCGGACGGGACACTCGCACCTGGCCGACGACCAGCCCCCGCTCGAGGCATTTGCTGCCAGCGCCGCGACCACCGTTGACGGCACCCGCTATGACGCGGCCATCGCCCAGGCCCCCGACGGCGCGACCCGCGCCGGCGATGGCCGCGTCCCCCATACCCGCGACGCCATCCTCGGCCTGTCCGCCCCCGCGGGCATCGCCCTCGTAGCAGGGCAGGCCCTGCATTGGAGCGCCGGTGAAACGCTGACGGTCATGAGTGGCGCCGACAGCAACCTGGCGGTCGCGGGCGACATGCGTCTCCATGCCGGGCAGGCGATCGGTTGGCTGGCCGGCGCGGTCGAAAGTGCGAACAGCGCGACGGGCCACAACTTAGCGCTGGTCACCGCGGAGGGCGAACTCGCCCTGCAAGCTCAGAACGGCGACGCAAACCTCAAGGCGCGGGACGGGCTGAAGGTGGTGAGTGCCAATGCCGAGGTCGAACTGGCCGCCGGCAAAACCGTGCACCTCGCCACGGCGGGCGGGGCGAGCATCACGATCGAAGGCGGCAACCTGACTGTTGCCTGCCCAGGGGAGATACGGGTGCAGGCGGGAAAGAAGTCCTTCGTTGGGCCGGCGCAGTTGTCACGGGAGATGAACTCCTGGCCGGAGTCGCGATTTGATGATCGCTACTTCGTCCAACTTCCGGATGGTTCTGTCGCGGCAGGCATGTCATACGAGATCATAAGGGCTGACGGGGCAGTGATTCGCGGTACAACGTGTGAGAAAGGAGGCCTAGCTCTCCAGCGGTCCATGGCGCGAGAGCGCGTCCAGATCCGGATTGCAGAAGCCCGTGGAGGTGCTGAGAATGGATAGCGAGATGCCTGTGGCAGGGCGACGGCTACAGAGCAGCTTCGACTCAGGCCGGGAGAGTTGGGTCGCAAGTACAACGCTCACGCCAACAGCGAACCAGGAGCCGGTCTCGATCATCATTGGGCAGCGATGCACGTGCTTTGACGAGCAGAAATTCCTCGATCTCTACCGCGACGAACACTCGCTGCACTTTGGCTGGTACGAGCGTGAGGGATCATCAAAATCCCGACTGCCTCCGCTCAACTCCGAATCACTATCCAACCTCGAGAAGCTGCTTGGGGGAATAAAGCAACACTTCGTTCCCGTTGCAGGTTGTCGACTCGATCAGATCGCTTACATGCTTGCTACGGTGCGTGTGGAGGCATATGACTTCATGCGGGGCGTGTTCTTTGGACCCACCATCGAACGGATCTCCTACGCGAGTGCTGAGGTCCATTACGGGGTAGGACCAACGGCCCGCAGGCCGACCTATGCGCGCAGGCATGGAAACATTGACGTGGGGGATGGATTCAAGTTCAGGGGGCGGGGCTTCATCCAGATCACTTGGCGTTCCAATTACGAAAGCTTCAGCTCTATCGCGGGCGTTGACCTGGTCGCCTCGCCGGATGCAGCAATGGAGTGGGAAACGGCGCTCAAGATCATGGTGATCGGCATGGTAGAGGGCCGATTCACTGGTCGGAAGTTGGACGACTACTTGGGCGACGGACAGAGCGATTTCTATGGAGCAAGAAGAATCATCAACGGACTAGATAAGGCCCACATCATTGCCGAGTATGCGGAGAAGTTCTTGGAACTCCTCCACAGCACGAGGTGCCCCGCGAGTGAATAGCTTCTCAAAGGCAATCCTCACAGCCACTCTTGTCGCCTCCGCCTTCTGTGGATGTACGTCGACGCCTCATTCTTCGTACGTAATTTCGGCTGACGGAGATCTGGTGCGTCTGGATGGAGGGAGGAGGACAACTGTGGCGTCTGGCGTGGACGACGGCGCCATGACCTATGACGTGTACCTAGACGAAAACCCATCTCTGGGCCCGTTGCTCGTGAGGGAGAGGTTTGGTGGCAGCAGGCAAATGGTGTTGGTGCCCGTCACTCCAGAGCTGGAGGCCCGCTGGGCTCTTAGCCTGTCCATAGATATGGCCGGTTCACTGGGAAAAGCAGAGCCGGTTTGGCGCGGAGTAGAGCTGAAGTTCGCCCGCCCTGCGTCGCTGAATGACAGCATCTGGGATGCTGTGTTCGCGGGCTTGGAACATGTCGAGGGTAACGCTCCAGACCCAGTGCCGCTGCACAATCCTGGGGGTGCGGGCGACGAGCTGGTTATTCCGACGTTGGTGTACTCGGGCGATCGCCTGATAGGAACTAAGACGTACCTTGCTCCCGGAGCCGTGGTCGACCCACGGACGCTCAGGCGAGCCGATCCTTGAGTTGCACTTCGGCTTTCCCCTCGCCCAGTCAGTTCAACGTTTATCGGGTGCGGTAGTGTTCAACACGGCCCCCGACAGCAACCCCCGCCGCTTGAACCACACCTCCAGCGGCCAGGTCACAGCGGCGGAATGGCGGCGAACAGCGCAAGCACGGCCCACAACGGCCAGTTCAGGCCGTGGATTCCACGTGTTGGTTCTGGCGCATGGGCTCCGCACTTGACCGTTTTCAGCTTGAAGACAGCTCTCTCAGCCGCGAAGCCGATGCGCTATAGCTTGCTGTTGCTAATTGTCGCCACTTCGTGTTCCAGCACGGCGCAACAAGAGGGCATTGGCCCACGGGGTGAGCTGTCTCGGTACACCCTTGAAGTGCCGACAACCGTGCGCTTGTCCGCTACACGGACTGCAGAGCTATCGAGGCGGAATGACCAGGTGGAAGTCGCCGAGGCCGGTCGCACGCACCTGCTCTCGGCGCTCGATTTCCCTGACACTCATGTGCTGGCTGGTGATCTGACTGGCGATGGAGAGAGCGAGATCCTGGTCGAGCTGTTCTCTTCAGCGTCGGGCAGCTGCTATGAGCTGTGGTTGCCGAGAGGTGCGACCTATCACCAGTACGACGATGTGTTCTGCAACCCGGTTTCCGAGCCTGATGGGACGTTGCGGACCGTGCGACGTGACGGCCCCTTTTCGCACATAACAACTTACCTGCCCGATGAGGAGCGCGGCCTGCGAAAGTTAAGCCGGCAGGAGCCCTTGAACCGGGACTTCAGCAGGTTTAGTGAGTGGCGGCAGGACGGGGCGATGGAAGAGGCCATCATATTCCTTGGACTTCCAGAGTGTGGCGAGGCAAGAGTCGTAATCGACTCTGTTCGGTCGCTGCGTGAGTCGCCCCGCGGGGATACGACCGGAAGAGTTCAGGGCGAAGTGCGTGTGCTTTCGATCAGCGAGGAAGAGCCCTTCGATCAACACTGGGTGCAAGTGCAAGCTCCGGACGGCTCGGAGGGATGGCTGTTGCCCGAGGAGCTGGGTGACATTGGGGCTGCCGCGATGCGTCACTGCCGCGCTCGATCAACAATCTCGGGCGACGCCAAGAAACCGCTGAGGCAGAAACTGCAATGATTGCGTCCCGCCACCTGCTTGTCGGTATCGCTGTGGCGACAGCGGGGTGTAGTGGGAGTGTGCCCATGCACGATGAAGATGCCGCATTGGGTCGGACGCCGGCCGATGGCCTAGAAGAGGCTGTGGAGGCCGCGCCGGCTGGCCCCGACAAACGTGGAACCGTTATGTACGTGGGCGATGCGGATGGAAAGAAGCGCAGCGTCGAAATCTACTATGACAGGCGGCATGTCAGAACCATCGACCACAGCTTCGGCGAATTTCAGCAGGAGCTCCCAGCCTCGATGTCGAGCTCGGGCAACATCGTCCTGCTGCACCAGGTTGAGAGCGGCACATTGCACGTGTCACCTGAGGAGGTGCAGCGACATGAGCGCTACTACTGCAACTTCGTTGATCTGCGGACCGGCTGCCTTCTCGATAGGAGAACTGGTGAATTCTGTGCCGGAGAGTGGGCTGAGAACGATACGTGGCGGGGTTCTGATGGTCGAACAGTCAACCTTCTGGAAGAACGCATCACGGCCGCACAAGTTGTGGGGTCGAGCCAGCCGCCCGCAGATGGTCCGGTCTGGAGTTACCGGAACCTGCGGCATTGTGACCCCCCGGGCCGGCATAACCGCAGAAGCTACATAACCCTGTTTGAGGCGAACGTCTTCTCCCTTACTGCAGAACAGCTTGGAGCTGAGTGGGAAGACTCAGAGAACTGGTAACACGCGATGCACGCGAGGTGATTGTGCCGAGTTTGGAGCGTGATACGGCTCCGACACCTGAGTGATCTGGCCTACTCCGCGCAGCGCCAGTGTGGGCAATCTAGGAGAGGGTGACCCAAATGGAATTTCGGTGGAGCAATGCAAAGAAGATGGTCGGGATCACTGCGGTGATTCTTCCCGCTCTGACGTTGACTGGCTGCAGTGAGGGCCGGGCGACGACAGCAACTTGTTTGGACGAGCTGCAGGCCGCTCCGCGTGCAAGTTCTCTGACACTCGACATCGAGGAGATTACTGGCGGCGGGACCGTCGAGCGTGGCGGGAGCAAGGATGAGTGGGGCGACATCCGCTCGATATCGACCAGTTGCGAGCCGCCGGCGCGACTGCCGGGCGAAAACATGCTTCTTAACGAATCCGGTATGCGGCATCCTCCAAAACCGGTGCAGGTGGTCAATCTTCCGGGCCTTTCGGGCGTGGTGTTCGCCTATTCCTCGCGCGGGGACGAAGAAATCATGACCGGTTACGCCGCGGCGTTGGTCGAGTACGGGCCCGACGGTAAGCCACGCCGGTCCTTCAGGGCGACCGAGATCCTCTGGGACGAAGGCTGGGGCCGGCATGTCACCAGTCTGCTGACGCCCGCGGGCATCCGACGCTGCTCTGTCGTACTCGAGTACTTCACCTATTCCGGCTCGGATATCGTGGGCGTGCTTGAAACGCCACACCGCAGTCCGCCGTTTTGCGAAGATCTAGTGGCACTGCCTGTTGATGCTTGAAGCAGTTCAACCGCTACCGTGCAGACTGCTCTTCGCCGACTTGTCCGACAACAACCCCCGCCGCTTGAACCACACCTCCAGCGGCCAGGTCACCAGCGGCGGAATGGCGGCGAGCAACGCGAGCACGGCGGCCCACAGCGGCCACTTCAGGCGATGCGCCACGCCCAGGGTCACCACCAGGTAGAACAGGAAGGCGGCACCATGCAGCCGCCCGAACAGCCACACCCCCAGGTCGGTGGTGCCGGTGCCGTACTTGAGCACCATCCCGACCAGCAGGCCGGCCCAGGTGAAAGCTTCGATGAAGGCGGCGATGGCGAACCAGCGGCCGGCGCGGGTGAGGTGGTCGTTATCCATGGAGTCCCTGGTGGCGCGGATGCGAGGCGGCACCCTACATGCAGCCGGTCAGCGGCGCGAGCCTGCCGCAACGGGACGCCGCTCGTCCTCGCGCTCGGGCCGGGCCGCCGTCGCGGTCATCCTCACCCGGAAGCAGCTGCCGCCGCCCGGTAGCGGGATGAAGTCCAGCGTGGCCTGGTTGGCCCGGCAGAGTTCGCGGGCGATGTAGAGCCCCAGACCGGTACCGTGGCCGGAGGTGGTGAAGAAGGGGCGGAACAACTGCTGTGCAACCCGCTCCGGGATGCCCGGGCCGCGGTCGATCACGTCGATCACCGGTTGCTGGTGCTCGTCGACATGCACGTTGAGCGTTACCTGGGCGGGCTCGCCGGGGAGGCGACCGTAGGTGAGGGCGTTGTGCACCAGCACGGTGAGGATCTGGTGCAGCTGGCGCGGATCAATCAGCGTGGCGATCTGCGGTTTGCTGGCGGTGGAGCGCAGGCTGTCGTTTTCCAGCGGGTGGCCGGCGCGGTAGTCGTCGACGAAGTGCCGGGCCAGCGCGACCAGTTCCACGTATTCCGGCTTGGCCGTTTCGCGCCGGGCCAGGCCCAACACGTTCTCGACGATGCCGTTCATCCGGGCGCCCTGTTGCCGCACGATCTCAAGCAGACGGCGGTCGGCGGTGGGGATGTCGTCGGACTCCTCCAGCAGCTGTACCGCGTAGTTGATGGCGGCCAGCGGGTTGCGGATCTCGTGGGCGAGGCTGGCGGAGAACCGGCCCAGGGTCGCCAGCGTCATGGACTCGGCGCGGCGCGATACCAGGGAGGTGTCGTCCAGGAAGATCAGCGTCTGCTCGCTACCGGCCAGCAGGCGCGTGAAGCGCGGCACCACCTCCGGCTGGTCCGGGGCGATCTGCAGCGGGCTTTCGTCAGCTTTGCCATCCTGCCGCCATGCGGCGAGGCGACGGGCAAGCTCGGGAATCGCGATCCCGAGGTCGCGGTGTCCGTCCCCGGCGTCTCCCAGCAACAGCGTCGCTGCCTCGTTCGCCAGCCGTACCCGGTTGTCGCCGTCCACCAGCAGTACGCCGGTACGCAGGCGGCGGATGATCAGTTCGTTGACCTCCACCAGATGGGCGGTTTCGGCGCCCCGGCGTTCGGCGAGCTCATAGCTGGAACGCATCTGCCGGCCGAGGACGCTGGTCAGGGTCGCGATCGCCAGGAAGCCGATCGCGAACATGATCGGCTCGGCCAGCAGCCGCCCGCTGTCGTCGACGACCATGCTCCAGACGTGCTCCCCGACCAGCGCCAGCGCAGCGGCCACTGCCACGCTGAGGCCGAAGCGCGCCGGCAACAGCAGTGCGGCGGCGCCCACGTTGAACATCAGCATCAGGGCGATGCCGGCGCCCGCGGCGGGGATGGCGTGGATGGCGAGGATGCCCGCTACGAGATCCACCGCGACGCCGGCCAGGGCCTGGGTCCGCAGCTCGCCGCGCCGGCCCAGTGCGAACAGCGCCGCGGCGAAGACAAAGTAGGACACGGCGACGACGCGCGCCAGCAGGTCGTGGCGGGGCGGGCCGATCAGGTCGGCGACGGGTCCGAACAGCACCAGCACCAGCATGGCCGCTTCCAGCAGGCGGTACAGGGTGAAGAAGTACAGCTCCCTGCGCAGGGCGGTGTCGGCGTCGTCCAGCGGAGCGGCGATGGTGTTCGGCAAGCGGTATCCCCGGGAGGTGGGCCCCGACCGGAGTATAGGCATCGATCCCCCCGCCTTTGTAGGAGCGGCTTCAGCCGCGATCGGCCGGGGGGGGCTGCCCGTACCGCCTCCCGGGTCGCGGCTGAAGCCGCTCCTACAGAGTCATGTCTGACGTCTTCGGGGGCGGCGTCAAGGGCAATTTTGCCGGGGGGGCCGCAATGCGCGACAATGCCCGGCCCCCTCGCGCCCGCGCCGCTCGCCGGTCGCCTCCGCGTGGGACGTCTTCAACTCCCCTCGGTGACGCATGAATTTCCACGAATACCAGGCAAAGAAGCTGTTTGCCGACTATGGCATCGCAGTGCCGGCCGGGCGCATCGCCCGCACGCCGGAAGAGGCCGTCGAGGCCGCCAAGTCGATCCCCGGTGACCTCTGGGTGGTCAAGGCCCAGATCCACGCGGGCGGCCGCGGCAAGGCAGGCGGCGTCAAGCTGGCCAAGAACTTCGACGAAGTGAAGCAGTACGCCGCGGCCATGCTCGGCACGAAGATGGAGACCTACCAGTCCGCCGGCGTGGCACTGCCGATCGACTCGGTGCTGATCTCCGAAGGCACCGACATCGACAAGGAGCTGTACCTGTCGGTGCTGGTGGACCGAGACACCCAGTCGGTGACGTTCATCGCGTCGGCCGAGGGTGGCGTGGAAATCGAGCAGGTCGCCAAGGACAACCCGGACGCGATCAAGACCATCAACGTCAACTACGTCGAGGGGCTGCAGCCCTACCAGTGCCGCGCGCTGGGCTTCGACCTGGGGCTCAACGCCAAGCAGGCGGGCCAGCTGACCAAGATCATGATGGGCCTGTTCAAGCTGTTCCACGAGAAGGACCTGGCGCTGGTCGAGCTCAACCCGCTGGCGATCCTGACCAACGGCAACCTCGCCGTGCTCGATGGCAAGGTCAACTCCGACGACAACGCCGCCTTCCGCCACCCGGACCTGGTCGCCATGCGCGACATCCGGCAGGAGGACGAGACCGAGGTCAAGGCCAGCCAGCACGACCTCAACTACGTCACGATGGACGGCAACATCGGCTGCATGGTCAACGGCGCCGGGCTGGCGATGGCGACCATGGACGTCATCCAGCTGGAGGGTGGCTCGCCGGCCAACTTCCTGGATGTGGGTGGCGGTGCCAACAAGGAGCGCGTGACCGAGGCCTTCAAGCTGATCCTGTCGAGCGACAAGGTGAAGGCGATCTTCGTCAACATCTTCGGCGGCATCGTCCGCTGCGACATGATCGCCGAGGGCATCATCGCCGCGGTGCAGGAAGTCGACGTCAAGGTCCCGGTGATCGTGCGCCTGGAAGGCACCAACGTGGATGCCGGCAAGGAGCTGCTGAAGAACTCCGGTCTGGCCATCACCCCGGCCGACGACATCAACGACGGCGCCCGCAAGGCCGTCGCCGCCGTTTCCGCCGCCTAACATTCGCTTTTGTAGGAGGGGCTTCAGCCCCGATCGTGAAGCGGCCCGGATTACCGGCCGTGATCGCGGCTGAAGCCGCTCCTACAGGACAAGGGATCCAATCTAATGAGCGTTCTGATCAACAAGAACACCAAGGTGATCGTGCAGGGCTTCACCGGCTCGCAGGGCACCTTCCACGCCGAGCAGATGCTCGACTACGGCACCAAGGTCGTGGGCGGCGTGACCCCGGGCAAGGGCGGCACCGAGCACCTCGGGCTGCCCGTGTTCAACACCGTGCGCGACGCGGTCGACGAGACCGGCGCCAACGCCTCGGTCATCTACGTGCCGCCGCCGTTCGCGGCCGACGCCATCCTCGAGGCGGCCGACGCCGGCATCACCGTCATCGTCTGCATCACCGAAGGCATCCCGGTGCTGGACATGCTGCGCGTGAAGAACGTGCTGCGCGACTACGACGACGTGGTCCTGATCGGGCCGAACTGCCCCGGCGTGATCACCCCGGGCGAGTGCAAGATCGGCATCATGCCGGGCCACATCCACCAGAAGGGCAGCATCGGCATCGTCTCGCGCTCCGGCACGCTGACCTATGAAGCCGTGAAGCAGACCACCGCGGCGGGCCTGGGCCAGTCGACGGTCATCGGCATCGGTGGCGACCCCATCAATGGCACCAGCTTCATCGATGCGCTGAAGCTGTTCCAGGACGACGAGCAGACCGAAGGCATCATCATGGTCGGCGAGATCGGCGGCGGCGCCGAGGAAGAGGCGGCCGAGTTCATCAGCCAGTACGTCACCAAGCCGGTGGTCGGCTTCATCGCCGGCGCCAGCGCCCCCAAGGGCAAGCGCATGGGCCACGCCGGTGCGATCGCCTCGGCCGGTGCAGGTACCGCGGAAGGCAAGTTCGCCGCGATGGAAAAGGCGGGCGTGACCACGGTGAAATCGCCCGGCGACCTGGGCGAAGCGATCGCCAAGCGCCTGGCGAAGTAATCCGGCCGGCGCCGCTGCGGCGGCGTGCAGTCGTGGAAAGGCCACCTCCGGGTGGCCTTTTTCACAGGCGGGGTGGAACAATGGCCATCCCCCGGCAATACAGGCCATGCCGACATGGCAGACCCCATCCGCATCGCCCTCGCCCAGTTCGACTTCCCCGTCGGCGCCGTCGAGCGCAACGCCGAAGCCATCATCGAGCTGATCACCGAGGCGCGCGACGAATATGGCGCGGACCTGGTGCTGTTCCCGGAGCTCGCCCTCAGCGGTTATCCGCCCGAGGACCTGTTGCTGAGGCCGGGCTTCCTGCACGACTGCGAAAAGGCGATGCACCGCATCGCTGCCGCAACCACGGGCATCACCGCGATCGTCGGCTGGCCGGAGACGGCGGGGTCGGTGGTCTACAACGCGGCCAGCATTCTCTGCGATGGCCGCATCGAGCGCACCTACCGCAAGCGCGAGCTGCCCAACTACGCCGTGTTCGACGAGCGTCGCTACTTCGTGGTCGACCCCGACGGTGGCAACTGCATCTTCGAGTTCAAGGGTGTGCGCATGGGCCTGCTGATCTGCGAGGACATGTGGTTTGCAGAGCCGCTGCACGCCACGGTGGAAGAAGGCGCGGAACTGATCCTCTCGATCAATGCTTCGCCGTTCGAACGCGACAAGCACGCCCGCCGCGATGCACTGATGGAAGATGCCACCCGCCAGTTCGGCGTGTCCATCGCCTACGTCAACTGCGTCGGTGGCCAGGATGCGGTGGTGTTCGACGGCAGCTCGCTGGTGGCGGAGAGCGGCGGCACCGTCCGCCCGGCCGCGGCGGCGTTCACCGAGCAGATGCTCGTGGTGGACTACGACCCCGAATCCCGCGGTTTCGCCTCCGTGCAGTGGATGGAGGATGGCGACGAGAGCCGTGATGCGCTGGCGTGGCGCGCCGTGGTCCGGGGCACCCGCGACTACTGCCAGAAGAACGGCTTCAAGAAGGCCTGGCTGGGACTGAGCGGCGGCCTGGATTCCGCGGTCTGCCTGGCCATCGCAGTGGACGCGCTGGGGGCGGAGAACGTCACCGCTGTCAGCATGCCCTCGCGCTACACCGCGGGCATCTCCAACGAGCTGGCCGCCGAGCAGTGCGCCGAAATGGGCGTGCGGCTGATCAACCTGCCGATCGAGAAGCCGTTCCAGGGTTATCTGGACACACTGGCCGAGGTGTTCGAAGGCCAGGAAGTCGATACCACCGAGGAGAACCTGCAGTCCCGCACGCGCGGTGCCATGTTGATGGCGTTGACCAACAAGTTCCACGGCCTGCTGCTGACCACCGGCAACAAGAGCGAGTACGCGGTGGGCTACGCCACCATCTATGGCGACATGGCCGGGGGCTACGCGCCGCTCAAGGACCTCTACAAGACCGAGGTCTACGACCTGGCGCAGTGGCGCAACACGGTCGGCGATCCGGTGATCCCGGTGGGGGTGATCGAGCGTCCGCCGTCGGCCGAGCTGCGGGCCGACCAGAAGGACCAGGACTCGCTGCCGCCCTACGACGTGCTGGACGCCATCCTGTCGCGCTATGTTGACCAGGAACAGTCGCACGAGGAGATCGTCGCTGCCGGCTTCGGCGAGGAGACGGTGTCGAGGGTGCTGCACCTGGTGCGCATCGGCGAGTGGAAGCGCCACCAGGCCGCGCCCGGGCCGAAGGTCTCGCGTCGTGCGTTCGGGCGCGAGCGCCGCTACCCGATCAGCAACGGCTACGAGGGCTGAGCGTCAGCAGGTGAGCTGCCATGTTTCCCGGCGGTACCTTCGCCGGCGTGTAGGAGCGGCTTCAGCCGCGATTGGATGCCAAACCGCCCGCGCCGATTCCACGATCGCGGCTGAAGCCGCTCCTACAAAAGCGGCGCTGCCGTAGCTTTAAACGAAAAACGCCGCCCAGGGGGCGGCGTTTCCGATTCAGCGGGGCGGGCCGTTCAGCCCGCTTCCCGCTCAATCCATGTCCAGCGCCGACTTCTCGGTCGCGAACGGGTTCAGCTTGCGCCAGTCGCTCGGGTAGTCCGGCCAGTCGCCGCTGAGGTAGGGGTGGCCCGGGGCATTCTGTTCCAGCACGCGGCGCGCATCGTTGGCCAGCGTCTCCTCGCCCAGGCCTTCGTACGCGGCCGCGAGGGTCGCCACCGCATCGTTCTGGTGCTCGGTCCCCGGATACGTTTCGATCAGGTAACGGGCGCGGTCGGCGGCGGCCACGTAGGCGGTGCGGCGCAGGTAGTACAGCGCGGTTTCCAGCTCGTGGCGGGCGAACATGTTGCGCAGCTGCGCCATGCGGTTGAGGGCGTCTGCGGCGTAGCGGCTGTTCGGGTAGCGCTCGGTGACGATCTTGAAGTCGTTGAAGGCCTGCATCGGCGTCGCCAGGTCACGGCGGCTGGCGTCCAGGCTCCAGACCTTCTGCAGGAACACGGTGTCGCGGTTGGAGTTCACCAGACCGCGAAGGTAGTACATGTACGAGGCGAGGCGATGGGTCGGATAGGTGCGAAGGAAGCGGTCGATGCTGCTGATGGCCTCTTCGTGCTTGCCCGCCTTGTACTGGGCGTAGGCCGTTTCCACCATCGCCTGCTCGGTGTATGGACCGTACGGATACTGCGCCACCAGACGCTTGTAGGCGGTCTCGGCCTGCGACCAGTTGCCGCGCGTCATCGAGGTATGGCCCTTCTCGTACAACTGCTCGACCGGCACGCCTTCGATGGCCTCTTCATCCTTGAACATCTTGCCGAAGCGGGCGCAGCCGCTGGCGACGAGGACCACCGTCAGCAGCAGGCAGGTGAGGCGCAGGGCGTGGGAGCGTTGGGTCATGGTCGAAAAGGTCAGCGGGCGCCGGAGGCACGAAGCGACGATAATAGCAGTCCCGCGCCGCGAGCCCTTAACCGTGCCCCCTACATGACATCCGACCCCCAAACGCCCGCCGGAAGCGAATCGGCCACCCACCAGGCCACCGTGCCCGACACCGCCGCCGGCCGCCGGTTCGATGCCGTGATCGCCGAATTGTTCCCGCAGTACTCGCGCTCCCGGCTGGCAGCCTGGATCAAGTCCGGAGATGCTCTCCTGGACGGCCAGCAGGTGCGTCCCCGCGATCCGGTGCGGGGCGGGGAGACGGTGAGCCTGGAGGTGGTGCTCGAGGTACAGACGCGCTCGGAGCCCGAGGACATCGCGCTGGACGTGCTGTTCGAGGACGAGCACCTGCTGGTGATCGACAAGCCGGCCGGGCTGGTGGTGCACCCGGGGGCCGGCAATCCTACGGGCACGCTGGTCAACGCACTGCTCCACCGGGACCCGGGCCTGAACGCGCTGCCTCGCGCGGGCATCGTGCACCGGCTCGACAAGGACACATCGGGGGTGATGGTGGTCGCCCGCACGCTGGTCGCGCACACCGCGTTGGTGGAGCAGCTGTCGGCGCGTGCCGTGCATCGCCAGTACCTGGCGGTGGTGGCCGGACCACTGGTGGCCGGCGGCACCGCCAACGCCCCCATCGACCGCCATCCCCGCGACCGCATCCGCATGGCGGTGCGCGACGATGGCCGCGAGGCGGTGACGCATTACCGCCTGCGCGAGCGTTTCCGCGCCCACACCCTGCTGGAGTGCCGGCTGGAAACGGGCCGGACCCACCAGATCCGCGTGCACATGCAGCACATCAAGCATCCGATCATCGGCGACCCGCTGTATGGCGGTTCGCTCAAGCTGCCCAAGGGCGCGACACCGGAATTGGTGGAGGCGCTGCGCGGGTTCAAGCGCCAGGCGCTGCACGCGGAAACGCTGGAGTTCGTGCACCCGGTCACCGGCGAGCCGGTGCGATGCAGTGCGCAGGTGCCGGAGGACATGCAGGCGCTGGTCAAGGCGCTGCAGGACGACACCCGCATCGCCAACGAAAAGGCCCGCTGAGCGTGCATCCGGCCCTGCTCGCGGCGGACTGGCCGGCGCCGGCAAGGGTGCGGGCATTCACCACGTTGCGATCGGGTGCCGGGGTGTCGCAGGGCCCCTTCCAGCACTTCAACCTGGGTAGCCGCTGCGGTGACGATCCGGCTGCGGTGGCGTCGAACCGTGACGCGCTGGTCGACCTGGCGAAGATGCCAGCCGCGCCGGTCTGGTTGCGGCAGGTCCACGGCACGGACGTCCATCGCGCACGCCAGGCGAATGCCGGATCGAGCGAGCCGGAAGCCGACGCCGCCGTGTCCGGCGTGCCCGGCGTCGTACTGGCGGTGCTCACCGCCGACTGCCTGCCCGTGCTGCTGTGCTCGGTACGCGGTGACGAGGTTGCCGCCGCCCACGCCGGCTGGCGCGGGCTCGCGGCCGGAGTGCTGGAGGAGACGGTCCGGGCGATGGCGATCCCGGCGTCGGGCTTGATGGCCTGGCTCGGTCCCGCTGCCGGGCCGGAAAACTACGAGATCGGTGAAGAAGTCTTCGCGGCTTTCACAAAGCGCGATCCGGCTGCGGCGGACGCCTTCGTCGCCACCCGCCCCGGACATTGGCGGGTGGATCTGTACGCCCTCGCGCGGCAACGGCTCACCGCCGCCGGCCTACCCCCGACCCGCATCCATGGGGGCGACTACTGCACCATCGGCGATCCGGGCCGCTTCTACTCGCACCGGCGAGACGGCCACAGCGGCCGCATGGCATCTGTAGTCTGGGTCGAACGGGCGGACTGATCCCCGAGCCATCGAAGGACGCGCTGATGCATGCAAGCTCGCTGAACCCGATCCGGTGCGTGGGACTGGCGATGGTCCTGGTCGCCACCTCGCTTCCTGCTTTCGCCTGCGAAGACATCGAGCTCCGGGCTGCCTTGCGCATGGCCTACCCGGACGCCGCCATGGATCGGCATCGACTGATCCTCCCCACCAGCGACAGACAGGCGCCGTTGTCCAGCATCCAGTGCGAGCCGTGGCCAGCACATCCGGAGCTGTTGCTGCTGGCGGTGCCGCTGCAGGCGCCGGTGCGCGAGGACGCCCATTCACAGGTGGGTGACCTCGAAGTCATCGTCTCCGACTTGGTCACCGGGGCAGTGCGCGCGCGATACGTCCACCGGAACCGGCTGGACTCCGATGCCTGGTTCTTCGACGGCGTCTCGCTCGATACCGCCGGCTTCCCGTTGAAGGAGGAACAGGCGGCATTCGGTACGCGGGTCACCTTCAGGGGATCGTCCCGGGTGAACCCCTTCTCGGAGACGACCCTGACCCTGTACTTGCTGGAAGGCAGCACCCTGTTCCCGGTCCTGCGGGACCTGCCGGTCGAACGTTTCGGCGGCGAGTGGGATGGCAACTGCGCGGGAGAGTTCGGCCGACTGGAGCGCACCCTGATGGTGGTGCCGCCCGAGGCGGAGGGATGGGCTGACCTGGAGATCCACACGCGCCGCACGGACATCGTGGCAAGGGTGGAAGGCGACCAATGCGACGAGTCAGAGATTTCGTCTGGGACCACAACCCGCGTGACACACGATGGCACCGGCTACCCGGTGTCCCCGATGCCGGATGGCTGATGTTCTTTACAGCCCGCCCCGGCCCTCTCTGAGCATCAGACCGCCCTCAGCGCCTCGAGGTAGCTGCGGCGCCATGCGGTGATGTCGAATTCGCGCAGCCGCTTCATCATCCCTTCCCAGCGTTCCTTGCGTTCGCCCAGCGGCATTTCGATGGCCTGGGCCAGCGCGGCGGCGACGCCGTCGAGGTCGTAGGGATTCACCTGCAGGGCGCCATCGAGCTCCCGCGCGGCACCGGCGAAGCTCGAAAGCACCAGGACGCCCGGATTGTCTTCATCCTGCGAGGCCACGAACTCCTTGGCGACCAGGTTCATGCCGTCGCGAAGCGGCGTCACCACCCCGACCTGGGCCAGCCGGTAGAAGCCGGTGAGCGTGGAGTGCGGGTAGTTCTGGTTGACGTAGCGCATCGGCGTCCAGTCCGGGTGCGCGTAGCCGCCGTTGATGTGCCCGGCCAGTTGCTCAAGCTCGTTGCGCAGGGCCTGGTACTCCGGGACCCCGCCGCGCGAGACCGGCGCGATCTGCAGGAAGGTCAGCCGGTCGCGCTGCTCGGGGTACTGCTTGAGATAGCACTCGAAGGCCTTGAACCGCTCGGGCAGGCCCTTGGAGTAGTCGAGCCGGTCGACACCGATCGCCAGTGACCCGCGCGGGATGCTGAGGGCCAGCTTGATGACACTCGACTGGTCCGCCGCGGCGGCGGCCTGCTCCGCGATGTGTGTGGTATCGATGCTGATCGGGAAGGCCCCTGCATGCAGCCGGTGGCCACCCGAGGTTTCCAGCACTCCGTCGGAAATCACCCGGCCGCGGCCGAACAGCCGCACGTAATCCTGGAACCGCTCCAGGTCGCGCTCGGTCTGGAAACCGATCAGGTCGTGCGACGAGAGCCCTTCGAACAGCCGGGCGTGGTGGGGCAGGGCGGCCAGCAGGTCCGAGGAGGGCATCGGCACGTGCAGGAAGAAGCCGAGCTTGCAGCGCACGCCACGCTCGCGCAGCAGCCGTGCCAGCGGGATGAGGTGGTAGTCGTGGATCCAGACGATGTCGTCATCACGCAGCAACGGCGCCAGCTTGTCGGCGAACAGCGCGTTGACCCTGCGGTAGGCGTCGTAGGTCTCGCGGCTGTAGTCGACCAGGTCGACCCGGAAGTGCAGCAACGGCCACAGGGTCCGGTTGGCGAAGCCGTTGTAGTAGTCGGTGTGGTCCTGGCGCGAGAGGTCCAGGGTGACGTATTCGATATTGCCGTCCTGCTGCTCGTGGACGTGGCCGGATTCTTTCGGATGAATCTTGCCGCTCCAGCCGAACCAGAGCCCGCCGGTTTCCTCCAGGGCCGCCCGCAGCGCCACCGCGAGGCCGCCGGACATGGGCTGGTCCGGGAGGGCGACGCGGTTGGACACGACGACGAGTCGACTCATGTAGCCTCCTGCCAGGGCCGGCTCAGCCGCGTTGCCGCGATGATCAGGCCGACATGTGAATAGGTCTGCGGAAAGTTGCCCCAGGCCTGTCCATCGTCGAACGCGAGGTCTTCCGACAGCAGGCCGAGGTGGTTGCGCTTGGCCAGCACGCGCTCGAACAGTGCGCGCGCCTCCTCGTGCCGGCCGATCGCCGCAAGCGCGTCGACGTACCAGAACGTGCAGATTGTGAAGCTGGTCTCCGGCACGCCGAAATCATCGGGTGCGATGTAGCGGAACAGGCCATCGCCACAGCGCAGGTCGCGGCCGATCGCCTCGACGGTGCCGATGAAGCGGGGGTCCTCCGCCGCCACGAAGCCGAGATCGGCGAGCAGCAGCAAGGAAGCGTCCAGCCGATGCCCACCGAAGGCGTCCACGAAATGGCCGCGCTCTTCGTCGTAGGCCTCCTGCATGACCCGTTCGCGGATGATGTCCGCGCGCTCGCGCCAGTGGCGGACCTTCGCAGGCAGGTTCAGGTGGACGGCGATGCGCGCCAGCCGGTCGCAGGCGGCCCAGCACATCACGCTCGAATAGGTGTGCACCTCGGCGCGCCCGCGGAATTCCCACAGGCCCGCATCGGGCTGGTCGTACAGCGCGAAGGCCCGGTCGCCGACCGGCTCGAGCCGCTCGAAGGTGGTCACGTCGCCCTGGTGCTCCAGGCGCCGGTCGAAGAACAACTGGGTGGAGGCAAGGACGACGCTGCCGTAGACATCGTGCTGCTTCTGCAGCCAGGCCAGGTTGCCGCGGCGGACCGGGCCCATGCCGCGGTAACCATCCAGGCTTTCGACTGCGTCCTCGGCCAGTTCGGCTTCGAAACCGATCCCGTACAGCGGCTGCAGCCCTTCCTCGTCGGTGCTGGTGAGGTTGGACACGTAGCGCAGGTAGTCCTCCATCGTGCGGGTGGCGCCCAGCCGGTTCAGCGCCCGCACCACGAATGCCGAATCGCGCAGCCAGCAGTAGCGATAGTCCCAGTTGCGCTGGGTGTGGGGTGCTTCGGGAATCGACGTGGTGACGGCGGCGACGATCGCGCCGGTTTCCTCGTACTGGCACATCTTCAGGGTGATGGCGCTGCGGATCACGGCATCCTGCCAGTCCAGCGGTACGGACAGGTAACGTACCCATTCGCGCCAATACGCCTCGGTGCGCTCCCGCGCATTGCGCGCGAAAGCGGCGACCGGCTGGGTCAGCGTCTCGTCGGGCCCCAGCACCAGGTTGAGTTCGCGGTCCAGGACGAACGGCACCTGCTCGCGCACCAGCCGGACCGGGGCGTCGGTGGTCAGGCGCAGGGTGAAGCCGGGCACCACGTAGCGCAGGTGGTTGCTGCCCCATGTCACCTCCGGCTGTCGCGCACCGTAATCCGCCAATGGCCGGAGCCGGATCCGGATACGCGGCATGCCACTCAGTGGACGGACCTGCCGGATCACCATCACCGGCCGATAGAAGCGGTCGAAGTGGTGCCAGCGCGGCGCAAAGTCGATGATTTCGATGGCGCCGCCGTGGACATCGCGCAGCACGGTACGCAGCACGGCGGTGTTGGGCAGGTACTGCTGCTCGGACGCGGCCTGGTCCTCCAGCTCGATGGCGTAGTCGCCACCGGGGTGCTGGTTGGGCCGCAGCAGCGCGCAGAAGGTGGGGTCGCCGTCGAACGCGGGGACGCAGCCCCATACGATGCGGGCATCGCGGTCGACCAGCGCCGCCAGGCTGCCGTTGCCGATCATTCCCAGTTGCAGTGACTCCTCGCAGTTGCTCATGCGTGGCTCCCGATAGCGGCTTGCAGCCATGAAATGACGTCGGCGGGATCCGCCAGGCGGTGGGCGGCCACGCTGGGCTGCCGGTTGCCCACCAGGACGGCCAGGCCGTCATGGTCGCGGACCACTTCGAAGCCGTGCTCGTCGGTGTGGTCATCGCCGACGAACACCGGCCGCCGCCCTGCGAAAGGCGGGCGGTCCATCATCTGTTCGATGGCCGACCCCTTGTCCGCGCCACCCGGGCGCAACTCGGCAACGTGGTCGCCGGACTGGATGCGGTAGCCCGGCAGGTCCGGCAGGGCGGCGTTCGCGAGCGCCATGAGGTCCTGGTGGGCCGCGGTATTGCCGCGCCAGTGCAGGGCCAGCGTCGACCCCTTGTCCTCCACCACCGCACCGGGATAGCGCTCCGCCACCCGACCGGCGTCTTCGCGCAGGTGCCCCAGGGCCGGGGGCGGTTCGGGCGCTTCCTCCTTCGAGCCGTCGATCCGCCGCTCCAACCCGTGCAGGCCGGCGGCCGGGAGATGGAGGGGCGCGAACAGCCGGTCGAGTACGTCGAGCGGACGCCCGCTGACCAGCGCAAGCGCCCCGTCCAGCCGCGCATGCAGGGCGCCGAGTACATTGACGAGGTCGGGGGGCAGCCGCACCTCGTCGGGCCTCTCCGCGAACTCAAGCAGGGTGCCGTCGACGTCGAGGAAGAGGGCCCAGTCGTCGGCGATGGCCGGAGGGCGTGGAAGTGATGCGGTGGCTACGATCATGAATGCGATTGTGGGACGGCGCATGTAAGGATCGGGTGGACAGCTTGAAGCTGGAACCCGGGGGCCACATCTGAAAGACATCGCGGCCACAACGGCGGCCGCCATCGAGGATCCACCGATGCGAATGGACAAACTCACTTCCCGTTTCCAGCAGGCGCTGGCCGACGCCCAGTCGCTCGCTGTCGGCCGCGACCACAACGTCATCGAGCCGGTGCACCTGATGACCGCGCTGATCGACCAGTCCGGGGGCAGCACCCGGCCGCTGTTGTCGCAGGCAGGCATCAACGTGCCCTTGCTGCGCGAGCGCATGGGCGAGGCGCTGGACCGGCTGCCGACCGTCTCCGGCCAGGCCGGCAACGTCAGCGTCGGCAACGACCTGTCGCGGCTGCTCAACGTGACCGACAAGCTGGCGCAGCAGCGCGGCGATGCCTTCATCGCGTCCGAGCTGTTCGTGCTGGCGGCGCTTGAAGACAGCGGCGAGCTCGGCCGCGCCTTGAAGGCCGCAGGTGCCGACAAGGCCCGGCTCGACGCCGCCATCGACAAGGTGCGCGGTGGCGAGAAGGTCCAGTCCGAGAACGCCGAGGACCAGCGCCAGGCGCTGGAAAAGTTCACCATCGACATGACCGCGCGCGCCGAGTCCGGCAAGCTCGACCCGGTGATCGGCCGCGACGAGGAGATCCGCCGCACCATCCAGGTGCTGCAGCGCCGGACCAAGAACAACCCGGTGCTGATCGGCGAGCCCGGCGTCGGCAAGACCGCGATCGTCGAGGGCCTGGCCCAGCGCATCATCAACAACGAAGTGCCCGAAGGCCTGCGCGGCAAGCGCCTGCTGTCGCTCGACATGGGCGCGCTGATCGCCGGCGCCAAGTTCCGTGGCGAGTTCGAGGAGCGCCTGAAGGGCGTGCTCAACGACCTGTCCAAGAACGAAGGCCAGATCATCCTGTTCATCGACGAGCTGCACACGATGGTCGGTGCCGGCAAGGCCGAAGGTTCGATGGATGCCGGCAACATGCTCAAGCCGGCCCTGGCCCGCGGCGAGCTGCACTGCATCGGCGCGACCACGCTGGACGAGTACCGCAAGTACGTCGAGAAGGATGCCGCGCTGGAGCGCCGGTTCCAGAAGGTCTTCGTGGGCGAGCCGACGGTGGAGGACACCATCGCCATCCTGCGCGGGCTCAAGGAGAAGTACGCGGTCCACCACGGGGTGGAGATCACCGATCCGGCCATCGTCGCCGCCGCCACGCTGTCGCACCGCTACATCGCCGACCGCCAGTTGCCCGACAAGGCCATCGACCTGATGGACGAGGCGGCCTCGCGCATCCGCATGGAAATCGACTCCAAGCCGGAGGAGCTTGATCGGAAGGAACGCCGGCTGATCCAGTTGAAGATCCAGCGCGAGGCCCTGAAGAAGGAGAAGGATGCCGAGTCGAAGCAGCGGCTGGCGGACCTGGAGGCCGAGATCGAGAAGCTCGGGCGCGAGTTCAATGACCTGGAGGAGGTCTGGAAGGCCGAGAAGGCGACGCTTCAGGGGGCGACCAGGATCAAGGAGCAGATCGAGGCCGCCAAGCTCGAACTGGAGGCCGCCCAGCGCCGGCAGGATTACACGCGCATGAGCGAGATCCAGTACGGCCAGCTGCCGCAACTGGAGAACCAGCTCAAGGCCGCGCAGGAGGCGGAGACGCAGGGCTTCACGCTGCTGCAGGACCGCGTCACCGCCGAGGAGATCGCCGAGGTCGTCGCGCGCTGGACCGGCATTCCCGTGTCCAAGATGCTCGAAGGCGAGCGCGACAAGCTGCTCAAGATGGAGGACGCGCTGCACGACCGCGTGGTCGGGCAGGAGGAGGCCATCAAGGTGGTCTCGGATTCGGTGCGGCGCTCGCGGGCCGGGCTTTCCGACCCCAACCGGCCAAGTGGCTCCTTCCTGTTCCTCGGCCCGACCGGTGTCGGCAAGACCGAGCTGTGCAAGGCGCTGGCCGAGTTCCTGTTCGACTCCAGCGAGGCGATGGTGCGCATCGACATGAGCGAGTTCATGGAGAAGCACGCGGTCAGCCGGCTGGTCGGCGCGCCTCCGGGTTATGTCGGCTACGAGGAGGGCGGCTACCTCACCGAAGCCGTGCGGCGGCGCCCCTACAGCGTGATCCTGCTGGACGAGGTCGAGAAGGCGCACCCGGATGTGTTCAACATCCTGCTGCAGGTGCTCGACGACGGCCGCCTCACCGATGGCCAGGGCCGCACGGTGGACTTCCGCAACACCGTCATCGTGATGACCTCCAACCTCGGTAGCCAGATGATTCAGGAGATGGACTCGGACGACTCGCCCGCCGGCTACACCCAGATGAAGGCGGCGGTGATGGGCGTGGTGCAGTCGCACTTCCGGCCCGAGTTCATCAACCGGCTCGACGACATCGTCGTGTTCCACTCGCTGGATAAACCGCAGATCCGGCAGATCGCTCGGATCCAGATGGGCGGTCTGGAACGACGCCTGGCCGAGCGGGGCCTGAAGCTGGAACTGTCCGATGCCGCGCTGTCGCTGCTCGCCAATGTCGGCTTCGACCCGGTCTATGGCGCCCGGCCGCTCAAGCGTGCCATCCAGCACCAGCTGGAGAACCCGCTGGCGACGAAGATCCTCTCGGGCGAGTTCGGCAACGGCGATACCGTCCAGGTGGATGCGGAAGGCGGCGCGCTGGTGTTCCGCAAAGGCTGACCACGGCCCTCACGTCGGCGCCACGAGCGGCGCCGCCAGCCATCTACCTGCAGGAGCGACGTAAGTCGCGACCCCCCGGCGGTAGGGGTCACCCCTGTAGGAGCGGCTTCAGCCGCGATCACCAACCGGACGGGCGCGCCGCTTCCCGATCGCGGCTGAAGCCGCTCCTACAAAGGCTACCCGGCAGCTCACCCCACCGCCGGCGGCAGGTGGTGGTCGCCCCGGTACGGCGGCGTTGCCATCACCATCTCGGCCAGGCTGTGGGCGAGCTCGCGTTCCGCCATCACCGCGGCATCGGCACCGTGGTCCAGCAGGTGGCGGACTTCGCCGTCAGAGTGGGCGCGGGCGACGATGGTCAGCGCCGGATTCATCTCCCGCAGCCTGGCGATGATCTCCCCGGCCTCCAGCGTATTGGGGATCGCCAGCATTGCGGTGTGCGCGGTTTCGGGCCGCGCCTCGGACAGCACCTTCTCGTTGACGGCGTTGCCGCGGATGGCCGGTACGCCGGCGATCCGCGCGCGGTCGATCAGGTGATCTTCGCCATCGACCACCACCATGGCCACGCCGCGCGCCTGCAGCAGGCGCCCCAGCTCGCTGCCCACCCGGCCGAAGCCGATCAGGATCACGTGGTCGCGCAGGTCCGCGGGGATCGGCGGATCGACGACGTAGCGCACCGGCTCGACCTCGGCCACGCGCTTCTCGCGCCGGTCCAGCCACGCGAACAGGAACGGGTTGGTGATGATCGACAGCAGCGCGCCAGCGAGGATCAGGTCCTGGCCTTCCTGCGGCAGGATGTCCAACGCCAGCCCGAGGCCGGCGAGGATGAAGGAGAACTCGCCGATCTGCGCCAGGCTGGCGGAGATCAGCAGCGCACTTCCGCGGGGCTCCTTGAAGGCCCGCATGATGGCGTAGGCCGCGGCGGACTTGCCGACCACGATGATGATGAAGGTCGCCAGCACCTCGAGCGGGTGCTCGATCAGGATCATCGGGTCGAACAGCATGCCGACCGAGACGAAGAACAGCACCGCGAAGGCATCGCGCAGCGGCAGGGTCTCGCTGGCGGCCTGGTGGCTGAACTCGGATTCGCTCAACAGCATGCCGGCGAAGAACGCGCCCAGCGCGAACGACACGCCGAACAGCTCCGCGGACCCGTATGCCACGCCCAGGGCGATGGCCAGCACGCACAAGGTGAACAACTCCCGCGAGCCTGAGCCGGCGACGCGCTCGAGGATCCAGGGGATCACCCTGCGGCCGACCAGCAGCATCACCGCCATGAACGCGCCGACCTTGAGGAAGGTGGCCAGCAGCGCGCTGCCCACCGAGCCCGCGTCGGTCGCTTCTCCGTTGAGCAGCCCCGCCAGGGCCGGCAGCATCACCAGCGCCAGGACCGTGGCCAGGTCTTCGACGATCAGCCAGCCCACCGCGATGCGCCCGCGCTGGGTTTCCACCAGCCGCCGGTCCTCCAAGGCCCTCAGCAGCACCACCGTGCTGGCCACCGACAGCGACAGGCCGAACACCACGCCCGCACCGTTGGACCAGCCCAGCCAGCGGGCCATGCCCCAGCCCAGCAGCGTGGCCACCGTGATCTGCACCACCGCGCCCGGCAGGGCGATCGCCTTCACCGACATCAGGTCGCGCCAGGAGAAGTGCAGGCCGACGCCGAACATCAGCAGGATCACGCCGATCTCCGCCAGCTGGGGCGCCAGCTCCATGTCCCCCACGAAGCCGGGGGTGAAGGGGCCGGCGATGATGCCCGCGACCAGGTAGCCCACCAGCGGCGAGAGCCGCAGACGCTGGGCGAGCGCCCCGAACACGAAGGCCAGCACGAAGCCGGCGACCAGCATGGTGATCAGTGACGTGGCGTGCGGCATCTGGCTTCCTGTCGATGGCCTTCCAGAGTGTGGGGCCGGTGGGTCCGGCGCAAGGGGCGGTTCACCTGCGGGTCCGGGCGGACAAGGTTGGCACACGTACAATGACGGCATGATCGCTTTTAGAGATTTCGCCCTCCGTCGCGGCGAACGCCTGCTGTTGTCCAACGTCGACCTGGTCCTGCAGACCGGCTGGCGCGTGGGCGTGATCGGCCGCAATGGCACCGGCAAGTCCTCGCTGTTCGCCGCTGTCCAGGGCGAGGTCGAGGCCGACCGTGGCGATATCGACGTGCCCAACCGGGTCCGCATCGCCAGCGTCGCCCAGGAAACGCCTGCGCTGGACGATCCGGCGCTGGATTTCGTGCTTTCCGGAGATGCCAGGGTGCACGCGGCCATCCAGGCCGAAGCCAATGCCTTCGCCGCCGAAGACTGGGAGGCCGTCGCCGAGGCCCACCACCGGCTGGAGGAGCTCAACGGGTACGACGCCAGCGCCCGCGCCGGCAAGCTGCTGCACGGGCTGGGGTTCTCCGCCGACACCCACGGCCGCCCGGTCAAGTCGTTCTCCGGTGGCTGGCGGGTGCGCCTGAACCTGGCGCGCGCGCTGATGACGCCCAGCGACCTGTTGCTACTCGACGAACCGACCAACCATCTCGACCTCGACGCCGTGCTGTGGCTGGAGCAGTGGCTGCTGCGCTACCCCGGCACCCTGCTGCTGATCAGCCACGACCGCGAATTCCTCGATGGCGTGTCCACCCATACCCTGCACCTGCACGACGGCAAGGCCAAGCTCTATACCGGCGACTACACCGCCTTCGAGCGCCAACGCGCCGAACACCTGCGCCTGCAGCAGATCACCCACGAGAAGGTGCAGGCCGAGCGCGCCCACCTGCAGAGCTTCATCGACCGGTTCAGCGCGAGCGCGGCCAAGGCCAAGCAGGCACAGTCGCGGGTCAAGCGGCTGGCGAAGATGGCCGATACCGAAGCCGTACGGGCCGAGCGCGCGCTGCGCATCGAGTTCCCGGAGCCCGCCAAGCTGCCGCACGCCCTGCTGCGCGTGGTGGATGCCGATTGTGGCTACCGCGCCGCCGATGGCACGCAGACCGCCATCCTGCACGACGTCGACTTCATCCTGCAGGCGGGTGACCGGGTCGCGCTGCTGGGTCCCAACGGCGCCGGCAAGTCGACGCTGGTGAAGACGCTGGTGGGCGAGTTGCCGCTGTTGTCGGGCGAACGGGGCGGGCACCCGGACCTGCGCATCGGCTACTTCGCCCAGCACACGGTGGAATCGCTGCGTGAAGGCGCCAGCCCGATCGACCACCTGTCCGACCTGGCGCCGGGCGTGGCGACCCAGCAGTTGCGGGATTTCCTGGGCAAGTGGAACTTCCCCGGCGACCGCGCGTTCGAGTCGGTCGATACCTTCTCGGGTGGCGAACGCGCCAGGCTGGCACTGGCCATGATCGCCTGGCTCAAGCCGAACGTGCTGCTGCTCGACGAGCCCACCAACCACCTCGACCTGGACATGCGCGAGGCATTGGCGGAAGCGCTGAGCATCTTCAACGGCGCCATCGTCATGGTCAGTCATGACCGTCACCTGATCGGCCTGGTCTGCGACACCTTCTGGCGCGTGGCCGACGGCGTGGCGAAGCCGTTCGACGGCGACCTGGACGAATACGCCAGCTGGCTGCGCAGCCGGGACAATTCCAACGACGGCAAAGGCACCACCCGCGCCGCGCCCGCGGCCGAGCCACCGCCGCCGGCGCCTGCAGCGAAACCCCGCAAAGGCAAGGCCAACCCGCACAAGCTGGCAAAGGCGGAAGCCGCAGTGGCGGATCTGGAAGCCGAGCTGTCGGACATCGAGAAGGCCCTGGCCGATCCGGCCGTCTACACCGACGGAGGTGCCCGCGGCGTCGAGCTGGGCAAGCAGCAGGCGGCGCTCAAGGAGGCGCTGGAGGCCGCCGAGGCCGAGTTGCTCGAGCTGTACGAGGCCGACGCGGCCTGAGCCGGAGGTGGCGGGCGCTCAGGGCGCCCGCGTGCTTCCCGCCATCCCGATGTCGAGCGGGACGTGCGTGCCGATCACGGCATGGCCGGTGATCGCTACCGCCACCGGCTCGCCTTCGGCCGTGGTCACCTCGACGTCCATGAAGCCGCCCCGCCCGCCCGCGGCCTGCTGGCGGGCCCGGAACCGGACCGGGCCGGCAAGGGGGCCGGCGGCGAGCAGGCCGTGCCGCACCAGGTAGGCCCCCAGTGGCCCGTTGGCGTTGCCGGTCACCGGATCCTCGTCGATGCCGATGGCGGGCGCGAACATCCGGCCATGGGTGAGCGCATCGTCGTCGTCCTCGGTTTCCAGCGTGAACACGAAGTAGCCATTGCTGCCGATCGCCGGACTCAGGCGGGCCAATGCCCGGAAGGCGGGTGAGAGGGCATCCAATCGTGCCCGGCTGTGCACGCCGAGCATGAGCTTGCCGTGGCCGGTGCCGACGACCTGGACCGGGCAGCGGAAGTCCAGGTCGGCATCCCCGACGCCGAGTGCGGCCATCACCGCCCGCACCAGGAGGGGCGAAAGGGGCGGGTCGAACACCGGTGGCCCCTGTTCGATCCGGACCACGAAATCGCTGCGCTGCGCGCGGGTGTCCACCACCTGCACGCCGGCACCGGTCAGCTGCCGGCGCACGCCCGGCCCTCCGCCCTCCAGCGCGAGCGCGTAGTGGGCGGCGACCGTCGCGTGGCCGCATACCGGCACCTCCGTGGTGGGGCTGAAGAAGCGCACGTGCATGTCGTGGTCCGGCCCCCGGGGCGGCAGGACAAAGGCGGTTTCGGACCAGCCCAGCTCGGCCGCGATGCGCTGCATCTCGTCGTCGCCGAGTCCGTCCGCATTGGTCACCACGCCGGCAGGGTTGCCGCGTCCCGGCTCGGTGGTGAAGGCGTCGATGCGATAGACACGCAGCGGTTCCATCGGTTCGGCTCCGGCTTCAGTCCTTCAGGAAATACTCCACCGTGGTCACCACGCGCACCCGCTTGACCTGGGGGCTGCTCTGGTCGCGGTCGCTGATGCTGACCACCCCCTGGTTGGCGCTGCGGATGCCGCCCAGGCGGGCGCCGGAGTCCTTGGCGAACTGCTGGGCGGAATCGCGCGCCGCAGCGGTGGCCTCGGCGATGAGGGCGGGCTTGATGTCGTTGAGCCGGGTGTAGTCGAAGTCGGGGGCGCTGCCTTCGCCGATCATCACCCCGCCGGCGACCAGTTCGCCGCTGCGGCGCAGCACCTCGAGGGCCTTGGCCACGTCATCGGTGCGCAGGCTCACGGTGGTGGAGTAGCGGTAGCGTTCCGGTGGGCGGCTGTCGCCGTAGGCGTAGGCCCAGCGGTCCTCCAGCCGCGGCGGCGACACCACGATCTCCTCGGGCGCGAAGCCCGCGCCGGTGAAGAACCGGCGGATCGCGTCGGTATTGGCGTCGAGCTGGCGCTGGACTTCCGCCAGGTCGTTGCCCCCGACGGTATGTGGCAAGGGCCAGACCACGCGGTCGGCATCGACGATCTTCTCCGCCGAACCCTTGACGGTGACGTAGCGGTCGTCGGTGCGGAGCTTGGCCATGCCCTGCGCGGCGAACCAGCCGGCCAGCGCGAGACCCACGGCCACCAGGGCGGCAGCGACCAGCAGGGTAACGGTGCGGAAGGATGACATTCGCGATTCCACTTGTCGGAGACTGGGGCACAGCGTAGCGCCTGCGGCCGGCGCCGTGCTTGCCAGCCTACGCGCATGCGCCGACCATGCCTGCAGACCGCCCCACCGGACCCTGCATGAGCAACGAACTGATCTACCTGCTGCTGATCTTCGGCCTGCTGGTCATCCCGCGCGCATTGCAGCGCTTCAAGCTGCCGGCACCGATCACCTGTCTGGCGCTGGGGCTGGCGGCGATGCTGGTCTACGGCGACCGGACCCACGATCCGGTCGTGGCGCTGCTCTCGACGCTGGGCATATCGTCGCTGTTCCTGTTCGCTGGCCTGGAAGTGGACGTGCCGGCGCTGCGCAAGGGGCTCGGGCGGCTGCTGGTGCACCTGCTGGTCCGCACCCTCGCACTGGTGGCGCTGGCATGGCTCACCTGGCGCTATGCCGGATTTGGCTGGCAGGCCTCGGCACTCGTCGCGCTGGCGTTGCTGACGCCCTCCACCGGCTTCATCCTCGATACGCTCGAGCGCCTGGGGCTGGATTCCGAAGAACGGTTCTGGGTGACCAACAAGGCGATCGCGGGGGAGCTGCTGGCCCTGCTTGCGTTGTTCGTGGTGCTGCAGGCGACGGACCCGGTGCAACTGGGCATCTCGTCGCTGACGATGGTGGCGATGCTGGTCGGCCTGCCGCTGCTGTTCGTCGCGCTCGGGCGCTGGGTGGTGCCGCACGCGCCGGGTTCGGAGTTCTCGCTGCTGGTGATGGTGGGCCTGGTGGCGGCGTTCATCACCTACAAGCTGGGTGTCTACTACCTGGTCGGGGCGTTCGTGGCCGGCCTCGTGGCGCGCATGCTGCGCCTGCGCATGCCCTTGCTCGCCTCCGACGACAACATCCACGCCCTGCGGCTGTTCGCGACCTTCTTCGTGCCGTTCTACTTCTTCCACGCCGGCACCGGCATCTCCCGCGATGCGCTGACCTGGGAGGCCGCCGGGCTTGGCGTGGTATTGACGCTGGTGATGGTGCCGATCCGCATCGGTGGCGTATGGATCCAGCGCCGGCTGATGTTCGGCGAGGAGCGCGGCAGCAGCCTGAAGGTCGCGGTGTCGCTTGCCCCGACGCTGGTATTCACGCTGGTGCTGGCCAGCATCCTGCACACCCGCTTCGACCTGCCGGGCGTGTGGTTCGGCGGCCTGATCCTCTACACCACGCTCAACACCCTGCTGCCTTCGCTGGTGCTGCGTGCCCCGTTCAACGTCGACCCGCTTGCCGGCGGGGGGGGCTGGAAAGCCGGCAGCTCTCATCCCGAGGATCAGCTCGAAGCGGAAGAAGCCGCGCCTGTGGCGCCGCGCCCGGAGGTCAGCGACGCCGGCGCACGGGGCGCGTGAAGCTCAACGCTGATCGCGCGGCGCTTGGGCCGCCTCGGCTTCGCCGGCCTCGTGGGATTCAGGAAGCATCTCCAGGGCCGAGGGCGTGGTGCGCACCATGGGGTGGAACTGGCCGGGGTGTTCGCGGTCGCGATGGCGCACCAGCCGCCGGCCCAGCGCCACCACCGCCACCAGCCCGAAAGAGGCGGCGAAGAACAGCGGCAGTGTCTCCGGTCCCCAACGCTCCATCACCAGCCCGCCGACCGCCGGTCCGATGGCCGAGCCCACGCCATTGAGCAGCAACAGACTGCTGCCGCCCGACAGGATGTCCCTGGGCGGCAGGTGGTCGAGAAGGTGGGCGACACAGATGGGATAGATCGAGAACACCAGACCGCCGAAGCCGAAAAACAGTGCGTACAGCAGCGGCCGGTTGTTCCCGCCCTGCAGTGACAGTGCCAGCGCCACGCCGACCGCCAGCGCACTGACCAGGGCCATCGCGGTGCGGCGGTCGCCGCGGTCGGAGATCCTGCCGATGGGCAACTGCATGACGGCGCCGCCGATGATCGCGGCGGAAATCAGCGTCGCCACCTGGGATACGCCGAGCCCGAGGCGGGTCCCGTACAAGGCGGTCAGGCCCCAGAAGCCGCCCATGCCCACGCCCGCCAGCAGTGCCCCACTCGCGGCAGCCGGGGCGGTGCGGTAGATCGCCGCCAGCGCCAGCCGGGGGCTGTGTGGCAGCTCGGGCTGGGTCATCCGGCTGGCGGTGACGGGCAGCGCGGCCAGACAGATCAGCACCGCGACCAGGCTGAAAGGCACGTAGTGCGCGGGGTCCGACAACCCGAACAACAACTGCCCGATCGCCAGGGCGCCCAGGTTGACCACCATGTACAGCCCGAATACCCGACTGCGCTGCTCGACCGGCGCCTGCGCGTTGAGCCAGCTCTCGATGACCGTGTACAGGCCGACGAAGGCGATGCCGCTGAACAGCCGCAACACACCCCAGGCCCACGGGTTGGGCAGGATCGGGTGCAGCAGCACCGTGGCCGCGATCAGGGAGGTGTAGAACGCGAAGCAGCGGATGTGCCCGATGCGTCGGATGAGGTTGGGGGCGATGTAGGTGCCGACCAGGAAGCCGACGAAGTACAGCGACATCACCAGCCCGAAGGCGCGCGCGTCGAAGCCTTCCAGCTCGCTGCGCACCGCCAGCAGGCTGCCCAGCAGGCCGCTGCCCATCAACAGGAGTGCAACGCCGGCGAACAGGGCCGACAGGGGCCGCGCGGCAGCGATCATGGCACCTCCGGGAGTCGAAGCCGGGCAAGCTAGCACAGCGCCGGGCCAGGCCCGTGGCGTCCGGGAGGCCCACGCGGATGGCGGCGACGCCTGCCGTCCACTTGATTAGTGGCGCCCAGGCCCCACAATCCGCGCACACCGACTGTTCCCCTGAATCCTCCCATGCCGATCTATGCCTTCGAGTGCGCCGCCTGCGGCCACAGCTTCGACCGCCTCCAGAAGTTGTCCGATGCCGATCCCGTGGAGTGCCCGGAGTGCGGGCAGCCCCGGATCCGGCGCCAACTGACCGCGCCCCAGTTCCGCCTGGCCGGCGGCGGCTGGTACGAGACCGACTTCAAGAAGGATGGCGACAGGAAGCGCAACCTCGCCGGCGACGGTGGCGGCAAGTCGGGCGAGGGCAAGGGCGGGGAAGGCAAGGGTGGCGATGCCAAGCCGGCTGATGCCAAGCCGGCTGGCGGTTCCGACGCCAAGCCGGCCAAGACCGAAACGGCCGCCACGAAGCCGGCCAGCAAGCCCGCTGCCTGATCGACGACCTGCGCCCGTCCCATGCCTTTTGTAGGAGCGGCTTCAGCCGCGATCACGGAGCAGGCGCGGGCGAACGATTGGCGGATCGCGGCTGAAGCCGCTCCTACAACATCGTCCGCTTCGGGCGCGCATCCCAGCGAAGCCCCTCGGCCCCGGCTAAACTAGCCGGCTCCCGGCCCCGCGCCGGGTCGCCGGGCGCGCGGCGCCCGTCCCGAGCCATTCCGGAGCCCCCATGCGTACCCATTTCTGCGGCCTGATCGACGAATCCATGATCGGCCAGACCGTCACCCTCTGCGGCTGGGCCGACGTCGCCCGCGACCTCGGCGGCCTGTGCTTCATCGACCTGCGCGACCACGAAGGGATCGTCCAGGTCGTCGCCGAGCCGAGCGCCGGTACTGCCGGCAATGCGGAGGTTATCGCCACCGCCGCCAAGGTGGGTTACGAGGACTGCCTGCGAATCACCGGCACCGTGCGCCGCCGCGAGTCGGTCAACACCCGCATCAGGACCGGGCAGGTGGAGGTCGTCGCCACCGGGATCGATGTGCTGAACAAGGCCGAGCCGCTGCCGTTCCACGCCCACGAGAACCCGGGCGAGGACATCCGTCTGGAATACCGCTACCTCGACCTGCGCACCCCGGAGATGCAGCGCCGCATGCGCACCCGGACCCGGCTGGTGCAGTCGCTGCGTCGCTGGCTGGATGCCCGCGGTTTCCAGGACATCGAGACCCCGATCCTGACCAAGGCCACGCCGGAAGGTGCACGCGACTTCCTGGTGCCGGCCCGCATGCATCCAGGCGAGTTCTACGCCCTGCCGCAGTCGCCGCAGCTGTTCAAGCAGATCCTGATGATGGCGGGCTTCGATCGCTACTACCAGATCGCGCGCTGCTTCCGCGACGAAGCCCTGCGCGCCGACCGCCAGCTGGAGTTCACCCAGCTCGATATCGAGTTCGCCTGGGTCGAGGAGCGTGATGTCCAGGACACCGTCGAGGCGATGGTGCGCGAGGTCTTCCGCGAGGTGATCGACGTGGAGCTCGGCGAGTTCCCGCGCATGACCTATGCCGAGGCGATGCGTCGCTACGGGTCGGACAAGCCGGACCTGCGCATCGAGATGGAACTGGTCGATATCGCCGATCTGGTGAAGGCGTGCGAGTTCAAGGTCTTCACCGATTGGGCGAACCATGAGGATGGCCGGGTGGTTGCATTGCGCGCGCCGGGCGCGGCCTCGCTGTCGCGCAAGCAGATCGACGAGCTGGGCGCGCATGCGGCCAAGTACGGCGCCAAGGGCGTGGCCTGGATGAAGGTGGAGGATCCGGGCAAGGGTCGCGAAGGCATCAACTCGCCGATCGCCAAGTTCCTGGACGATGCCACCCTGACCGCGATCGTCGACGCCACCGGCGCGCAAGCCGGCGACCTGCTGCTGTTCGGCGCGGCGACCCACAGCGTGGCCTCGGATTTCATGGGCGCACTGCGCCTGAAGCTGGGCCGTGACCTCGGCCTGGTGCAGGAAGGCTGGAAGCCCCTGTGGGTCACCGACTTCCCGATGTTCGAGTGGGACGAAGAAGCCAGCCGCTACGTCGCCCTGCATCACCCCTTCACCGCACCGGCGGTGGATGATGTCGAAGACCTGAAGGCGAATGCCCGCACCGCCGTGTCGCGCGGCTATGACATGGTGCTCAACGGCAACGAGATCGGCGGCGGTTCGATCCGTATCCACCGCTCCTCCATGCAGTCGGCCGTGTTCGAGCTGCTCGGCATCGGCGCCGATGAGGCGCAGGCGAAGTTCGGTTTCCTGCTGGACGCACTCAAGTACGGCGCTCCGCCGCACGGTGGCATCGCCTTCGGCATCGACCGCATCGCGGCGCTGATGGCCGGCACCGAGTCGATCCGCGACGTGATTCCGTTCCCCAAGACCACCGGCGGCCAGTGCCTGATGACCGGCGCGCCTTCGCCGATTGCCGATGAGCAGTTGGCCGAAGTCCACGTGGCGGTGCGGCCGAAGGCGTGAAGCCGCGGATCCGGCGCGCAGGGTTGGAGGACGCGGCGACGCTCTCGCGCCTCGCCGCCCGCACGTTCACCGAGGCGTTCGGCCACCTGTATCCGGACGAGGACCTGCAGGCCTTCCTGTCGGAGAGCTATAGCGTCGAGCGCCAGCGGGTGATCCTCGGCCACCCGGACTACGCGGTGTGGTTGCTGGAGGTCGAGGGCGAGGCGGTTGGCCATGCCGCCGCGGGTCCGTGCGGCCTGCCGCACCCGGAGGTGACCGAGGGCGACGGCGAGCTCAAGCGCCTGTACCTGCTCGAATCCTTCCAGAACCATGGCTGGGGCGGGCACCTGTTCCAGACGGCCATGGACTGGTTGCAGCGGGAGGGGCCGCGCACGCTGTGGATCGGCGTGTGGTCGGGCAACCTCGGCGCCCAGCGGTTCTACGCCCGCCATGGGTTCCGGCATGTCGGCGACTACGAGTTCATCGTCGGGCGGGTGCGTGACCACGAGTTCATCCTTCGGCGCGAGGCAGGCGCTACCGGGCCGGACGGGACGTCTTGAGTCGGCGCGTCATCCTGGTGCACGGGTTGTGGATGCCCAGGGCCTCCATGCGCTGGCACGCGCGCAGGCTCCGGAAGGCCGGTTACCAGGCGACCCTGTTCGGCTACGCCACCGTCGGCGGTGGGCCGGAACAGGCGATTCCCGCGCTGCGGGCGTTGCTGCGCGAACCCTGCGACATCGTTGCCCACAGCCTGGGCGGTGTGCTGGCCCTGCGCACCCTCCAGTCAGAGCCGGGATTGCCGGTCGGCCGCGTGGTCTGCCTGGGTTCACCCCTGTGCGGCAGTGCTGCCGCCAGCGCCCTGGCACGGCTGCCGCTCGGTGCCCGGACGCTGGGTCGCAGCGCCTCGCTCCTGCGCGACGGCTGCGATCCCTGGCAGGGCGAGGCGCGCGTGGGCATGATCGCCGGCGATTCGGCACTTGGCCTGGGCCAGGTCTTCGGGCGGTTCAAGGGCCCCTGCGACGGTACGGTGTCGGTGGAAGAGACCCGGATCGAGGGGCTGGCCGACCATATCGTGCTGCCGACCAGCCACAGCGGCATGCTGGTGTCGAAGCGGGTCTCCCGGCAGGTATTGGAGTTCCTCGCGCACGGCCGTTTCCTGCATTCCGATGCCGGGGCGAAATAGGCGTAAAATCCCGCGCTTGTCACAAGCACAACCGGACATCACATGGGCAGGGGACCGTCGATCGAAGGCCGCAAGAACGCTTCGGATGCGAAGCGCGGCAAGATCTTCACCAAGATCATCCGCGAGATCAGCGTGGCCGCGCGCTCGGGCGGCGGTGATCCGACGGGCAATCCGCGCCTGCGCACCGCGATCGACAAAGGCCTGGCGGCGAACATGTCCAAGGACGTGATCGAACGCGCCATCAGGAAGGCCACCGGTGAGCTGGAAGGGGTGGACTACGAGGAAATCCGCTACGAGGGCTACGCGCCCGGCGGCGTTGCGGTGATCGTGGACTGCCTGACCGACAACAAGGTGCGCACCGTCGCGGACGTCCGCCACGCCTTCGGCAAGTTCGGCGGCAACCTCGGCACCGACGGCTCGGTCGCCTTCATGTTCAACCGGGTGGGCGTCGTCACCTACGGCCCCGGCGCCGACGAGGATGCGATCACCGGCGCGGCAATCGAGGCCGGCGCGGACGATGTGGTGGTCTACCCGGATGACGGCTCGATCGACGTGCTGACCTTGCCGGACAATTTCGAGGCCGTGCGCGATGCCATGATCGCCGCCGGCCACCTGCCGGCCCAGGCCGAAGTCACCTACCGCGCCGACAACGACATCGCAGTGGAAGGCGACACCGCCCAGCAGGTGGTGAAGCTGCTGGACTGGCTCGAGGACCTGGACGACGTCCAGAACGTCTACTCCAACGCCGAGCTCGGGGCGGACGCGTACGCCTGATGGCGTAGGCTGGCGACGTGATCCGCATCCTGGGAATCGACCCCGGTTCGCAACGGACCGGCATCGGCGTGATCGATGTCGCCGCGGACGGGCGCTGCGTGTACGTCCACTGCGAGGCGCTGAAGCTGCTGGATGCCGAGGATTTCCCGTCGCGCCTGGGCCTGTTGTGCGAAGGGCTGGAGCGCGTGCTCGACGACTGGCAGCCGACCCACGTCGCCATCGAGACCGTCTTCATGGACAAGTCCGCGACCTCCGCGCTCAAGCTGGGCCACGCACGTGGCGCTGCCCTGGCGACGGTGGTGCGCAGGAAGATCGGCATCAGCGAATACGCGCCCCGGGTGATCAAGCAGTCGCTGGTCGGGCGCGGCGCCGCCGACAAGACCCAGGTGCAACACATGGTCCGGTTGCTGTTGAACCTGGCCGACATGAAACTGCAGGCCGACGCCGCCGATGCGCTGGCGGTGGCCCTGACCCACGCACACATGAGTGCCACCGCGGGCCGCACCGGCCTGGCAGTGCACCAGCTACGGAGGCGCGGCGCATGATCCGCAGGCAGGCATGATCGGCAGGCTCAAGGGCATCGTGGTCCACAAGCAGCCCCCGTGGCTGGTGGTGGACGTTAACGGAGTGGGGTACGAGCTGGAGGCGCCGATGAGCACCTTCTACGACCTGCCCGACCTCGGCCGCGAGGTATCGCTGTTCACCCATTACGCGCAGAAGGAAGACAGCGTCTCGCTGTACGGCTTCCTGCGCGAAGCCGAGCGGCGGTTGTTCCGCGACGTGCAGAAGGTCTCCGGGGTCGGCGCGAAGATTGCGCTGGCGGTGCTGTCGGGCGTCAGCGTCGATGACTTCGCGCGCATGGTGCAGAACAGCGATGTCACCGCGCTCACCCGCATCCCGGGCATCGGCAAGAAGACCGCCGAGCGCATGATCGTCGAACTGCGCGATCGCGCCGCCGCGCTGGGTGGCGATGGTGTCGCCCTCGACCCGAAAGGCATGCCCGGCGATCCGCAGAGCGAGGCGGTCATCGCCCTCCAGCAACTGGGCTACAAGCCCGCCGAGGCCGCGCGCATGGCACGCGATGCCACCGCCGGTGGCGACGACGCTGCCACCATCATCCGCAAGGCGCTACAGTCCGCGCTTCGCTGAGGCGCCCGACGCTTTCCGCCAAGGTCCATATGTCCAGTCCAAACAACCCACGCAACGGCCACGGGGCCGCGGGCGCCCATGGCAGGAAGGGCCTCGCCGGGCTCGTCGTCGCGGCGGTCGGTGTCGTGTTCGGCGACATCGGCACCAGCCCGCTGTACACGCTCAGGGAGGCCTTCAGCCCGCACTACGGACTGGTCGCCAACCACGACACCGTGCTGGGCATCCTGTCGCTGGTGTTCTGGGCCCTGATGATCGTGGTCACGCTGAAGTACGTGACCATCATCATGCGCGCCGACAACGAGGGCGAAGGCGGCATCATGGCATTGATGGCGCTGGCCCAGCGCACGCTGCCGAAGGGCTCGAAGTCGGCCTACGGCGTCGGCATCCTCGGCGTGTTCGGCGCGGCACTGTTTTTCGGCGACGGCGTGATCACCCCGGCGATCTCGGTGCTGTCGGCGCTGGAAGGCCTGGAGGTGGTCGCGCCGCAGCTGGGCCGCTGGGTGGTGCCATTGACGGTGGTGGTGCTGGTGGCGCTGTTCGCCGCGCAGCGCTTCGGTACCGAGAAGGTCGGCAAGGTGTTCGGGCCGATCACCGGGATCTGGTTCATCACCCTGGCCGTGCTCGGGGTGGTCAACATCCTGCACGAGCCCGAGGTGCTGAGCGCGATCAATCCATGGTGGGCGGTGAACTTCTTCGCCACGCACAGCTGGCACGGCATCTTCATCCTCGGTGCGGTGGTGCTGGCGGTGACCGGAGGCGAGGCGATCTACACCGACATGGGCCACTTCGGCGCCAAGCCGGTGCGCTACGGCTGGTACTACTTCGTGCTGCCTTCGCTGATGCTGAACTACCTGGGGCAGGGCGCGCTGGTGCTCGAGGATCCCGCCGCCATCGCCAATCCGTTCTACATCGGCGTTCCCGAGTGGGGACGCGTGCCGATGATCGTGCTGGCCACTGCGGCGACCGTGATCGCCTCTCAGGCCGTCATCACCGGCGCGTTTTCGGTGACCCGGCAGGCGATGCAGCTGGGGTACATCCCGCGCATGAGCACCAAGCACACCTCCAGCGACACCATCGGGCAGATCTACATCCCGAGCGTGAACTGGATGATGATGATCGTGGTCATCCTGCTGGTGCTGACCTTCGGCAGCTCCTCGGCCCTGGCCACCGCCTACGGCATCTCGGTCTCGGGCACCATGCTCATCGACACCCTGCTGCTGGCCCTCGTGGCGCGCGCCCTGTGGCCGCGCTGGCGCTGGTGGGTGCTGCCGCTGTGCGTGGTGTTCCTGGTCGGCGACATCGCCTTCGTGATCGCCAATGGCGCCAAGATCCTGCAGGGCGGCTGGTTCCCGCTGGTGCTGGGCATCGTGCTGTTCACGATGCTGCGGACCTGGCGCCGCGGCCGCAAGCTCCTGCGCGAGGAAGTGCAGAAGGGCGGTATCCAGCTCGACAGCTTCCTGCCGGGGCTGATGCTCGCACCGCCGGTGCGGGTGCCGGGCACGGCCATCTTCATGACCGCCGACAAGGGCGTGGTCCCGCACGCGCTGATGCACAACCTCAAGCACAACAAGGTGCTGCACGAGCGCAACGTGTTCCTGACCGTGGAAACGCTGGCGGTGCCCTACGCACCGAGCGACAAGCGCCTCAAGATCAGCGAGATCGGCGACGACTTCTACCGCGTGCTGATCCGTTTCGGCTTCATGGAGACGCCGGACGTGCCACTGGCGCTGATGCGCTCCTGCGATGCCGGCGGCGTTTACTTCGACCCGATGGAAACCACCTATTTCGCCAGCCGCGAGACGGTGGTGGCGATCGCCCATCGCGGCATGCCGTTCTGGCGCGACCGCCTGTTCGGGTTCATGCACCGCAATGCGGCGCCGGCCACCGGCTTCTTCAGGATCCCGGGCAACCGGCTGGTCGAACTGGGCGCCCAGGTCGAGATCTGACGGGCGGCCCGCCGCCGCCTGTTTCACGCGGCGGAGAGCGTGGAGGAGCATGTAGGAGCGGCTTCAGCCGCGATCGGACCATCGGTTGCCCATCGGCATCCGATCGCGGCTGAAGCCGCTCCTACAAATGCACGGATCAACCGCGGCGGGCGCTAGCTCGCACGAGGCGCCGATCCGCGCCCACCCATGCGAACATAGCCCGATGAACGAAGAGCGCATCATCGCCCCCGGCGCGACCCACGAGGACGACGCGGTCGAGGCATCGATCCGGCCGAAATCGCTGGACGACTACCTCGGCCAGCAGCCGGTCCGGGACCAGATGAAGATTTTCATCGAGGCCGCCAAGGGCCGGGGCGAGGCGCTGGACCACGTGCTGATCTTCGGGCCGCCCGGCCTGGGCAAGACCACCCTGAGCCATGTGATCGCCAATGAGCTGGGGGTCAACCTGCGCACCACCTCGGGCCCGGTGATCGAGAAGGCCGGCGACCTCGCCGCGCTGCTGACCAACCTGCAGCCGCACGACGTGCTGTTCATCGACGAGATCCATCGCCTCTCGCCCGTGGTCGAGGAGGTGCTGTACCCGGCGATGGAGGACTACCAGATCGACATCATGATCGGCGAGGGTCCCGCGGCACGTTCGATCAAGCTGGACCTGCCGCCCTTCACGCTGATCGGCGCCACCACCCGGGCCGGCCTGCTGACCGCGCCGCTGCGCGACCGCTTCGGCATCGTCCAGCGCCTGCAGTTCTACAGCCCGGCCGAGCTCACCCGGATCGTACGGCGCTCGGCCAGCATCCTTGGCATCAGCTGCGAACCCGAAGGGGCCGGGGAGATCGCCCGACGCTCGCGCGGCACTCCGCGCATCGCCAACCGCTTGCTGCGCCGGGTGCGCGACTACGCGCAGGTCCGCGCCGGCGGCCGGATCGACCAGGCCACGGCCGACGCCGCGATGGCGATGCTGAAGGTGGATCCGGAGGGTTTCGACGAGCTCGACCGCCGCCTGCTGACCACCATCATCCAGTCCTTCGATGGCGGCCCGGTCGGGGTGGAGTCGCTCGCCGCGGCATTGAGCGAAGAGCGCGGCACGCTGGAGGACGTGATCGAGCCCTACCTGATCCAGCAGGGATACCTGGTGCGCAGCGCCCGCGGCCGGATGGCCACGCCCAAGGCGTATCGCCACGTGGGCCTGCAACCGCGCGGCGCCGACGAGGACCTGTTCGAGGCTCCCGGCCCCTCCGCCTGACCCCGCTTTTCCCTTCGATCCGTTACAGGTCTTTCGACAATGTTCAGCCTACCCGTCCGTGTTTACTGGGAAGATACCGACGCTGGCGGGGTGGTCTACCACGCCCGGTACCTGGGTTTCCTCGAGCGGGCGCGCAGCGAATGGATGCGCGGACTCGGGTATGCCCAGGATGCACTGCGCGTCGAGCACGACCTGGTGTTCGCGGTCCGGTCGATGGAGATCGGCTTCGTGAAACCGGCGCGGCTCGACGACGAGGTGCAGGTCGGTGTCGACCTGCGCGAATGCCGCCGCGCCAGCGCGGTGTTCGCCCAGGAGATCCGGCGCGACGGGACGCTGCTGCTGAGCGCGACCGTGCGTGTCGCGGCACTGGATGCACAGGCTTTCCGGCCGCGGGCCATCCCGCAGCCCCTGCACGACCGGCTCATGGCGCTGGCGACACCTGCGCCCAGATCCGCAACCACTGACACCCGGCAGGCGCCGGACCGACCAACCGTCCGGAATGAACCGGGCACCGGAGACCACGCATGACATCGTTGCTGACCGCACTGCAGGCCGCCACCGTCGAACCGTTGCCGGAGGAGGCCGCCTCCGCGGTCGGCAACGCCGCGCTGGTGACCGCCGAGGGCACGCCGGTAGCCAGCAACCTGGACATGGTGCAACTGATCCTCCATGCCAGCATCCCGGTGCAACTGGTCATGATCCTCCTGTTGCTCGCCTCGATCGCCTCGTGGGTGATCATCTTCCGCAAGAAGAAGGTGCTCGACCGTGCCGAGCGCGAAGCCGAAGCCTTCGAGGAGCGTTTCTGGTCGGGCACCGAGCTGAGCAAGCTCTACACCGGTGCCAGCCAGCGCAACCGTGAACCGGGCGGCATGGAGTCGATCTTCGAAGCCGGCTTCCGCGAGTTCTCGCGCCAGCGGCGCGTCGCCGACAGCCGCCTGCAGCTGGAAGGTGCGCAGCGCGGCATGCGGGTGGCGGTCGCCCGCGAGCTGGACGGGCTCGAGCACAACCTCGAGTTCCTCGCCAACGTCGGCTCGATCGCGCCGTACGTGGGCCTGTTCGGTACCGTCTGGGGCATCATGATTTCGTTCCAGGGCCTGGCGAACGTGCAGGAGGCGACCATCGCCACCGTCGCCCCGGGCATCTCGGAAGCGTTGATCGCGACCGCCATGGGCCTGTTCGCCGCGATCCCGGCGGTGTGGGCGTACAACCGCTACGCCACCAAGGTCGAGCGCATCGCGGTGCGTTACGACGCCTTCACCGAGGAGTTCTCCTCGATCCTCGAGCGCCAGTCGCACCAGGACTGATCCGGCGACCTGCCGCCCCTCGAAGACGACTACGGAACCCACGCCATGGCCCCGACCGGACGCCGCATCCGCAAACGCAAGCTCAAGGCCGAGATCAACGTCGTGCCCTACATCGACGTGATGCTGGTCCTGCTGATCATCTTCATGGTCACCGCGCCACTGATGAACCTCGGCGTGGAGGTGGAACTGCCCCGTGCCGACGCCAAGTCGATCACCAGCGGCGACCAGGATCCGGTGGTGGTGAGCGTGGACGCCGACGGTAACTACTTCCTGACCCTGCAGGGCGCGCCGCAGGAGGCGCTGACCCTCGACGACCTCGAAGCGCGCGTCGGCGCCTTCGCGCGAAACAACCCCGGGGTGCCGGTCTATGTCGCCGGTGACGCCAACGCGCGTTACGAATCGGTGGTACAGGCGATGGCGCGCCTCAAGAACGCGGACGTGCCGCGGGTGAGCCTGATGAGCTCGACCCTGGAGGTCGAACAGCAGTGAGGGAGACCCGCGCCGATACCCGGCAGGCGCTGCTGCTCGCGATCGGGCTGCATCTGTTGCTGTTCGGGCTGATGTTCGCCGGACTCTGGTGGACCCGCGATGCCGCGCCGGTGTCCGCGGCTGGCTCGCCGGTCGAAGCCGAGCTGGTGGACGCCGACGCCCTCTCGCCCGCCATGCGCGAGGTGCTCAGCGAACGGCCGGAACCCTTGCCCGAGCCGCTGCCCGAGCCGGCGCCGGAGCCCGTCGAGGAAGTCGCCGCGCCCCTGCCGCAGCCCATTCCCGAGCGCGTCCCGGAGGACGCACCGACCCCTCCGCAGCAGCAGGCGCAGGAGTTCCTCCCGGAGCCTGACACCATCGAGCAGGACGAGGTGGTGGACGTGCCGACGCCGACCCCGTCCGACGAGGAGAAGCTGCAGGAGGAAAAGCGGCGCCAGGCCCAGGTGGACCTGACCGAACGCAAGCGCCAGGAGGAGGCCGAGCGCCAGCGCCGGCTCGCCCGCGAGACGCGCGAGCGGGAGGAGAAGCTGGCCGAGATCCGCCGGCGCCGCGCCGAGCTGGCGCGCGAGGCCGAGCTGGCGGAGCAGAAGCTGCGGCAGATCGCCGAGGCGCGCGAGAGCCAGTCCGGTTCCAGCGCGGCCAGCCCCCCACAAGGCAACAATGGCGTCGATACCGATCTCCAGGCGCGTTACGCCGCGGCACTGACCGAGGCCATCCGCGCCAAGTGGACGCGCCCCGAAACCGTGCCGGTAGGTGCCCGCTGCCGCCTGATCATCAAGCAGTTGCCCGGCGGCGAAGTGATGAGCGCCGAGGTCACCTCACCGTGTTCCTATGACGAAAGCGGGCGCCGATCGATCGAGGCCGCGGTCCTCAAGGCGCAGCCCCTGCCGTTCGCTGGTTTCGAGAAGGTGTTCTCGCGCACGTTGACGCTCAACTTCGAGGCCAGCGACCGCTGATACTTCGCTCCGCTGGGCCCGCGTTCAGCTTTGAGAAAGCGTTCACACGCATGCTGTTACACATTCAGCTTCGCCTTCAGGATGTGCCGATGAAAGGTTTTGCTTCATGGCTGGCCGCGCGTTGTGCGGTCCTCGTTCTGGCGCTGCTCGCGCCCGCCGTCGCTGTTGCCCAGCAGGGGCTCGAGCTCGACATCGTCGGTGGCCATGCCGCGGCATTGCCGGTCGCCGTCGTGCCGATGCCGTACCAGGGCAGTGGGACGGCGCCGGACACCGACGTGGCCGCCGTGATCACCGCCGACCTCAACCGGTCCGGCCAGTTCCGCGTGTTGTCCGAGCGTGACCTGGTCGAGCGGCCGACCCGCGGCAGCGAGGTGAACTATCCCACCTGGCGCGCGCTCAACCAGGACTACCTGGTCGTGGGGCGGGTCGTCGATGGCGGCAGCGGAAGCTACCGGGTCGAGTACGAGCTGTTCGACGTGGCCACCCAGGAGCGGCTGCTCGGATTTGCCATGACCGGACGCGCGAACGCGATGCGGGACGTCGCCCACCAGATCGCCGACGCCGTCTACGAGGAGATCCTGGGTGTGCCGGGTGCGTTCTTCACCCGTATCGCCTACGTGACCGCCACCGGCGTGGGGCAGGGCGCGAGCTACTCGCTGATGGTCGCCGACTCTGACGGCTTCAATCCGCAGACCGTCGTCAGCTCGCCCGAACCGCTGCTGTCGCCCTCATGGAGCCCCGATGGCAACCGCCTGGCCTACGTGAGCTTCGAAGCCGGCAACTCCGAGATCTACATCCAGGACATCAGCTCGGGCAGCCGCCAGCTGATCTCCAAATTCCGCGGCATCAACGGTGCGCCGGCCTTCTCGCCGGACGGCAACCGCCTCGCGTTGACCCTGTCGCGCAGTGGCAATCCCGAGATCTACGTGATGGACCTGGGCAGCAAGGCGCTGCGTCAGATCACCAACCACTTCGGCATCGACACCGAGCCGACCTGGAGCGCGGACGGCAGCACGCTCTACTTCACCTCCGACCGTGGCGGCCAGCCCCAGATCTACCAGGTGCCGGCGGCCGGTGGCAGTGCCAGCAGGGTCACCTTCCAGGGCAACTACAACGCCAGCCCTTCTGTGTCCTTTGACGACAAGAAGATCGCAACGGCGCAGGGCGCGGGCAACACCTACCGGATCGCGCTGATGGATTCCACGCTGGGCGCGGCCCGCTGGAGCACGCTGTCGCCCGGGTCCCTCGATGAATCCCCGAGCTTCGCACCCAATGGCGCGATGATCATCTATGCTGCGCGCGAAGGCAGCCGCGGCGTCCTGTACGCCGTGTCCGCCGACGGCCGGGTGCGCCAGCGCCTGGTGCTGGCCGACGGCGACGTCCGCGAGCCGGCCTGGGGGCCCTTCCGTACACCACGCTGACGTCCTGATCAGGCGCCAGCGGTTCCACCACCGGTCCAACAACCGCTCCACCCAGCCATGCCAAAGACGAGGAAAACCACGATGAACAGCACCACCCGTATTCTGGTTGCAACCCTGCTGTGCACCGCCGCCATCGGCTGCTCCAAGAAGGTGAAGGACGCTCCGCCGCCGGCCGAGACCACCCCGCCGCCGGTCGCAGGCCAGCCGACCACCCCCGGCGCCTACGGCCCGGAAGACCTGGACACCGACTCCTGCCTGCGCCAGCGCGTCGTTTACTTCGATCTGGACCAGGACGTGCTGCGTCCGGAGTTCCAGGCCCTGGTCGGCTGCCACGCCAAGTACCTGCGTGACCGTCCGAGCTCGCGCATGACCCTGGAAGGCCACGCTGACGAGCGCGGCAGCCGCGAGTACAACCTCGGCCTGGGCGAGCGCCGCGGCAACTCGGTCTCCTCGGCCATCCAGGCCAACGGTGGCTCGGGTAACCAGCAGATGGTCAACAGCTACGGCGAAGAGCGTCCGACCTGCACCGCTTCCAACGAAGAGTGCTGGGCCCGCAACCGCCGTGTAGAGATCATCTACACCGCCAAGTAAGGAAGAAAGACAGCCAATGATGCGCAAACTGTCCGTTTCAATTGCGACATCGCTGGTGGCAGCGGCGGCCCTCGTGGCCGCCGCTCCCGTCTCGGCCCAGCGCATGAGCCTGGCCGAACGGGTCGCCGTGCTGGAGCAGCAGGCCTCCAACAACCAGACCTCCGTCGACCTGCTGCGGCAGGTGAACATGCTCAAGGACGAAGTGGTCTCGCTGCGCTCGCAGATCGAGCAGATGGCGCACGACCAGGAGCAGGCCCAGAGGACGGCGCGCGCGCAGTACCTGGATCTCGATGGCCGGCTGTCACGGCTGGAAGGCACGGACCCGGCGTCGACGCCGGACCTCGGCGCTGCTCCGCCTGCCGATGCGGGCACGGTGGCGGCCCCGGTGGCGGCCCCGGTGGCGGCCCCGCCGTCCACTGCGCCGTCGGTGTACGGCGATCCCGGCAAGCTGGACGAGATGGCCGGCGAGCGCGAAGCCTACGACGCCGCGTTCGATGTGCTGAAGGCAGGGCGCTACGACGAGTCGGCGACGATGTTCCGCGACTTCCTCGATGGTTTCCCGTCCGGCGCCTACGCGCCCAACGCGCTGTACTGGCTGGGCGAGAGCTATTACGTCACCCAGAACTACGAGCTGGCGATCGAACAGTTCGAGGCGCTGCTCGAGCGCTACCCGACCCATGACAAGGCGCCGGGTGCATTGCTGAAGGTGGGCCTGTCCCAACAGGGCCTGCAACAGGACGAGGCCGCCGAGCGGACCCTGGTCCAGGTCACCACCCGCTATCCCGGCACCGATGCCGCCCGCATCGCCAGCGACAGGCTGGGCGCGATGCAACTGGGCCGGCTGCGCTGAGTCCCCGGCCGGACCGGCCTCGCCCGGCCGATCCGCGGGTCGGCTAAAATGCGCGGATGAACGCCGTGACCCGAGAGGCGGCTGCAGCGTCGCCCGAGCGCCTGCGGCTGACCGAGATCTTCCTATCGCTGCAGGGCGAATCCCGGAGCATCGGCTGGCCGACGGTTTTCGTGCGGCTGACGGGCTGCCCGTTGCGCTGCCAGTACTGCGACACCGCCTACGCCTTCCACGGCGGCGAATGGTGGGACTTCGACTCGATCCTCGCCGAGGTGGCCCGGCACGGCGTGCGGCACGTCTGCGTGACCGGCGGCGAACCGCTCGCCCAGAAGCGCTGCGTGGCGCTGCTCGAGCGCCTGTGCGATGCGGGCTATGAAGTCTCGCTGGAAACGTCCGGCGCGATTGATATCGGTCCGGTCGACACCCGGGTCTCGCGGGTGCTCGACATCAAGACGCCGGGGTCAGCGGAAGCCCACCGCAACCTGTGGAGCAACCTGCCGCTGCTGACCGCGCACGACCAGGTGAAGTTCGTCATCTGCTCGCGCGAGGACTACGACTGGGCGAAAGCGGTGGTCGCCGAGCATGGCCTGGTGGACACCTGCGACGTGCTGTTCTCGCCGAGCTTCAGCCAGATACAGCCCCGCGACCTCGCCGACTGGATCGTCGCCGACCGGCTGCCGGTGCGTTTCCAGCTGCAATTGCACAAGATCCTGTGGGACGACGCGCCAGGCCGGTAGCCGCGCGGCGCCCCGGTAGGAGCGGCTTCAGCCGCGATGGATGTTCGGCGCTCCTCGATGCGTCCGATCGCGGCTGAAGCCGCTCCTACAGAAGAGCAACAGCCGATCTCCATCCATCACTCCCGATTCCGGAGACTCCCATGAAAAACGCCGTCGTCCTCGTATCCGGAGGCATGGACTCCGCGGTCGTCCTCGCCATCGCCCGCGAGCGAGGCTTCGCCGTCCATGCGCTGAGCGTGCGCTACGGGCAGCGGCATACCTCCGAGCTCGAAGCCGCGGCGCGGGTCGCCAGGGCTATGGGCGCGGTGGCGCACAAGACGGTCGGGGTGGACCTGGGCAGCATCGGCGGGTCGGCGTTGACCGATGCCGGGATCGACGTGCCGATGGACCAGGCGCCGGGTGACGGGGAGATCCCGGTGACCTACGTCCCGGCGCGCAACACCATCATGTTGTCGATCGCGCTGGGTTGGGCCGAGGTGCTGGGGGCGGCCGACATTTTCTGCGGGGTCAATGCCGTGGATTATTCCGGTTACCCGGATTGCCGCCCGGAGTTCATCGAGGCCTTCGAGCGGCTCGCCAACCTCGCTACCCGTGCCGGCGTCGAGGGTGCAGGCATCCGTGTGCACGCGCCGCTGCAGCACCTGGGCAAGGACGACATCGTGCGCGAAGGTGTGCGGCTGGGTGTCGATTTCGCCGATACCGTCTCTTGCTATGCGGCCGATGCCGCGGGCAAGGCCTGTGGCCACTGCGATGCCTGCAGGTTGCGGGCAGCCGGCTTCGACGCCGCCGGCGTCGCAGACCCGACCCGCTACGCCTGAGGGCCGGGCGTACGCGGTTCGAAGGGAGGCGGGGCAGCGTAGGCCGGGTCCTGCCGGCGCTGCGCACGCTGCATCCATGCCGCCATCAGCCAGAGCCCGCCGACGAGGTAGGGCAGGCACGCAGGTACCCACATCACCAGGCCCGCCAGTTGCTGGTCCGCCAGCACGTCCAGTCCCAGTGCCGGCGCACGCTCGGCGTATACGTCGTACAGGGGTCGGCGGGAGAAGGTGAGCAGTGCGCCCATGAAGCCCATCGCCATCATCACCGCCACCACCGCGAGCAGCGCCGGCCCGGCACCGGTGCTCGCGTCGCGCAAGCGGTGCAGCATCGCGGTCCAGAACCACAGGCCTGCCAGCAGGAAGCTGCCGTGCATCGCCCAGTGCACGCCCTCGCTGGCCAGTGCCGCGCCGGTTGCGGCGGGCAGGTGCCATAGCGCCATCACCCCGACATGCACCAGCGTGGCCATGCCCAGCCCCGCCACGACCCGCGACTTCAGGCCGGCGACCGCCCGGTGCACGCGTGGCGACCAGCGCGAAGGCAGGGCGTGCGCGACCACCCCCATCGGGCGCCCCGAAAGCAGCAGCGGAGGCGCGAGCGCGAGCAGCAGCATGTGCTGCGCCATGTGTGCGGCGAGCGACCATTCGCCATAGGCATCCAGCGGCCACACTCCTGCCAGGAACAGCGCCAGAATGCCCGCGCCGAACCCGCCGGCCTGCAGCCAGGACACGCCGCGGCCGATGCCGGCCTGCCGCCACAGCCTCGCCAGCCCCACCGTGTACAGGGCCAGCAGGACGGATGCCGGTAGCAGGAACCAGGGCGACAGCGTCCACGCCGTCGCCAGCGTCGGGACATGGTCGCCATGCGCCAAGGCGACAGCCGGTGCGCCCAGGCAGAGGGCGAATGCGAGAGCACGGCAGGACCAGGAGCTGGACATGGCACGCACGCTAGCAAACCCGTCGTTCCGTGCCCGTGGAGCCGGGGAGGCAGCCATGCGCCACGGGTCGACGATGTTGTCACTCCGTCTTGCGGCGGCTTCGCCTAGATTGCATGTCTACAGCAAGGTTTCGAGGACGGGCATGTACTTCTGGCTGAAGCTCCTGCACATCACCGCAATGAGCGTCTGGTTCACCGGCCTGTTCTTCCTGCCGCGACTGCTTGCCGCGCGCCATCGTCGCGAGCTCGACGCCGAATCATCGTTCTTCATCCCCGCCGCCGGCACGCTGTACTTCCGCGTGATGTCGCCTGCCGGCCTGCTGACGATCGGGCTCGGGATGGTCCTGATCGCCTACGGCCCGACCGGCGCCTGGCTGGTGATCAAGTTGCTGGTGGTGCTGATGGCGGTCGCCATCCACCTGTATCTGGGCGTGGTGATGTACGAGCTCGAACAGGGGCGCGAACGCCACGGCGTCGGGTTCTACCGCCTGGCGGGCGCGATCCCGCTGGTACTGCTGCTGGCGATCGCGGCGTTGACCGGGGCCAAGCCCGGGACGGTGCCGCCGCTTCCGGCGCCGCCCCCGCACTCGACCTGAGCCGACCCTGCCTGTCCAGGGCCTCGCTGGCTCACTCGGCTGCCCGTTCGTTGCCCTCCTCGTCGGGGCCGGGTGGCTTTTCGCCGTACACGCCGATGCCATGGCGGAAGGTCAGGGTTCCGCCCAGCCACCCGGCCACCACGACGGTGCCACCGGTCACCGTAGAGAGCAGCAGTCCCCACGGCCACACGGCCGCCTCCGGGTCCGGCCAGCGCAGCCACACCCCGGTGGCCGCCAGCGCCAGCAGCATCACTGCGGCGATGAAGTGGCTCCAGGCCGATACGTGGTTGCGGATCTCGCGCACGATCAGGAAGTCTCCGATGCCGAACACCGCGGCCAGCAGGCCCATGCCCAGCCCACCGACGTTGAGCCAGAGCGAGAGCACCGCCCAGACCTCTTCGCCCAGCCACGCATAGAGGATGTCGGTCACCACCATCGTTGCGAGGAAAGCGATCGGAAACGTCACCATCATCGGGTGGATCGGGTGCTTGTGGATCGCCATCACGCTCGGCACCTTGCGCGTGTACTTCTTCGGCGGAACGGGACGGTTGCGGCGACGGACCATGGGCTCCCTCAGCTGCACGAAGGCAGCATGAAGATGGGGGTGGCGGTGAAAACGATGGCGATGATCGAGAGCAATGCGAGAACCAGCGAGACCCGGCCCATGAAGCGGTGGCGGCGCGCTGCGGGTGCCTGCTCCGCCGGCGCCGACCGTGCCTCTCGCCACGCCCTGGTGGCAAGCCACGCGACGGGTAGCAACGCCGCCACGGTGACGGCCAGCAGCACCCATGTCAGCGTGCTCAGACCGCCAAAGACGGACTGGTGCCACCCCTGCCGGCATCCGATGCCCGCCAGGCTGTAGACCACCACCAGGTGCAGCGCCCACGTCACCATCGGCGCCACGACTCCGGTCAGGGTCCGGCTGGGGTGCGCGCTCACTGCACCATCCTCGGGAACAGGTGGATCACCGCCCAGGTGACCAGTCCCTGGCCGACCACGTAGCGCCAGTAGCCGGTCGCGATCCGCGGCTCCAGCCGGCGGACGGCGTCCACCAGCCCGCGGCGGGACCGCGCCAGGACGAACAGACTGATCAGCACCCCTACCAAGAGGTGCACCGCGTGGAACCCGGCCAGCGTCCACACCACCGATGCATAGCCGTGGACCTGGGGCGGACCGACCGGGGCCAGTGCCAGTGCATGCAATGCCAGGAAGCCGACGCCCGCGGCCGCGCTCACGCCGAGGCCGAACTGGAGCCGCACCGGGCGCCCGGCGTCATTGGCGCGCAACGACCACTCCGCGACCACGGCACTCACGATCAGGGCGGCCAGCGCAAGCAAGGGCAGCATCCAGTCGCCGGTACCACTGGTCGGTGGCGGCCAGACAGGTGCGCCCAGCCACAGATAGAAATAGGCGTACACCAGCGAGGCGAACAGCGACCCGTCGATCAGCAACGAGATCACCAGCGCCCACCAGCCCGGTGCATTGCGGGCGCTTGCCTGGGTCGGCAACTCCAGTCCGGGGGCAGCTTCGCGCGTTGCAGGCGCGTGGCGATCGCCGGTGGTCCACAACCAGAACCCGAGCATGGCGATGATCGGCAACAGCGCGATCGCCGCCAATAGGTAGAACTTGGCAATGAAGCAGGCCAGCAGCGCCGCGATCGAAAGCGCCGTCAGCAACGGCGCCCAGCTTGAACTGGAGATGCGGATCACCTGCTCCGGTTTTGCCGACAGCAACCCGGTGCCGAGGAGTTCGCGGTGGCCGTGCGAGGCATCCGAAAGCAGTCCATCGGCACGCGCGGTCTCGGCCCGGGTTTCCGGCCGGTCCCAGAGTGGGTAGCCGCTGTCCACCGTGGGGATGGAAGCGAAGTTGTAAGGAGGCACGGGTACCGGGATCGCCCACTCCAGCGTGGAGGCGCCCCATGGATTGCCTTCGCCGCGCCGCCCGTGCCTGAAGCACAGGGCGATGTCGATCAGGATGGCGACGATGCCCACCGCCAGCAGGAAACCCGCCGCGGTGGACACCAGGTTGAGCCAGGACACGCCCAGCTCCGGTGCGTAGCTGTACACCCGGCGGGGCAGGCCCAGCATGCCGGTCAGGTGCATCGGCAGGAAGGTCAGGTTGAAGCCGATGAAGACCAGCCAGAAGCCGGTACGGCTGATGCTCTCCGAAGGCATGCGCCCACTCACCAGCGGCAGCCAGTAGTACAGTCCGGCGAACAGCGGGAACATCATTCCGCCGATCAGCACGTAGTGCAGGTGGGCCACCACGAAGTGGGTGTCGTGCACCTGCCAGTCGAAGGGCACCAGCGCGACCATCACCCCGGTCAGCCCGCCCAGCACGAAGATGAAGAAGAACCCGACCAGGTACAGCATCGGGACCCGGAGCCACGGCTTGCCCGACCACAGCGTCGCCAGCCACGCGAATATCTGGATGCCGGTCGGAATGGCAACCGCCATGCTTGCCGCGCTGAAGAAGCTCAGCGACAGCAGCGGGATGCCGACCGCGAACATGTGGTGTACCCACAACCCGAAACTCAGGAATCCCATCGCGATGATGGCCAGCACGATCCAGGTGTAGCCCACCACCGGGTGGCGGGCGAAGGTGGGGATCAGCGTAGACACCACGCCTGCCGCAGGCAGGAAGATGATGTAGACCTCGGGGTGGCCGAATAGCCAGAACAGGTGTTGCCACAGCAGCGGGTCGCCGCCGCGGGTGGGTTCGAAGAAGGCGAAGCCGAAGGCCCGCTCGATCTCCAGCAGGATGCTGGCCAGGATCAGCGGCGGGAAGCCGAAGGCGATCATGAAGGCCGTCACCAGCATGTACCACGCGAACAGCGGCATGCGCTGGATGCCCATGCCCGGCGCACGGGTCAGCAGGATGGCCACGATCAGCTCCACCGCCCCCGTGACCGCCGCGATTTCGGCGAAGGTGATGCCGATCAGCCAGAAGTCCGGGCCCATGCCGGGGCTGAAGGTGGCGTTGGTCAACGGCACGTACATGAACCAGCCGCCGTCGGGCGCCTCGCCGAACAGGAAGCTGGAATACAGGAACAGCCCGCCGAACAGGTAACACCAGTAGCCGAACGCGCCCATGCGCGGGAACGGCAGGTCGCGCGCGCCGATCATCTTCGGCACCAGGTACATGCCGAAGCCTTCCATCACCGGCACCGCGAACAGGAACATCATCGTGGTGCCGTGCATCGTCACGAACTGGTTGTAGCGCTCCGGGCTGAGTACTTCATTGCCGGGCCACGCCAGTTGCAGGCGTATGAACATCGCCAGGATGCCGCCGACCAGCATGAAGGCCAGTCCGGTGAAGACGAAGCGCAAACCTACCGAGCTGTGGTTGACCGCGGTCAGTTGCCCCAGCAGGCCGGGGGCGTTGGCCCAGGTGCGGTGCATGCGGGCCAGCGGCGTCGAATTGTCCATGCCGGTCGCGCTCATTGCGTGGGGCCAACCATTGCCGTCGGATCACCGCCTTCCTGCAACCACTGCTCGAACCTCGATGGCGGCAGGACCACGACGTCGAAGCTCATGTGGGTGTGTTCCAGGCCGCAGAATTCCGCGCACTGTCCCCGGATGGGACTCGTGGAGTCGGCGCGCAGGCGGATGTGGTTGGTTCGCCCCGGGATGGCGTCGATCTTGCCGCCCAGTCGCGGGATCCAGAAGCTGTGGATGACATCGGCGCTGGTGACCTGGAATTCGACTGTCTCGCCGAGGGGCAGCACCAGCAGGTCACGGGTACTGATCCGGGCGGCGCCGTCGTCGTCGAGGTAGTCGAAGGTCCAGAACCACTGGCGCCCCTCCACTGCGACCACCTGGCCCACCTGTTCGTCGAGCGCCATGACGTTGCGCCCGGTTGCCGTCCCATGGATGAGTAGCGCGATCAGCACGGTCACCGGCAGCACCAGGCCGCCCAGGATGATCAGCCGGGTGCCGTGCACGAAGGGCGGCCGGTCCGGCCGACGGCTCAGCACCCGCCACAACAGGCCCATGACCAGTGCCAGCACCAGCGTTGCGCCGATCGCCATCAGCCACCAGGTGCGTGCAATGGCATCGGCTGCCGGGCCCGCCGGGTCCAGCATGGATTGCACGCCGCTGCAGCCACCGCACGCGGTTGCCACCAGCAGGGCCGCCGCGTACTTCGCGGAGCGGATACCCGGCATCGAGTGGATCGGATGAACCCTCACGGGATGTCTGTACTCCCCTGCTTCCCTGGCCGTGGCGGCAGTCATGGATGCCACGCGAATGCGCATTCATCCACACAGGGCGGTAAAGCCCGGTGAACGTACCTGCTGGTTGCCAGCGTTGCGGTGATGGGCGCAGGCCGGCAACCGTGGCACAATTGCGGCCCCGTCGGCCCAGCCGGCGGCGTCGAAGACCGGGTCGTTAGCTCAGTTGGTAGAGCATCGGACTTTTAATCCGCTGGTCGATGGTTCGAATCCATCACGACCCACCATTCCGGCAGTCCCACCCGCGGGTTCGTGCCGGTCCTGGCGCGCCCAGGCTGTCCCGCCCCCCGCATCGATCACCTGTCGTCTCGATCGGCTCACCGCCGGGCTGTTAACGTGCGCGCCCCCGCCTGACGTCCGTTCCGGATGGCCGACTGGAGCCCCGATTCGATGACCCGAGCCCTCACCCGACTCCTTCCCGCCACGTTGCTGCTGACAGCAGCGCCTCTGGCCGCACCGGCGCAGGTGCCTCCACCGGATGCGGAAACCCTGGATGCCGTGGAGGTCGTCGGCCAGCGGGTACCGCTGTCCCGGTTCCCGGGTGCGGTGGACGTGGTGGAAGGGCAGGACCTGCGGCGCGGCCAACGCCAGGTCGGGCTGTCCGAGACGCTGGCGCGGGTCCCGGGTGTCACCGTGCTGGAGCGTGGCAACTTCGCCCAAGACCTGCAGATCCAGAGCCGCGGTTTCGGTGCGCGTTCGACCTTCGGCATCCGCGGCATCCGGCTGGTGGTCGATGGCATCCCGTCTTCCGCGCTGGACGGGCAGGGCCAGGCGGCGAACTTCCCGTTGGGTGCGCTGGACCGGATCGAGGTCCTGCGTGGTCCGCTGGCGCTGCAGTATGGCAACGCCGCCGGTGGGGCGATCGTTGGCCACACCGATCTCGGCGCCCCCGACGGTGCGTCGATCGAGGGCTGGGCCGGCAGCTTCGGCAGCCATCGCGCGGCCGTCCGCTGGGACGGTAGCACCGCGTCGCGCGACTGGCAGTGGCGCGTGCTTGGCAGCCATTTCGCCACCGATGGCGAGCGCCCCCACAGCGCCGCGGAGCGCAGCCAGTTGTCGGCGGTGGCGGAGTGGAAAGCCGGCGATTCGGGCCGGCTGAGGCTGGCGATGAACAGCCTGGTGCAGCCCTACACCCAGGACCCGCTTGGCCTCACGCGTGGCCAGTGGGAAGCGCAGCCTCACGGCACCGCCGCCGAAGCGCTGGAATTCAACACGCGCAAGCGCATCGACAACCACCAGTTCGGCCTGCGCTGGGACTCCAGCTATGCACCCGGCCGGGAGTACTGGCTGGGCGCGCACGGGATCGAGCGCGAGATCGTGCAGTTCCTTTCCATCCCGGTGGGCGCTCAGATGCCGCCGAGCAGTTCCGGTGGCGTGATCGACTCGGGCCGGCGTTCCGCGGGCCTGGAGGCGGGCCATCGCTGGTCCTGGGCGCGCGGGTCGCTGGCGGCCGGCGTCGAGCTGGGCCGGCTGGAGGAAGCCCGGCGCGGCTTTGAGAACTTCATCGGCGACGAGGTGGGAGTGCGCGGACGCTTGCGCCGCGACGAGGACAACGCCATCGACGCACGTGAGGCCTTCCTCCTGGGCGAATACCACCTCACGCCGGAGTGGACGGCGCTCGGCGGCGTGCGCCATTCTTGGCTGGATTTCTCATCCGACGACCACTACCAGGCGCCCGGCAATGGCGATGACAGCGGCAGCATCGACTACAGCGAGACCGCGGCATCGGTGGGCATCGCACGTGCTTTCCGCAACGGCGAGGTTTTCGCCAGCGCCGGCAGGGGCTTCGAAACTCCGACGGTCACCGAACTGGCGTACCGGCCCGACGGCGTGGCGGGGCTCAACTTCGACCTGCGGCCGGCACGGACGGACTCCATTGAACTCGGTGCGCGCTGGCGCCTGCAGGACGCGCAACTCGGAGTGACCGCGTGGCGGGTGGATGGCGACGGTGAAATCGTCTCGGCCACCAGCAGTGGCGGGCGGTCGAGCTACGCGAATGCCGGCAGCACGCGGCGCGAGGGCCTGGAGGCCAGCGTCGACGGTCGCCTTGGTGACCGGTGGCATTACACCGTGGCGGCGAACCTGATCCGTGCCCGCTTCACCGAGAGCTTCAGCTACAGCGTGACCCGCAGTGGCGAGACCGACATCCGGACCATCGAAGCCGGCAACCGCATGCCGGGGATCCCCAGCGCCAATGCCTTCGCCGAGCTCGGCTGGCGCACGGACTCGCGGAGGTCGGGGCTGGCCCTGGAGGCACGGCTGAGTGATCGCATCCCGGTCAATGATGCCAACAGCGACTACGCACCGGGCCACGCGGTCTTCGCCCTGCGTGCGGACTGGCGGGCACAAAGCGGCGGGTGGCACGGTTTCGCCCGCGTCGACAACCTGTTCGACCGTGAATACGCCGGGTCGGTGATCGTCAACGATGGCAACGGGCGCTTCTTCGAGCCCGGGGCCGGTCGCAGCTTTACGCTCGGCCTCGGCTGGAACGCCCGCCGCTGAGGGGCCGCCGGCCCGTCAGGCGGCGCAGTCCAGCAACTGTTGCAGCACCGCCTCTCCGTAGCGTTCCAGCTTGCTTGCGCCAATGCCCGGGATCCGGGCGAGCTCGTCGAGGTCGTCGGGTGCCGCCTCGGCAATCGTGCGCAGCGTCGCGTCGTGGAAGATCACGTAGGCCGGCACGTTCTGCTCGCGCGCCGTGGTCGCGCGCCACTCGCGCAGGGCATTGAACCGTGCCAGCGGCTCCGGTCCCAGGTCCAGCATCGGTCCCGCCCCCGGGCTCCTGCTGCCGCGACGGGCGGTGGAGCGGGGCGCCTCCTTGCGGAACATGAGGGACCGCTCTCCACGCAGCACCGGGCCGGACAGCGCCGTGAGCTGCAAGGCGCCGTGGCGTTCATGGTCCGCCTCCAGCAGGCCCAGCGCGACCAGCTGGCGGAACACGCCGCTCCACTGGCGGGCATCGAGGTCTTCGCCGATGCCCCAGGTGCTGAGCTGGTCATGGCCGAAACGCTGGACCTTGTCGCTCTGCACGCCTCGCAACACGTCGATCACATGGCCCGCGCCGAAGCGCTGTCCGGTGCGGTACACGCATGACAGCGCCTTGCGTGCGGCATCGGTGCCATCCCATGTCTGCGGTGGTTCCAGGCAGTTGTCGCAGTTGCCGCAGGCGCCGTCGTGCGCTTCGCCGAACCAGCCCAGCAGCGCCTGCCGTCGGCACTCGGTGGATTCGCAATACCCGAGCAGCGCATCGAGCTTGCGCAGCTCGACCTGCTTGCGCTCCTCGCCGGCCTCCGACTGGTTGATCAGCATGCGCAGGTTGACCACGTCGCCCAGGCCGTAGCTGAGCCACGCTTCGGCAGGCGCACCATCGCGGCCGGCGCGGCCGGTCTCCTGGTAGTAGCCCTCCACCGACTTGGGCAGGTCGACGTGGGCGACGAAGCGCACGTCCGGTTTGTCGATGCCCATGCCGAACGCGATCGTCGCCACCATCACCACGCCATCGGTCTGCAGGAAGCGCCGCTGGTTGGCAGCGCGGATCTCCGCGTCGATGCCTGCGTGGTAGGGCAGCGCGTTGATCCCGGCTGCCTGCAACTGCTCGGCGATCTTCTCCACGCGTTTGCGGGAGAAGGCATAGACGATCCCGCTTTCGCCGCGGTGCGCGTGCAGGAAGTCGAGCAGGGCCCGTTGGCCGCTGCCGTCCTTCTGCACCACCCGGTAGCGGATGTTGGGGCGATCGAACGAACTCACGAACCGGCGCGCCTGCTCCAGCCCCAACCGCTCGGCGATCTCGCGCCGGGTCGGCTCGTCGGCGGTGGCGGTCAATGCGATGCGCGGCACCTCCGGCCAGCGCTCGTGGAGCACGGTCAGTTCCCGATACTCGCGCCGGAAGTCATGGCCCCACTGCGAGACGCAATGCGCCTCGTCGATGGCGAACAGAGAGATGGATGCGCGATCCAGCAGGTTGAGGCAGCGCGGCGTCAGCAGCCGCTCCGGGGCGACGTAGAGCAGGTCCAGGTTGCCGTCGAGCAGGTCGCGCTCAACCGAGGCGGCCTCGCCGGCATCGAGAGTGGAGTTCAGGTAGGCCGCGCGCACCCCGGCCTGGCGCAAGGCCTCGACCTGGTCCTGCATCAGGGCGATCAGGGGCGAGATGACAATGCCGCAGCCGTCGCGCAGCAGGGCCGGGAGCTGGTAACACAGCGACTTGCCGCCACCGGTCGGCATCAGGACGAGCGCATCGTTGCCGCTGGCGACACACTCGACGATCTCCGCCTGTTCCCCCCGGAACCCGGCGTGGCCGAAGGTGGTCTGGAGGAGCTCCTGCGCGGCATCTTTCATGCCGCGCAGGATATCAAGCGGGGCTCGTTGCCGTATCGGACAACTCCCGCTGCAGGGGCAGGATTACTGCAGCAGCGAGCGCAGCATCCAGGCGTATTTCTCGTGGGTCTGCAGGCGCTGGGTCAGCAGGTCCACGCTGGGGTCATCACCGGCATCGTCGGCGGTCCGCAGCACCTTGCGGGCCGAGCGGCACACCGCTTCGTTGCCGACTACCAACTGGCGCACCATCTCGCGCCAGTCGGGAGCTTCCGAGAGTCCGGGCTCTTCGGCGATGGACGACAGCCGGATGAACTCGGCATAGGAGCCCGGCGCGTTGAAGCCCAGTGCGCGGATGCGCTCCGCGATGTCGTCCAGCGCCGTCCACTGCTCGGTGTACTGCTCCTCGAACATCACGTGAAGGGCGTTGAACATCGAGCCGGTCACGTTCCAGTGGAAGTTGTGGGTCTTGAGGTACAGCGTGTAGGCGTCCGCCAGGAAAACCGACAGGCCGTCGGCGATCGTCTTGCGATCCTTGCCACCGATCCCGATATCGATCTGCGGCGCGCTGGAACCGGGGCCCGGCGACGCCGCGGCATGTACCTTTCCGGTGCTGCCCTTGGTGCTCTTTCCGGTCTTGGGTTTCACTGCCTTGCTGGTCTTCGCCATCTGGTCGCTCCCTTCATGGTCGATGCGGCGACAATAGCCGCGCGGGGTTTCAGTTTGAAATCGTTCTTTTCTTTCCACCTGATCAACGGATCCTATGGCTGCCAGCGCTAAGAAGGCGTCACGACGCCGCGCCGCGGTCCCTGCACCGCTGCAGGAGGCACGGCGGTCGATCGATGGCGGACTGAGCCGGGATCGCGGCCGCCTGCAGGGGTTGTGGGCACGCTGGCGCGACAAGCCCGATGACCAGGCACTGCAGCACAAGTTCGAGCAGGCAGTGGCGACATCGGTCGCGCGCCGCACCGAACGCGCCGGCCGCCTGCCAGCCGCCCCGGTCGACCCGTCGCTGCCGATCGCCGCCGAGGCCGATGCGATCGTGGAGCTCATCCGCAAGCATCCGGTGGTGGTCATCGCCGGCGAAACCGGCTCGGGCAAGACCACCCAGATTCCCAAGCTGTGCCTGGCGGCGGGGCGCGGCGCGGCCGGCATGATCGGCTGCACCCAGCCCCGGCGCATCGCCGCCCGCGCGGTGGCCAAGCGCGTGGCCGAGGAGCTGCAGGTGCCGCTGGGTGGTGCGGTCGGCTACCAGGTGCGCTTCAACGAAAGTACCGGGGAAGACACCGCGATCAAGTTCATGACCGACGGCATCCTGCTGGCGGAGATCCAGTCCGACCGCTGGCTGTCGCGGTACGACACGATCCTGATCGACGAGGCGCACGAGCGCAGCCTCAACATCGACTTCCTGCTGGGCTATCTGAAACAGCTGCTGACCCGCCGCCGCGACCTCAAGGTCATCGTCACCTCGGCCACCATCGATACCGCCCGCTTCGCCGAGCACTTCTCGGATGCGCCGGTGGTCCAGGTCGAGGGGCGCAGCTTCCCGGTCGAGGTGCGCTACCGGCCGCTGGAAGGCGAGGGCGAGCGCGAGGGGGAGCGCACGGTCAACGACGGCATCGTCGCCGCCTGCGACGAAATCACCCGCGAGGATCCACGTGGCGACGTGCTGGTGTTCCTGCCGGGCGAGCGCGAGATCCGCGACGCCCACCAGGCGCTGGAGCGCCGCAAGTACCGCCATACCGAGGTGCTGCCGCTGTACGCGCGCCTGTCGGTGCGCGACCAGGACCGCGTATTCAACCCGGGGCCGCAGCGGCGCATCGTGCTGGCCACCAACGTCGCCGAAACCTCGCTGACGGTGCCGCGCATCCGCTACGTGGTGGATCCGGGGCTGGCGCGGGTGAAGCGCTACAGCCCACGCGGCAAGCTCGACCGCCTGCACATCGAGGCCATCAGCCAGGCCAGTGCCAACCAGCGCAAGGGCCGCTGCGGGCGCGTGTCCGAGGGCACCTGCTACCGGCTCTACAGCGAGCAGGATTTCGAGTCGCGGCCGGAGTACACCGATCCGGAGATCCGTCGGGCGGCACTGGCCGGCGTGATCCTGCGCATGCTCTCGCTCGGGCTGGGCGACATCGAACGCTTTCCGTTCCTGGAACCGCCCGATCCCCGTGCCATCGCCGATGGCTGGCAACACCTGGCCGAGCTGGGCGCGATCGAGGGGGCAGGCGGGGATGCGCGGAGCCTCACCGCTACCGGCAAGTTGATGGCGCGCATGCCGATCGACGTCAAGCTGGCCCGCATGCTGGTGGCCGCCAACGCCCGTGGGTGCCTGCGCGAGATGCTGGCGATCGCCGCCTTCCTCGGCATCCAGGATCCGCGTGAGCGTCCACCGGACCAGCGCGCCGCGGCCGACAATGCCCACGCCCAGTTCGTCGACTACACCTCCGAGTTCGTCGGCATCCTGAAGTTGTGGGCGGCCTACCAGCAGGCACACGAGGATTCGACCCAGTCGCAGCTGCGCCGCTGGTGCGAGAAGAACTTCCTGGGCTTCCTGCGCATGCGCGAATGGCGCGAGCTGCACCGCCAGCTCAAGCTGATGGCCGACGAGCTGGGCTGGCAGCAGGGGCCGGTACTGGACGAGCTCGATGCCGGTGCCTACGCCAACCTGCACCGGGCGCTGATCACCGGCCTGCCGGCACAGATCGGGCATCGGATCCCGCCGGCCGACGGCAAGGCGGGCAAGACCGGCAAGAAGCCGGGCGAGCGCAAGCCGCCGGCGGTCTACGACGGGCCTCGCGGGCGCAAGTTCGGGCTGTTCCCCGGTTCCTGGCTGATCCGCAAGCCGCCGCCCTGGGTGCTGTCGGCCACCCTGCTCGACACCGAGAAGGTCTGGGCGATGACCAACGCATCGATCGAGCCGCAGTGGGCGATCGACGAGCTCGGACATCTGCTGGCGCGTCGCCACTTCGACCCGCGCTGGTCACGCTCGCAGGGGCGGGTGCTGGGCAGCGAGCAGGTCAGCCTGTTCGGCCTGGTGCTGGCGCCCAAGCGGCCGGTGCACTACGGCGGCCTGTATCCAGAGGAGAGCCGGGCGATCTTCGTGCGCGACGCGCTGGTCACCGGCGAGATCGACACCCGCAGCGTGTTCCTCAAGCGCAATCTCGCCACGCTGGAAAAAGCCCGCGAGGAGGAGGCCAAGCAGCGCCGCGCAGGCATCGTCGTCGACGAGGACTGGATGGCGCGCTGGTACCTGGACCGGCTGCCGCCGGAGGTCCACAACACGCAGGCGCTGGATGCATGGTTCGGCAAGCTGCCACCACCGGCAAAGGCGTCGCTGGAGTGGTCGCTGGAGGACCTGCTGGTCGGTGACGAGACCGACGCCGATCGCTTCCCGCCGGTGATCGAGCTGGGAGAGGCCAGGCTGGCAGTGAAGTACCGCTTCGATCCCGGTGCCCCGGACGATGGCATGACGGTCGCGGTGCCGTTGCACCTGCTCAACGCGCTCGACCCGGCCCGGCTCAGCTGGCTCGCCCCGGGTTTCGTGGCCGACAAGGCGGCCGCGCTGATCAAGTCGTTACCCAAGGCCCTGCGGCGGAACTTCGTCCCGGCGCCGGATTTCGCCAGGGCCTTCCAGGAGGCGTACCCCGGGCCGGAGGCGGATGCCTTCACCGGCACGCTCGCGCGCTTCCTCCACAGGGTCACCGGGACAGCCGTGGCACCCGCCGATTTCGACGAGGCCGCGCTGGAGCCCCATCTGCGTGCCAACCTTCGCCTGCACGACCGCGACGGCCGCACCATCTTGGCCGAATCCAGGGACCTGGACGATTTGCGCGAACGATTCGGCGAACGGGCCGCGCGCGCCTTTGCTTCGCGCGCGGCTGAAGGGATGGGACGCAGCGGGCTGACCGAATTCCCGGAGCAGGCGGTGCCCGAGCAGGTGCCCGGCGCGGCCGGGGTGCCGGCCTACCCGGCATTGCACGACGATGGCGACAGCGTATCGCTGCAGGTCCATGCCGAGCGCGATGCGGCCGCCCACCACCACCCGCGCGGCGTGCGCAGGCTGCTGTGGCTGGCGCTGGTCGACAAGCGGAAGCAGGCGCGCAAGCAGTTGCCGGTCTCGCCGAAGACGGCGCTGCTCTATGCGGCGATCGAAGCCGCCGCGCCGCGACAGGGCGAACGCGAAGGCGACCGGCTGCGTGCCGACATCGTCGATGGCGCGTTCTCGGCGCTGGTGCGCGACGGGCTCGGAGACATCCGTGATCGGCCCGCCTTCGATCATCGTCGCGACGAGGTGTCGCGCCGACTCTTCCCGGAGGCGATGGAGCGCCTGCAGCAGGCCGAGGCGATCCTGCAGGCGGTGTCGGAGGCACGTTCGCGGCTGGAGTCGCCGCTGATGGGCTGGGCCACCGCGAACCTGGACGACATGCGGGCACAACTGGCGGCGCTGACGCCGCCCGGGTTCCTGCGCGTCGTGCCGGCGGCAGCGCTGCGCGAATATCCGCGCTACCTGAAGGCGCTGGCATTGCGGGGTGAGCGCGCGCTGCGCGACCCGGTGCGCGACCAGGCCCGCATGCTGGAGATCAAGCCATTCTCCGATGCCCTGGACGCGGCAGCAGCGCGCGGGGACGCGGACACGCCGGAATGGGCCGCCTTCCGCTGGGAGCTCGAGGAGCTGCGGGTCTCGATGTTCGCCCAGGAACTTGGCAGCAAGGGCGTGTCGCCGAAGAAGCTGGCGACGCGCCTGGCGCGCCTGCAGGGTTGAGCAGGGGCGGGGTGGGCTGGACCCGCCCTCGCCGTGTTGTTACTTGACGCGCTCGACCTTGGCGCGGGTGTTGTAGCCCTCGACCTTCAGGTACCAGGCGCTGCCGATCAGGCTGGGCGTGATGCGGACCTGCGGGCTCTCCATGCTCGCGCCCGGCAGTGTCGCGCCATCCACTTGGCGCCAGACCTGTCCGTTGTCCAGCGTATAGCGGCGGCCCTGCGCGAAGCCTTCGAACGAGCCCTGCAGCCGCGCGGAGATCGGTTCGTCCGAGCCGGAGCCGAACAGTCCGCGGCTCTCGGTGCGGACCTTGTCCTCGGCCTGCCGCGCCGCCTTGTCGGTCTCCGTCACCAGCGTGCGGTTGAGCCAGGCGTTCAGGATTTCCAGTTCGCCCGCTTCCAGCTTGTCCAGCCCGGCGGCGCGGAACTGTTCGGCCGTCATCTGCTGTTCGATGCGGTTGCCGTCCTGCGCCATCGCCAGCGGAGCGAGCAGCAGCGTCGCAGCCAGGACAAGGGGGCGAAGCCGGAGTACACGGGAGCTGGAGTTCATGCGCTGTTCCTCGGGTCGGTTGCTCGCTAGTGTAGACACTCCCCATGTCACCGAAGTACCCACCGTCGCCATGAGTGCGCCGCAGCCTATCGATCCGGGCACCCTGCTGGGCCAGGCGCCGGCGACCTCGATCGCCGCACCGCTGCTGGCCCGCCTGCGGGAGGCTGCCACTACAGGTGACGTGGCCGCGGACGCGCGTGATGCACCCGGAGTGGTCCAGGCGATGTTGCGGGCGCTGGAACGGTTGGGGGCCGACGGCGACACCATTGCCGCCGCCGTACTGCACAGCTGGCCACGGTTGCATGCGGCGGTGGCGCAGGATCTCCAGGCGAGCCATCGCGGCATCATCGCGCTGGTCGACGGCCAGCAGGCTGCAGGACAGGTCTGGGCCCTGCACGAGGAGCAGGGCGGCAGCGGAGGCAGCGAAGGCCTGCGCAGGCTGCTGCTGGCGATCGTCCGCGACATGCGCGTGGTGCCGATCCTGCTGGCGCGCCAACTCGCGCGGATGCAGCAGGCGGCGGTACTGCCTGAAGACCAGCGTCGCCGGCTGGCCGCGCTCACCCGGGACATCCACGCGCCCCTGGCCAACCGGCTCGGCATCTGGCAACTCAAGTGGGAGCTGGAGGACCTCGCCTTCCGCTACCTGCAACCCGACACCTATCGCCAGATCGCGCGCCTGCTGGACGAGAAGCGCGCGGACCGCGAACGCTACATCGAGCAGGTCAAACAGGTGCTGCGCGAGGCGATGGCCGCGCAGGGCATCGATGCCGACATCGCGGGGCGACCCAAGCACATCTACAGCATCTGGAAGAAGATGCAGCGCAAGGGCGTGCCGATCGGGGAGCTCTACGATCTCCGCGCGGTGCGGGTGCTGGTCGACGACGTCGCCGCCTGCTATGGCGCGCTCGGCGTGGTGCATGCGGCCTGGGCGCCCATCTCCAGCGAATTCGACGACTACATCGCCCGCCCCAAGCGCAACGACTACCGCTCGCTGCACACGGCCGTGGTCGGCCCCGAGGGCAAGACGCTGGAGGTGCAGATCCGGACGGTGGAGATGCACCGGCAGGCCGAACTCGGTGTGGCGGCACACTGGAAGTACAAGGAAGGCGGCAGCGGCGGCGATGCAGCGTTCGATCGAAAGATCGCCTGGATGCGCAAGCTGCTGGAGCCGGCCGGTGACGGCGCGGACGCCGACGACGCGGCACTGGCGGGCGAGCTCGATACCGAGCTGGTGGAGGACCGGGTCTACGTCCTGACCCCGAAGGGCGAAGTCATCGACCTGCCTGCCGGGTCCACGCCGCTCGACTTCGCCTACCGCGTCCACACCGAGGTCGGCCACCGTTGCCGAGGCGCCAAGGTCGACGGGCGCATCGTGCCGCTCGACCACCGCCTGTCCAGCGGCGACCGCGTCGAGATCATGACCGCGAAGACCGGGGAGCCGAGACGTGACTGGCTGGTGCAGTCGAACGGCTTCCTCGCCAGCAGCCGCTCCCGGGAGAAGGTCCGCAACTGGTTCCACAAGCTCGACCGCGGCCGCAACGAAGCGGCCGGCAAGGACCTGCTCGACCGCGAGCTGCGGCGGCTCGGCCTGCTGGGTGCGGACCTGGCGCCGGCACGCGAGCGTTTCAGCCTGGCCACCGATGGCGACCTGCACGTGCTGGTGGGCCTCGGCGACCTGGGTCCGCACCAGGTGGGGCGGGTGCTGCTGGAGCACGAGCGGGCGGAGCGCGCACCGGCGGCGGTGGAGGCGCCGCGCGCGGCACCGCGGTCGAAACCACCGCGCAAGCAGGGCGACTTCACCGTCGAGGGCGTCGGCAACCTGCTGGTGCAACTGGCGCGCTGCTGCCAACCGGTTCCCGGCGAAGCGATCACCGGCTACCTCACCCGCGGCCGCGGCGTGACCGTGCACCGCGACGGCTGCAGGACCTTCCAGCGCCTGGCGGCGGCCCAGCCGCAGCGCGCACTGCCGGTCGAGTGGGGCCGGCCGGCGAAGGGTTACGAAGTCGACGTGGAGCTGATCGCCGTCGACCGCAAATGGCTGTTGAAGGAGATCACCAACGTCATTGCCCAGGCCAACGTGCACACCACCGGCATCCATGGCGAAAGCGGGCAGGAGGGCGGTCGGGTCCGGCTGCGAATGCGGCTGCGGGTCTCGGATTTCGGGGAGCTGTCACAACTGCTGGGCAAGCTGGCGGCCCAGCCGGGTGTCGAGCGGGTGAGGCGCGCCTGATGCCGGTGGCGCTGCCTCGATGGCGCGTCGCGCTCGCGATCGCGCTGGGCGCGGGTGGGTTGGTGGGCCTGCTGCTCGCCCGGGAGCCGCTGTCGCACTGGCTGTGGCCCGACACCCGCCTGGAGCGATTGCAGTCGGAGGCCGAACAGGCGCTGCGGCGCGGGGAGCTCACCCGCGAGGATGGCCGTGGCGCGCGTGAACTGTATGCGGCCGCGCTGGCCCTCGATCCCGACCGGGCGGGTGCGCGGGAGGGGCTGGCTTCGGTCGGTCGGGCCGCGCTGGAGCAGGCACGCGTGGCCCTCGCGAACGGACGTGACGACGATGCCCGGAAGGCGCTGGCCCTCGCCCGCGAGCTGGCGGTGCCGCGCGCGGACGTCCAGGCGCTGGAGCGGGAGCTGCGGCGGGGACGGCCGGACAGCGCCCGCCTGGAAGCCTTGCTGGCGGGCGCGCACCGGGCGCGTGTCGAAGGCCGGCTGGACGGCGCCCCGGATGCCGCCTTGCCACTCTATCTGCGGGTGCTGGAGGCGTATCCGAACCACACTCCTGCATTGGAAGGGCGCGAAGACACACTGTCGGACCTCCTGCAGAGCGCTTCGGGTCATCTGGAAGCCGGTCGCCTGGCCGAGGCCGAGGCGCTGGTGCGGCGGGTCCGGGAAGTGGACGGTGGCCATGTCGACCTGCCGCGCCTGTTGGCCGCGCTGGCCGATGCCACCGAGGACCGGCTGGGCCGTGCCGATGCGGACCTGTCCGAAGGACAATTGTCGCGGGCGCTGGAGGGGTACCAGATGGTCGAGCGGGTCGACCCGGGCAACCTGCATGCCGCCCGAGGCCGGATCGAAGTGGCTAACGCCTACGCGGCGCGAAGCGAACGCTACGCCACCGACATGCGTTTCGTCCCGGCCAGGGCGGACCTGCTGGAGGCGCAGGCGATCGCCCCGGATGCTCCGGCGGTGGTGGCGGCGCGCAGGCATCTCGCGGGGGCGCGCCTCGCCCAGGCAACCGGACAGCCCCGGGGGGCGCTGCGACTGGAGGGCATCATGGAGGCGGCGGCCGCGGCCGAAGCCCGCGGAAACATATTTGCTCCACCCGGCGCCAGCGCCTACGACCACTGGCGGCAGGCACGTGCGCTGGCGCCGGATGCATCGCCGGTCCGCACGTTCGCGGCCAGGTTGCTGCCGCAGGCGCGGCAGTGTTTCGAAGACGCATTGCGCGACAACCGGCTGGCCAGTGCCGGCGAATGCCTGGATGCATATGGGCAACTTGAGGTCGACCCGAACACCGTGCGGGCGGCGCGGCGGCGCCTGGCGCAGCGCTGGATCGCCGTGGGTGACGAGCGGCTCGGTGCGGGCGAGCTGGCGGTCGCGCGGCGCGCGCTCGATACGGCCCGCGCGCTGGATCCGGCCGCACCCGGACTCGACGCATTCGGCGAACGCGTGGGCACCGCATCGCGGGCGGTCCGCTAGCTCCCGTCGAGCCCCATCAATACGCGCCGCACCACGTCGCGTCCCGCATCCAGCGAGAAGTGGCGGGCGACGTTCTCGCGGCCATGTTCCGCCAGGCGTCGCCACAGGTCGTCGTCCGCGTGCAGCCGCAGGACCGCATCGGCGAAGTCGGCCGGATCGTCGGCCACCAGCACGTCGCGATCGTGCTGCAGGTGCATGCCTTCCACCGCGCAGGAGGTAGCCACGACCGGCTGGCCGTGGGCCATGCTCTGGTTCACCTTGCCCTTGACCCCTGCCCCGTAGCGCAAGGGTGCGACTGCGAGCCGGGTGCTGCGGAACAAGGTGGCGAGGTCGGGTACGTGCCCGTGCACCACCACGCCGTGGTGCTTCGACAACGCAAGGATTTCGGCGGGCGCATCCCCGCCGACGCAGTGGAAGCGCATCTCCGGCGCTTGCGCGACCACCAGCGGCCAGACGTGCTCCACGAACCACAGCACGGCATCGACATTCGGTGGATGGCGGAAGCCGCCGACGAACATTACGTCACGGCGGCCCTCGGGGCCGGGGCCGCTATCCGGGACGCGGTGGAGATTGGACAGCACCTCGACCCGGGCGGCGGGGGCGTCGGTGGCGAGCAGCTCGCGCTCGGTGGCGCTGACCACCAGGGTGGCGTCGCTGCGGCGGATGACATCCAGCTCCAGTTCCCGGGTCCGTGCCGCCGCCTTCGCCATGGCGGCATCCCCGGACACCCGGGCACCCCGTGCCTCGCGCAGGTAGTGCAGGTCGACGGTGTCGAACACCAGTCGTGCCCGGGGCGCGTGGCGCCGCAGCAGCGGCAGCATCTCGCGCATCACGTAGTGCCGGCACACCACCACGCTGTCGAAGCGGTGGCCGTGCACCCGCAGCCAGGCCGGCATCGCGGGCATGTAGGGCGCGTGCCAGACCTCCACGCCGAGGTGCTGCAGCGCTTCGGTATGGGCGCCGTCGTGGCGGCGATCGGCCGGTACGAACACCACGTGCGCGCCTTCTTCGACCAGCAGGCGCATCAGGTTGACCAGCCGCAGCGAGCCGGAGTCGCGGTCGGGCCTGGGCGTCAGCGCATCGACCAGCAGCACCGTCTTCGCATAGAGCCTGTCGGTCAATGAGGCCGCCGGTGCTGAATGCCCCGGATGGCCGGCCAGTGCCTGCGCCCATCGCGACTGGAAGTGCGCCTGGTTGCGGACCTGGTAGGCCTTCACGCCGCGCCGGGTGTCGGTGCCCGCGGTTGCACCTTCGACATGCACCACCCGCGAAGCCGGCTGGCACAGCACCTCCAGGCCGCGTGCGCGCACCCGCATTGCCAGGTCCGTGTCTTCGTAGAACGCGGGCGAATAGCTTTCGTCGAAGCCGCCCAGATCGGCCAGCAGTTCGCGTGGCGCCGCCAGCGCCGCCCCCGAGCAGTAATCCACGCGTCGCACGAAACCGAAGGCCGGGTGCGCGGCAGCCTGCAAGCGCCCGAGCTTCTCCGCCGAACCATCGCTGCGCACCAGGCCGCCGGCTTCCTGCAGCCGTCCGTCCGGGTACAGCAGTTGTGCGCCCGCCAACCCGGTGCCGGGATGGTCGCCGAACGTGTCCAGCAGCGCCTCCAGCCACCCGGGTTGAGGCACGGTGTCGTTGTTGAGGAACACCACGTATTCGCCGCGGGCCAGCGCGAGGCCGTCGTTGCAGGCGGCGATGAATCCGCCGTTGGTATCGCGGCGGTGGTAGCGCAGGCCTTGCAGTGCCGGCAAGGCCTCGCCGGTTTCGTCGCCGCTGCCGTCATCGACGACGATCACCTCCACCGGCATCGCCGGCGGGTGCTCCGCGAGCGCGCGCAGGCAGGACAAGGTGTGGGCGAACTGGCCGTAGACCGGGATGACGATGCTGGCCTGCGGTGCCCTGGACGAAGGCAGCACGAAGGGCTCGAACGGCGCTTGCGCCGGCATGTAGAGCGCCGGGCGCTCGGCTGCCGGTACCCGCGACAGATGGCGGGAGACGCGTTCCCAGGTGGCTCGCCAGCCGCGGGTGCGCATGCTGTCGATGCCACGGCGTAGCAGGCCGGTGCCGCGGTCATACAGGAACCGCAGGTCTGCCGGGGATATCGGCATGCTTCGATAGCTCCGGTGGGGGTGCCGGGTGGCACCGCTGAACTTGAACTGCCGCCCAATCCGGCCGAAGGAGCGGACGCGGACGGCCTCTGCTGCTGCGTTAGACTCGGGTCCACGAGGGCCGAGCCCTGTCATTGTCCCATGCCGTGCCCCGAATCGACCACGACGACAACTTCAACGCCGCCGAGGAAGGCAGTCCCCGCTGGCGTCGCCGCCTCGTCACCTGGACCCTGGCGCTCATCGGCCTCGCACTGGGTTTCCTGGTGCCGTACTCGCTCTACCTCAACCATGAGGTCGGCGCACGGTTCGACCAGTTGCGCTGGCAACTGCCGACCCGGGTCTACGGACGGCCGCTCGAGCTGGCACCGGGCCTGGTGATCGATGCCGACACGCTGAAGACCGAGCTTGACGCGGCCGGCTACCACGAGGGCAACGGCACCCGCTCCGGGACCTATGCCAGGGA
>Ga0208179_1000069_pt1 | contig 105010 bp, 89 predicted proteins | sample Malvired_Geostar_FD_184238 | JGI IMG/M metagenome (GOLD analysis project Ga0208179, IMG submission 184238) | Marine viral communities from the Global Malaspina Expedition - Malaspina viral metaG DeepMed_Geostar (SPAdes) (version 2) | ecosystem: Environmental > Aquatic > Marine > Oceanic... | reverse complement strand
GAACTGGCAGCCCCCCTCCTTTCCCCCGCAGCGCCAAATGATGACGCAGCAGCAACAGGTCGGACAGCTGATCATCGCCGGCGCGCTGGTAATCTTCCTGCCGCAATTGCCGCTGGGAAATTACCTGCTTTACCCCTTCACCATCCTGACGACCTGGTTCCACGAGATGGGGCACGGGCTGGCCGGACTCGCCCTGGGATGGGAGTTCGAGCGGCTGGTGCTGCTGCCCGACGGCTCTGGCTATGCCGAGAGCTACGCGCCCAGCGAGCCGGGGGTCTTGGCGACCGCGCTCATCAGCCTGGGCGGGCCGCTGGGGCCCAGCGCCATCGGCGCCGCGCTGATCGCCGCCACCCGCCACGCCCGATGGTGGCGGCCCGCTCTCTATGCCCTCGCGGGAATGATCCTGCTCTCGACGCTGATCTGGGTCCGCAGCACGGTCGGCTTTCTGGTTCTGCCGCTGATCGCCGCCTCGCTGGTAGGGGTTGCGCTCAGGGCGCCCCCCGGGCTGGTGCGGTTCGCGGTGCAGTTTCTCGGCGTGCTCGGCGCGCTCAGTATGCTGCGCGACTGGCACTATCTCTTTTCCTACAGCGCGGTGATCGGCGGGCGTCCGATGCTCTCGGATACCGGTGCGCTCGAGGAAGCGCTGTGGTTACCCTACTGGTTGTGGGCGATCGTGATCGTCGCGATCTCGGGGGCGATGGTCGGAGCGGCGCTCAAATTCGCGCTCGCCGAAGACGGCGGCCCGCACCGCTGAGGCTGAAGACCGGCCTGGCTCAGGCGGCGCGCAATCCCGAGACGCCGCGTGCGCCGCGATCCATGCCCGACAGCCCTGCGAACATTGTCTCGACGATGACCGCCAGCTTGTGCTCGCTCAACCGTTCGTCGAGCATCATCAGCACTTCGGGCTGGGTATAGGCGACCACCATCTGGTTGATCAGCGACAGCGCCTGATCGATCTCGAGCCCCTCGAAATACCCGTCGGCCTGGGCCTGTGCGATCAGTTCGCACAGATAGTGATCGGCCAGATCGATGTAGGAGCGCACCCGCTCGAAGCGGCGCGAGCCCAGTTCGCACAGCAGCGCGAAGGTTTCGGGATCGCGGCGGTATTCCTTGCGGTGGTGGACGAAGCGGCGAGCGAAGAATTCGTAGAATTTGCGGATCGTCGGCAGGTCGCTCGCGACCACATCCTCCATCATCTCCACATGCGGCGCGAACCAGCGCTCGGCGGTGGCGTCGAACAGATCGCTTTCCTGCGGGAACAGCGCGTCGATCCGCGCGCGCGACAGGCCGGCTTCGGCGGCGAGCACCTCGGGGGTGATCTCGGCGCCGCGCTTGGCGGTCAGCTCGATCGCCAATTGCGCCAGCCGCGCGCGTTCGCGGGTCCTGTCTTCCCTTGTCACTCTTAGCGCACCTCCTCGATCGCCGCTTCCGTTTAGCCCAAGCATGCGAAGGTTTAAAGGCAGCGCGTCGGCAATCCTACCGCCGGCCGCCTACCGCCGGTCGATCGAGCGCATGGCGGTTGCGACGATCGGTCCGATCGCGGTCGCGGCGGCGACCCACCACCCCGCCGATGCCGCTGCGATCCAGATACCCCACCAGACGAGGGCTTGCCCGGTAGGGACGGGGCTGCGGGTCAGACGCCGCAGCCCTCTTTTGCGCGCCGCGCCCAGGTCGGTGCGGCGGGTCCCGGAACGCGCGCGCTGCCACTCGCCGGTCCATTCCAGAGCGATCCCGAGGACGAACAGCGCCAGACCGACCAGTGCCAACCCGCTGATCCCCTGAACCCGGCCGGCCTCCAGGATGCCATATTGCGCCGGGCTGGAAACAACGAACATCAGCAGCGCCTGGAGCAGGAATACCTTGACCAGCGCGGCCAGAGCGAAACGCCCCTCGGTGCGGTCCGTTCGCAGCAGATCGGCATAGCGCGGATCCTCGCCATCGCGCCGCCAGCACAGCAGCCGATGCAGCGCCAGCCCCACCCCCCAAACCACCGTCATCACCATCAGCAGCGTCGCGAGCGAGCCGGGCTCGGCCAGCTGCAGCCAGCTGAGCAGTGCCAGGAGCGCAATCCCGCCGCCCCGGAAAGCCTCGACGAAGGAAACATCGTCCAGCTGCAGCGCCACCACCCACAGGATCAGCGCCAGTCCGAACAGGATCGCCGCATTGGCCAGCAGTGCCTCGATGATCATCTCGCGTGTCCTTTCCTGCGCGTGCCGTGGAGGCGCAGCGCTGCAATCCTGCTCACATCCGGAACACGCCGAACGCCGGCCGTTCAGGAATCGGCGCCTCGAGCGTCGCGGCGAGCGCGAGCCCGAGCACGTCGCGGGTCTGGGCGGGATCGATCACCCCGTCGTCCCATAGCCGTGCGGTGGCGTAATAGGGATTGCCCTCGTCTTCGTATTTCTGCCGGATCGGGGCCTTGAACGCCTCGGCCTCCTGCTCGCTCCAGCTGTCGGCGTCGCGGTGGACGGTGGCGAGCACCGATGCCGCCTGTTCGCCCCCCATCACCGAGATCCGCGCATTGGGCCAGGTGAACAGGAAGCGCGGGCCATAGGCGCGCCCGCACATGCCGTAATTGCCCGCGCCGAAGCTGCCCCCGATCACGACTGTCAGCTTGGGCACGCTGGCGGTAGCGACCGCGGTGACCAGCTTGGCACCGTGCTTGGCGATGCCCTCGGCCTCGTATTTGCCGCCGACCATGAAGCCGCTGATGTTCTGCAGGAACAATAGCGGGATACGGCGCTGGCAGGCGAGTTCGATGAAATGCGCGCCCTTGACCGCGCTTTCGGAAAACAGCACGCCGTTGTTGGCGAGGATGGCGACCGGCATCCCCCAGATATGCGCGAAGCCGCAGACCAGCGTGCTGCCGTAATGCGATTTGAACTCGTGGAACTCGCTGCCGTCGGCCAGCCGCGCGATCACCTCGTGGACGTCGTAGGGCGCGCGGACGTCGTCGGGGACGAGGGCGTAGAGATCCTCGGCATCGAACAGCGGTTCGACGGGCTCGAGCAGTTTGACAGCCCTTGCCTCTTCCGGATTTTCACCGAGATGCGAGACGATATCGCGCACGATCGTCAGCGCGTGCTCGTCGTTCTCTGCCAGATGGTCGACCACGCCCGATTTCTTCGCATGGAGATCGCCGCCGCCCAGATCCTCGGCCGAGATCTCCTCGCCGGTCGCGGCCTTGACCAGCGGCGGTCCGGCTAGGAAGATGGTGCCCTGATTGCGGACGATCACGCTCTCGTCGGACATGGCGGGGACATAGGCGCCGCCCGCCGTGCAGCTGCCCATTACGCAGGCGATCTGCGGGATGCCGAGCGCGCTCATATTGGCCTGGTTGAAGAAGATGCGCCCGAAATGGTCGCGGTCGGGGAAGACCTCGGCCTGGTGGGGCAGATTGGCGCCGCCGCTGTCGACCAGATAGATGCAGGGGAGCCGGTTCTCCTGCGCGATCTCCTGCGCGCGCAGATGTTTCTTCACCGTCATCGGGTAATAGGTGCCGCCCTTCACCGTGGCATCGTTGCACACGATCATGCACTGGCGCCCCGAGACACGGCCGATCCCGGCGATCATCCCCGCGGCGGGGATCTCGTCATCACCATAGAGGCCATCGGCGGCAAGCTGGCCGATTTCGAGAAAAGGGCTACCCGGATCGAGCAGCCGCTCGACGCGTTCTCTCGGAAGAAGTTTGCCGCGCGCGGTGTGCCGCTCGCGGCTGCGCTCGGGCCCGCCCAGCGCCGCCTGCGCGACTTTCTCGCGCAGATCGTCGGCGAGCGCCTTGTTATGGTCGAACCGCGCCTTGGCATCGGGCGCGTCGCGGTCGAGGGTCGAAGTGAGCTGAGGTGCGGTCATGGCCAGCCGTCTAACGGCAATCCATCGCGCTGCAAAGTTGGATGGGCCCTGCTAGCGCTTCTTCACGAACTCGGCGCGCAGGACGAGCCCCTTGATGCCCGGATACTTGCAGTCGATTTCCTGATCGTCGCCCGTCAGCCGGATCGATTTGATCAAGGTCCCCTGCTTGAGCGTCTGTCCCGCGCCCTTCACCTGAAGATCCTTGATCAGCGTCACCTGATCGCCATCGGACAGCAGATTGCCCACCGCGTCGCGCACTTCGACCGTATAGGCAAAGGCCTGCCTTGCCGCCAGTTCCGAAGCGGACAGCCATTCGCCGCTCGCCTCGTCGTAGACGTAGTCGTCGTCCGGGCTCATGGCCTCACCCTGCCGCCCCGATCAGCTCGCGGCCGATCAGCATGCGGCGAATCTCGTTGGTGCCGGCGCCGATGTCGAGCAGCTTGGCATCGCGCATGTAGCGTTCGACCGGCCAGTCGAGCGTGTAGCCCGCGCCGCCCAGCGCCTGGACGCTTTCGCCCGCGACGCGGAAGGCGTTTTCGCTCGCAAGCAGGATCGCGCCCGCCGCATCGAAGCGCGTGGTGTGGCCGCTGTCGCAGCTTTTCGCCACGGCATAGGTGTAGGCGCGCGCCGATTGCAGCGCGACATACATATCCGCGACCTTCGCCTGCATCAGCTGGAAGCTGCCGATCGGCTTGCCGAACTGCTGGCGCTCACGCAGGTACGGAATTACCGTATCGAGGCAGGCCTGCATGATCCCGAGCTGCAGCCCGGCGAGCACCACCCGCTCGTAGTCGAGCCCGCTCATCAGCACGCCGACCCCGCCGCCGACCGCGCCCATCACGTTCTCCTCGGGAACCTCGCAATCGTCGAACACCAGCTCGGCGGTGGGCGATCCGCGCATGCCCACTTTCTCGATCTTCTGGCCGATCGAAAAGCCGGCCATGTCCTTCTCGATCAGGAAGGCGGTGATCCCGCGCGATCCGGCCTCGCTGTCGGTCTTGGCATAGACCACCAGCGTATCGGCATAGGGTGCGTTGGTGATCCAGAACTTGGTGCCGTTGAGGACATAGCCACCCTGAACCTTGTCGGCCTTGAGCTTCATCGAGACCACGTCGGATCCCGCTCCCGCCTCGCTCATCGCCAGGCTGCCGACATGCTCGCCCGAAACCAGTCTGGGGAGATATTTCGCCTTCTGGGCGTCATTGCCCCAGCGCGCGATCTGGTTGATGCACAGGTTGGAATGCGCGCCATAGGAGAGCCCGACCGAGGCGCTGGCACGGCTGACTTCCTCGACCGCGATGACGTGTTCGAGGTAGCCCAGCCCGAGCCCGCCGTCTTCCTCTGACACGGTGATGCCGTGCAGCCCCAGCTCGCCCATCGGCTGCCACAATTCGCGCGGAAACCAGTCCTCGCGATCGACCTTTTCGGCCAGCGGCGCGATCTGTTCGTCGGCGAAGCGCGCCACCGTCTCACGGATCATCTCGCCGCTCTCGCCGAGCTGGAAATCGAAATCGGGGGTCGCGCGCATATCTGCTCCTCTTGCGGGCCTTTTCCGTCCGGCCGCTCGCTTTGTCGGGGCGCGATAGCGGGGTTGCGGGCGGCGGGCAAACGGCAAGCCGCGACGGGCCCCGCGGCGATTCGAAATCCTTGCCTTCTCCGGACCTTGCGCTATGGCCCTGCGGCCCCATGACGATGGCAAGACTTCCCCTCTGGCCCGGTCGCAAACCCGCCGATCCCGCGCGATCGGAAGAGAGCGACCGTGCCCGGGTGATCGCCGCGCATGGAATCGAAGCGGTCGAGGACGATCCCGAACTCGTCCAGATCGTCGAATTCGCCGCGCAATTGTGCGGCGTTCCCGTCGCGCTGGTCACCGTGGTCGAGGAACAGCGCCAGCGGTTCCTCGCGCGCGCCGGCTTCGCTGAGCGCGAAACCCCGCGCTCGACCAGTTTCTGCGGTCATGCGATGTTCGAATCCGCCCCGCTTGTGGTGCCCGACGCAACGAAGGATCCACGGTTCGCGGAAAACCCGCTGGTCACCGGCGAGCCGGGGATCCGCTTCTACGCCGGCGCCCCGCTGGTTTCGAGCGAGGGCACTCCGCTGGGCGCCCTGTGCGCGATCGATTTCGAGCCGCGCCCCGAGGGGCTGTCCGAGCTTCAGCTGCAAGGGCTGAGCGTGCTCGCCGAAGCGGTGATGCGGCGGCTGACTTTCGAGCGGCAGGCGCGCGCCGCCGACGCCCACCTCAGCCGCAGCGAACAGCGGGTCCGCCAACTCGCCGAGCATCTCCCGGTCTATGCCTGGGCGGCGGATGCGGCGGGCGACATCGACTACGCCAACCAGCCGTTCCTCGAATTCTGCGGCACCGACGATCTGGCGGCGATCGATTTCGCCACCCTGATCCACCCCGACAATCTGGAAGAAGTGGCCGCGGCGCGCCGGCTCTCGCGCGAGACCGCGTCGCGCTGGGAGGCCCGCGCGCAGGTCATGCGTCACGACGGGATCTATCGCTGGATGATCCTGCGCGCCTGGCCGGTGACGATGGGCGACGAGCCTCCCGAAGCCTGGTTCGGCGCCGCGGTCGATATCGACGATCTCCACCGCCTGTCCGATTCGCGCGATCTGCTCGCCCGCGAACTGTCGCACCGCATCAAGAACATCTTCGCGGTGGTTTCCGGCCTCGTGGCGGTGCGCGCGCGCGCCTGGCCGCACGCCAAGGAGTTCGCCGACGAGTTGCAGGCGACGATCCGGGCACTGGGCCGGGCCCACGACTATGTCCGCCCCTTCGAGGGGCGCAAGGGCTCGAGCCTGCACGGGCTGCTGGAGGACCTGCTCCAGCCCTACCGGGATGCCCGGGGCGGGAGGGTCGCGGTCAATGGCGACGACTGCACCATCGGCGAAAAAGCGGCGACTCCGCTGGCGCTGATCTTCCACGAGCTGGCGACCAATTCGGCAAAATACGGCGCGCTCGGCGATGCCGCAGGCTCGGTCTCGGTCGACATCGCCAGCAGCGGCGATGTCATCACCGCCGACTGGTTCGAACGCGGGCTGAGCCCGGGCGAGCGCGACAGCGCCCGCGAGGGTTTCGGCTCGCGGCTGCTGCGCATGGCGGTCGAGGGCCAGCTCGACGGCAAGTTCGAGCGCCGCTTCGAAGCCGATGCGCTGCATGTCGCGCTGACTCTGTCGCGGGCGGCGGTGGAAGCGGGCGACTGACAATCGCCCCGAGGGCGAGCGCCAGACTGCGAGTGCCTGACGACGAATGCCTGAAGACGAGTGAGGGGTCGCGTTTCGCCATCGGGTTTCCTATGCAGGATTCGCCCAGGGAGAACTGCATGAAATCCGCCATCGCCAGCCTCGTCGGCCTCGCCCTGCTCGGCGCCTGCAGCGACGGATCGGATCAGAATGCGCCGCTCGAGACGCCGCAGCAAGCCATTGTCGAAGGCGACAGCGCCGAGGCCGCGACCCCCACTCCCGAACCGCCCGCGCTGCCCAACGAGTTCTCGCGCACCGCCTGGCGCGTGCGCGGGGAGGAGGGCGCGCTCTATACCACCTTCCTCGATCCCGGCGGCCGCTACCGCGACCTGCGCAACGGCGACCCTTGGCAGAAAGGCGCCTGGGAATACGACGCGCAAGAGCGGATCTGCTTCACCCCCGATGCGGAGAGTTCGCTGGGCCAGTGCTGGCGTCCGGAGCGGATGGACCCGAGCGGCCAGATGATCGTCACCAGCAGCAGCGGACGGCGGGTGCGGCTCGAGAGCGCCGAGTATCGGCCGCCTGAACTCCCGGTGGACGGCGAGAACGAGAACGAAGCCGAGGGCGACAAGGCAGCGAAGCCGGCCGACGCTTCGTGATCCCCGGTCCGGCCGCGCTCGAATTCGACCTGGTAGGCCGGCGCTATGGCGCGATCCGTGCGGTCGACGCGGTGTCGCTGAGCATCGCACCGGGCGAGTTCGTCGCGCTGGTCGGCGCCTCGGGTTCGGGCAAATCGACGCTACTCAAGACGGTCAACCGGCTGGTGATCCCCGATAGCGGAACCGTGCTGTTCGAGGGCGAGGACACGGCATCGCTCCCGCTTGCCGCATTGCGCCGCAAGATCGGCTATGTCTTTCAGGGGATCGGCCTTTTCCCGCATATGAGCGTGGGCGAGAATATCGCCATCGGCCCGCGGGTCGCCGGCGAGAAACTGCCGGCCGAACGGATCGCGCAATTGCTCGAGCTGGTCGAGCTCGAACCGGCGATGGCCAGTCGCCTGCCCGAAGCCCTGTCGGGCGGGCAGCGCCAGCGGGTCGGCGTGGCGCGCGCACTGGCCGGGGAGCCGCATCTGCTGCTGATGGACGAACCCTTCGGCGCGCTCGATCCGATTACCCGCGCCGCATTGGGGCACACGGTGCGCGAATTGCACGACCGGCTCGAGCTGACCACGGTGATGGTCACGCACGACATGGCCGAAGCGCTGCTGCTCGCCAGCCGGGTGCTGGTGATGGATGCCGGGCGGATCGTCGCCGACGCAACGCCCCGGGCGCTGCTTGCCGGTGGTGGAGGCGAAATAGCGCAAGGTCTGGTGGCAGTGCCGCGCGAGCAGGCCGGGCGGCTGGCGCAGATGACCCGCGACGGTGCCGCATGAGCGATTTCTGGCCGCTCCTGACAAGCCTCGGCGACGAGTTGGGGGCGCATGTCCTGCTCTCGGCGGCGGCGATCGGGCTGGGGATCGCCATGGCGCTGCCGCTGGCGGTCTGGGCGGGCCGTTCGCGAAGCGTGTCGCGCGCGGCTCTGGGTTTCGCCAGCCTCGTCCAGACCATCCCCGCGCTGGCGCTGCTGGCGCTGTTCTTCCCGATCCTGCTGAGCCTGCGCGCGGTCTTCGGCGAAGGCCTGCCGACGCTGGGCTTTCTCCCCGCGCTGCTGGCGCTGGCGCTCTATGCGCTGCTGCCGATCCTGCGCAACGCGGTAACCGCGCAGGCCAATCTCGACCCTGGGGTGATCGAGGCGGCGGACGGCGTCGGAATGACCCAAGGGCAGAAGCTGCGGCTGGTCGAGGCGCCGCTCGCCGCGCCCTTCGTGATGGCGGGAATCCGCACCGCCGCGGTCTGGACCATCGGGGCGGCGACGCTCTCGACCACCATCGGCCAGCAGAGCCTGGGCGATCCGATCTTCGCCGGGCTGCAGACGCAGAACTGGGCCTTGGTGCTCGCGGGCTGTCTCGCCTCGGCGGGGCTAGCTCTCACCGCCGATCTTCTGCTCGGGCTGATCGAGCGCGGTTTCGCGCAGCGCCGCCGCGCTTTGTGGCTGGGCGGAATGGGGGCGGTGCTGGTGGGGATCGCTGCGGCACTGGCGGCGCAGTTCGCTCCGGCGCTGCGCGGCGATGCCCGCGACACGGTGGTGATCGGCGCAAAATCTTTTTCCGAGCAATATGTCCTCGCCCGGCTGATCGGTCAGCGGCTGGAGGACGCAGGCTATGCGGTCGAATATCGCGACGGTCTGGGCTCGGCGGTGGTCCACAGCGCGGTCACCACCGGGGCGATCGACATTGCGATCGACTACACCGGCACGCTGTGGACCAACCAGATGGGGCGCGAGGACAATCCCGGCCGCGAGGCGATGTACGAAGCGATCGTCGCCTGGAAGCGCGACACCAGCGAGGCGCGCGTGCTCGGTCGGCTGGGGTTCGAGAACGCCTATGCCTTTGCCATGCGCGAGGACCGGGCGCGCGAACTCGGCGTTCGCAACCTCGCCGATCTGGCGGAGGTCGCCCCGCGGCTGACCGTGGGCGGCGATCCCGAATTCTTCGAGCGCCCCGAATGGGCGGCGGTGCGCGGGGCCTATGGGCTGGACTTCGCCCGCCAGCGCAATTTCTCGCCCACCTTCATGTACAATGCGCTGCGCTCGGGCGGCGCCGATGTGATCAGCGCCTACACTTCGGACGGGCGGATCGCGGCAGACCGGCTGGTGGTGCTCGAGGATCCGCGCGAGGCGCTGCCGAGCTACGACGCGCTGATCCTGCTGGGACCGGAGGCGCAAGCCGATCCGAGGCTGGTCGCCGCGCTCGAGCCGCTGCTGGGCGCGATCGACGTCGCGGCGATGCGCGAGGCCAATTTCGCGGTTGATCGCGAGGCCGACAAGCGCTCTCCGGCCGAGGCTGCGCGCGAGCTGGCGCGCGCAATCGGACGCTAGTCGGCTTTGGTCCAGACCTGCGTCTGGCAGAACGGACCGAGGCAGCCCTTGACCTCGAGCTTGCCGCTCGAGAGGCGGCGCACCACCGAACGGTAATCCTTGCCGCTCTTGGGATCGTAGATCCGCCCGCGCCAGACCTCGCCATCCTCGCTGAACGAGGTCAGAACCGGCAGGCCGAGGATCCGGCGACTGCGCTTGGCGGGGTCGGGATTGTTGACGTCGCGCTGGCCCGCGCCTTCGGGCGGCGGCTTGAGAAAGCGGCTGATCTTGCCGCACAGGCTCTGCCCGCATCTGCCCACCGCAACCACCGCATCCTTTTCCTCGGTGATCCAGTTCCCGGCGATCGGTGCGGCGGCGAGCGCCGGCCCGGCGGTGAGCGCGGCGGTGGCGGCCAGGGCGGTGGCAGCGAATTTCATCGGCGGTTCCTTCTGGGTTGCTGCAGGGGCGTTTCGCGTCGTCTCACCTAGCAGGGAGAAATCCGGCGCCCGGCGGCCATCCGCCCCCGGACAGCGCGAGAACCTTGAACAGCTTGCCCATTTCGTCAACATGAACGAGGCGGCGCAGCGCGACGGCGATGTCCTCGGCACGGTCCGGCGCCGCGGCGCTCAGCGCCCGGGCGCGGGCGTCGATCCCAAGCGCGGACAGAAAGGATCCTTGCGTGGTCCCGCCGATCCACGGCACCCCGCCAGCCTTCGCGATCTCGGCCAGAGTGGCGAAATCGACATGCGCGGTAAGGTCCGCCGTGCCGGGATAAGCTAGCGGATCGACCTTGGCATGCTCTCGGACCGCCTGCAGCGACGAGCCGTTGCGCGCCGCGAGATGACCGTAATCCACGAACAGCGCCGCGCCGCCTTGCGCGGTCAGCCGCCGCGCGACCTCCGCCAACGCCGCGGCGGCCCCGGGGCAGGTCTCGACCAGCGCACCCGGGGGCGCATCGCGCCACGCTTCGGGCACCGCAGCATCCATCGGCTGCGTCCCCGCAGTGAAGACGAAGCCCTCCGCGGCATCCTCCCCCGCCAGTGCAACCATCCGCTCGCGCCAGCCCGCCTCGGTCCGCACCAGCTGGCGCACCGGCAGCGCATCGAGAAATTCATTGGCCACCAGCAGCAGCGGGCGATCCTCGGGCAGGCTCCCGAGATCGTCATGGAACACCGCTTCGTGCAGCGCTTCGGCCTGGATCTTGCGCAGCGCGGGCGAGCCCTCGACCAGATGCACCTGCGGGTCCAGCCCCTGCCCGCGCATCACTCGCAGCGCATCGCGCGCCAGCGTGCCACGCCCCGGTCCGAGCTCCGCATAAACGGCATCGGCGGGGCGCCCGGCGCGGACCCACAGGTCCGCCAGCCACAGCCCTACCATCTCGCCGAACATCTGGCTGATATCGGGGGCGGTGACGAAATCGCCCGTCGCGCCCAGCGGATCGCGCGCGGCGTAATAGCGCGCATTGCTCTCGCCCATGAAGCGCGCCACCGGGATCGGCCCGTCGCTGCGGATCAGCCGCGCGAAGCTCTCCGCAAGACTGGTGTCCCGGCCTTCCCTCACACGCTCGTGCGCGGAGCGGAGGGGCGGTCGGAGGGTTTGCGCATCAGGCTGTAACCGATCACCGCGAGCCCAACCGCGATCATCGGCAACGACAGCCACTGACCGCGCGACAGGCCGGATTCGACCACCACATAGGCGAGGTGCGCATCGGGCTCGCGGAGGAACTCGTTGACGAACCGCGCCGCCGAGACTCCGACGGTGAACACGCCCACCAGCAGGCCCGGGCGGAAACGCGAACGGGTGTACCAGAACAGCGGGAGCAGGATCGCGATCAGCAGCAGCCCTTCGAGCGCGGCCTGGTAGAGCTGGCTGGGATGGCGCGCGAGCCCGAGCGGATCGCTGGGAAACACCATCGCCCACGGCACATCGGTCGGGCGGCCGTAGAGCTCGCCATTGACGAAATTGGCCAACCGCCCGAAGAACATCCCGAACGGCACGTTGACCGCGATATAGTCGCACACCCGCAGCCAGTGGAGCTGGCCGCGCCACGACACGAACGCGATCGCCGCGAGCACGCCGAGTACCCCGCCGTGGAAGCTCATCCCGCCGGTCCACAGGGCGAACAGTTCGAGGCTGCCGAACAGTTCGGGGCGATAGAAGGCGGCATAGCCCAACCGCCCCCCCAGAATGATCCCCAGCGTGCAGTAGAAGAACAGATCGTCGACGTGACGCTGCGCCATCGGCGCGCCCGGCGCGCGAACCATGCGCGAGAGGTGCCAGTAGCCCAGCAGGATGCCACCCAGATAGGCGAGCGAATAGTAGCGCAGCTGGAACGAGCCGATCGAGAACAGGTAGGGCCTCAGCCCCAGTTCGGCCCACTGGATCGGCTCGGCGCCGGTCGCGGCGAGTAGTGACAACAAATGGATATCCCCTTAGACACCGCGCCCGAGTCCGCCCATGGAACCCGTGCGGCGCGGCTTGTGGCATAGCGCGCGGTTTCGGGAAAGCCTGCGCATGCCGAGGCACTTTGCCGCGGGCGAAATGCGATGATGCATTGGCCCTTACTGGAGAGGATCTGAATACCCATGCCGACCGCGCTCGACACGACACTCGACACGATCATGGACACGCTCACCGCCCCCGGCGCCCCGGCCGAGACGGTGCCGTTCACCCGCAATGGCGTGGAGATGCCGGCGCTCAAGAACGCGCCGCCGAGCATGGTCCATTACATCGCGCATTATTGCAACGAGCATAAGGATGCGGTCTTTCTGGTCGATGGCGATCACCGCCTGACCTTCGGCGAGACCTTCGCCATGGCGCGCCATGTCGCTGCCGGGCTGATCAAGGATCACGGCGTCCAGAAGGGCGACCGCGTTGCGATCGGCGCGCGCAATTCGGCCAACTGGATCATCACCTATATCGGCGTGCTGATGGCGGGCGGTTGCGCCACGCTGCTCAACGGCTTCTCGACCGGCGAGGAGCTGGCCGAGCAGGTCGCGCTGGTGGAAAGCAAGCTGCTGCTCGCCGATGGCGCGCGGTTCAAGCGGCTCGAGGGCGTCGCACTCGAGGCCGAGCTGGTGCGCATCCGCCACGACCAGCCGCCGTCCAAGGGGCTTGCCGAAATCTGGGGCGATCCCACGGCGGTCACTCTGCCCGAGGTCGGCCCCGACGATCTGGCGACCATTCTCTTTACCTCGGGTTCGACCGGCCGCTCCAAGGGTGCCTATTCGGACCACCGTGGTGTGGTTCACGGCGCAATGAGCTATGCGCTGCAATCGCTGATGGCGTTCAGCTATCTCAACGCGTCGGGTGGCGCGCCGACCAGCCAGGCCTGCGCGCTGCTCGCGGTGCCGCTGTTCCACGTCACCGGCGAAGTGCCGCTGTTCCTCCAGAGCTTCGCGTTGGGCCGCAAGATCGTGCTGATGCCCAAATGGGATGCGCGCGAGGCGATGCGGCTGATCGAAAAGGAAAAGGTCAGCTATTTCGCCGGAGTGCCGCTGATGACTTACGAGATGGCCAGCCATCCCGAGCGCGATCAGTTCGACATGTCGAGCTGCACCGGTCTGGCCGCAGGCGGCGCGCCCCGCCCGGTCGAGCACGTCTCCAAGATCAGGGACGCCTTTCCCGCGGGATTCCCGCTGCTGGGCTACGGCCTGACCGAGACCAACGGCGTGGGCTGCGGCAATTTCAACGAGAACTATCTCGCCAAGCCGACCAGCACCGGCAAGCCCAGCCGCCCGCTGGTCGATCTGGCGATCCTCGACGACGACGGCAATGCCTTAGCCCAGGGCGATGTCGGCGAAGTCTGCATCCGCTCGGTATGCAATTTCATCGGTTATTGGAACAATGACGAGGCGACCGAGGCGGCCTTCACCAAGGACATGTACTTCCGCACCGGCGATCTCGGCAAGCTCGACGAGGATGGCTATCTCTATATCGTCGATCGCAAGAAGGACATCATCATCCGCGGCGGCGAGAACATCACCTGCATCGAGGTGGAGGACGCCATCTACGCGCATCCCGATGTCGCCGAATGCTCGGTCTTCGGCCTGCCCGACGAACGCTATGGTGAAATCCCCGCGGCGGTGTTCCTGCCCAAGCCGGGCAGCGGTCTGACCGCGGACGGCCTGCGCGACTTCCTCAAGGACAGGATCGCGCCGTTCAAGCAGCCGCAACAGATCTGGGTAGCCGAGGAGACGCTGCCGCGGCTGGGCACGCAGAAGGTCGACAAGCGCACCGTGCGCGCGACCTTTGCCAAGGACTACGTGGACGCGTGACGGCGGTCCGGCTTCCCGACCAGCGCGCGATCATCGACCGGCGCAAGCTCGCCGCCAGGATCGCGGCGCTGGCGGAAGCGGAAGGCGGGCAGGCACGACCGCAGATCGTCGAGGCGCTGCGCGCGGCGCTCGATCAAGGCCGCGCCGAGCTGGGCCGCCGGCTAGAACAGCAACCATCCGCAGGCCACGCCTGCGCCAATGGCCACGCCTTCCTGATCGACCAGCTCGTCCGGGTGCTGTTCGATCACGTCACCACCCATCTCTACCCCGCCGCCAACCGCAGCACCGCCGAACGGCTCGCGATCATGGCGGTGGGCGGCTACGGCCGCGCCGAGATGGCGCCGCATTCCGATGTCGATATCGCCTTCCTCACCCCGCGGCGCAGCGCCGCCTGGTGCGAGCAGGTGATCGAGGCGATGCTCTATCTGATGTGGGATCTGGGGCTCAAGGTCGGCCATTCGAGCCGATCGGTGGATGAAGCCACCAGGCTGGCGCGCGAGGATCTCACGATCCGCACCGCGCTGCTCGAAGCACGCTACATCTGGGGCGACGAAGCGCTCTACGACGAGGCCGCGCGGCGCTTCTGGGCCGAGGTCGCGCATGGCACCGGGCGCCAGTTCGTCCGCGAGAAGCTGGCCGAACGCGATGCCCGCCATCGGCGGATGGGCGACAGCCGCTATGTCGTCGAGCCCAATGTCAAGGAAGGCAAGGGGGGCTTGCGCGATCTCCAGACGCTCTACTGGATCGGCAAATACATCCACCAGGTCCGCAGCGCCTCCGAACTGGTCGATGTCGGCCTGTTTACCCGCGACGAATACCGCAGCTTCCGCCGCGCCGAGCGCTTCCTCCTGGCGGTGCGCTGTCATCTCCACCAGATCACCGGGCGCGCCGAGGACCGGCTGACCTTCGATTTCCAGCGCCAGATCGCCGAGCGGATGAATTTCGCCGACCGGCCGGGCAAGAGCGCGGTCGAACGCTTCATGCAGTTCTACTTCCTCCAGGCCAAGCGCGTCGGCAGCCTGACCGGCGTGTTCCTGGCGCATATCGACGAGCAATTCGCGCAGACGAGCCAGCGCAGCGGCTTTTTCGCCGGGTTCCGCGCCCGCCCGCGCGAGGTCAAGGGCTACCGCGTCCATGGCGGCAAGATCGCCGCGCCTGGGGACGACTGGTTCCGCAAGGACCCGGTGCGACTGATCGAACTGTTCCAGCTGGCCGAAGCCGAACAGCTCGAGATCCATCCCCAAACCATGCGCCAGGCGAGCCGCGACAGCGGGCTGATAGACAATTCGGTGCGCGAGAACCCGCGCGCCAATGCATTGTTTCTCGAGTTGCTGGCGGGTCGCAACGACCCCGAAACCGTGCTGCGCTGGATGAACGAGGCCGGGGTTATGGGCCGTTTCGTGCCCGATTTCGGGCGCGTCAACGCGCAGATGCAGTTCAACATGTATCACCATTACACGGTGGACGAGCACACTATCCGCGCCATCGGCCTGCTAGCCCGGATAGAAAAGGGCGAACTCAAGGAGGACCATCCGCGGGCGTCGCAGTTGATCCACAAGGTCGCCAGCCGCCGCGTCGCCTATGTCGCGGCGCTGCTTCACGATATCGCCAAAGGCCGCGGCGGTGATCATTCCGTGCTCGGAGCCGAGGTCGCGCTGGAGCTGTGTCCGCGCTTCGGACTGTCCAGCGCCGAAACCGCTCTGGTCGCCTGGCTGGTGCGCGAGCATCTGCTGATGAGCGCCACCGCCTTCAAGCGCGATCTGACCGATCCCAAGACGATCGAGGATTTCGTCGCCAGGGTCCAAGGGGTCGAGCGGTTGCGCCATCTCGCGATCCTCACCGCGGTCGATATCCGCGCGGTCGGGCCGGGCGTGTGGAACAGCTGGAAGGGTCAGTTGCTGGGCGAACTCTATGACAGCGCACAGGAGCGGCTGCGGCTGGGCCACGCCCGGCATGGGCGCGAGATCCGGGTGACCGCCAAGCGCCAAGAAGTCGCCGACCTGCTCGGCGACCGCGCCGAGCTGGCGGACAGCGTCGGCGCGCGGTTCGACGATGCCTATTGGATCGCAGAAGCGCCCGATATCATTGCGCTCAATCTGGTCCATTTCGGAGCGGCACGGACCGCCGATCACAGACTGTCGATCCATTGCGAATATTACGAGGAGCGCGGCGCTACGCTGGTGACGGTGATCGCCGCCGATCATCCCGGCCTCTTCTACCGGATCGCCGGCGGGATCCATCTGGCCGGCGCCAACATCATCGACGCGCGGATCCACACCACGAGGTCGGGCTGGGCGGTCGACAATTTCCTGATCCAGGATCCGCATGGGCGCCCCTTTCGCGAAGCCGACCAGCTCGAACGGATCGAACGCTCGATCGAGGATGCCCTCGCCAACCGCATCGCGCTCGAGCCGCGGCTGGCGCAGCGCCCGCTGCCGCACCACCGCTCCAAGGCATTCGATGTCGATCCGCGGGTGGTGTTCGACAACAAGGCCTCAAACCGCTTCACCGTGATCGAGGTCAATGCGCGCGACCGGTCGGCACTGCTCAACCGGCTGGCGCGGACGCTGTTCGAGGAAGGGTTGGTGGTCCATTCCGCGCACATCACCGCCTACGGCGAACGCGCCGTCGATACCTTCTACGTGACCGACGTTACCGGCTCGAAAATCACCGGGGAGGCGCGGCTTGGGCGGATCGAGAACGCCCTGCTCGAAGCGGGAAGTGATGCATTACAGGCACGGTTGGAAGAAGCGTAACACCAGTTCGTCGGGCGACTCTTGCAACTTCCATGCGTCCAGCTACGATCGCACAATATAAAAATAAGCCAAAAAAGTCGAACCAGGAGAGAGAAGCCCATGAAAACCCGTTTCGCATCGCTGCGCGTGCTCGCCATTCTCGGAGCGGGCGCCGCGCTCGCCCCGACCGGTGCGCTGGCGCAGGACCAGACCGAGAACGATCTGATCGAGAACGCCGATGTCGTGGACCGCAACGTCATCGTCGTGACCGCGCAGGGCCGCTCGCAGGTGCTGGCCGATGTGCCGGTTGCGGTCTCGGCGATTTCCGCCGATACTCTCGAGAATTCGGGCACCAGCGATATTCGCGAACTGACCCAGGTCGCGCCGTCGCTGCTGGTGTCCTCGACCGGCAACGAAGCCAATGGCTCCGCGCGTATACGCGGCATCGGCACCGTGGGCGACAACCCCGGCCTCGAAAGCTCGGTCGCGGTGTTCGTCGATGGCGTCTATCGGTCGCGATCGGGCAATGCCTTGTCCGAACTCGGCCCGCTCGACCGGGTGGAAATCCTGCGCGGGCCGCAGGGCACGCTTGGCGGTCGCAACGCTTCCGCCGGCTTGATCAGCATCTACACCGCACCACCCGAATTCGGGTTCGAAGCCTATGGCGCCTTCACCTATGGCAATTTCGACGCGATCCGCGTCGAGGCGGGCCTCAACGCGCCGCTCAGCGACACGATCGCCGCGCGCGTCGACGGCGTCTACTTCAAGCGCGACGGCTTCTATAACGATGTCGTCAACAACACCGACATCAACAATCGCGACCGCTACCTCGTTCGCGCGCAGATGCTGTTCGAGCCGAACGAGGATATCAGCTTCCGTCTGGTCGGCGATTATTCGAAGAAGGACGAGGCCTGCTGCGCCGCCACCTTCATCCAGCCCGATTTCGCCCCGCTGGCACGCGTTTCTCCCGGCCTCGATCCCTTCGCCCGGCCGCAGCCCGGCGCTCCCGCGCTGACCAGCACCGCCAATCCGATTATCCCGGTCCTGATCGGTCTCGGCCAGAACCCGGCATCGCTCAACCAGAGCACCTTCAACCGCAATATTTACGTCACCCCGGGTCGCAGCTACGAAGGCGAGACCGAGGATTACGGCGTGTCGGGCGAATTGAGCTGGGATTTCGGCGATATGTCGCTGACCTCGATCACCGCCTATCGCGAATACGACAACTCGCAAGGGTCGGATACCGACTACACGCAGGTCGACATCCTCTACCGCTCGCCGGGCTCCAATGCCGGTGCCCGCGGCTTCAAGACCTTCACCCAGGAACTGCGCCTCGCCGGCACGGCCTTCAACGACAAGCTCGACTGGCTGGTGGGCGGCTACTACGCCAATGAGAAGCTGGAGGTCCGCGACAATCTGCGGTTCGGCACGCAATACGGCACCTTCGTAAGCTGCCGCATCGCCATCGCCATCAACCCGGCGCTGGTGAATCCCAGTGCGCAGAACTGCCTCGGCCCCAACGTCGCCGCGCTCACGGGAGCCAATGCCGGCGCGGGTGCCTTCGGCCCGGCAACGCCGCTGATCATCGCGGGTATTAACAATCTGTCGCAGGTCAACGATCTCGGCGGAACCGGCGACGTCTACAACCAGACCAGCGAGAACTTCGCGCTATTCACGCACAATATCGTCCATCTGACCGATACGCTCGATCTGACGCTTGGTCTTCGTTACACGAACGAAACCAAGGATTTCGACGCCACCTTCGGCAATGACAATGTGATCTGTCCGCAGAACCGCGCATTGTTGAGCGGTTTGCTGGCCGGGCCATTGGGCGGTTTGGCGGGCGGCCTGATCGCGCTGTCCTGCCAGGGCAATTCGACCGCGGAACTCAACGGCGTGTCCATCTCCGATACCCGCGACGAGGATGAGTTCACCGGCACGGCGATCCTGAGCTGGAAGCCCACCCCCGACCTGCTGACCTACGCGTCCTATGCGCGCGGCTACAAGGCGGGTGGTTTCAATCTCGATCGCTCGGCACTGGGCAATCCGGTGACCTTCAGCGTCGCCGCGATCGACCCCTCCTCGCTCCAGTTCGCCGAGGAAACGGTCACCGCCTATGAAATCGGCGCCAAATACGCGACCCGCGAATTCGGCGTCAGCCTCGCCGGATTCCGGCAGGAGTTCACGAATTTCCAGCTGAATACCTTCAACGGTTCGGTCTTCCTGGTGCAGAACGTCAACGCCTGCAGCGCTTCGCTTGGCGGAGCCGACATGGATGCCAGCGCCGCTACCGGCGCCTGCGCTACCGACAACGTGGTGCCGGGCGTCATCTCGCAGGGCGTCGAGATGGAAGCCTACCTCTCGCCGATCCAGGATCTGAACTTCTCGCTCGGACTTACCTATGTCGACAGCAGCTACGAGAACGAGCTGATCGGCGACGACACCGGCACGCCGCTCGACCCGGCGCTGCGCCTGCTGCCCGGCGACAATTTGTCGAACGCGCCCGAATTGGTGGCGACCTCATCGGTCACTTGGACGCCGCCGATCGGCACCAGCGGGATGAAAGGCCTGTTCTTCCTCAACGCGCGCATGACAAGCGATTACAACACCGGGTCCGACCTCCTCTACGGCAAGGAGCAGGACGGCTACGTGATCGTCAACGGCCGCGTCGGCGTCACCAACATCGCCAATCGTTTCGCGATCGAAGGCTGGGTGTCGAACCTGTTCGACAAGGATTACACCCAGGTCGCTTTCAACACCCCCTTCGTCGCGCCGCAGCAGACCTATTCGGCCTTCCTCGCCGAACCGCGCACCTACGGGATCACGGTTCGCGGCAGGTTCTGAAGCCACACCGGCAAAAGACCATGGGAAAGGGGCGCTCTCGGGCGTCCCTTTTCGTTTGCGGGTTCTATCCTCGGAAGGGGAGCCGCTCAGGTCCCGCGGGCGCCGAACAGCGCGCTGCCGACGCGAATGTGGGTTGCGCCGAGCTGGATCGCGGTTTCGAAATCGCCGCTCATCCCCATGCTGCGGCCCCACGGCCGTTCCTCGGGCAGCCCGGAATCGCGCGCCAGCTTGTCGAGCAGCGCAAAGAACGGCGCGGGCTCGATATCCTGCGGGGGCAAGCACATCAGCCCGGCGAGCGGGATATCCGCGGCTCGTGCCTGGGCGAGGAATTCAGGGAGCCTGGCGATCGGGCAGCCGCCCTTCTGCTCCTCCTCGCCGACATCGACCTGAACGAAGCAGGGCACCCGGCGACCGGTCTTGTCGAACGCCTTGGCCAAGGCCTTGAGCAGGCTGGGCCGATCGAGCGAATGGATGCAGTCGAACAGCATCACCGCCTCCTCGGCCTTGTTCGACTGCAGCTGACCGATCAGATGCAGCTCGGCATCGGGAAAGCGTTCGCGCAGGCCCGGCCATTTGTCCTGGGCCTCCTGCACGCGGTTTTCGCCGAAGACGCGTTGGCCCTGTTCGAGCAGCGGCTCGATCCGCGCAGGCGGATGCGTCTTGCTGACAGCGACCAGCGTCACTTCTTCGGGCTTGCGCCGCGCGATGGCGCAGGCCTTGGCGATGCGCGACTGGACTTCGGCAAGCGGGCTTTCGGCGGGCGGGGTCTGTGGCGTCTCCATGGCGGCGCGCTATAGCGTGGCTGTGGCCCCTGACCAGACCCAGACCCCGCCGAGCCTTCCCCTCCTGTGGCTGCTGTCCGATGCGCGCAACGATGCCGCTCTCGAACGCAGCCTCGCCGCGCTGCCAGCGGGCTCGGGCTTCGTCTTTCGACACTACCACCTCGGCGAGGAGGAGCGCCGCGCACGATTCGCTGCACTGGCGGCGGTGGCGCGCGACCACGGCCATCGGGTCGTGCTGTCCGACGACGCGGTGCGCGCGCAGGCCTGGGACGCCGACGGTATCTATGGCCCGCCTGAACGCATCGCCTCGGCGCAGGGGCTCGCGCTGCTTATTGCGACTGCGCATGACCGCACCCAAATCGTGGCAGCGGTCCGGTCCGGCGCCCACGCGGTCATGCTCTCGCCGGTCTTCGCCACGCGCTCGCATCCGGACGGAACGGCGCTGGGTCCCGCCAAATTTCACGCCCTCGCCCGCAACTCGCCCATTCCGGTGATCGCATTGGGCGGGATGGATGCGGAGCGCGCGCGCGAACTCGATTGGACCCGCTGGGCCGCCATCGATGGGCTGACCACCGCAGTCGACACACCGGGGAACGCTTGACGGGGGACTCGCCGGCGAGACATAACGCAGCCAGGGCATTCGACGGAAAGGCACAGCATGGCTACGCGAGCGGTCGCGAAATCGGACTGGCGGGCGGTGTTCCGCCGCTCGCTGCGCCGTGCCGTGCAGATCTCGGGCGCGGCGCTGCTCGCGCTGGCGACGCTGTTCCTGGCGCTCGCTCTGGCCAGCTATTCGCAGACCGATCCCAGCCCCTCGACCGCCGCCGCGGGCACCGATATCGCCAATTGGATGGGCGCGAGCGGCGCCTGGGCCGCCGAACGCGCGCTCTATTTCTTCGGCCTGCCCACCGTGCTGCTGCTGCCGCTGCTGTATATTTCCGCGCGCCGGCTCTGGCGCGATGTCGAGACCGACAGCGAGGGCGGCGAGTCCGGCTGGTGGACGCCCTTTGCGCTGCTGCTGCTGGCGATGGTGCTGCTGGCGAGCGTGCTGGCGCTGAGCTTCGACGAGAGCGGCGGTGCGCTGCCCGCAGGCTATGGCGGGCTGTTCGGCCTGCTCGGCGCCGGGGGGATCGAGGCCGTCGCGGGCCGCTTCCCCGAAGGCAGCCGGGGCTGGATCACCGGAGCGGTGGCGCTTTTGAGCCTGGGCGGCGGGATCGCGCTGGTCACGCGCGTCTTCGCGATCGACTGGGCGCAATTCCTCACCCTGCCCGATTTCCTCCGTCGCGCGCCCCGCCTTGCCGACCGCGACAATTTCCCGCTGCCAAGGCGCAAGCCGCGTCGCGAGCGTGCCGAGGACACCGCCGAGGGTAGGGCCGAGAGTATCGCCGAGCCGACAGCGCCACGCCGCGCCCCCGATATCCCCGATCCCGCCGCCTCGCCGCGACCGGCCGCTTCGCCCGCCACCCCGGTGCAGCGCGACATGTTCGCGCAGTATAACCTGCCCGGGCTCGAACTGCTCGAGGACATCCCCGAGCAGAGCGTGGTCAAGCTCGACAAGATGGCGCTCGAACGCAACGCCCGGCTGCTCGAAAACGTGCTCGACGATTTCAACGTCAAGGGCGAGATCACCGCAGTGCGCGCCGGGCCGGTAGTGACCATGTACGAGCTGGAGCCCGCGCCGGGCATCAAGGCCAGCCGTGTGGTCGGTCTGGCGGAGGATATCGCCCGCAACATGAGCGCGATCTCGGCGCGCGTTTCGCCGATCCCGGGCAAGACCGTGATCGGCATCGAGCTCCCCAACGCCGACCGTCAGACGATCTCCTTCAAGGAGCTCGCCTCCTCCGCCGATTTCGCCGATGCGCCGGGCAATCTGCCGATGATCCTGGGCAAGAACATCGCCGGCGAACCGATCGTCGCCGATCTCGCGGCGATGCCGCATCTGCTGGTCGCGGGCACCACCGGTTCGGGCAAGTCGGTAGGTCTCAACTGCATCCTCTTGAGCCTGCTTTACCGCTTCACCCCCGCCGAATGCCGGCTGATCCTGATCGACCCCAAGGTGCTCGAGCTCAAGAGCTACGACGACATCCCGCATCTGCTCAGCCCGGTGGTGACCGAGCCGCACAAATCCGTCCGCGCTCTCAAATGGGCGGTGGGCGAGATGGAGAACCGCTACCGGATGATGTCGAGCGTCAATTCGCGCAACATCAACTCCTTCAACGAGAAGATCCGCAGCGCCGCCGCCAAGGGGACGCCGCTGGGCCGCCGGGTACAGACCGGGTTCGACGCCGAGACCGGCGAGGAGCTCTACGAGGAAGAGCAGCTCGACTATCAGGTGCTGCCGCAGATCGTGCTGATCGTCGACGAGCTGGCCGATCTCATGGTCACCGTCGGCAAGGAGATCGAGGTGCTGATCCAGCGGCTTTCCCAGAAGAGCCGCGCGGCGGGCATCCACCTGATCATGGCGACCCAGCGGCCTTCGGTCGATGTCATCACCGGCGTCATCAAGGCCAACCTCCCCACGAGGATCAGCTTCAAGGTCACCAGCCGGATCGACAGCCGCACAATTCTGGGCGAGCAGGGTTCGGAACAGCTGCTGGGCAAGGGCGACATGCTCTACAAGCCCAATACCGGAGCGATGGTCCGCGTCCACGGCCCCTTCGTCAGCGACGAGGAGGTCGAACGGGTCGCCGGGCACTGGCGCGCGCAGGGCAAGCCCGAATACGTCGACGCGGTCACCGAGGAAAACGAGGACGGCGGTTTCTCCTTCGAGGACGAGCTGACCGCGAGCGACAATCCCGAGGAGCGCAAATACCGCCAGGCCTGCCAGATCGTGTTCGAGAACCAGAAGGCCAGTGGCTCGTGGCTCCAGCGCCAGATGGGCGTGGGCTACAACACCGCCGCCAAATGGATCGAGCGGATGGAGGAGGAAGGGCTGGTGGGCCCCTCCAACCACGTCGGCCGCCGCGAAATCTTCCGCGACCGCGACGGCAATCCGATGTGAGCGAACGCGCGGATAGCCGAGAACCGGGCCCATAGCCGAGAACCGGAACGAACCTCCTGCCGCCCGGTTGCATCAATCGAAGGGGTGCGATCGACCGCAGCCTATCGGAGACGATCTCATGTTCGGATGGGCAATCACCCTGGCTATCATCGCGCTGGTCGCGGCCATTCTCGGTTTCGGCGGCATCGCCGGGGCGCTGGCCGATATCGCGATCATCATCTTCGTGATCGCTCTCGTGCTGAGCCTAATCTTCGTTTTCCTGGGCTGGAAAGCCGCAAAATCCGTCTTGAAATAGCCGGACGGCGAGCCAGCTCTGCGACTGCTTGCGCAGCCCCGCGAATGCAGGGCCAAAGAAAGGGGCCCCCGGCTCGCGCCGGTGGCCCCTTCGCTTGGACTGGCTCCGGATCAGCCCTCGGCGGCACTCTGCGCCATCGCCTGCCGGATCTGCTCCATCGTCGCCCGCACGACCAGCGTGCCCTGCGGGCCCAGCGCCAGCATCGGCTTCGACAGCGTCATCTGGCCGATGTCTCCGGCGACGACGATAGCATCGGCTTCGCGGGACTGGATCGTGCCGAGCGGCTGACCGTCGGCGGTCTGGACAGCTGCGCCCGCAACCAGTTCAGCTTCGAGCTGGGCTTCCATCTGCGCCATCTGCCGGTCGAATTGGGTAACCAGATCGCTGCGGGTGATGTTGACCGTCGGACCGGCTTGCGCGGCGACGATGGCGGCGGCGGGGATCGGAATGCCGCGCTCGCCCACGGCAACCAGCGCAACATCGCCCTCGATACGTGCCACGGTTCCGATCACCGCGCCATCGGAACCGAAGATCTGCGTCCCCACTGCGATCTCGGCGGGCGCGGGAGCGGTGGCCGCAGGAGTGGCGGGCTGCTGTGCCAGCGCGGGGGCAGCCACGCCAAGGGCCAGAGCTGCGGCGGTGGCAATCTGATATTTCATCACAATTCTCTCTGTCATGGTGGGGTATCGGTTGGACGCCGCCCCGCTAGCAGGCGAGTTCGCTCAGCCAACCCGATTCACGACGGACCGTGGCCTCGCCGCCATCGATGGCTGCTCATGACGATTGGGTTACAAACCGCCTCGCAATCGCCTACAGCGCGCTTATATCGCGTGGTCAACAGCCAGCGGAAAGGGTCAGCGTCGAGGCGCGTATGAACAGCTCGATATACGAATTCGCCGATCTGCCTGCGCCCAAACCCGCGTCGCGATCGGGTGCAGGGCGTCGACAGCGTTCGGATTCGCGGCGGCTGAGTTCGCGCCGGGCGCGGATCGGAGTGATCTACAACCCGCGCAGCCATCGCAACAAGGGCCAGGACCTGGCGCTGGGCGAGCGCCATCATGTGATGGTGGCGACGCCCGAGAAGCGCAGCCAGATCGCTGCGGCGCTGGCCGATTTCGCCTCGAGCGGGATCGACTATCTGATCATCAACGGCGGCGACGGGACGGTGCGCGACGTCCTCACTTGCGGGCACGGCGTGTTCGGCGACGACTGGCCGCTGCTGGCGGTGCTGCCCAAGGGCAAGACCAATGCGCTCAACGTCGATCTCGGCGCGCCCGCGGACTGGTCGCTGCGCGATGCGATCGACGCCTTCACCAGCGGAACCACCGTTACCCGCCGTCCGGTCGAGATTGCCGCACTCGACGGCCAGAGCGCACCGTTGCGGGGTTTCATCCTCGGCGCGGGCGCCTTCACGCTGGGCATCCGCGCCGGACAGGATGCGCACCGATACGGCTTCTTCGACAGTTTCGCTGTGGGAATGACCGCAGCCTGGGGGGTGCTGCAAGTGGTTTTCGGGAGCGATCGAAACCCCTGGCGGCGCGGCGTCGGCATGGATCTGCGCCTGCTTCCCGAGGGGCGAAGCCTGCCGCACTCCGGACACGGGGATCCCGCGCGCCGCGAACTGCTGCTGGCTTCCACGCTGCGCCGGATGCCGCTGGGGATCAAGCTGTTCGGGGATCTGCGCGTTGGTCTCAAGCTGGCGGTCATGGATCGCCCCGCGCGCCGGTTGATGGCCTGCATGCCCGCGATCCTGGCCGGCTGGCAGCCGCGCTGGCTCGAGCAGGCGGGGCTCCATCGGCGTCAGGCCGACGCTTTCGAGATGATCATCGACGACCAGTTCATCCTCGATGGCGAGGCTTTTCCCGCGGGCAGCTATCTCGTCTCGCAGGGGCCGGAACTCACCTTCGTCACCGCGTGAGCGCGACGCTCTCAGATCGCGTGGCCGCCATGGCCGGGCAATCGCCCCGCGCGGAGGTGGTGGCTTTCGCGCGGATGCTGGCGGCTGAGGCCGGGGCGGCTGCGGTGCTGTTCTACGGCTCCAATTTGCGGACCGGATCGCTCGAGGGCGTACTAGATTTCTACCTGCTGCTGCCGGGGCCGCAGCGCGAGCGGATCTGGCCGCGGGTGAGCTATCGCGAATGGGCGCAAGGTGGGATCGTGCTGCGCGCCAAGATCGCCGCGTTGTCGCTGGAGCAATTCGCCCGCGCGGCCGCCGGGCGCTCGCGCGACACGACGATCTGGGCCCGCTTCGTCCAGCCGAGCGCGCTGGTCTGGTCGGGCGACGATGCCGCGCGGTTGCAGGTATGGGCGGCGATTGCCGAAGCAGCGAAGACTGCCGCCCGGCTGGCGGCGGCGCTGGGTCCCGATTCCGGCACGGCGGAGGAGTTCTGGCGCGCGCTGTTCCGCGCCACCTATCGCGCCGAGTTCCGGATCGAGAAGCCCGGCCGCGAGAATTCGATCCTCACCGCCGATCCGGCGCATTTCGAAGGCTTGCTGCCGCTGGCGTGGGAGGCGCAGGGGCTGGAATTTACCCGCGAAGGCACGCTGCTGCGCCCGCATCTCCCGGAGTCCGAGCGCCGCAGCCTACTGCGCTGGTGGAGCCTGCGTCGCCGCGCAGGCAAGCCGCTTAACATCCTGCGCCTTGCCAAAGCGACCACCACTTTCGAGGGCGCGGCATCCTATGGTGCGTGGAAGCTGGAACGGCACACCGGGCTGACGCTGGAAGTTACCCCGTTTCGCAAGCGGCACCCGCTGCTTGCGATGCCCGGCGCAGCCTGGGCGCTATGGCGTGCACGCCGCCGTTCGTCGCAACGGGCGCGGCGCGGCTAGCCTTGCCCCAGGCTGTGCGGCTCAGCGATAGAGCATGTCGATCGAGATTCGCTCGACCCCGGAGCCGACGTCGAAGCCGACCTTCTTGTAACTGGGCTTGCCCAGGTTCCAGATATTGATGCTGGGATTGTTCGACATAGCGCCGCCATCGGTCGATAGATCGGTCTTGCCGTTGTTGTTGACGTCGTGGCGCACCGCGATGCCGTAATGACCCGCAGCGGGTAGCGGCATGCAGACCCGCATAGTGCCCGCGCGTGCCGGCATCTCGAGGCGGTTGATCCAGCGGCCCTTCTGCAGCCAATCCTGATCCGTCGCGCGATAGCTTTGCACCCGCAGGATTCCGCGACTCTGCGAAACGCCGTTGATCGTCACCATCACTGCGGGCCCTGCACCCGCGGCGCATTGCGCCGGGTTGTGCGCGATGGATTGGCGATATTGCGCCTGCGCAGCACCGGCCGTCGCGCCCAACGCGATAGCAAGCGTGCCGCCAAGAGCGATGAAAGTCCTGTTCATGTCGATTGTGTCCCGTTTCGTGCGGAAGGCTCGCCTCCCGATTTGCATTCCCGATACGATCTTCGGCCTGAATTGCGTCTGAATTGGAGAGTTCGCCGAGCTGACGACCTGCAGATGCCGAACAGTGTAGTGGGGCGCTTGCTTGCGTCGATGCCTGTCCCGCTGCGGAACACGGCGTCGGGGAATCGGGGAAAACACGTGGCCCCCGCCTTGTTAACCGCGCTATGGGGGCGGTAACGCGGCGACGTCGACCCTCGCTACGGTCCCACGCCACGGTCCACCCTTGCCCATGACCACACCGCTGATTGCCCCCTCCATCCTTTCCGCCGATTTCGCCCGGCTGGGCGAAGAGGTGCGCGCGATCGACGCCGCGGGCGCGGACTGGATCCATGTCGATGTGATGGACGGCCATTTCGTCCCCAATATCACCATCGGGCCGCAGGTGATCAAGGCGCTGCGCCCGCACAGCGCCAAGCCGTTCGATGTCCATCTGATGATCGCGCCGATCGATCCCTATCTCGAAGCCTTCGCGGAAGCCGGCGCGGATCACATCACCGTCCACCCCGAGGCGGGGCCGCATATCCACCGCACGCTGCAGGCGATCCGCGCGCTGGGCAAAAAGGCTGGCGTGGTGCTCAACCCGGGCACCCCGGTCGAGGCGCTCGACAACCTCATGGATTTGGTCGATCTCGTGCTGGTGATGAGCGTCAACCCCGGCTTCGGCGGGCAGAGCTTCATCGCCTCGCAGCTCGCCAAGGTCGAGGCGATCCGCAAGCGCATCGATGCCACCGGCCGGGCGATCCATCTCGAGGTCGATGGCGGCATCAATCCCGAAACCGCGCGCCAATGCGTCGAGGCCGGAGCCGATGTGCTGGTGGCCGGCTCGGCGACCTTCAAGGGCGGCCCCGATCGCTATGCGGCGAACATCGCCGCGCTGAGGGGCGCCTGATGGAGAGCGGACTGCGCACGCTCGGGACCTCTTCGGCGCAGTCCGATGAGCGGGAGCACGGCGAAGTGCGGGGGGCGGGCAGCATCTTCCCGCTGGGCGCCGAGCAGGAGCCCACGGTGCTTCCGGCGGACGAGGGAACGCTGACCGAAACCGCTCCGCTCGACAATTCGCGGGCGCTGGCGCTGGCCGACTTTGCGCCGGTCTCCTCGGGCCCGGTGGATGCCGCGCTGCGCTGGGCCTATCGCATCGGCGTGCCCGGCTCGCTGCTTGCCGCACCGTTTCGCAAGCCTGCGAAGCTGCGGCTGCTCGCCACCGTAGAATCGCCGCTCGAGGGCGACCGCGCCGCGGGAATGGCGCTGCGTGCAGGGCATTTCCTGGTCCATGGCGTGCGCGCGCCGATCGCGCAGATGGAATTCGCTTCTTCGGCCCGACTGACCCCGCCCTTTGCACGCGTCGTTCACGGCTTTTCCTGGCTGCGCGACCTGTCGAGCGCGGCTTCCCGCGAACAGGGTGTCCCCGCCGCGGAACGCGTGATCCAAGCCTGGCTCGACGCCAATTCCGCGCCCCGCGGGGTTGGCGCGGTGGCGGATTTCGGCGCACCCTTCATCAATACGGGCCGTGGTCCCGCCTGGAGCGTGGAAAACGCGGGCCACCGCTTGCTCGCCTGGCTGGTCCATGCGCCGCTGGTGTTGTCGGGCGAGAACGAGAGCCTGCGGCCGCGGGTGCTCGAAGCGATCGCCGCCACCGCGCGCTGGCTCGATCGCCATGTCGAAGGCGCCGAGGACGGGCTCGGCGCGCTCGCCGGCTGGTGCGCCATCGTCGCGGCGGGACTGCTGCTTCCCGACGGTCGCCCGCGTCGCCTGTTCGGCGAGGCCGGGCTGCTGCGCGCGCTCGGCGAAGCGGTCAGCGACGATGGCGGGGTGCTGTCGCGCAGCCCGCTGGCGCAGATAGAAACGATCGCGCTGCTGATCGATCTGCGCGCCTGCTACGAAGCGGTCGACCGCACCCCGCCTCGCGCGCTTGAGACGATGCTGACGCTGCTGATGCCGCCGCTGCTGGCGCTGCGTCACGGCGACGGCGGGCTGGGGTCGTGGCAGGGTGCCGGCGCCACATCAGCCGCCACCCTGGCTGCGCTGGTCGAGGCCAGCGGGGTCCGCGCGCGTCCGGGCAAGGACATGCGCCAATGGGGCTACCAGCATGTCGCGCACGGCAATTCGGTACTCCAGTTCGACGCCGCGCCGCCGCCGCGCCGTCGCCATGCACGCTTCGGCTGCGCCTCGACGCTTGCGTTCGAATTCTCGCAAGGGGAGCACCGGATCATCGTCAATTGCGGCGGCGCAGCGCTCGCCGGCGGGCAGGTGCCGGCGCGGATCGAACAGGGGCTGCGCGCGACTGCTGCGCATTCGACGCTGGTGCTAGACGATGCCAATTCCACCGCGGTGCTGATCAAGGGCGAGATCGGCAAGGGGGTCGAGGAAGTCGACATCACCCGCGCGGTGATAGAACAGCCCGCGCGCCGCAGCGGCCAGGCGGGGCGCAAGGGCACACGGCTCGAAGCGTGTCACGATGGCTATGCCTCGCGTTTCGCGCTGATCCACCGCCGTATTCTGGTGCTCTCCGACGATGGCCGCGAATTGCGTGGCGAGGATGTGCTCGACCCGGCGGGCAAGCGCGGCCAGCGCGGCAAGATCGGCTTCGCGATCCGCTTCCACATCGGCCCGGGGATCGAGCTGGGCCTGTCCGAGGACCGCCGCGGTGCGGGGCTCGCGCTTCCCGATGGCAGCTACTGGCAGCTGCGGCTGGGCGGCGAGGAAGGCGAACTCGCGATCGAGGAAAGCCTCTGGGTCGATGGGCAGGGCCGCCCGCAGCCGATCCAGCAATTGGTGGTCGAGGGACTGGCATCGCGCAGCGGGGGACGTTTCCCCTGGCTGCTCAAACAAATGGGATAAGTGCATTGAGCGAAGCGAAGATCGAACGGGCGCTGCTTTCGGTGTCCGACAAGGACGGATTGGTCGAACTGGGCAAGGCATTGGCGCAGCGCGGGGTCGAGCTGGTCTCGACCGGCGGCACCGCCAAGGCGCTGCGCGAAGCGGGGCTGGAAGTGCGCGACATCTCTGATCTCACCGATTTTCCCGAGATGATGGACGGCCGGGTCAAGACGCTGCACCCCAAGGTGCATGGCGGGCTGCTCGCGGTGCGCGACAATCCCGAACATGCCGCCGCGATGGAGGCCCACGGGATCGGCGCGATCGATCTGGTGGTGGTCAATCTCTACCCCTTCGCCGCCACCGTCGCCAAGGGCGCCGAGCGTCCCGAGATCATCGAGAACATCGATATCGGCGGGCCCTCGATGGTGCGCTCGGCGGCCAAGAACCACGCTTTCGTCACCATCGTCACCGACCCGGCGGATTACGATGCGCTGATCGCGGAGCTCGAGACCGGCCCGGAAGCCGACAAGGGCGCGACCAGTTTCGCCTTCCGCCGCCGGATGGCCGCCAAGGCCTATGCCGCCACCGCCGAATACGATTCGATGATCGCCAGCTGGTTCGCGCTCGCCGATCAGGGCGAGATGTTCCCCGAGCGGATCACCGTGCCGTTCCGCAAGGGCCAGGCGCTGCGCTATGGCGAGAACCCGCATCAGAAGGCGGCGCTCTACCTGCCCGCCTTCGCGCCCAACGGCTCGCTCGCGGATCACGAGCAGGTGCAGGGCAAGGAGCTGTCGTTCAACAATCTCAACGACGCCGATGCCGCGCTCGAACTGGTCGCCGAATTCCGCGACGGGCCGCCCACGGTGGTGATCGTCAAGCACGCCAACCCCTGCGGCGTGGCGAGCGGCGAAACCTTGATCGAGGCCTATGAGGCGGCGCTGCAATGCGACAGCGTCTCGGCCTTCGGCGGGATCATCGCGGTCAACCGCGCGCTCGACGGGCCGACCGCCGAGGCGATCGGCGAAATCTTCACCGAGGTGGTCTGCGCGCCCGACGCCGACGATGCGGCCAAGGCGGTGTTCGCGAAAAAGAAGAACCTGCGGCTGATCCTCACCGGTGATCTGCCCGATCCGGCGCGCGGCGGGATGAGCTTGCGTACCATCGCCGGGGGCGCGCTGCTGCAGTCGCGCGACGACGGGCTGATCACCGCGGCGCAGCTCAAGACCGTGACCAGGCGCGCGCCGACCGAGCGGGAGCTCGCCGACTGCCTCTTCGCCTGGACCGTGGCCAAGCACGTCAAGTCCAACGCGATCGTCTATGCCAAGGACGGCGCGACCGCGGGGATCGGCGCGGGCCAGATGAACCGCCGCGATTCGGCGCGGATCGCGGCGCTCAAGGCGCGCGAGGCGGCGGAGACCTACGGCTGGGCCGAGCCGCGCACGCAGGGTTCCGCCGTGGCCTCGGACGCGTTCTTCCCCTTCGCCGACGGGCTGCTCGCCGCGGTCGAGGCGGGCGCCAGCGCGGTGATCCAGCCCGGCGGCTCGATCCGCGACGACGAGGTCATCGCGGCGGCCGACGAGGCGGGCCTCGCGATGGTCTTCACCGGAATGCGCCACTTCCGCCACTGATACCGGGCCTGAACGCAGGGCAACAGCCGCATTAACCCCGGGGCAAACCGGAGTGGTGTAGGCCGGGAAAGCAGCAGAAGAAAGCTTCGCCATGACCCTCTCCTCCAGCAATATCTACCTGAACTTCGCACTCGGCTTCCTGATCGGCGGCCTCGCCGTGGTGCTGAGCAACCCAGAGCTCAACGCAACGCTCACCAGCGTGCTCGCGTAACTTGCGGAAGATACTCCCCTTCGCCGCCGCACTCGTTTTCACCGTCTCGGCTTGCCAGCAGCCGCTGGTCGCCGCCGAACGGGTGGTTTCCGCCCCGTCTGCCGCGCGCGCCGCAGAGGAAGGCTCGGGGCTCAAGACCGCAATCTTCGCGGGCGGCTGCTTCTGGGGCGTGGAGGCGGTGTTCAGCCATGTGAAGGGCGTCAGCAGCGCCGTTTCCGGCTATCACGGCGGCACCAAGCGCCAGGCGAGCTATAAGCTGGTGTCGAGCGGGATCACCGACCACGTCGAAGCGGTGAAGGTGGTCTACGATCCCAAGGTCATCCGCTACGACCAGCTGTTGCGCATCTTCTTCTCGGTCGTCGCCGATCCGACGCTAAAAAATCGCCAGGGTCCCGACCGCGGCGCGCATTACAATGCCGAACTCGTGCCGCTCTCCGCCGAACAGCGCTCGGTGGCAAAGGCCTATCTCGCGCAGATGAAGCGGAGCGGCAAATGGGACGCGCCGATCGTGACCGTTATTGCGGCGGCGAAAACCTTCTACCCCGCCGAAGCCGCGCATCAGGATTTCGCAGCCAAGAACCCGCGCCATCCTTATATCCAGCGCTGGGATGCGCCCAAGGTGGCAGCGCTCGAGCGGCTCTATCCCGGCGTGTTCCGCAAGCAGTTCAGGACCGGCTGAACCGCCTGCCAGCTTGCAAGCCGGAACCGCCCGGCTTACCTTAGCGGCGTGGCCACTCAGATACATCAGCACGCCGAGCATTCGGGCGAGGATCTGACCGCTGCGGCGCAGCGGACGCTGACCGACGCCGGCGAACAATGGACCGGAATGCGCGCCTCGGTGTTCGAGGAACTCGCGCGCCACGATCGCCCTGCATCCGCCTATGACATCGCCGACAATCTCTCCGCCTCGCGCGGCAAGCGGGTCGCCCCCAACAGCGTCTATCGCATCCTTGACCTGTTCGTGCGCACCAATCTCGCCAATCGGATCGAGAGCGCCAACGCCTATCTGGTCAACACCCATCCGGGCTGCCGCCACGATTGCATCTTCCTGATCTGCGACGATTGCGGGAAGGCCAGCCATCTCGACGACCGCCGCGTGACAGATGCCTTGCGCGCCGCTGGACATGACGCCGGTTTCGCTGCGGTGCGCCCAGTGGTGGAACTGCGCGGATTGTGCGAAAGTTGCGCCGCCTGAATGGGTTGAGCCGTTCATCGACACGCGTGGAAACCGCGTGTAAGGCATTAAGCCTATGAGCCAGAAACCCACGACGCCGCTGCTCGATACGGTCGATCTTCCTGCCGATCTTCGCAAACTCGGCAAGGAACAATTGCGCCAGCTCTCGGACGAGCTGCGCGACGAGGTGATCGACGCGGTGGGATCGACCGGCGGGCATCTGGGCTCCGGGCTCGGCGTGGTCGAGCTCACCGTGGCGATACATTACGTGTTTGACACGCCGACCGACCGGCTGGTCTGGGACGTGGGCCACCAGTGCTATCCGCATAAGATCCTGACCGGGAGACGCGACCGGATTCGCACCCTGCGTCAGGGTGGCGGGCTGTCGGGCTTCACCAAGCGCACCGAAAGCGAATACGATCCCTTCGGCGCAGCGCACAGCTCGACCTCGATCAGTGCCGCTCTGGGCTTCGCCATGGCCAACAAGATGCAGGGCCGCAAAGGCCGCGGCATCGCGGTGATCGGCGATGGCGCGATGAGCGCCGGAATGGCCTATGAGGCGATGAACAACGCCGAACAGGCCGGCAATCGCCTGGTGGTGATCCTCAACGACAACGACATGTCGATCGCCCCGCCGGTGGGAGGACTGTCCGCCTATCTTGCGCGGATGGTGTCGAGCAGCGAGTATCTCGGCCTGCGCAGCCTAGCCTCCAAAGTGGTGCGCAAGATGAGCAAGCGGGTGCATTCCAGCCTCGAGAAGGCGGAGGAATACACTCGCGGCATGGTCACCGGCGGAACGCTGTTCGAGGAACTGGGCTTCTATTACGTCGGCCCGATCGACGGCCACAACCTCGATCACCTTATCCCTGTGCTGGAAAATGTCCGCGACAGCGATCAAGGGCCGGTGCTGGTTCACGTCGTGACGCAGAAGGGCAAGGGCTACGCCCCGGCGGAGAACAGCGCCGACAAATATCACGGCGTCCCCAAGTTCGACGTGGTGACCGGCGAGAAGGCGAAATCCGCAAAAGGTCCGCCCGCCTATCAGAACGTCTTCGGCGATACGCTCGCCAAGCTGGCGGAGAGCGACCCGCGGATCTGCGCGATCACCGCCGCCATGCCCAGCGGCACGGGCATCGATCGCTTCGCCAAGGCGCATCCCGAACGCACCTTCGACGTCGGCATTGCCGAACAGCACGGGGTGACCTTCGCTGCCGGGCTGGCCGCGCAGGGCATGCGGCCCTTCGCCGCGATCTATTCCACCTTTCTCCAGCGCGCCTACGACCAAGTGGTCCACGATGTCGCGATTCAGAACCTGCCGGTGCGCTTTGCGATCGACCGCGCGGGGCTGGTCGGCGCCGACGGGGCGACCCACGCCGGCAGCTTCGATGTCACCTATCTCGCCACCCTCCCCAATTTCGTCGTGATGGCGGCAGCGGACGAAGCCGAGCTGGTGCACATGACCTACACGGCGGCCGAGTATGACGACGGCCCGATCGCCTTCCGCTATCCGCGCGGCAATGGCGTGGGCGTCGATCTGCCGGAAACCCCGGAGAAGCTCGAGATCGGCAAGGGCCGGATCGTCCGCGAAGGCAGCAAGGTTGCCATCCTCTCGCTCGGAGCAAGGCTTGCGGAAGCCAGAAAGGCCGCCGACCAGCTCGACGCGCGCGGCCTCTCCACCACCGTGGCCGACATGCGCTTCGCCAAGCCGCTCGACACCGATCTGATCGATCGGCTGATGCGCAGCCACGATGTCGTCGTCACTATCGAGGAAGGCGCCGTGGGCGGCCTTGGCGCGCATGTGCTCACCCATGCCAGCGATACCGGTCTGACCGACAGCGGGCTGCGGATCCGCACGATGCGCCTGCCCGATGTGTTTCAGGATCAGGACGATCCCGGCAAGCAATACGACGAAGCCGGACTCAACGCCCCACATATCGTCGAAAAGGTCCTGAGTGCGCTGCAGCACAACAGCACCGGCGTGGAAGAAGCGCGGGCCTGAACCCGGTGGACCTGCTGAAGATCGAACGCGCAGGCCATGTCGCGACTCTGACGATCGATCGCGCCGAGACGATGAACCCGCTGGGCGCCGCGGGCGATGGCGATGCCTTCGTCGCCGCCTGCGATGCGATCGGCCGCGATCTCGATATCCGCTGTGTCATCCTGACCGGCGCCGGGCGGGCATTCTCGGCGGGCGGCGACATCAAGGCGATGAAGCAGCGCAGCGGCTCCTTCGGCGGCACCGCGCCCGGCCTTTCGGACAATTACCGCAACAATATCCACCGCATCCTGCGCGCGCTCTATGGCCTGCGGGTGCCGCTGATCGCCGCGGTCAACGGCCTCGCGATCGGGCTGGGCTGCGATCTCGCCTGCCTGGGCGATATCCGGATTGCGTCGGCCAAGGCGAAGTTCGGGGTCACCTTCCTCAAGCTGGGCATCATTCCCGGCGATGGCGGCACCTGGCTGCTCCCGCGGATCATCGGCGAGGCGCGCGCGGCGGAGCTGTTCTACACCGGCGAGGTGATCGACGCCGAGACCGCCTGCGCCTGGGGGCTGGTCAGCCGGGTGGTCGAACCCGAAGCGTTGATGGACGAAGCGAACGCGCTTGCCGGGAGGATTGCCGCCATGCCCCCGCACGCGCTGCGCCATGCCAAGAACCTGATGCGGCAGGGGCGCGACACCAGCTACGACACCGCGCTCGAGATGGCCGCCAACACGCAGGCGCTGATGCACCTGACCGAGGATCACATGGAAGGCGTCGACGCCCTGCTCGAAAAACGCTCGCCGCGGTTTACCGGCCGCTAGGCTAGCCGAGCCAGCGCCAGATCCCCGCGGGGATCCCGGCGAAAGGGAGGTGCAGCCAGGTCAACACCGCCCAGGCGAGCAGCGCCGCCAGCCAGCCTTTCCATCCCGCCGCCCCAAGCCTGCTCCAGCGCGGCCAATAGCTCGTCTGCGCCTCCCACTGCAGCCACGCCTCGCCCACCAGGCGGCGTTTCTTGCGATCCTGCAGATGCGATCCGAGCAGCGCCATCACCAGGATCGCGAACCCCAGTATGGTCGTTCGCCAGCTCCACCACAGGATGAGGTGCGCGATCGCCCACAGCGCGAAGCCCCACATCATGGGGTGCCGGGTGACGATAAACACGCCGCCCGGCCCGGCGCGCGCAGCGGCCTCGGCTCCCGGGCTCGGCATCGAGGGATTGCGCGGCGTCAGCGAGCCGAGAAACAGGACGAGCGCCGGCAGGGTGAGCGCGCTGGCCAGCAGCCAGCCGAGCTCGCCGCTGCCGCCCAGATCGCCCGTGGGCGCGGCGCGGAAGGCGATGATCATCCACACGAAGGCGGCGATGATCACAAGATTGTAGACCAGCATGAAGCCGCCCTGCCCCAGCCTGGCCAGCCAGGGCCGCAGCGGATGCGACATCACCAGGTGGAAGCCCACGAACGCCAGGCTGGCGGCGATCAGCGAGAGAAGGGCGGGATCGAGCGGCTCGGACGCCGCTCCGTGCAAGACCAGCTCACCTGCCATAGCCCGTTCCCTCCGCGTCTATCGTGTTCTCGTCAGCGCCCTTCGATGTCGATCAGTTCGACCTTGAACAGCAGTGTCGCTCCGCCCGGGATTGGTCCCTTGCCGACGGGACCATAGCCCAGATCGGCCGGAACCGCGATCTCGATCGTATCGCCCACACCCATCTGGGGGATCGCCACCTGCCAGCCGGGGATCAGCCGTCCCAGCGGAAAGCTCGCCGGCTCGCCGCGTTCGTAGGAACTGTCGAACACACCGCCATCGATGAACCGGCCTTCGTAATGCACCGTGACCGTATCGGCCACGGTCGGCTTCGCACCGGCACCCTCGCCCGCGATGCGGCGCCAGCGCAGGCCACCATCCATCCAGTGCCACCCGTCCGCGGCCTTGAGCCCACCGAGATAGGCCTGCTGCGCGCTGTGCCAGGCGAGGTCGTTCGACCGGTCCGGTGCTTGGTCCTGCGCGGTCGCGGCGTAGAAGCCGACCGCCGCAAAGGCCATGCCGAGGGCGACGAAGGTGGTCCGCATCTCTTTCACGCCGTCACCAATCGTAGGCTTTCGGCAGAGAGCTCTCGTCGAGGTCGCGATAGCGTTCCTTGAGGCGGCTCTGATGGTTGTCGAGCGGCTGCTCGACGCCGTCGATGAACACCCGCACCGGCATGGCGCCCAGCTCGAGCGGATCATTGTCCCAGATCACCACATCGCCAGCGGCATTGGGTGCGAGAACACCGGCGCGTCCGCCCATCCCGCTGATCTCGGCCGGAATGGAGCTGATCGCCGCAAAGGCCTGGCCCCAGCTCAGTCCGTCGGCACCCGGGATGCGTCTCAGAGCCACCAGATTGCCGGCATATTGGTTGAGATTGCGCGGATTCTCCATCGCGGAAGCGTTGATCGCCACCTTGACCCCGGCAGCGACGAGGCGACCGATGTTCGACTGCGTGCTGGCCAATTGCTCGAATCTCTCGGGCAAATCGTCGAGTCCGTCGGCGATGACCGGGACCCCCGAAGCGGCGATCTCGCGCGCCACCAGCCAGCCCTCGCTGGCACCGATGAGGACCAGGTCGAGACCGGGAAACTCGCTCCGCAGGGCCAGCACGCTGCGGATGTCGGATGCCCGCTCCACCGCGACGTAGAGCGGCTGTTCGCCGCGCACGACGGGGACCAGCGCGGCGGCATCGAACCGGGTCAGCAGTACATCGTCGCCGCGCACCGCGTTCTCGCCGACTAGGCGGGGATCGATCGGGAGATCGTCGCCGGTCCGCAATTCGGCGGGCCGGGAGGAGCGACCGGGGATGCTGGCGTCGTCGCCGAACTGGCTGGCCTCGCGCAGCGCATTGCGCAGCAGCGCATGCGTCGCGGTGCGGCTGCCGCCCGCCAGCCTGGCTCCGCTTTCGCCGAGCGCGACCACCTGGAAGGCGCGCGGTCGGACCACCGCCTGCGGATCGGCGCCCAGATCGATGACCGCGCCTTGCCCGCCGAAGATCGAGCTGGCCGGCATGGTGACGCTCGCCGCCCGAGTTACGCCGGCGGCGCGATGGACCAGGATGTGCTGCGAATTGGGATTGATTGCAGGAGCAGCGTCGAGCGCGGCGCCGAACGGGGAAGTTCGAGCGCTTGTGTCGTTCGATTCTTCGACCGCACCGACATCCCACAGGCCAAGCGAGGTCACCGTGGCAAACAGCCCCGGGGTGACCCAGCGGCCTTCTGCGTCGATCGCGGTTCCACCCGCAGGAGGAGCTCCGGCGCCGACCGCCACGACCTTGCCCCCGCGCACGACGACATGGCCGTTCTCGATCGGCTCGCTACCGTCGCCGGTTGCCACGGTGGCGTTGGTGATGGTGAAATCCTGCCCGGCGGCAGGAGCGGCGAAGGCGCAGGCAGCCGCAGCGGCGAGCAGAGTGCGCTTGATCATTTCACGTCTCCTTCGCCCGGCTGGCCAAGCTCGAAATCGCTTACCGGCCGATGCTTGCGGTCCAGCGCGTCGAACATCAGCGCGCCGTCGATCCAGACTTTTTCGGGACGCGAATAGACCGACAGCGGATCGCCGTTCCACAATACCACATCGGCCATCTTACCCGCTTCCAGGCTGCCGGTCTGATCGGCGATACCCATCGCCTTGGCGGCGTTCAGCGTAATCCAGCCGATCACGTCGCCATCGGAAATCTCCATCCCCATCCGGCGGCCGGCGGCCTGCGCCTTGGCGGCTTCCTGGTTGAGCCGCTGGATACCGTTCTCGTCGTCGGAATGAATGACCACGCAGGCGCCAGCCTGGTCGAGCAGCGCGGCGTTCTCGAGGATGCCGTCATAGGCCTCCATCTTGAAGCCGTACCAATCTGCCCAGATCGCGCTGCAGACGTCGTTCTCGCGCAGCAGATCGCCTATCTTGTAGGCTTCCACGGCGTGGTGGAAGGCGGTGACCTTGTAGCCCATCTCCTTGGCCATATCCATCACCAGCGCCATCTCGTCGGCGCGGTAGCAATGATTGTGGATGAGGATTTCGCCGTCGAGCACGCCCTTGAGCGTTTCCTTGCCGAGGTCCCGCTTTTCGCCGTCATAGGCCTTGGCATCGAGCCACATCTGCCGGTTGACCGCGAAATTGCCCATGCGGGTCGAGGGCATCCTGCCCCTGCCGCCGTAGACGCGCTTCGGGTTCTCGCCGCAGGCCATCTTCATGCCATAGGGCGCGCCGGGAAACTTCATCCCCTGCACCGTCCGCGCTGCGACGTTCTTGAGCGTTACCGAGCGGCCGCCGGTCAGGTTGGCCGAACCCGGCAGGATTTGCAGGCTGGTCACCCCGCCATTGGCGAGCGCACGGGAGAAGCCGGGGTCCTGCGGCCAGACCGAATGTTCGGCCCAGACTTCGGGAGTCGTCGGGCTGGTCGCCTCGTTCCCGTCGGAATGCGCGTCCACGCTCGGGGTCGGATAATCGCCGAGGTGCGAGTGGATGTCGATCACGCCAGGCGTGACGAACTTGCCGGTGCCGTCGATCCGGTCGTAACCCTCGGTCGAGAGCGAGGCATCGCCGACCGCGACCAGCTTGCCATCGCGAAACAGCACGGTGCCGTTGTCGATCCGACCGCCCGTGCCGTCGAACACCGTCGCGCCGACCAGCGCCGTGGGGCGTCCGGGATAGGGACGGTAGGTCGACGCATAGGGCGTCCCGAGCTCGGTCGCCGAACCGGCGGAAGCGGTGCTGCGGTCGGCAGCGCTATCGGTCGTGGCGCAGGCGGCGAGCGCCCCGGTCGCCAGAATACATGCCGTCAATTTGGCTGGAAGTCGCATCGTGCCCCTCATTCTTGGGATGTGGCAGTCGTATTCGAAAGACAAAGGCCGGAGCGATGCGCCCCGGCCTCCGGTTGAACTGGTGCTCAGCGGTTCTGTTCGTGCTTGCCCGGAGCTTGCGGCGAAGTAGCCGGATGGACGCCCGCTTCCTGCGCCTCGATCCCCGCCTGCGACTGACCCTCGAGATCGTCACCGACATTGTCGTCGGTCAGCGTGTCGAGATGCATCAGCTTCTTGATCAGCGGGCTGACCACCATGACCGCGACACCGATACCCACCGCATACCAGCCGACCGTGCTGTAGACGTCGAGCACGACCTGCTTGCCAGCCTCTTCGCCGACCCCCTCGCCGCCCGTCGCCGAGGCGATCAGGCCAGCGGCGAAATTGCCGGTCGCCGAAGCGAAGAACCATGTGCCCATGATGAGCGAGGCCATGTGCGCCGGGCTCAACCTGTTCATGGCCGACAGACCAACGGGCGACAGGCATAGCTCGCCGGTGGTGTGCAGCAGATAGACGAGGAAGATGAACAAGACCGGGGTCGGAACGTTCACCCCTGCGCTTTCCGCACCCCAGACCAGCACGAGAAAGCCCAGCCCCACCTGGATGACGGCAAGCCCGAACTTCAGCGGCGTGGAAGGCTCTGCGCCTTTTTGCGCAAGCTTCTGCCAGGCGAAGGCAAAGACCGGCGCGAGCAGGACGATGTAGATCGCATTGATCGACTGGAACATCGAAGCGTTCACGCCCTGGGTATCGACATGTCGGTCGGTAAACAGATTGAGCGATGAACCGGCCTGTTCGAACAGCGCCCAGAACACGATCGAGGTCAGGATGAGGAACATCGCCGCAAATATACGGTCGCGCTCTTCGGGAGACAGCTTGGTCACTGCCGTGAACAGCACATAGAGCACGAGGCCGCCGCCGAACCCGCCAACGACGTAGCCGACCAGCGCCTGGTACTGGATCGCCGCCCAGCACAGCAGGACCATCGCTAGCCCTGCGCCATAGATGCCCCACTCCTTCAAACCCTTGATCTTTTCCGGATCCTTGGGCTCGCCCTTGCCGAGCAGGAGCGGTTTGCCGATGACGAAGAACACCAGACCGATCAGCATGCCGAAACCGGCGAGCCCGAAACCGTACTGCCAGCCGTATGTCTGCCCGAGATAACCGCAGATGATGGAGGCGGTCGCTGCGCCGACGTTAATGCCCATGTAGAAGATGGTGTAGGCAGGATCGCGGCGAACATCGGTCCGCGAATAGAGTTGCCCGACGATGACCGAGATATTCGCCTTGAGGAAACCCGAACCGACGATGATCAAGGCCAATGCCAGCCAGAATACGTTGATCATCGGATCGCCCTGACCGCCGCCGCCTTCGAACGCCATGAAGAAGTGGCCGAAGGTCAGCAGCACAGCGCCGAACAGCACCGCCTTGCGCTGCCCGATATACTGGTCGGCCAGATAGCCGCCGACGACAGGGGTGATATAAACCAGCGCGGTATAGGCCCCGTATATGATTGAAGCCTCGCTATCGGAAAACAGCCAGTGCTGGACCAGATAGAAGATCAGCAGGGCGCGCATGCCGTAATAGGAAAAGCGCTCCCACATCTCGGCCATGAACAGCAGGAACAGGCCCTTGGGATGCCCGATCACTTCCGCCTGGGGACGGGTGACGAGCACCATTCCCCCGATCAGGAACGACACAAGCGCGATCACCGCTACCCTGAAGGCCCACATCTCGAATGCGGAACCGTATGTGAAGAAGAGACCCTCGACCATGGATAAACCCCAACCGTTTGCATGCTGACCTGATCTCCCGCGTCAGGTCTCCCGAAGCCGCGCACCCTAGCGAGTCGGGCGCTCATGTGAAGCATTAGTTACATGCGCGACCGCTTCGACCGGGCCGGAAGCGCGCGCAGGGGGAACCTTGCGCGCCGCGCCGTATTATGACACTGACGCAGTAGTCTGCGAGGAAATCCATGAGCCAACAGTCCAAGCCCGTCTATCTCAAGCTGCGCGACATGATTGCCGCGGCCATCATCGACGGACGTTATCCCGAAGGCGAGATGCTCCCCTCGGTGCGAGCACTCGCAGCGGAACAGGGCGCCAATCCGCTGACGGTGGCAAAGGCCTACCAGCAATTCCAGACCGATGGCCTGGTCGCGGTGCAGCGCGGGGTGGGTATGTATGTGGTCAAAGGTGCCGCGGAGCGCCTGCGCCACCGGGAGCGCGAACAGTTCGTTCGCGACGAATGGCCCATGATCCGCGAGCGGATCGCCCGTCTCGGTCTCGATGCCGGGGACTTGCTCGCGCGCGTATGACGGACCTGCCCCCTTGGCCTTTGTCTGATTTCCTTTCTTTTGTTAACTTGCTGCGATAGGCGCTTTCTGGCACGCAGGGATCTGGTTCAGGATAGGGGTCGCGCCGAACAACCACGGGTTCGCGCCACTGGAATTCAGCTGATCTGCCGGACCGGCGATCGGGAGAGCAACATGATACGATCCGAACTGCTGGCAGCGCTGGCGAAGGACAATCCGGACCTCCGCGCCGAGGAGGTCGAACAGGTGGTCGACATCTTTTTCGACGAGATCAGTCAGCGACTCGCAGAGGGTGGCCGCGTCGAGCTGCGCGGTTTCGGGGCGTTCTCGACTCGCGAGCGCGAAGCCCGCAACGGCCGCAATCCGCGTACCGGCGAGCAGGTCGACGTCCCGGCCAAGCGGGTACCCTACTTCCGTCCCGGCAAGGAAATGCGGCGGTTGCTCAACGCCGAGGACTGAAGCCCCCGCACACGCAGCAGGCGATCCGCCGGTCCGAACAGCGACGCTATTGCCGCCCGGCCCGCCTCTGGCTAACTCGCTTGGCGCCGAGCGGGTGTGGCGGAATGGTAGACGCCGGGGACTTAAAATCCCCTGATCCTTGATCGTGCGGGTTCGAGTCCCGCCACCCGCACCAAACCCAAGCCAGCCGTGCGAAAATCGGCGCTCTCTGGGGCCGATTAGGGTGCCTTTAACCCTTGGGCTTGTAGCTGCATGCTGCGATTGGGCGTCGGAAACCATGAGGACGGGCCCCGTCTGCGCTTGGAAGGTGGTTCGCGATGGATGCACTGTCGGTCGACAGCGAGGCTGGGTGCGGCGAAGCCGCCCATGCCGATCAGCGCGCGGCAAAACGCTATACGTCGCTCATCCGTGCGGCCAAACTGGTGTCCGCGCATGGTGAGTTCGTGTGCGTGATCCGCGACGTCTCGAGCCAGGGCATTTCGCTGCGCATGTTCCACGAGGTTCCGTCGGACGAGGCGATGGGGCTGGAACTCCAGAACGGCGACAGCTTCGAGCTGCGCATGGTGCGTGCCGAGGGCCGGGAGGCAAGCTTTACCTTTGCCGATGAGGTCGAAGTCGAGCAGTTGATCCGCGAGAACTGGAATTATCCCAAGCGGCAGCTGCGCCTCAATCTCACCATCCCGCTGAGCGTCGCGAGCCTGACCGGCAAGAGCGAGGCGACTACCTTCAACCTCTCGCAACAGGGCGCATCAATCGAATGCGACGCGCGCTTCGCGCTCGACCAGACGGTCCGTATCCAGGCTCCGCAGATGCCCGAACTTCGCGCCAAGGTGCGCTGGCGCAAAGACAATAGCTATGGCCTGGTGTTCGACAACACCTTCACCCTGCGCGACTTCGCGATCATGGCCGCAAAGATGCAATGTCCGGCGCTTGTGCGTGACGAGACTGCCTGACTCCGGCTTGCGCCAGTCGTTCGGCCGCCAGCCGTTAACTCCTGTCTAACCATTTTCCTTCACCCGTGGTCAGGACGACAAACGGGGGGAAAGAATGACCATCTCCAGGCCGGTCAATCTCAAAGTCGATGTGGCGATCATCGGAGCCGGTCCGGCCGGTCTTACGGCCGCCTATCTCCTGACCAAGCAGGGCAAATCGGTCGCCGTCATCGAGAAAGACCCGGTCTATGTCGGCGGCATCAGTCGAACTGTGGAGCACGAAGGCTTCCGGTTCGATATCGGGGGACATCGCTTCTTCTCGAAGAGCCGGCAGGTGGTCGATCTGTGGAACGAGCTCCTGCCCGACGATTTCATCCAGCGCCCGCGGATGAGTCGCATCTACTACGAAGGCAAATTCTACAGCTATCCGCTGCGCGCTTTCGAGGCGTTGCGCAATTTGGGCGTGCTGCGCTCGACGGCGTGCATGATCAGCTATCTGCGCGCGCGGCTCTCTCCCATTCGCGAGGTGAAAAGCTTCGAGGACTGGACCACCAATCAGTTCGGCAGGCGCCTGTATTCGATCTTTTTCAAAACCTATACCGAGAAAGTCTGGGGCATGCCCTGCGACGAGATGAGCGCGGACTGGGCGGCGCAGCGGATCAAGGGGCTGTCGCTGTGGGGCGCGGTGAGCGATGGGCTCAAGCGGTCGCTCGGCCTCCTTCGCAAGCCCAACGACGGCATGGCCGCCAAGACCCTGCTCGAAACCTTTCGCTATCCCCGATTCGGGCCCGGGATGATGTGGGAAGCCGCGCGAGACCGGATTCTCGCCACCGGCAAGGGCCACATCGTCATGGGGCACGATCTCAAGCAGCTTGCCTCCGATGGTAGGACCGGATGGCGCATGACCGCTTCGGGCGCCGAGGGCGATCTGACGATCGAGGCGGATCACGCGATCAGTTCGGCCCCGATGCGCGAGCTGGCGCGGAGGCTGCATCCGCTTCCTGCCTCAGCGCTGCAGGCGAGCACGCTCAACTATCGCGACTTTCTCACCGTCGCCCTGAAGATTCGATCGGATGAACTGTTCCCCGACAATTGGATCTACATTCACGACAGCAAGGTGAAGGTCGGCCGGGTGCAGAATTTCCGCAGCTGGTCACCCGAAATGGTCCCGCAAGCGGATGTCGCCTGCGTCGGACTGGAATATTTCTGCTTCGAAGGGGACGGGCTGTGGTCGATGGCGGACGACGATCTGGTGGAACTCGCGAAGGAGGAAATGGCGATCCTCGGCCTTTGCGATCCCGCCGACGTGATCGGCGGCACCGTGGTGCGGCAGGAGAAGGCGTATCCCGTATATGACGAGGACTATGCCGCCAACGCGCGGGCGATGCGTCTCGAGCTGGAAGACCGGCATCCGACGCTCCATCTGGTGGGTCGCAACGGCATGCATCGCTACAACAATCAGGATCACGCCATGATGACCGCCATGCTGACGGTCGAAAACATCCTCGCCGGTGAGCGGGTTTACGACACCTGGTGCGTCAATGAGGATGCCGAATATCACGAGGCTGGCGCCGAGGGCGCGTACGAGAGCCTGCCACCCAAAGACGCCGAACCGCTGAACGAGGATCAGGAGGCGGCGCTCTCCTCGGTCCGTGCCGTACCCCGGCGCCTCGCAAAGCCGGATCGCGAAGCGGCCTGACGCGGCGGAGGACGCGGAACGGAAATGGCCCTGCTGCTCGCCAGGATCGGAGGTTTTCGCTTCCTGCGCTACGCGCTTGCCAGCGGCGGCGCCCTGGTGGTCGATATCGTCTGCTTCTCCGCTCTGCTGGCGCTGGAAATCCCGGGAATGCTGGCGGCGACGATCGGATACGCAGCGGGCATTCTCGTCCATTGGTTTTTGTCCAGCCGCCAAGTTTTCACCGGCACGGTCGCTCCAGCGGGGCGCGCGCGGATGTGGCAGAAGAGTCTCTTCGCCGTTTCGGCGCTGGTCGGCCTGGGGATTACCGCAGCTATCGTCGGCCTGGGTGCGAATGTCGGTATCGACCCCCATGTCGCCAAATCTGTGGCAATCGCCGCCAGCTTCTTCGCGACATGGATGATCCGCAGCCGGATCGTCTTCATCAGGCGGACTGCGCGCAATGCAGTTGCCGGATAGGGTCCACTCTGGCCCGCTCGCGCGGCGGCTGCTGCTCGTCTGGGCGATGCTCGCGGCCCTGACGCTGGCTTTCACGCTCGAGCGGCTGCTCTCGCTCGAACTCCGCGGCGACGACGCGCTCCGGCTGGTCCAGGTGCGCGACCTGATCGGTGGCCAGCCGTGGTTCGACCTCCACCAGTACCGGATCGACCCGCCGCAAGGGGTGCCGATGCATTGGTCGCGGCTTGTCGATGGGCCTATCGCGGCGGTGCTGCTCGTGCTGACGCCGCTCCTCGGTGCGACAAACGCTGAGATCGCTGCCATGGTGATCGTCCCGCTCCTGACTCTCGCAGCGACGATCGCCTTCGTGGGATGCGCGGCTGCGCGGCTCTTTGACCTGCGGACGGCAGGCTTCGCGGCGCTAACGATCGGTCTGCTCTCGCCGGTGCTGTTTCAGCTTCAGCCGACCCGGCTCGACCATCACGGCTGGCAATTGGCGGCTACGGCGGCCGCGGTTCTGGGTCTGGCGCTGCGCACCCGCAAAGGCGCCTGGCTGGCGGGGATGGCGATGGCGCTGGGGTGCACCATCTCGCTCGAGATGGTGCCGCTTTCCGCCGCCTTTGCTGGCTATTTCGCTCTGCGCTGGCTCGAGGATTCTGCGCAGCGCTGGGAACTGGTCGGCTATCTGCAGGCGCTGGCCGGTGGATTGATCCTCGCCTTCGCCATCGCACTCGGCCCCAATTTGAAGCAGTATTGCGATGCAATCGGCCCGGCGTATCTGGCGTTCTTCGCTTTCGTTGCTCTGGCGGTTACGGCCGTAGCGAGATTCCCGCTGCTCTCCCCGCTTGTGCTGGGCGCACTCCTCGGCGTGGCCGGAGCGGGAGGTGTCGCCATATTTGCCGGTCTTGCGCCGCAATGCCTCGGTTCGCCCTTCGCATCGCTCGATCCGGTCGTTCGCGACTATTGGTACCTGCTCGTCCTCGAAGGACGCCCGGCGTGGGAACAGTCTGCGGAGGTTGCGGTGCCGCCGCTTATCCAGATCGCCCTTGCCCTGGCGGCGACCGGTCTGCTCGCGATCCGCGCGTCGGGCGCGAGCCGATGGTTCTGGCGACATTACGCTGTTCTGCTCACGGCAAGCCTCGTGCTCGGCCTCATCACCTGGAGATCAATGGGATTCGCGGGTATCCTGGCGACGCTGCCGCTCGGGTGGTTCGTCGCGCATGTGCTCGCACGGCTGGAACGGTTCGAGGGTCTTGTCCCGAAACTCGTCACGCTGGCCGGCCTGGTGCTCGTGCTGATGCCCTCGCTCGGCTTCGCGGTTGCCGAGCGGCTCCGGCCAGAGCCGGCCTACGTGGTGCAAGCTGGTGCAACGGGCCCCCTGCAGGCCGGGGCGAAGAACGATTGCAGCGATTCTCGCGAACTGGCGCGTTTGAATGGGCTACCCCGTGGTGAGATCTTGTCGCTCTTCGATCGGGGGCCCGCCATCCTGATGCACACCCACCATAGGGTCACCGCCACCGGCCATCACCGCGCCGGACCGGCGATGGCCGATGCACTCAATACCTATCTTTCGGACCCCGAAAAAGCGCGGATGGTGGCGCAAAGCCGCGGGGCGGATTATCTGCTGATCTGTACGGATATTTCCGAAGCGGAGGCTTATGCGCAGGCGCGCCCGAAGGGGCTGGCAGCGCGGCTGATGCGCGGCGAAACGCCCGGCTGGCTGCAACCGATCGCCGGGTTCACCAAAGGACCGCTGCGGGTCTGGCGGATCATGCCGGATGGAAGTCCATCGCCACGCCGTTGATGCAGTGGCGCTTGCCGGTCGGCTTGGGACCATCGTCGAAGATATGCCCCAGATGCCCGCCGCAATCGGCGCAATGCACTTCGGTGCGGGCATAGCCCAGCTTGCGGTCTCGGCTCGTCCCGACCGCACCGGGCAAAGCCGCCCAGAAGCTGGGCCAACCGGTGCCGCTGTCGAATTTGGTCCGCGAGGCGTAAAGCTTGTTGCCGCAACCGGCACAGGCGAACAGGCCCTTGCGATTTTCCTTGTTGAGTGAGCTGGAGTAGGGGCGCTCGGTCCCCTCCTGCCGCAGCACGTTGAACTCCGCGGGGCTCAGCGCCTTGCGCCACTCTGCCTGCGTCCGCTCGATCGGGAAGGACTTGGCCCTGGCCTCCGCCACACCGGGACCGCAGGCGGTGAGCGCGGAAAAGGCGACGCCTGCACCCAACAGCCCCAGCAAACCTCTGCGGTCGAGCGCACACGGGCCGGGCGAAGCGTGAGGATGTTCCATGCCGGCAGCATTAGCTGGCATCCCCTGAATAGTACCGGAACGGCACCGGGCCTTCTATCGCTGCGGCATCAGAATTCCGTGATCTCGACCTCTAGCTTGCGGAAGCCGTGGACGAAGTTTGCCCGGACCCGCTCGACATCGCCCGCCACATGGACGCGCATTCGACGCTTGTGCATTTCTTCGAGCAAGATGCGCAGCTGCAATTCGGCCAAACGGGCGCCGACGCAGCGGTGGATGCCGTAGCCGAAAGCGAGGTGGCGCCTGGCGTTCTCGCGGGTGATGTCGAGCTTGTCGGGGTTCTCGAACACCTGCTCGTCGCGGTTGGCCGACAGATACCACAGCACGACCTTGTCGCCCTTCTTGATCTGCTGACCGAACTGCTCCGTATCCTCGGTGCAGGTCCGCCGCATATGCGCCAGCGGGGTCTGGAAGCGGATGCATTCCTGGACCGCATTGGGGATGAGCTCGGGGTTCTGCTCGAACAGCTTGCGCTGGTCGGGAAAGGTGTCGAAGCCGTGGATGATCCCGCTCATCGTGTTCCGGGTTGTGTCGTTGCCGCCGACGATCAGCAGGATCAGATTGCCCATGAATTCCTCCGGGCTCTGCTGGTTCATCGCCTCGGAATGGATCATCATCGAGATCAGATCGGGCTGCGGATCCTGCTGCGCGCGCTCGGCCCACAGCATCTGGAAATAGGCCGCCATCTCGTGCAGGAAACTGCGCCTGAGCTGGTCGAGTTCGCGCACGCTGGCGAGCTCGGTATCACCCGACCAGTCCGACCACAGCGTCAGCAGCCGGCGATCTTCCCAGGGAAAGCCGAACAGCAGCGCGAGCATTCCGGTGGTCAGTTCGATCGAGACCTTGTCGACCCAGTCGAAGACCTCGCCGCGCGGCAGCGAATCGAGCAGCTCGCCGGTTCGCTGACGGATATCCGCCTCCATCCGCTTCATTTCCCCGGGGGTGAAGGCGGGGGCTACGGTGCGGCGCTGGCCGGTGTGCTTGGGCCGGTCCATGGCGATGAACATCGGCAGTTCGAGCCGCTCTTCCTCGGGGATGTCCTCGGCGCGTTCGAGAATGGTGATCCCGCCGTGTTCCCAGCTCGAGGAGAACAGATCGGGCAGCGCCTCGATATGCTGGATCGCCTTGTGCTGGACCACCGCCCAATAGGGTCCGAAGGGGCTCTCGGGGATGTAGTGCAGCGGCCCGGCCTCGCGCATTTCGCGGAAGATCGGCTGCCAGCGATCTTCGGCATAGATATCCGAGCGGCTGACGTCCCATTTGTGCGGATGGCTCATCCGCTGGTCGGGATGCTTCTCGAAATGCTCCTTGAGTGCCTCGTGAGCGCTGGGCGCCGTACGGAACTGGGGCTTTTCGGCGGCGATGGTGGCCATGGTACTCTCCCGCTTGGGGCGACTCGTTCCGGTCGCCTCCGTCATACTTCACTATCCCGCCTAACTGACAAGTGTGTCAATAGTGCGTTGCAAAAAGGGACCGAACCGTTCCGCTATTGCCGGATCGACCGCCGGACCAAGGCGAATCTGCTTTTGCCCTGCCTCTTGGCCGGGCCGGACTTCATCACCCGTCGGCGGAACAGCGAAGCGCCGCTGCGCACGAAGATCGCCACCCAGGCGACTTGCCAGGCGATGGCGAACAGATGCGGCAACAGTTCGGGCGACTGGGCGGCGCGCCCGACCATGGCGTAAGGCGAGGACAGCGGAAAGATCGCCGCGAACAGCTCCACCGCAGAGCCGACGTCGGTCATCGCAAAGGTCGCGAGGAAGAACACCGCGAGCTGTAGTATCGTGGCCGGCATCGACAGGGTCTGCACGTCGCGCACCGTCGCCGCCATCGATCCCACGGTCAGGAACACCGAGCCGATCAGCAGATAGGCCAGCGCGAAATAAAGCACGAACAGCGCGACGAATAGCGGCCAGCCGACTGCGGGCATCGGCAGCGAGGCACCCGTCCCCGGACCGAACGTCAGCCCGATCAGCGCCAGGCTGCCCCACACCGCGATCCCGACGAAGCTGATGGCGAGCATGGCGAACAGCTTGCCGACGAACACCGCATCCATCGGGATTGCCGCCGCGAGGATCTCGATGATCTTGTTGGCTTTCTCCTCGACCAGATTGGAAAGGACCATTCCCGCCAGCAGCATGGTCAGCAGGAACAGCAGGGTGATCGCCGCGGTGGCGGTTCCGGTCTGCGCGCTGCGGGTGCTCGCCATGCTCGACCGGGTCCGCTCGAGCGCGACCACGGGATAGGCCGCATCCGGGCCCAGCGCCCGCGCCGCCAGCAGCGACACGCGGCCCTGCCAGCTCTCGATCTGGTCCTGCGTCCCGGTCAGCCGCGGCCGGGCCAGCGAGCCGGTCAGCACCGCGCCGAGATTGCGTGCGCGGTCCGAAAGCAGCGCGTCGGGCTCGGTTTCGCCGGGGGCGACGCGCTCGATCGGGAAGATGGCGATCAACCCATCGAGTTCGCGATGCGCGCGGATCACTGCCTCGGCTTCGGCGGCGGGCAGCATCACCGCCAGCCGCGGCGGCTCGGCGCTGTCGGCCGCCTTGGCGCCGAGCATGCCCGCACCGATGCTGATCGCCCCGAAGAAGATGGGGCCGAGCAGGAACAACAGAAAGGCCTTGCTGAACAGGATCGCTTGGAAGTCGCGCCGCGCCACCACCCAGGCGGCCTGCCACAGCGACAAGCGGCTCTTGTCCGCCATGGTCATGCGTCCTCTCCGGCGGCATTGTCTTGCTCGAGCGCGCGCGCGGCAGCGGCGCCGGCGATCTCGACGAAGGCGTCGTGCAGCCCGGCGCGTTCGATCGACAGCGAGAGCACGCCCGCCTCGCCCTTGATGAGTTGCCTCAGCAGCATCTCGATCCCGCTGTCGGGAACCGGGAAATACCAGAAATGCGCACCATTGGCCTTGATGTCGTGGCGCGCATCCTCGGGCAGCCCCGCGCGCCAGCGTCCGTCGCGATTGCGCGTCTCGAGCCGGACCTGCGCGGGGATGCTGTCGCGTGCGGCATCGACCGAACCGGCATAGGGCACGCGCCCGCCGGCGATGATCGCGACATCGTCGCACAGGCGCTCGGCGTGGTGGATGACATGGGTCGAGAAGATCACCGTCGTCCTCTCGGCGGCGAGATCGCGGATCATCGCTTCCAACTTGCCCTGATTGATCGCGTCGAGCCCCGAAAAGGGCTCGTCGAGAACCACGAGCCGGGGTCGGTGCACCAGGGTGCCGAGCAGTTGAACCGTCTGCGCCATGCCCTTGGACAATTGCCGGATCTGACGATCGACCGCGTAACCAAGCCCGTGCGTCTCGAGCAGTTCGCGACCGCGCCGGCGCCCTTCCTCGAGCGACAGTCCTCGCAGCGCGCCCATGAAGGCGATCGCCTCGTCGCATTTCATCGTCGGATAAAGTCCACGCTCTTCCGGAAGATAGCCGATCAGCCGGGCGATATCGTGCGGGCGATCATGCCCGAAGACGCGCCGCACGCCCTCGTCGGGATCGATGATGCCGAGCAGCATCCGCAAGGTGGTCGTCTTGCCCGCGCCATTGGGCCCGAGAATGCCGTAGATCGCACCCTCGGGAACCGCTATGTCGACCCCATCCACCGCCAGCGTGCCGCCGAACCGTTTGACCAGCCCTTTGGCCTCGATCGCCAGCGGGCGTTCGCGGGGCGGGCGCTGCGCAATCGCAGAAGTTTCGCCTCGCGGGGGCGCCTCGGTCTGGGTAAGCATGGCCATGGGTTACCCGCGACCCGTCAACAGGAGCAACAGCTAGTTTTGTCCCAGTCCGAGCATATCGCCGCCCTGCAGGAGGATCTGCGGGTCGAGGCGCGGCGGCTGGGCTTCGTCGCCTGCGGCTTTACGGGAGCGGCCGGGGAGCCGTTTCGCGCCGAGCGGCTGGAGCAATGGCTGGACGAGGGCCGCCACGGCTCGATGGACTGGATGGAGGCGCGAAAGGCGCAGCGGATCTCGCCGCAGGGCCTGTGGCCCGAGGCGCGCAGCGTGATCGCCCTGGGCATGAGCTACGCCCCGCCCAACGATCCGCTGGCGCTTGCCGATGTACCAGACAAGGCGCGGATCTCGGTCTATGCGCAGGGGCGCGACTATCACGACGTGGTCAAGAAGGCGCTCAAGGCGCTGGCGCGCTGGCTGGTCGCGCGCGAACCCGAGAGCGAGCTCAAGGTCTTCGTCGATACCGCACCCGTGATGGAAAAACCGCTCGGGCAAGCGGCGGGGATCGGCTGGCAGGGCAAGCACACCAATCTGGTCAGCCGCGAGCATGGCAGTTGGCTGTTCCTGGGGTCGATCTATTCGACGCTGCCCTTCACCGCCGATGCGGCGCACCGCGACGCTTGCGGTTCGTGCCGCGCCTGCCAGGACGCCTGCCCGACGGATGCCTTCCCCGAACCCTATCGGCTGGATGCGCGGCGGTGCATTTCCTACTTCACCATCGAGCACAAGGGGCCGATACCGGAAGAATTCCGCGCCGCGCTGGGCAATCGCATCTACGGCTGCGACGATTGCCTGGCGGTGTGCCCGTGGAACAAATTCGCCCAGACCGCACAAGCCCACGCCAGACTGCTGCCGCGCGAGGAGCTGGTCGCGCCGGACTTGGCGCGGCTGCTCGAACTCGACGACCCTTCGTTTCGCCAGCTGTTCTCGGGCAGCCCGATCAAGCGGATCGGACGCGACCGTTTCGTGCGCAATTGTCTCTATGCGGCGGGCAACAGCGGGCGGCGGGAATTGCTGGCGCGAGTGGAAGAATTGCGCGCCGATCCGGACGCGGTGGTCGCCGAGGCAGCCGATTGGGCTGCCGCGCGTCTCAGAGCATGTCCTTGAGCGGAATTTCGGTGTCGGCCAATTGTGCAGGATCGACCGACACGCGCGCTTCGATCAGCTTGCGCCCCTGAACGTAGTCGCGCGTGGCGTTGACGCAATCGAGCGCGATCACCCGGCCTTCGCGCAGATAGACGACCGAAAACTTGCGCTGTGCCGGATCGCCGCGGACGACCGCCGCATCGTGATCGATCGACAGCCCCACGGTCTGGAGCCGCAGATCGTATTGGTTGGACCAGAACCACGGCACCGCTTCGTAGGGCTGCTTGTCGCCCATAATCGCCTTGGCCGCCGTGGAGGCCATATCGTTGGCGTTCTGAACCGATTCGAGCCGGATGACCGCGTTCTCCGCATAGGGATTGGCATGCGACGCGCAGTCGCCAATGGCGTAGACGTCGTCGAGCGAGGTGCGACAGAATTCGTCGACATCGACCCCATTGGTCCCTGCGGCACCCGCAGCGATCAGCGGGCCGACCGCCGCGACGATGCCGATGCCCACCACCACGATCTCGCAGGGGAAGCTCTCGCCATTGTCGGCCAGCACCGAGGTTACCCGACCGTCCTCGCCCTCGATCCGCTCGACCCCGATCGAGAGCCGCAGATCGACGCCCTGCCGGCGATGTTCGTCGAGATAGAAAGCGCTCAGCGCCTCTCCCGCGACGCGTCCCAGCACCCGGTCCTGATTTTCCAGCAACGTCACCGAACAACCCAGCTTGCGCAGCACCGCCGCCACCTCGAGCCCGATATAGCCGCCCCCGACCACCACTGCGCGCCACGCGCCCTTCTCGATCCGTCCGCGGAGTGTGTCGACATCGGTTCGGCTGCGAATGGCGTGAATCCCGGCCAGATCCGCACCCGGGCAGGACAGGCGACGCGGATCGCCCCCCGCCGCCCAGATCAATTTGCGGTAGCCGATCCGGCGTCCATCGCCGAGCACGACCTCATGCGCCAGCGGATCGACCTCGGAGACATTCGCACCGAGTTCGAGCGCAATCCCGCGCTCGGCCCAGAATTCCGGCTTGCGGATCATGATCCGCTCGAGCGGCTTTTCGCCCGCGAGATATTCCTTCGACAGCGGCGGACGCTCGTAGGGCAGGGTCCGGTCGCGGCTGATCATCAGGATCGACTGGTCGTGGCCATGCTGGCGCAAGGCGACGGCCGCTTGCGCGGCGCCATGGCCCGATCCCACGATAACGATATCGGCGCTATCCATGGCCGCAACGCTTCGCGGTTATGCGCAGGTCGGTCAAGCCGAGCCTACCGGCACAGCAGGTTGCGCGCCATGCTCGCCACCTGCGCGAGCACGGCGGGCGCGACCGGGGTCTGCGCCTGCGCACGACCGATCATCGTCCGGAACTGACGCACCGCGACTGCATTCTCCGCCGCCCATTTCTCGACCATCGCCGGCATGTCGTCCTTGGCACCCTTGCGTCGCGAAAGCTTGCGCAGGAAATCGAGCCGCATCTGCTGGAAGTCGCGCGCGAGACCCGCGACCAGTAGGCGCTCCCAGACGTCTGCAGGGTTCATCATCGCCGAAGTCGCCTGTGCCCAGTCGAGTCCGAGAGAGGCACCCAGTCCGGTGAAAGCCTTGGTCAGGTCGAGTGGATCGATCTCATGCTCGCGCGCGAGCTTGGCGAGTCCGACCGCGCCATCCAGCTCGAACAGATGCGCAACTCGCGCGGCGAGATCCGCAGGCGCACCGGCATCGGAAAGCTCGTCCGTCAGCCGCACCGATTGCTGCTTGCTTTCTTCGGCCAGCAGGGTCGCGGTCGCCTCCGACAGCTTGCGCACACCCGGACCGAAGGCGTCGAGGCTTGCTGCGGGATCGGCGGTGCCGACACCCGCTGTCAGCAGATCCGCCATCTGCATCCGCATCCCCTTGGCGGTGCGGTCTAGCAGCAGCAGCCGCGCGCTTTCGGGCATGTCCGCAGCATCGATGGCCGCCCATAGCGAATCGAGTTCGAACAGCCGCTCGGCAACCACGAAAGCGCTGGCGACCTGGTCCAGCGTCGCGCCCTCTTCTTCGGCAAGCTCGAAGGGGTGGACGAGGCCGATGCGGTTGACGATGCGATTGGCGAGCTTGGTCGCGATCAGTTCGCGGCGCAGTCGATGGGTTAGTATCTGCGCTTTGTAGCGTTCGCGCATCGGCGCCGGAAACGCTTCGAGCAGCATCGGCTCGAGCGCCTCATTTTCGGTCAGCGGCCCCGTTTCGAGTGCGTCCTGCAGAGCCAGCTTGGTCGAGGACAGCAGGACAGCGAGTTCGGGGCGGGTGAGCCCCAGTCCCTCGCCGGCACGGCGACCGAGCACCTCGTGATCGGCCAGCCCTTCGGTCTTGCGGTCGAGCTTACCGCTTTCCTCAAGCGTCTCGATCAGCCGCAGTTGCGCTTCGGCCGAGCGCGCGCCGCCGATCTCCGCCACCGACAGCGCGAGCGCCTGGAGGCGGTTGTCCTCGAGCACCAGGCGCGCGACTTCCTCGGTCATGTCCTCGAGCAGGGCGTTGCGCTTGGCTTCGGAAATCCGTCCGGCGCGGCGTGCAGCGGCCAGCGCGATCTTGATGTTGACCTCATTGTCCGAACAATCGACCCCGGCCGAATTGTCGATGAAATCGGTGTTGATCCGCCCGCCCTTGAGCGAAAACTCGATCCGCGCCGCCTGCGTCACCCCCAGATTGGCGCCTTCGCCGATCACCCGCGCGCGGACCTCCCGCGCATCGACGCGGACCGCGTCGTTGGCCGGGTCGCCGACCTGGACGTTGTTCTCGGACGTAGCCTTGAGATAGGTTCCGATCCCGCCGAACCAGATCAGATCGACCGGAGCCTTGAGGATCGCCGAGATCAGCGCTTCGGGGTCGATCTCCTTCTGATCTATGCCGAGCGCCTTTTGCGCCGCCTTGGACAGCTTGAGGCTCTTGGCATCGCGCCGGAACACGCCGCCGCCGCGCGAGATTATGTCCTTGTCGTAATCATCCCAGCTCGACCGCGGCAGGTCGAACAGGCGCTGGCGCTCCTGCCAGCTTGCCGCCGCATCGGGATCGGGATCGATGAAAATGTGCCGGTGGTCGAAGGCCGCGATCAGCTTGATGGTCTTCGACAGCAGCATGCCGTTGCCGAACACATCCCCCGACATGTCGCCGCAGCCGACCACATCGATTGGGTCGGTCTGGACGTCGATGCCCATCTCGCGGAAATGGCGCTGGACCGAAACCCATGCGCCGCGCGCGGTGATCCCCATCGCCTTGTGGTCATAGCCGTGCGAGCCGCCGCTGGCGAAAGCGTCGTCGAGCCAGAAACCGCGCTCTTCGGCGATCGCGTTGGCGACATCGGAGAACCGCGCGGTGCCCTTGTCGGCGGCGACGACGAAATAGGGATCTTCGCCGTCGAGGATCATCACGCCTTCGGGATGGACCACCTCGTCGTCGACGATATTGTCGGTGATCGAGAGCAGCGTGCGGATGAAGACTTCGTAGCTGGCCTGGCCTTCCGCGGCCCAGCCGTCGCGGTCGGTGACCGGATCGGGCAATTGCTTGGGATAGAAGCCGCCCTTGGCGCCGGTCGGGACGATCACGGCGTTCTTGACCCGCTGGGCCTTCATCAGGCCGAGGATCTCGGTGCGGAAATCGTCGCGCCGGTCGGACCAGCGCAAGCCGCCGCGGGCGATCGCGCCGGCGCGCAGATGAATACCCTCGAGACGGCGAGAATAGACGAAGATCTCGCGCCAGGGAATCGGCCGCGGCAGGTTGGGGACCAGCGCCGATTCGATCTTGAAGGCGAGCGCCTCGCCCCCCGCCGGAGCGAAGGCATTGGTGCGCAGGATTGCATCCGCGAGCGACTGGTAGAGCCGCAGCAGCCGATCGTCGTTGATCGCCTTGACCTTGGCGAGCCCGAGCCTGATCGCCTCGCGGGCCTCCTCGGTCGCCTGCTCGCGTCCCGTGCCGAAGCCGGGGTCGTGGCGGGCGGTGAACAGCGCGATCAACGCGCGGGTGACATCGGGTGCGCCGCGGAGGGCATCGACCACGGTATAGATGGTAAAGCCCATGCCCGCCTGCCGCAGATAGCGGTAGAAGGCGCGCAGCCAATCCGCCTCGCGCGCGGTCAGTGTGGCTTCGGGGACCAGGCGGTTGAAAGGATCGCTCTCGGCCTCGCCATTGAGCACGGCGGCGACGGCCTTCTCGATCTCCTCCGCTCGCTCGACCAGCGCTTCCGCCTCGACGGACGAGGACAGCTTGAGCGCGAAATCGTGAATCGTGCCGAGCCGACCCTGATCGAGCACGGTGGGCATTTCGGTGTCGACGTGGAACCCGAAATTCTCCAGCGCCGGCACCGCATCGGACAATGGCATGCTGCCTTCGGCCTGATAGAGCTTCAACCGCAGGCACTGCTCGTCGCTGTTCTGGCACAGATAGATGCGCGCATCCCGCTGCCGCTGATCGCCGCCCTCGGCGTGGACGCCAAGCGCGCGCAAGCGGGTTATGTCGATCGCCGCCTCGGCGGCTCCGAACTGGGCGCGAAAGGCGGTCGGAAAAGCTTCGGCCCAACGCGATGCGATGGCAGCCGCGCGGCTTGATTCCCCCAGAGCCGACAGCTCGCTCTCGACGCCTTCGCCCCAGCCGCGCAGCATCGTCTGCAAGCGCTCGTCGAGCGCCTTCTCGTCGGGAGTCTCGCTGCCGTCGCGGATGTCGAGCACGAAGCGCAGCATCGCGAGATTGCCGCCTTCGACCTCGAGGCTCCAGTCGAGCAGTTTTGCGCCAGCGCCTTCTTCGAGCAGTGCTTGGATTTGCAGCCGGACCTGCGTGGCCAGCATGTCGCGTGGCAGCCAGACGAAGGCGAACAGGTGTCTCGCCAGCGGGGCTTCGACCAGCGCGAGGCGGGGGCGGGGGCGATCGACCAGCGCCATCATCGTGGTGGCGATGCGTTCGACATCGTGATCGGAGAACCCGATCAGCAGATCGTGCGGCAGGGTCGTCAGCGCATGGACGAGCGCCTTGCCGGCATGGCCGCCGGCATCGAAATCGAGCCGCTCCATGATCGCCTCGACCTGCGACCGCAGCCGCGGGACCGTCCGCGGCGGCGCGGCCAGCGCGGCGCTGGTCCAGACACCGGCATGGATCGACAGCGCAACGGTTTTGCCGCCTTCGCGGCGAGGAACGATAAACAGATCGAGCGGCACCCGGCGATGGACGTGCGCCAGCCGATTGGCCTTGATGATCAGCAGCGCCCGAGCTTCATCGGGATCGTCGAACCAGGCGAAGGCGCGGTCGTAGGAGGTGTCGGCGAGCAGGTCCTGCGCACTCTTGCGGCAGATCCCAAACGCGGCGCTGGCGGTCCCGTCGCGGTGGCGCTCGAGATGGCCGAGCTGGGTCAGCATGCCGTTGTTGAGCCATTCGAGCAGCGCGGTGGATTCCGCGTCCTTCAGCTGCCCGGCGTCGGCGAGCATCGCATCCTGCAGTTGCGGCCAGTCGTTCACCGCAGCGCGCACATCGGCGAGCGTCTCGCGCAGGGTCGCTAGCAATTCGCGGCGCTGGCGGGCATCGACGCGCGAGGTCTCGATGTAGATCATCGACTCGTAAGCCGCGTCGTCGGGATCGCTATCAAGGATGGTCGTCAGCTGATGGTCGCTGTCGCGCTCGACCGGAACCACCGGGTGAACCAGCCGATCGATCGCCAGTCCGGTTGCGGCGATGGCGTTCGCGGTCGAATCGACCAGAAAGGGCATGTCGTCGTTGACCAGCGCGATGCGCATGAACCGACGCTCTTCGTTGGCCGATTCGAGTACGATCGAAGCGCGCCCGGGCTGGCGCTGGAGACCGGTCTCGGCCACGAAACGGGCGGCTTCGACGAGCCGCTCGCGGGACAGGTCTCCGTCGCCGGGGAGGAGCGATTCCTCCATGCGCGCGGCGAGCGATTCGACCACTCCGGCGGGAATGGCGGGTTTCTGCCCTGCGGCAGCTTTGTTCGAACCCATGTATCCTCTCAGCGGGCCCTCTCTCATCGGCCCGGAATGACTGCTGCGCGGGTGTTCGCCGCGTCCGACCAGTCGCCCCTAGTCCTCTCCTCGTGCTGCCGCAAGCGAGCCCAGACAGGGGCTTGGCCGGTCGCTTGCGGGAAAGGGGCGCGGCGTTCGCCAAACGAGACGGGTTGCGCCAGCGCCCGCTGAGGCATCTCAGCCGCTCAGCGCATCCATCGCGAGTTCCAGCGAACGGGTGCGCGCGGCGGGATCGTAAGTCGCGCCGGCCAGCATGATCTCGTCGGCACCGGTGCGATCGACGAAACCGCGGATCGCTTCGCGCACCTGCACCGGCGTGCCCACCGCGCTCGCCTGCCCGATATGATCGAGCATCGCGCGCGCATTGGCGGGCAGCGTGTCGCGATAGCCCTCGATCGGCGGCGGCAGCTTGCCCGGCGAACCGGTGCGCAACCGAACGAAGGCCTGCAATTGCGAGCTGGCGATGCGCTCGGCCTCGGCTTCGCTCTCCGCACAGAAGAGGTTCATCGCCGCCATCACGTGCGGCCGGTCGAGACTGGCGGAAGGCTCGAACCTGCTGCGGTAGAGTTCGAGCGCGGCATCGAGATGATCCGGCGCGAAGTGGCTGGCGAAGGCGTAGGGCAGCCCGAGACGCGCGGCGAGCTGCGCGCCGAACAGGCTGGAGCCCAGCATCCACAGCTCGACATCGGCATTCTGCCCGGGGGTCGCTTGGATCGGCAGACCAGGATCCCCGTCCAGATAGGCGCGCAATTCGACCACGTCCTGCGGGAACATCTCCGCGGCGCGGTGGAGATCCTTGCGCAAGGCGCGCTGGAGTTCGGGACCCGCACCGGGCGCGCGGCCCAGCCCGAGATCCACCCGCCCCGGAAACAGCGCCGCGAGCGTGCCGAACTGCTCGGCGATCTGGAAGGGGGTGTGGTTGGGGAGCATGATCCCTCCCGAGCCGATCCGAATCGTCGACGTCCCGTTGCCGATATGCGCGAGGACGACCGAGGTCGCACCCCCGGCGATCCCAGGCATGGCGTGATGTTCGGCGACCCAGAATCGGGTGCAGCCCGTCTTCTCGGCGGTGCGCGCCAGATCGACGGCGGCGGAAAAGGCCTCCTCGAGCGATCCCCCCTCGCGAACGGGCACAAGATCGAGAATGGAAAAATCGGTCATTGTTGCGGTGCCCCGACATCGGACAATTGTGCGAGATAGGCGCGCGCGCGGTCCGCCTCGGGGCCATCGGGTGCCACCAGCAGGACCGATTCGAAACTGCGTCGTGCGTCTTCCGGCCGGTTGGCGAGCGCGGCGATTACCCCCGCCTCGAGCCCGACAGCGGGGTCGCGCGGGGCCAATGCAGCAGCCTGTTCGACCTGTCGCTGGGCCTCCATCAACCGCCCCAATTGCCGCGACAGCTTGGCGGAAAGCAGCCAGGCGCGGGAATCGCCGGGGGCAGCCTCGCGCGCCCGGTCGAGCGCCGCGTCGGCTTCCTCGGGACGCTCTGCGGCGACCAAGGCCCGCGCGAGGTCGATTTCCAGCCCCGCGGCGATGTCGCCCTGCCCCGCCTCGTTGGCATCGGCGATCGCCAGCTCGAAATGCGGAATGGCGGCGGCGGCCTCGCGCCCCGCCAGCGCGGCGTTGCCCGCCATGGCGCCGAGCCGCGCGCGATAGGTCGGATTGTCGTCACCCACCTCGCCGCGTGCGACCGCGAAGGTGTCCCGCGCCTCGGCATAGCGCTCCATCCGCACCAGCGCGAGGCCCTGGCAATGCGCCGCCTGCGGGCGTTCCGCGTCACGCGCATTGGCGCGCCAGCTGGCCGCGCTGTCATAGGCCGCCTCGGCATCCTTCGCTGCGAGCCGCAGGCATTCGATCAGCCGCGAAGCCGGGCTCGGGCTCTGGCTTGCGGCGGAAGCCGCGGTGCGCGCGCGCTGCTCTTCGAGCTCCGGTGGAACGGAACTCGGCGGGGTTGCGGCGGGGTTGGGTCCCACCTGCATGGCAAGCAGGAATGCGGCGGCGGTGCTCACGATTCAGTCCCTTCGGCTGGCAGTGTTGCCACCTGTTCCAGCAGCAGTACGATGTCGGTATCGCGGGACAGGCGGTGATCGCCATCCTTGACGAAGGTGACCTGTACGTCGTCCGAACGCAGCGCTTCGGCCAGCCGAAGGCTGATCTCCCACGGTACATCCGGATCGCGCTGACCGTGCAACAGACGGACCGGGCAATCGAGCGGTATCTCAGCGTCGAGCAGGCGATTGGTCTGGCCGTCGGCGAAGAAACCGGGATGCAGCGGCGTCGGCTCCGGACCGTAGGGATTGGGATCGAACAGGGTCTCGCCGGCGTCGAGGCGGACCTTGTCCGATGCGGAACGGCCCCACTCGGTGAAGTCGGGCGCCGCAGCGATGCCGACCAGCCCCGCGAGACGCGCCCCCAACGCTTTGCCGACCAGCAGCATCAGCCAGCCGCCCAGCGAGGATCCTATCACAATCACCTGATCCTCGATCAGAGCTTCGATGAGGCCGATGACCTCGTCGCGCCAGCGCGAGAGCGTTCCCACGGCGAAACTGCCCGAGCTTTGCCCACAACCGGAATAGTCGAGCAGCAGACAACTGCGCCCCCGGCTACTCGCCCATTGATATAGCGCGGTCGCCTTGCTGCCGCTCATGTCGGACATGTAACCGGGTAGGAAGACCAGTGCCGGCCCGCTGCCGCGATGCAGGCGATAGGCGATCCGCCGGCCATCGGGTAGTTCGTGGAATTGGGTGGCGCTGGTCATTGCCATTCCCATTTCGGGCTCGCTGGCGGCGAATGCAACCGTCAGAACAGTTCGAATTCCTCGACATCGGGGTCTGCCTCGCACATCGCCTTCAAATCCGCGAACTCTTGCGGGGATAGAACGGGAGCGTAATCCGCCCCCGCTCGGGCGGCCTCGCGATAGGCGCGGGCGCGTTCGCCGGCGGAGGGATGGCTGGCGATCCAGCCGGTGATATCGCTTCCGGCCTCCGCATCCGAGCCGGACTTTTCCGCCATCCGTTCGAAGAACCGCGCCGCGCCCAGCGGCGAAACCCTACTCTGCGCCAGCCTTTCGCGCGCAAACTCGTCCGCCTCGCGCTCGGCATCGCGCGAATAGCTCATCGCGGCGAGCCCGAAAACGGTGTCTCCGAACCCCGAATTGGCGCCCGACAGCAGGATGGAAAGGCCGAACTGACGCAGCAGCGCGGTCATCACATGGCGTTCGCGGACATGGCCGATCTCGTGAGCGAGCACGCCGGCCAGCTCATCGGGGCTTTCCGCCTGTTGCACCAGGCCGTCGAACAGCAACACCCGCCCGCCCGGTAGCGCCACCGCATTGACCATGTCGATATTGGCGATGCCCGCAAGCACCTGGCGGCCTGCGGGATCGACCGCATCGAGCAGTTTGGCGAGGGCGGCATCGCCTTGCGGCGTCGAGCACAGCCGGTTCCCGAAATTGCCGACCATCGCCTCGCCGATACGGGCTTCCCAGCTTTCGGGTACGCGCGGCCCCAGCCAATTGGGCGCGGTCATGAACAGCGCCACCGCCGCCGCGCTCGCGATCCCGAAGATCACCACGGCCTTGCCCAGACCGAGGCGATCTATCCATCCCCCGTAGCGACCCTGCTCAGGGAGGTGACGTTCGAATCCGGGCGGCAGGGCGATGGGCAGGCGCAGGCGAAAATCTGGCACGCTGTCGCGACCGTAGACCCGCTCGCCCGGAAGGCTTTCCACGAACCGCAGATCGACGAACGGCACCGCGTGCTGCGCGCCGTCGGCTTCATCCAGAATCAGTCGATCGCCGCTCCAGGAAGCCGCGCCCTCGCGCCGCAGTGCGGTCATCCCGTCATACCAGGTGACGGGCACTCGAAACGCCTCGTCGGTCACGTCAGATCGCGCCGATGTCGAAGGCATCGAGCAGTCCTTCGCCATGCCCGGCCGTCGCGGTGGTGGATTGGGTCAGCTCGTCGAGCAGGATCTCGCCCCGCGCCTCGAGGTGGATCATGAAGAACTTCCAGTGGCGGTAGGAGAGGAAGATCAGCCCGATGCCAAGCGTCAGGACGACCAGAGCGGCATCGCCGAGCAGCAGGCGGATCCAGTCCGGGGTGGACGCCTCGAACGAAAAGCCAATGTCGCCCCACCGCGTCGATCCGACCGCTTCGCGATAAAAGGCGGCGAAAAAGGCCACCGCGATCAGTCCGAGGCCGAGATAGAAAAAGAGCAGCAAGCCGATGATGCCGATGAACCCGCCGATCATCCCGCCGTTCTCGCCGCCAATGCCATAACCGACCAACGCGCCGGTCGCCGCCAGCGCGACACCGCCGATGAAGATCACGACGGGCGCCAGGTAGAACAGCAGGAAACGCCCGAACACCGGACCCGACTTGGCCTCGGCGGCGAAGGCGTGCGGCCCGAAGCTCATCTTGCCCCAGCGTTCGTTCCACAGGCTGGTCATCGACCAGGGAATCAACAGGCCGGCGGGCAGATAGCCGAGAAAGGTCTTGCCCAGATAGGACAGGCCGAAGCGGAAGCCCTTGTCGTCGGAGCCGCCCCGAATCCCCCGCCAGCGGGTCCGCGACAGGCGATAACGCAAGGCCCGGAAGCGCGCGAGGCCGGTGAGATAGAACAGAACGACAAAGGACAGGAGCGTCAGTACCCCCGCCAGCGCCTCCTGTCCGCGCAGGACCAGCGATTCCGCTATCAGACCCAGAGCGAAGAACGGCAGTGCGAACAGCACCAGCACCAGCAGGAAGCCGATGAACAGTTCCATTCCGGTGCCTGCCCATTCCAGCCGTTCGTCGACGAAGCGGCTGCGCGACCACAGATAGCGTCGCTCGCGGGTGGTCGCCCAGAAGCGATAGATGCCCAATGTCACTATGGTGAGCAGGAGATTGGTGAATGCGATCGGCGCGAATTCGCGCCAGCTGCCGTCGAAGCCGAAGGCGCTTTCGGCTTGCTGCGCCCCTCGATAGTTTGAAATTGTCCGACCCCCCGATCCGTTTGCGGGGATGATTGTCGATGTGCGCCCCAGCCAAGTCAAGCCGACCGCGCCAATGAGTCAATCGCGCAGGAAAATCGCCTCGATCGGCATCTCGAAGACATCGGCGATCCGGAAGGCGAGCGGGAGCGAGGGGTCGTAGCGCCCGGTCTCGATCGCGTTGACGCTCTGGCGGCTGACCTCGAGCCGGTCGGCGAGCGCCTGCTGGCTCCAGTCGCGCTCGGCGCGCAGGACCTTGAGACGGTTCTTCATACCGCACCCCACGAGCCGTATTCGATCCGGTTGGACAGTCCCCCGACGAAGAGGCCGAGAAACCACGCCACTGCAACCCAATAGGCATCGAGATGCGGCGCCACATCGGCTGACTCGAGGAAGCCCCAGACGGTCGCGGCGCTCAGTGCCAGTCCGGTGGCGATAAGCGACTGACGCACCACCAGCATCCGGATGAACTCGTCCTGCTCTTCGACGATCAGGCGCCCGACCGCCCAGAATATTCCGATCATCGCCAGCCCGGGCAGCACCGCCAGCACCGAGCGCAGCGCGAACGCGGGCTCGCTTTCGGCGGTGACGAAGGTGAGAACGCCGAAGGACAGCAGATAGAGGGCCGTGAACAGCGCAATGCGCTTAACATAGCGCTTCTGCGCCGCGCCCTTGCCCACGCATGACCCGCCGGGAGCTCGGCGTCCGGCGGCGCGCATCAGCGGGACGGTGAGGGCGACCGGCAGCAGCATGAGCAGCAGCGTCGTATCCGGACCGATCGCGTCGCTCAGAGCGAGACCGGCGATTGCAGCCAGGCTTCCGAGCAGGAGGCCCGCCCAGAACCCCGGCGATCGGCCCGAAGCCCTGTCTGCCGGGCTGGTCATGCGCGGTCTCGCTGCGCAGAGAGCTTGGCGCAGTCGCGAGATTTGAGAATCGTCACCACCGCCAGAGCGGGGAGAACGATGGTCAAGGTTCGTGCCGATTCCGGCGGCAGGAGTTCGGCACGGCCCGCGAAGGCCACCCCGAGGATGAGGACGGCCCAGCAGATCGCCTGGATGATGGATGACATTGGTCAAGCTCCCTTTCAAATTGGTAAAGCTACCTTGTCATCCATCGCAGCGGGCGTCAAGCACCCTTTCCAGACGGATTGCGCGCTGTTCCGGCCAGCGCGCATCTGTCACGATGCAGTCACAGCGCGCGGTCACTGCGCCGTGACTCAGGAGGAGAATCGCCGTGTTCAAGACCGAACCCCCCGCCGCTGCCGCACTTGCTCCGCTCGATCGCCGCAGCCTGCTCAAATCGGGTGTGCTGGGCGCCGGGCTGATTGCCGCGCCGCTGTCGGCGCAATTCGGCGGGTCGGGGTTTACGCACGGCGTCGCCAGCGGCGAGCCGGCACGCGACCGGGTGCTGCTGTGGACCCGCTTCGTTGCCCCGGCGGAGACGAAGCTGGAATGGGAGGTCAGCCCCAGCGCCGATTTCGCGCGGGTGGCCGCTTCGGGCTCGGTGCTGGCCAGCCCCGCCAACGACAGCTGCTGCAAGACTTTCGCGGAAGGTCTCGAGCCCGGCCGCTGGTACTATTATCGCTTCGTCGCGCCCAATGGCGCCACCTCCGATGTCGGGCGCACCAAGACGCTACCCGATGGCCCCACCGAGCGCTTCCGCATGGCGGTGTTCAGCTGTTCGAACATGGGTTTCGGCTGGTTCAACGCCTATGCCCATGCCGCCGCGGCCAACGAATTCGACTGCGCGCTGCATCTCGGGGACTACTTCTACGAATACGGGCCCGACAACTACCCTTCGGTCGAACAAGCGGTTGCCGGACGCGCGGTGGCGCCGCTGAGCGAAACCGTGGCGCTGGCCGATTACCGGCTGCGCTTCGCCAGCTATCGCAGCGATCGCGATCTGCGCCGTCTGCATCAGGTCTATCCGATGATCGCCGGGTGGGACGATCACGAGAGCGCCAACGACAGCTGGCAGGGCGGCGCGCAGAACCACCAGTCCGAGACCGAGGGCGAATGGAGCGTGCGCAAGGCCGCCGCCATGCGCGCCTATCGCGAGTGGATGCCGGTTTCGGACGAGCCCTGGGCGAGTTACGACATCGGCGAACTGGCCACGCTGTACCGGCTCGAGACGCGGCTGACGGCGCGCGCCGAGCAATTCAATTTCGCCGGCCTGCTGACCGGGCAGGAAGGTCCCGAAGCGATGCTGCGCGCGCTGACCGCGTTTCGCCAGGGCGATTACATCGACCCGTCGCGCGAAATGCTGGGGGCGCAGCAGCAGGCCTGGCTTGCGGAAGGCCTCAAGCGCTCGACCGGCAGCGGCAAGCGCTGGCAGGTGCTGGTCCAGCAGGTGCTGATGGGCAAGCTCGCCACCTCGCCGCGCCTCGTCGATTCGCTTCCCGCCGACGTCCCCGAATACGTCCGCAGCCGCATCGTCGCGGGCGCGCTGGCAAGCCGCGCCGAACTGCCGCTCAACATGGATGCCTGGGACGGCTACCCGGCGGCGCGCGCGCGGCTGTTCGAGGCGGCGCTGGCGGCGGATGCCAATCTGATCTCGCTGGCCGGCGACACGCACAACGCCTGGTCTTTCGATCTCGACCATGCCGGACAGCGGGTCGGGGTCGAATTCGGGGTGCAGTCGGTCACCTCGCCCGGGTTCGAAGCCTATCTGCCCCAGCTTGCGCCCGCCGATCTCGAACGCGCGAGTATCGAGTTCAACCCCGAGCTGGTGTGGATGGACGCCTCGCGCCGCGGCTATATGGCGGTGGAGCTCACCCCCACCCGCGCAACCAGCGAATACCGCTTCCTTTCGAGCATCCGCGAGCGTGGTGCGGGCGTAGTCGCGACGCAGCGGGTATCGACCGCGCTGGGCGACCGCAGGCTGGAGCTGGCCTGAGGGCGCCGCATGGCCACACGGCAAGCCGCTTGAACAGCGCGCCGCGAGGGATTAGCTTGGCGGCCATGTCGCAGCAGCGCCTTTCGACGACTACCACCACCACCCCGGATCTCCGGGGGCGGGTGCTGGCGGTCTGACGCGCAGCCCCGCCGCCCGGTATCGGGCGGTGCGGCGTTCCTCCCGATCATCCTTCCCCAGCAACGCCGCACTTCAAGCGCAGGCACGGTTGTGCCATGAGCGGCGCAAAGGATACGGATCAGACAATGACGGAACTAGTTCAGATCAGCCTGCCCGATGGTTCGGTGCGCGCGATGGAGCGCGGCAGCACGCCGCTCGATGTCGCCGCGGCGATCGGCCCGGGGCTCGCCAAGGCGGCGCTCGCCGCGCGGGTCAACGGCGAATTGCGCGATATCGGCCGCCCCTTCGAATGCGATTCCGAGCTGGCGCTGGTTACGGTGAAGGACGAAGAAGACGCGCTCGAACTGGTGCGCCACGATTACGCGCATATTCTCGCCGAAGCGGTGCAGGCTCTGTGGCCCGGCACCCAGATCACCTTCGGCCCGGCGACCGACGACGGCTTCTATTACGATGTGAAGGCACCCGACACGCGCGATCCCTTCTCGATGGACGATCTGCCTGCGATCGAGGAAAAGATGCGCGCCATCATCGCCGCCGACAAGCCGCTCATCCGCGAGGTCTGGACGCGCGAGCGGCTGATCGAGAAATGGGAATCCGAAGGCGAGAGCTTCAAGGCCGAATGGGCCCGGGAACTGCCCGAGGACGAGGAGCTGACGGTCTATTGGTCGGGCGATCCCGATGCCGAGGATTCCTGGCTCGATATGTGCCGCGGCCCGCATCTCGCTTCGACCGGCAAGCTCGACCCGCAAGCGTTCAAGCTGATGCGGGTGGCGGGCGCATACTGGCGCGGCGACCAGCGCAATGCGCAATTGACGCGGATCTACGGCACCGGCTGGCTCAACAAGAAACAGTTGAACGCCCACCTCACGCGGCTCGAGGAAGCGGCCAAGCGCGACCACCGCAAGCTGGGCCGCGAGATGGACCTGTTCCACCTCCAGGAGGAGGCGCATGGCTCGGTGTTCTGGCACCCTCAGGGCTATCGCATCTGGCGCGAACTGGAGAGCTACATGCGCCGGCGGATGGACGGCGCGGGCTATCAGGAGATCAAGACCCCGCAGTTGATGGACGTGCGCCAGTGGGAGCGGTCGGGCCATTGGGGCAAATATGCCGAGAACATGTTCGCTGTGCCCGATATGGTGCCCGATCCCGAAGCGGCGGAGCAATCCGGCGCCCCGCTGATCGCCGGCGACAGCGACATGATGGCGCTCAAGCCGATGAACTGCCCGGCGCATGTGCTGGTCTTCAAGCAGGGCATCACCAGTTATCGCGACCTGCCGATCCGCCTGGGCGAGATGGGCTGCTGCCATCGCAACGAGCCGCATGGCGCGCTCCACGGCATCCTGCGCGTGCGCCAGTTCACGCAGGACGACGGCCATATCTTCTGCACCGAGGAGCAGGTGGTCGACGAGGTCCGCGCCTTCTGCCGGCTGGTCGACAGCGTCTACGGCCATTTCGGCTTCAGCTACCAGATCAAGCTCGCGCTGCGGCCGGAGAAGCGCTTCGGCAGCGACGAAATGTGGGACAAGGCCGAGAGCGAATTGCGCGCAGCGGTGCACGAAGCGGGGATGGCGACCGAGGAATACGGCTGGGAGGAACTGCCCGGCGAGGGCGCGTTCTACGCTCCCAAGCTGGAATGGCATCTCACCGATGCGATCGGCCGGACCTGGCAGGTCGGCACGATCCAGTCCGACCGGGTGCTGCCCGAGCGGCTCGATGCGACCTATATCGGCGTGGATGGCGAGAAGCACCGCCCGGTCATGCTCCACCGCGCGATCTTCGGGACTTTCGAGCGCTTCATCGGCGTGTTGATCGAGCATTTCGCCGGCCGGCTGCCGGTCTGGCTGGCGCCGACGCAGGCGGTGGTCGCGACGATCGTTTCCGATGCCGACGATTATGCCAAGGAAGTGACGGCGAAGCTGGAAGCGGCGGGGATCCGGGTGACCTGCGATCTGCGCAACGAGAAGATCAACTACAAGGTGCGCGAACACAGCCTCGCCAAGGTCCCGCATCTGCTGGTGGTGGGCAAGCGCGAGGCCGAGGAAGGCACCGTGGCGATCCGCACGCTGGGCGAAAAGGATCAGACGGTGACGACGCTCGACGAGGCGATCGCGATGCTCAAGGACGCCGCGACCCCGCCCGATCTGCGCCCCTGATCGCCAAGCCGGGACATGTCGCCGCTCGAGGCCTATGATGCGCTGGAGATAGCGACGGCGCTGCTTGCTGCGTTTGGCTCCGCCTTCGTGCGCGGACTGACCGGGTTCGGAATGGCCATCCTGCTGGTCCCGATCCTGGCGCTCGCGTTGTCGCCGCTGGACGCGGTCATTCTCGCCAACTGCCTGTCGCTCGCTATCGGTCTGCTCGAGATCCGCAGGCTGGTGCGGGGCAGCGAGCGATCGGCTTGGTGGATTGCGGGGCTGGTCGTGCTGACGACGCCGCTGGGGCTGATCGCTTTGGCTGCGACCAGTCCGGGAATCGCGCGGGTCGTGATCGCGGGAATCGCCTGCTCGGCCTTCGTCGCCATCATCCTGCCGCGCGGCGGTACCGCCTCCCCCGGGCGGCTTACTACCGGCGGTGTGGGGGTATTGAGCGGACTGATGACGGGCTATGCCGGTATGCCCGGCCCGCCGGTGGTCCCCTATTACGTCGGTCGCGCCCTCGACCGGGAAACCGCCAAGGCATCGATGATGCTGATATTCACCATCGCGGCCGCTTCCGGCCTGATGTCGGGTGCGGCGATCGGTGCGCTCGAGCTGCGGCTACCGCTGCTGGCGGCGCTCCTGTTCCCTGCCGTGCTGATCGGCAATGCGCTGGGCAATCGCTTCTCCGGCCGGATCGCCGATACGGTCTGGCGCGCGATTGTCGGACTGGTTCTGGGCGGCGCTGCGCTGGCGGCCGTGCTGCGCCTTATCTAAAGGTTCAGAACGGGGCGAACGGCCCGGCTGCAATCAGCGCAAAGGCGCAACCGCTTACGATCGCCGCGCGCGCAATGTCTGTTAATCCCGACGGGACCCAACGGGTGCTAGAGATAGCGACGGTTTCAGCCATGGCAGCATTGTCCGCCCGTTTCGCTAACGAAGCGTTAAACGGCGCTTGATTGCGGGCTGGTGGCCGAGGGCATCTGCTGGCTGGCGCAATGGAAACCGCCGCCACCCGCCAGCACGGCATCGGCGGGCAGGCCGATTGTGGCGCGGTCGGGGAACAGGTCGCCGATCGCCGCCACACCCGCTTCGTCGTGGATCGAGCCGAAGGTCGGCACCACCACCAGATGGCTAGTCACTGCGAAATTCGCGTAGCTCGCGGGTTCGATCCGGTCTCCCGAGGTGATCAGGCCTGGCGAGGGGATGCGGACGAGCTCCAGCCCTGCCTCTTCGATGCGCCGCGCCGCGTCGTCGTAGATCTCGGCATTGGGATCGCCTGGTCCGGTGGCTTGCGGCAGCGCCACCTGCCCGGGAGCGACGAAGCGCGCCAGATTGTCGACATGGCCGTCGGTATGGTCGTTGATCAGGCCTTCGCCCAGCCACACGACGCAGGTGAAGCCGAGGTCGCTTGCAAGCCGCGCGGCGATTTCGTCGCGCGACAGCTGCGGATTGCGATTGGGGTTGAGCAAGCATTGCTCGGTGGTGATGGCGATCCCGGTGCCGTCGCCGTCCACCGCGCCGCCCTCGAGCACCCAGTCCGCACTTTCAAGCGCCAGTCCGGCATCGCGGGCCAGCTCCGCGCCGATCGTCTGGTCGCCGGGCATGAGGTATTTGCCGCCCCAGCCGTTGAAGCCGAAGCGGCGAGCGGCGCGACCTTCCTCGCCGACAACCACCAGCGGTCCGGTGTCGCGCAGCCAGACATCGCCATATTCGCGCCGCTCGAGCACCACCGATCCGCTCACCAGGCTCCGCGCCCGCGCCTCGTTGGCGGCGTCGCGGACCAGCAGCCGGACTTCCTGCCCGCTTTCCGCCACCGCCTTGGCGAAAGCGGCGATCTGTTCCTGCGCACGCGCCAGCACGTCCGGCCATTCGTCCGCCGCATGCGGGAAGCCGATCCACAGCCAGTCCTGCGGCGCCCATTCGGGCGGCATCGTCACGGCCATAGTCCGAACCCGCTCGCCCCGGCTCAGCAGCCGACGGCGCTTGCCGCGCAATCGGCGTCGCGAATGCCGCGGAACTCGTCGCCGGGGTTCCAGTTGGGCCAGCTCTCGCTGGCTGCGAGCGCGCGTCCGATGCGGTAGTAGAGCTGCAGATCGCCCATCACGCCCGACCAGTCCCAGCTCTCGTCGAACTCGTCCTTGGGGCCGTGATAGCGGTTCTCGGTGTAGTCCGCAGCGACCGCCGCACCGGCGGCGCGACCGCCGTCGATCAGATCTTCGCCGCCATCGATATAGAGCATCGGCACCCCGCGCTTGGCGAAGGCGAAATGGTCCGAGCGGTAGTAATAGCCCGCTTCGGGCTTGGGGTTGGGGGTCGCGATCCGTCCATCGGAAACCAGCGCCGCCTCGAGATAGGCGTCGAGCTGCGACTTGCCGGGGCCGACCACGGTTACGTCGCGCGCCGGACCGGCCACCTGGAAGGCGTCCATATTGATCCCGCCCACCGTCTGCGCCAGCGGGAACACCGGGTTCTCGGCATAATAATGCGCGCCCAGCAGACCCGATTCCTCGGCGGTCACCGCGAGGAACACCAGGCTGCGCGGCGGCGCGCCTGCCTTGGCATGCGCTTCGGCCAGTGCGACCAGCGCCGCGGTGCCGGTGGCGTTGTCGATCGCGCCGTTGCAGATGTCGTCGCCATCGGGCGCCGGCTTGCAGCGGCCGAGGTGATCCCAATGCGCGGTGTGGATGACGTATTCGTCGGGCCGCTCGCTACCCGGCAGCACACCGATCACGTTCTGGGACTGGAAGCTGCGGATGTCGTTGGCGAAGCTGGTCGAGGCCTTGAGCCCCAGCGGCACCGCCTCGAAGCCCCGACTCCGGGCTCTGGCCGAGAGTTCGGACAGGTCATATCCCGCGGCGTCGAGGATCTGCGCTGCGACGTCCTTCTGCACCCAGCCGTTGACCTTCGTCAGCGGCGGCGCGTTTGGACCACGCTGGGCATAGGCCTGCGGACCCGACCAGCTGCTTTCGACCACGTTCCAGCCGTAGGAGGCGGGCGCGGTGTCGTGGATGATGATCGCACCCGCGGCACCCTGTCGTGCGGCTTCCTCGTATTTGTAGGTCCAGCGTCCGTAGAAGGTCATCGCCTTGCCGTTGAAGGGGCCGGTCAGGTCCTCGCTGGCATAATCGGGGTCGTTGACGAGGATCACCGCGGTCTTGCCGCGCATGTCGATGCCCTCGTAATCGTTCCAGTCGCGCTCGGGCGCGTTCACGCCGTAGCCGACGAACACCAGCTCGCTGTCGGTCAGCGCGGTTCGCGCATCCTCGCGATAGGTCACGCCGACCCATTCGTCGCCGAACTCGAACGCCATGGTTTCGCCCTTGCCAGTCACCGTCAGGGGGGCGAAATCCTTGCCGGTGATCTCGACCAGCGGCACCTTTTGCACCCAGGAGCCATTGTTGCCCGGCTGCAGCCCGGCCTGGGCGAAGCGCTCGCTGAGCAGCGCCACGGTCTTTTCCTCGCCCACGGTTCCCGGCATCCGCCCTTCGAATTCGTCAGACGACAGCGTGCGGGTCACATCGACCATCGTCTCCCGCGAAATGTCGCCCCGGGCAACATCGGGAATGTCGAGCGCGGCGGTGCCATCGACAAGCGCGGTGTCGCCGCCGGTCATGGCGCAGCCGGAGAGCGCGAGGCTCGCGACCAGCGCTAGAGCGGTGTGGTGGAAACGCGGGGTGAGGGTCATCGTCTTGTCCCGAAATGAAATTTGCATGGCCGCGTCTCTTGCACCTCGTCCCTTGCAGGGCAAGCCGTAGCGAGGCAGGAGCGGGCAATGGACGGCGACTGGAAACCAGCTCTGCGGCGCGCAAGAGCGCACTCGCCCTTTCTTGGCCACGCGCTGGAGCGACTGCCCGAGTTCGAGGCGCTGCTGAGCCAGGGAGAGGGCGAAGCGGCCCTGCTCAAGGCGAAGCAGGCGGGAAGCGGGATCGAGGATTCCGGGCTGGCGCTGCGCCGCGAGCGGCTGGCGCTGGCGCTGGTGCTGGCGATCGGCGATCTCGCCGGCGGTTTCGGGCTCGACAAGGTCATGCGCGAATTGTCCGCCTTCGCCGATCGGGCGCTCCACCGCGCGATCGAGGCGGCGATTCTGCGCCGGGTCCCCGATGCGGAACCCGCCGGCTTCATCGGGCTGGCGCTGGGCAAACACGGCTCGGGCGAGCTCAATTACAGCTCCGACATCGACCCGATCCTGCTCTACGATGCCGAGGCGCTGCCCCGGAGGGAGCGCGACGAGGCGCCCGAAGCCGCGCAGCGCTATGCCCGCGATGTGGTCCGGCTGCTCTCCGACGTCACCGCCGAAGGATACGTCTTCCGCGTCGATCTGAGATTGCGCCCCGCTTCAGAGGTCAGCCCGCTGGCGATCTCGCTTGAGGCGGCGACCGGCCATTACGAAAGCTCCGCGCTCACCTGGGAGCGCGCCGCCTTCATCCGAGCACGTGCCGCCTCAGGCGATATCGCGCGCGGCGAGGCTTTCCTCGATTCGATCCGTTCCTTCGTCTGGCGGCGCAGTCTGGACTTCGGCGCGATCGACGAGATCAGGGGCCTCAGCGCACGAATCCGGACCCGCTATTCGGGCCCGCGCGAACCCGGAACGGGCTTCGATCTCAAGCAGGGCCGCGGCGGCATCCGCGAGATCGAGTTCTTCGCCCAGACCCACCAGCTGATCCATGGCGGGCGCGACCGTTCCCTGCGGGTGCGCGGGACGCGCGGGGCGCTGGATGCGCTGGCGGCGGCGGGGCATATCGCGCAGGAGACCGCGCACACGCTCGGCGAGGCTTACGACACCCTCCGCACGATCGAGCACCGGCTGCAGATGGTCAACGATCGCCAGACGCACACGCTGCCCGAAGGCGAGGCGCTGGATGGCGTCGCCCGCCTGCATGGCATGGAAGACGCCGAGAGGCTGCTGACACTGCTGCACGCAACCTGTGGCCCGGTGGCCCGACATTTCGGCGAATTGATCGCGGAGGACACGCCCGATGGACCGGTCCCGCTGGCGACGCCGGACCAACTCGACAGCTTTGGATTTGCAGACCCCAAGACGGCGGCGCAGCGGATCGCCGGCTGGGGCGACGGTCGCTTCCGCGCGCTGCGCAGCGAGCCGGCCAAGGCGGCCTTCGATGCGATCCGCCCGCAATTGTTCGAGGCGCTGGGCAGAGGGCCTGATCCGGACCACTCGCTGGCGCGATTCGAAACCCTGCTCGAAAAGCTGCCCAGCGCGATCAATCTGTTCCGCCTGCTCGAAGCGCGTCCCGGGCTGCTGCAACTGCTCGTCGACTGCCTGACGTTGGCCGCGCCATTGTCGGACGAACTGGCGCGGCGACCCGAACTGCTCGATACGCTGATCGATCGCAGCGCCTTCGACCTGCCCGGCTCGACCGAAGAATTGGCGCAAATGATGCAGCGTACCGAACGCGGCGACGATTACGAACAGGCGCTCGACCGCATCCGCATCATTACCAGCGAGCAGCGCTTTACGCTGGGCGTGCAATTGATCGAGGCGGCGCAGGACCCGCTCGATGTCGCCGAGGCGCTGTCGCGGGTCGCGGAAGCCGCCGTTCGGGTGGCCTGCGCAGCGGCACAGGAAGAGTTCGCCGAACGCCATGGGCGGTTCGAGGATGGCGAATTGCTGGTGCTGGGCCTGGGAAGGCTGGGCGGCGGCGCGCTCACTCACGCCTCCGACCTCGACATGATCTATCTCTTTACCGACGGCGAGGAATCCGAATCGGACGGGGCCCGGCCGCTTGGCCGGACGCTCTATTTCAATCGGCTGGCCCAGCGGGTGAGCGTGGCCTTGAGCGTTCCCACCGCGCAGGGTGCGCTCTACGAAGTCGATACGAGGCTGCGGCCCCAAGGCGTTCAGGGTCCGCTCGCGGTCGGACTGGCTTCCTTCGCGCACTATCAGCGCGAAAATGCCTGGACCTGGGAGCACATGGCTCTCAACCGCGCGCGGGTGCTGGTCGGATCGCTCGAGGCGCGGCAGCGGGTGGAGGCTATCGCAGCCGAGATCCTCGACAGACAGCGCGATACCGCCGCATTGCGGGCAGATGTCGTAAAGATGCGCCGCGACATGGCGGTGCACAAGCCGGCGCGCGGCGAACTCGACGTGAAGCTTCTGCGCGGCGGGTTGGTGGATCTCGAATTCCTCGTCCACTTCCTGCAATTGCGCGACCGTACCGCGCTGACCCCGGATCTTTCGGCGGCCATCGCCCAATTGGCCGAGCGGGGCCTCGTCTCGAGCGAGCTGCGCGACCATCATCGCCTGCTCACCCGCGTGCTGGTCGGCTCGCGGCTGCTGGCGCCCGACCTCGGCGCGCCCGGCGCGGCGGCGCGCGCGGTGATCGCCCGGCTGGCGCGACAGAATGACTATGCTGCGCTCTTGCGGGCGCTGGACGAAGCCCGCCATGGGGTGCGGGCACAATGGGCCGAGACCTTCGGCGAGAAACTGGAGACGGATCGATGAGCGACTTTCCCGCGCAAGGCGACGCAATGCCCGACATCGCCATGGAAACCCCCGAGGGCGGGTCGGTGCGCGCCTCCGATTTCCAGGGCCGCAAGGCGGTGTTCTTCTTCTATCCCAAGGACAACACGCCGGGCTGCACCACCGAAGCCAAGGAATTTTCGGCGCTCCGGCCGGAATTCGACAAGTTCGGCGTGGCGGTGCTCGGCATCAGCAAGGACTCGCCGCAGAAACATCGCAATTTCGTCGCCAAGCACGAGCTCACCATCGATCTCGCGACCGATTCCGCCGAAGACGGACTGTCCGATGCGCTGGGAATCTGGACCGAGAAATCGATGTACGGAAAGACCTTCATGGGCATGGTCCGAACGACATACCTGCTGGGCGAGGACGGGAAGATCGAGCGGGTGTGGAACAAGGTCAAGGTGAAGGAGCACGCCGACGAAGTGCTCGCGGCCGCAGGCGCGACGTGAGCGGGGCCCGGCCTACTGTCGGAGCTGCGATCCGCGGCGCGCTGCTCACGGGCGGCCCGGCGGGCAAGGCGTTCGCGGCGCGCAAGGTTGCGCGCGACTGGCGGCTGGGGAGGCTGGACTTCGATCTCGACCGGCCCGACGCAGCGGTGATGCCCGAGCGACCCGAATGGCCGGATAATCTGCAATTGCTGCCGCCGGCGCAAATGCCCCGGCGTGGCAAGGGCGGCTCCGAGCGGGGGCGGCTCGCGCTGTGGCACGCGCTGGCGCACATCGAATTCGTCGCGATCGATCTGGCGCTCGACATGGCGGGTCGTTTCGGCGGAGCACGCGGCGAGGAATTCGTCTCCGATTTCCTTGGCATCGCGGCGGACGAGGCGATGCATTTCGCCCTGCTCGACCGCAAGCTGGCCCGGCTCGGCTCGCATTACGGTGCCCTCCCCGCGCATGAGGGGCTGTGGCAGGCGGCGCAGGACACGGCGCACGATCCTGCCGCCCGGCTGGCAATCGTGCCGATGGTGCTGGAAGCGCGCGGTCTCGATGTAACCCCCGCTACGCTCGAGCGGGTGAAGGCGCATGGCGATTCGCACGGCGCGCGAATTCTCGAGCGAATCCTTGACGACGAAATCCGCCACGTTGCGGTGGGGACCAAGCACTTTCTGAAAATTTGCGGAGAGCGGAACAAACCGCCGCAAGAAACGTGGCAAAGCTTCGTCAGAACGCACTTTTCGGGTCGGTTGAAGCCTCCATTCAACGACTCGGCGCGTCATGCAGCCGGTCTGTCGCTAGACTTCTACGCCGCTCTTGCTTCGTAAACCTTTCCGCCCGTACCCCACGAATGCACAAAGCGACGGGGGGTTCCGGTCGCAGGGTGAAAAGATCGTCAGGCTCAGGGGAATGGGTCGACGGTCGGGATCGCAGGCATCGATAAAGGTGCCACAAGAATTGGACGGGTCTGATTTATGAACGATTTCATCATCTCCGCGGGTCGCGCTCTGCTGGGTACTTTTGGCGCCGCCGCAATCCTGGCCGCCGCACCGGCGCAGGCCGAAACTTCCGACACTGTCGAGATGGTCGCCAAGACCGACCTTCCCACCAAGGGCTCAATGGGCGCCGCACTGGGTACGGGCGAAGCGCATGACGAACAGTTCCGGCAGCTCTTCGCCAGCTGGGACAAGATCGACCGGGCGCAGGCCGGCGTCCTGACCACGACGGTCGCGGTTCCGTCGCGCATGCCGCTCGAGAACGCCCGCCTGTCGAGCGATTTCGGCACTCGCATCCACCCGGTGCTCGGCCGCCGCGCCGGACATAAGGGTGTCGATCTGGCCGCGCCGACCGGCACACCGGTCTATGCCACCGCCGATGGCAAGGTGAGCCGCGCCAACTGGTTCTCCAGCTACGGCAATTACATCGCGATCGAGCATGGCGCCGATCTGCAGACCCGCTTCGCCCATCTTTCCGAAATCGTCGTTTCGGCAGGCGCCTCGGTCAAGAAGGGCGATCTGATCGGTTACGTCGGCTCGACCGGCCGTTCGACCGGCCCGCACCTCCATTACGAAGTGCGCGTCAACGGGGTCGCGGTCGATCCCTCGCCCTACATGCTCGAGACCGCAGCCGCGCGCACCTTCGCGCTGGCCGGCGGCGAGTAGGCGACCGAGCAAGCGGCCAGGCCGCAGAGTTACTCCCTGGACGGGAGCTGAGAAGGCGGCGGGGCAACCTGCCGCCTTTTTGCTTGTGCGCAAGAATGCATGCGTTAGGTTTCGAAGCGCAACCAACTGGCCCGCCAAGAGGCCCCGTGGGAGAGATACATGCATCCGATCGTTCACGCGCAGACGCGCCCCGACCATCCTGCCATCATCATGGCTGGCAGCGGCGAGACCGTCACCTATGGCGAGATGGACGCGACCGCCAACCGCTTCGCGAATCTGTTGCGGAAGCGCGGCCTGGGTCGGGGCGACCATTTCGGCATGCTGATGGAGAACAACGCGCTGTTCCTCCAGCTGGTCTGGGGATCGCAGCGTTCGGGCGCGATGATGGTCCCGGTCTCGACCCGCCTGACCGCGCCCGAGATTGCCTATATCCTGCAGGACAGCGATGCCCGGCTGATGGTCACCTCGACCAAATTCGCCGATGTGATCGAGGAATTGCGCGAACATTGCCCCCAGTGCGAATTCCTGATCCTGGGCGGTGACGGCGATGAGGATCTCGAAACGGCGATCGCGGCGCAGTCTGGCGAGCCGCTGGCCGATCCCCTGCCCGGCCAATACATGCTCTATTCCAGCGGCACCACCGGCCGGCCCAAGGGTGTGCGCCCGCGCCCGCCGGAAACCGACGATATCCAGGAAGTCTCGCCGCTGGTGGGGCTGGCGGTGATGGGCGCAGGGATGCCCGCCGACGGGTCGATGGTCTATCTCTCGCCCGCGCCGCTCTATCACGCCGCGCCGCTGGGCTGGTGCAGCACCGCGCATCGACTGGGCGGGACCATCGTGGTGATGGAGCGGTTCGATCCCGAGCTCGCGCTGGCAACGATCGAGAAATACCGCGTCACCGACAGCCAGTGGGTGCCCACCCATTTCGTCCGGATGCTCAAGCTCGACCCGGCGCAGCGCGAGAAATACGACCTTTCCAGCCACCGGCGCGCGCTCCACGCGGCGGCGCCCTGCCCGGTGCCCGTCAAGCAGGCGATGATCGAATGGTGGGGCCCGATCGTGAACGAGTATTACGCCGGGTCCGAGGGGATCGGCATGACGCTGGTCAAGGCGGAGGACTGGCTCACCCATCCCGGCACCGTTGGCAGAGCGATCCACGGCACGCTGCATGTCTGCGGACCCGATGGCGAGGAATTGCCTCCCGGGCAGGACGGGCTGATCTATTTCGAGAACGCGATCCTGCCGACCTATCACAACGATCCCGACAAGACCGCCGAGGCGATGCATCCCAAGGGGTGGATGACGCTGGGCGATATCGGCCATGTCGACGAGGAGGGTTTCCTCTATCTCACCGATCGGCAGAGCCACATGATCATCTCGGGCGGGGTCAACATCTACCCGCAAGAGATCGAGAACCTGCTGATCAGCCATGACAAGGTGATGGATGCCGCGGTGATCGGCGCGCCCGATCCCGATTTCGGTGAGCAGGTCGTGGCGGTGGTCCAGCCGGTCGACATGGCGGAAGCGGGGGCAGCGCTGGAAGAGGAACTGCGCGCCTATCTCGCGCCCAGGCTGGCGCGCATCAAGCTGCCCAAGCTGTTCGACTTCCGCCCCGAGCTGCCGCGCGAGGCGAATGGCAAATTGTACAAGCGCGAGCTGCGCGACGAATACGCCGCCAAAGCCGAGGTCGCGGCGTGACCGCGCCGGGCACAGCCGCTCTGGTGCTGCCCCCCGAACAGGGCCGCGCGGTGATCGACCCGGCAAGCTATGCGCAATGGGAGGGGCTGCTCGACCTGTTCGATCGCTTGCGCGAAGAGGCGCCGGTCGCCCGGGTCGAAGCGCCCGATGGCATCCACCCGCCGTTCTGGCTGGTCACGCGTTACGACGACGTGATGCGGATCTCGAAAGACAATGCGACCTTCCTCAACAATCCGCAGACGGTGGTGTTCTCGCTGACCGAGGGGATCGAATTCGCCAAATCGCTGACCGGCGGCAGCCCGCATCTGGTCGCCAGCCTCGTCACCTTCGATGCGCCGATCCACATGAAATACCGCAAGCTCACGCAGGAATGGTTCATGCCCAAGAACCTGCGCGGGGTGGAGGACGAGATCCGCACCCTGGCGCAGGCGACGGTTCAGCGGCTGGTCGATGCGGGTGGGGATGAAGGGGCCGGGGAAACCAAGGTCGTGGACTTCGTCAAGCTCGTCTCGGCACCCTACCCGCTGCATGTGGTGATGCAGATCCTGGGCGTGCCCGAGGAAGACGAGGCGCGGATGCTGATGCTCACCCAGCAGATGTTCGGCGGGCAGGACGAAGAACTCAGCGGCTCGGGCATGGCGGCGATGACGCCCGACCAGATCACCCAGCTGGTCGCGGGTGCGGTCAAGGATTTCGAGGCCTATTTCGCCCGCCTCACCGCCGAGAAGCGCGCCCATCCGACCGGCGATGTCGCGAGCACCATCGCCAACGCCACGGTCGACGGCGAACCGCTCAACGACCGCGACATGATGGGCTATTACATCATCCTCGCCGCCGCAGGGCACGATACCACCAGCGCGAGCACCGCCGGCGCGATGCTGGCGCTAGCCCGCGATCCGGAGCAGTTCGCGCGGGTCAGGGCCGACCGCTCGCTGCTGCCCGGCATCGTCGAGGAAGCGATCCGCTGGACCAGCCCGGTCCAGCATTTCATGCGCAGCGCGGCAGAGGATACCGAGGTCGGCGGGCAGAGAATCGCCAAGGGCGACTGGCTGATGATCAACTACGTCGCCGCCAATCACGACCCGGCGCAATTCGAGAACCCGCGCCGCTTCGATGCCTCGCGCCACCCCAACCGCCACCTCGCTTTCGGCGCGGGCGCGCATCAGTGCCTGGGCCTGCATCTGGCGCGGCTCGAGATGCGGATCCTGTTCGAGGCGCTGCTCGACCGGATCGACAGCGTCGAGCTTGCCGGAGAGCCGGCGCGCGCCAAATCGACCTTCGTCGGCGGGCTCAAGACGCTCCCGCTGCGCTTCACCGCGCATTGATTCGCGACCCGATTCGTTCAGGCTCGCCGTCCGCCGGGTGAACCAAACGGGGGTTTGGTTGATGAAACACATCCCCCTTCGCCGGTCGAGGGCGACTACCGCCGCTGGCATGCCGTTTTCGCGATGTGAAAGAGCCGATGCGAAGCTAGCAAATCGCAAACGTGTAGGAAAATGCGCAGTTCGCCGGAGCGACGCACCGGGCCCGGATCAAGTCCGGTCCGACGATTTTATCACGTCCGGGGCAACGAAATATCGACCGAACTCACCTTCCCGTCGCCCCGGACTGAATCGGGGGCGGTGCTTGCCTTGCCGCTATCCCAGCAACCGCTCCGCGATCGCGCGCACATCCGCGCCCATGTCCTCGCGTTCCAGCGCCAGCGCCAGCGTCGCTTCGACGAAACCCAGCTTGTTGCCGCAGTCGAAGCGGCGGCCCGCGAAGGTGACCGCGTGGAAGGGCTGCTGGCCGATCATCCGCGCCATCGCGTCGGTCAGCTGGATCTCGCCGCCCGCGCCCTTGCCTTGGGTTTCGAGCACCCGCATCACCTCGGGCTGGAGGATGTAGCGGCCCGAGACGATCTTGTTCGATGGCGCCTCGGCCACCGGCGGTTTCTCGACCAGCCCGCGCACCTCGGTGAGATTGTCGCGCGCTTCGCCCGGATCGATCACGCCGTAGCTCGAGACCTGCTCGCGCGGAACCTCGAGCACCGAGATCAGATTGCCGCCCACTTCGCCATAGGCCTCGACCATCTGCTTCATGCAGCCGGTGCCGCCGCCCGCCTGCGCCACCATCAGCTCGTCGGGGAGGAAGACCGCGAAGGGTTCGTCGCCGACCACAGCGCGCGCGCACCAGATCGCATGGCCCAGCCCAAGCGGGACCTGCTGGCGCACCGCGATGATGTCGCCCGGCGTGGCGCTGGAGGCATCGAGGACGGACATGTCCTTGTCGCGCTCGCGCATGGTCGCCTCGAGCTCGAAGGCGATATCGAAATGATCGACGATCGCGGTCTTGCCGCGCCCGGTGACGAAGATCATCTGCTCGATCCCCGCCTCGCGCGCCTCGTCCACCGCATACTGGATCAGCGGGCGATCGACGATCGGGAGCAGTTCCTTGGGGACCGCCTTGGTGGCGGGGAGGAAGCGGGTGCCCAGCCCGGCCACGGGGAAGACGGCTTTTCGGATCGGTTGATGCTGGCTCATGGCGGGGAGCGTTACGGTGCGCCGCGCGCGGGCGTCAAGCAACATGGATCAAGCTGCGCCGCACGGGATCGGCGCCGTATCTGCGCGCTGTTTGCGTGACCGCGCAAAGCCGCTAATGCGGCGCGATGGACAAACTCATCATCACCGGCGGCAACCGCCTCGAAGGCACGCTGCCGATCTCCGGCGCCAAGAATTCCGCCCTGACCCTGCTTCCCTGCGCGCTGCTGACCGACGAGCCGGTGACCTTGCGCAACCTGCCGCGGCTGGCCGATATCGACGGCTTCCAGCATCTCATGACGCAGTTCGGCGTGTCGCATTCGATCGCCGGCAAGCGGCCCGAGGATTTCGGCCGCGTGGTCACGCTGGAGGCGACGCGGATCACCTCCACCGTCGCGCCCTACGATCTGGTGCGCAAGATGCGCGCCTCGGTGCTGGTGCTGGGCCCGCTGCTGGCGCGCGCGGGCGAGGCGACGGTGTCGCTGCCCGGCGGCTGCGCGATCGGCAACCGTCCGATCAACCTCCACCTCGACGCGCTCGAGGCGCTGGGGGCGCAGATCGAGGTGGCGCAGGGCTATGTGAAGGCCAACGCCCCCGATGGCGGGCTGCCCGGCGGCGATTTCGACTTCCCGCTGGTCTCGGTCGGGGCGACCGAGAACGCGCTGATGACCGCGGTGCTGTGCAACGGCACCAGCCGGATCGGCAATGCCGCGCGTGAGCCCGAGATCGTCGATCTGTGCAATCTGCTGGTGGCGATGGGCGCGGAGATCGAGGGGATCGGCTCCTCCGACCTGACCGTGCACGGCGTCAAGCGATTGAACGGCGCGACCTACAAGGTGATGCCCGACCGGATCGAGGCGGGCTCCTATGCCTGCGCGGCGGCGATCACCGGGGGCAATGTGCTGCTCGAGGGCGCCAAGGCGGACGACATGCTCGCCACCAATCACGCGCTGCGCAATATCGGCGTCGCGGTGACCGAGGAGAAGGGCGGCTTGCGGATCTGCGCCGACGGGCCGCTCAAGCCCACCAATCTCTCGACCGCGCCCTTCCCCGGGCTCGCCACCGACATGCAGGCGCAATTCATGAGCCTGTTGTGCCGCGCCGAAGGCACCAGCGTGCTGACCGAAACGATCTTCGAGAACCGCTACATGCATGTGCCCGAACTCAGGCGGATGGGCGCGGATATCGAGGTGTCGGGACGGACCGCGATCGTTCGCGGGGTCGAGCGGCTGACCGGTGCCGAGGTGATGGCGACCGATCTGCGCGCCTCGATGAGCCTGGTGATCGCAGGCCTCGCCGCCGAGGGCGAGACGCAGGTGCGGCGGATCTACCATCTCGACCGCGGTTACGAGCGGCTGGAGGAGAAGCTGTCGCTGGTCGGCGCGCAAATCGAACGCGTCGGCGACGAATAGCGCTCTAGGGCCGGACCTTTTGCACTGTTCCCGCGTTGATCGGGGCAAGAACAGCAAAGGACGAAACCCATGTTACTCAAGCTCGCAGCACTCGGAGCCGTCGGTTACGCCGGCTACAAATATTACGAGAAGAACCGCGTCGACGAGAACGGCGTGGCCTTCGCCAAGGGTCAGCCCGACGGCCGGGTCCGCGATTCCGGCCCGCGCGCCACCCCCACCGGCGAGAAGAACTGGTCGAAGACCGACGAGGAAATCGACGAATCCTTCCCCGCGAGCGATCCGCCCGCGAATTACTGATCCTTAAGATCGACACCGGAAAGGGCGTCGGGAGCGATCCCGGCGCCCTTTTGCTTTGCGCTGCGTAGCTGGGCCTGCAGTTCGGCGATCAGCCAGATCCGGATCGCGCTCGCCAGCCCCGGCGGCGTCTTGGCGCGGATCCGCTCGGCATCGATCCGCGCGACCAGCGTGCTCAGCGGCAGCCCGGCCCGCGCGGCGGCGGCGTGGAGCAATTCCCAGAACAGCGGTTCGAGGCTGATCGAGGTGCGATGCCCATGGATGCTGAGCGAATGCTTGACCGGCGGGTGATAGGGCGTGTCCATGACGGGTTCCTACGCCAGCACCGCCCGCCGACACATACCAATTTTTTGGGGTGGCGGGCAGCGCGCGTCCCGGCCTATCCCGGCACGATGAACGAGGATGCGACCGCCACGCTGACGTCCAAGGAGAAGGAGACGCTGCGGCTGATCCTGCGCGGGCACGATGCGAAGTCGTCGGCACGCGCGCTCGACCTCTCGGTCCACACGATCAACGGACGGCTGCGCGATGCAAGGCGCAAGCTGGGCGTCACCAGCAGCAAGGAAGCGGCGCGGCGGCTGCTGGCGGAGGAGGGCCGCGATTCTCTTGTCGACGAGAATTTGGGGGCTGCGTCGGGCGAGGGGGACGCACACTCCTCCGGGTTCTCGAACGGTGCCCATCCCGGGCACCGTCGCATAACCGGAGGTATCCTCGCCATGTCCGCCATTCTGGCTCTCGCCCTCGCCGCCGCCGTAGCGCACGATCCCACCCCCTCGGTCGCCCCGCCCGACACCGCGCCCGAACAGGTCGCGATCGATCACGCCACCGAGGCGGCGGCGCGCGAATGGCTTGCCGATGTCGATGCGGGCGATTGGGAAGCAAGCTACGAGGCCACCGGCTCGCAGTTCCGCGCTCGCAACACGCTCGAGGTCTGGAGCGACACGTCCGAACAGGTCCGCACCCCGCTCGGTGCCGCCGCCTCGCGCGAGGCGGTCGGATACCGGCAAGTCTATGCCCCACCGAACGGCTATCGCTCGGTGGAATTCCGCACCGATTTCAGCGGGAAGCCCGGTGCGCTGGAAACCGTTACGCTCGAGCGCGAGGACGGCGAATGGCGTGTCGTCGCCTACATTATCGAATGAACTTCTGAGGCGTCAATCCCGGTCCGGCCCGAGCATAGCTTCGGGTCGGACGATCCGGTCGTAATCCTCGCCCGAGACATGCCCGCTGGCGACCGCCGCCTCGCGCAAAGTCGTGCCTTCCTTGTGCGCGGTCTTGGCGATGGCGGAGGCATTGTCGTAGCCGATAGTGGGCGCCAGCGCGGTGACCAGCATCAGCGAGTTGGCGACCCCGCGGGCGATATTGTCCTCGCGCGGCTCGAGCCCGGCGAGCAGGTTGGCGGTGAAACTGCGCGCGCCATCGCCCAGCAACCGCACCGATTGCAGGAAGGCATAGCCCATCACCGGCCGGTAGGTGTTGAGCTCGAACTGGCCCTGGCTGCCCGCGAAGGTCAGCGTGGTGTGATTGCCGAACACCTGCGCGCACAATTGCGTCAGCGCCTCGCACTGGGTCGGGTTGACCTTGCCCGGCATGATCGAGGAGCCCGGCTCGTTCTCGGGCAGCGCCAGCTCGCCCAGCCCCGAACGCGGCCCCGAGCCCAGCAGGCGGATGTCGCTGGCGATCTTGTAGAGCCCCGCCGCGAGCGTGTTGAGCGCGCCATGCGCGAACAGCAGCGCATCCTGCGCGGCGAGCGCCTCGAACTTGTTGGGCGCGGTGACGAAGGGTAGGCCGGTCGCCTGCGCGATCTCGGCGGCAATCGCCTCGCCGAAGCCGCTGGGCGCGTTGAGCCCGGTGCCGACCGCCGTGCCGCCCTGCGCCAGTTCATGGAGCCCGGGAAGCGCCGCCTCGATCCGCTCGATCCCCAGCGCGACCTGCCGCGCATAGCCCGAGAATTCGTCGCCCAAAGTCAGCGGGGTGGCGTCCTGCGTATGCGTGCGGCCGATCTTGACGATGCCCGACCAGGCGCCGGCCTTCTCTTCCAGCGTGTCGCGCAAATCCACCAGCGCCGGCAGCAGCGCGCCGGTCACCTCGCAGGCTGCGGCGATCTGGATCGCGCTGGGTATGGTATCGTTCGACGACTGGCTCATGTTGACGTGATCGTTGGGATGGACCGGGCTCTTGGTGCCGAGCTCGCCGCCCAGCGCCAGATTGGCGCGGTTCGCGATCACCTCGTTGGCGTTCATATTGCTCTGCGTGCCCGAGCCGGTCTGCCACACCACCAGCGGGAAATGCTCGTCGAGCGCACCGCGCGCGACCTCCTCTGCGGCGGCGACGATGGCATCCGCCAGTCTGCCATCGAGCAGCCCCTGAGATGCGTTCACCCGTGCCGCGGCTGCCTTGATCGTCCCCAAGGCATGGACCATCGGCAGCGGAATGCGCTCAGCCCCGATGCGGAAGTTCTCCAGGCTGCGCTGCGTCTGCGCGCCCCACAGCCTGTCGGCGGGCACGGCGATTTCGCCGAAGGCGTCGGTCTCGATACGGGTGCTGGTCATGGACGGGCCATAGCCGCGCGGGTGCGGGCTCGGCAATCGCTGCAGCGTTGCCAATGCCGCGTGTCGGACCTAGCTGGCCCCTGCGAGGCCACGTCCTCCCCCATGACGGGCACAGGTCCGGGACGGCGCGGCTGCTTTCTGAAGGAGGTCGAATGGCCTGGATTGCCTTGTTCGTCGCCGGTCTGTTCGAGATCGTCTGGGCGTTCGCGATGAAACAGTCGGCGGGGTTCACCCGGTTATGGCCCTCGGTGCTGACGATCGCCGCGATGATCGCCAGCTTCGCGCTGCTCGCGTGGTCGATGCGCACCCTGCCGCTCGGCACCGCCTACACGATCTGGACCGGGATCGGCGCGGTCGGCGCGTTTACTCTGGGCATCCTGGTGCTGGGCGAATCGGCCAACCCGCTGCGGATCGTGGCGGCGCTGATGATCGTCGGCGGGCTGGTGCTGATGAAGCTGTCGAGCCCGGCGTAGACTCCTGTGGGGCTCTCCCAGGGCGTCCCGCTTTCGCTAAGCCTGCCGCGACCCGCAATGACGGGACGAGGCTATGCGTCTGCAGCCGGACGCCATTCACGGTTCGTCACGGTTCGACCGCTGCGGCCTCCAGCCTCGCCCATAGGCTCCATAGCCGCGCGGCGATGGACTCCAGCGGGACGAAATGCTCGCCGCCCTTGAGGTTCACCCGGGTAACATTCGCACCGCCCGCCTGCTCCAGCCTGACCGCTGCTTCGGGATCGACGACCTCGTCCTTCGCGCCGTGCAGCAGCACCACCGGTTCGGCGACCCGGGCGATGGCGGCGAGATTGTCGTAGCGATCGGGCAGCAGCGGGCGCAGCAGCGCGGGGACCTGATCGGCGAGCCGGGTAAAGGCGCCGAGCGTGGCGACGCCGGTGACCTCGTGGCGCGCGGCGAGTTCGAGCGCGACCGCGCCGCCCAGCGAGAAGCCGAAGAGATAGATGCGTCCTTCAGGGTTGAGTTCGCGGGCCTTGGCGAGCCAGGCCTCGCCATCGCTGAACAGCCCCTGCTCGGACGGCTTGCCAGGATTGTCGCCATAGCCGCGGTAGGAGGCGATCAGCACCCCGTGCCCGCCCTCGCGCAGCGCTTCGGCGCGGCGCGCCATGACCAGCTGGTTGTAGTCGCGCCCGTGGAAGACCACCACCAGCCGGTCGTTGCCTGCCTCGGGTGCCCAGTAATAGCCTGCGAGCGCGAGCCCGTCGGCAGTGACGGCCTGCAGCGGCAGCGGTGGATCGCCAGCGAATTCGACTTCGGTATCCGCGAGGGAGACCGGATGGTAAATCCGGTCGCGCACGATATCGGCCTTGGCCGGAGCGGCGAGCAGCACGAGCAGGGTGACCAGCGCTCTTATCATTTCGACCCTTCCGACCAGCGCGCCATCCGCACCTGCCTCAATACATATGCTGCCCGCCGTTGATGCTCATCGTCGAGCCGGTGACGAAGCCCGCGTCCTCGCTGCACAGGAAGCTCACCCCGCGGGCGATCTCGTTCGCATGGCCGAGCCGGCCGACCGGGATCTTGGCGACGATCTTTTCCAGCACCGGCTCGGGCACCGCGGCGACCATGTCGGTGTCGATATAGCCCGGCGCGATCGCGTTGACGGTGACGTTGAAGCGCGCCCCTTCCTGCGCCAGCGCCTTGGTGAAGCCATGGATCCCGCTCTTGGCGGCAGCGTAGTTGACCTGGCCGTATTGCCCCGCCTGACCGTTGATCGAGCCGATGTTGACGATCCGCCCCCAGCCGCGCTCCTTCATCCCCGGGAAGCAGGCCTTGGCCATGGTGAAGCAGCCGCCCAGATTGACGCGCATCACGTCGTTCCAGTCCTCGTAGCTCATCTTGAGCAGCGTCCCGTCTCGGGTGATCCCGGCATTGTTCACCACCACGTCGATCGGGCCGACCTCTTCGCCGATCCGCGCGCAGGCCTCGGTCGCTGCCTGGTGGTCGCCGACATCGAAGCGATAGGCCGGTATCCCGGTGTCGTCGCTGAATGCGCGCGCGGCATCGGCATTGCCCGCGTAATTGGCCACCACCGTGAACCCGTCCGATCGGAGCTGCTCGCACACCGCGCGTCCGATCCCCCGGGTACCCCCGGTCACCACTGCCACTCTTGCCATGATCGTCGTCCCTCTCTCCATTCCCTAACGCAAAGCTCTAGGCCAATGCAGGACGGGGACAAGAAAAACCCCGCCAAAGCGGGGCCGGGCAGAACAACGAAGCACGAAGCGGGTCAGAAGCGGAACTGGGTTCCGACATAGACCGCCTGATTGTCCTCGAGCCCATCGGTCAGTGGGGCGAGGCGGTCGCGATCCTGCGACAGGCGCACGCCGGCGGTGACATCGAGATTGCGCGTCACCCGGTAGGAGCCGCCGACATCGACGCTCTGTTCGCCGAGCGCCTCGAGCGGGCGCGCAGTCCGGCCAGGCGAATCGTCGATCCGGGTGGCGATTCTAGGCTGGAAGCGGCTGGGCTTGTCCGCAGGCTGCGAGGGCCGGAATTCCGCCAGATCGGGCATGGCGATATCGCGCACGCCCGAAAGGCCGGCTGTCGCACCGGCGAGCGGCTTGGGAGCGGGCTGGGTGAAACCTTGATAGCCGCGCGCGATCCCCAGATCGTAGCGCGTCGGCGCCAGCGCCAGCAGCGGTGCGCCGCGGCCCGCTTCGGTCGCTGCGTCGATGGTCTTGCGCACCGAAATCGCCCGCGCGGTCGCCTGATCGACGCGCACCGCGACGGTCAGCGTACGATCCTTGCGCCCGGGGCGCGCGGCGGGGGTGAAACGCAGCGCATCGAGACCGACCGAGGAGGCCAGTTCGCTGATCGCTGCGGCATCCATCCCGGCGGGCGTGAAGGGCATGAACTCCAGATCGGCAACCGATTCGCTGGAAGCGACGGGAGCGCCCACGACCGCAGCGCCGGTGGCGGGAAGCGTGAGCGCCAGACCGGCAGCGGCGAGCAGAGCGGCCGTGAGCCGCGCCTTTCCGCCATTACCCGTGCTGCGTTTCATCTCTAAGCGCCCCTGTGATCCGGCCGCGGCACACACCGCGCTCGCGTTCGGACCTTTAATATAGACCAGTCAGGCCGTTAACGGTTCCTGAAGCCAGCCCATCTGCGATTCATTGAGGCCGCGAACCCTGGCCCCGAGTCTCTGTCTTCGTCTTTCTTGATAGGAAGATGACAAAGGCACGACCAGCTTTTCCACAGGTCGCGCGGAACAAATCCGGCGACTGTTGCTCGTGCCCCACACCGGACGACGCCCAACCAGAATTGCAGAGGCCTGCAGGGAAAGCAAAAGTTCAGCGGCTATTCAGCGGCTGGGCCCTTATCCGTTCGCAGCGCCACGGTCCGCCATCCCTTGCCCGTCGCGCCGGGGCGGCTATAGAACCCCGTAGGACAGACCAAGGACCAGCATGACCCTTCATCCCGCACCCCGCCGCTCCGCATTCCGCATCGCCGCCGCTTTCGTCAGCGCCATTGCCGGGGTGACCACGCTGGCGGCCTGCGCCGGGAACGAGCGTCCGACCGCCGATCTCGCTGCGGCGCAGGTCAACACCATCGGCGTCAATTCCTACCTCTGGCGCGCCGCGCTCGACGCGGTCAGCTTCGCACCGCTGCTCCAGGCGGACAGCGCCGGCGGGGTCATCGTCACCGACTGGTACGCCAATCCGGCCAATCCCGGCGAGCGCGTCAAGCTCACCGTCTCCGTGCTCGACACCGATCTGCGCGCCGATGCGCTCAGGGTCGCCGCCAGTCGCCAGGTGGCGCAGGGCGGTACCTGGGTCGAGGCACCCGTGCAGGCCGCCACGGTGCAGAAGCTGGAAGACATCATCCTCACCAAGGCGCGCGAACTGCGCCGCGAGGCGATCCGCGGCTGATCGCCGGTCTGCTTTGGCGGACGCGAGACGACGACACCGATAAGCAAGCCGGCGCAGACAGCCGCAGCACGACGCTAGACAGAACGACAGGGACGCCCATGGCCGAGAGCACATTCGATCCGTCGCAGGCCGACGGACGCTGGCAGCGCGCATGGGACGACGCCCAGACCTTCCGCGCCGACAGCGCTTCTGACAAGCCCAAGAGCTACGTCCTCGAGATGTTCCCCTATCCCTCGGGGCGCATCCATATCGGCCATGTCCGCAATTACACGATGGGCGACGTGCTGGCGCGCTACAAGCGGATGCGCGGGCACGAGGTGCTGCATCCGATGGGCTGGGACGCTTTCGGCATGCCGGCCGAGAACGCGGCGATGGAAAAGGGCGTCCATCCCGGCCAGTGGACCCGCGCCAATATCGAACACATGAAGGCGCAGTTGAAGCGGCTCGGCTTCGCGCTCGACTGGAGCCGGGAGCTGGCGACCTGCGAGCCGGACTATTACGGCCACGAGCAGGCGCTGTTTCTCGATCTCTACGAAGCGGGCCTCGTCTATCGCAAGGAGAGCGAGGTCAATTGGGATCCGGTCGACCAGACCGTGCTCGCCAACGAGCAGGTGATCGACGGCAAGGGCTGGCGCTCGGGCGCCGAGATCGAGAAGCGCAAGCTCTCGCAATGGTTTCTCAAGATCACCGATTTCGCCGAGGAGTTGCTCGAGGGTCTGGGCGAGCTCGATCGCTGGCCCGACAAGGTCCGGCTGATGCAGGAGAACTGGATCGGCAAATCGCAGGGGCTGCAATTCGCCTTCGACCTGTCGAGCGGCGAGAAGCTGGAGGTCTACACCACCCGGCCCGACACCATCTTCGGCGCGAGCTTCGTCGCGGTGGCGGCGGATCATCCGGTGGCGCAGGGCGCGGCGCAGGACAATCCGGCGGCGCAGGAATTCATCGCGCTTTGCAAGCGCGGCGGGACCACGGCGGCCGAGCTGGAGACCGCCGAAAAGCTGGGCTTCGACACCGGCATCACCGCGCGCCATCCCTTCACCGGCGAGGCGCTGCCGGTCTATATCGCCAATTTCGTGCTGATGGATTATGGCACCGGTGCCATCATGGCGGTGCCCGGCCACGACCAGCGCGATTTCGAATTCGCGACCAAATACGGTCTGCCGATCCCGCGCGTGGTGGCCCCGAGCACTGCGGATGCCGAGGCGCCGATGGCCGAGGCCTTCACCGCCGAGGGCGTGCTGGTGAACTCGCGCTTCCTCGACGGAATGGACATCGCCGCGGGCAAGCAGGCAGTGATCGCCCGCGCGCAGAGCGAAGGCTGGGGCGAGGGCAAGACCGTCTGGCGGTTGCGCGACTGGGGGGTCAGCCGCCAGCGCTATTGGGGGACGCCGATCCCCTTCATCCATTGCCACGCCTGCGGCGTGGTGCCGGCCCCGAAGGAAAGCCTGCCGATCACGCTGCCCGAGGATGTCGATTTCCAGACCCCGGGCAACCCGCTCCAGCGCCACGAGGCGTGGAAGCGGGTCGATTGCCCCCAATGCGGCGGCGAGGCGGCGCGCGAGACCGACACGCTCGACACCTTCGTCGACAGCTCGTGGTATTTCCTGCGCTTCGCCAGCCAGCCCGCCGACCGCCCCTTCGATCCTGCCGAAGTCGCGAAATGGCTGCCGGTCGAGCAATATATCGGCGGGGTCGAGCACGCGATCCTGCACCTGCTCTACGCCCGCTTCTGGACTCGCGCGCTGAGGCGGATGGGTAGGCTCGATGTCGCCGAGCCCTTCGCCTCGTTGTTCACGCAAGGCATGGTGACGCACGAGACCTACGCCCGCCGCGACGGCGCGGAGGGTCGGCAGAGCTTCTTCAGCCCCGAGGAAGTCGAGCGCAGCGCGGATCGCGCGGTGCTCAAGGCCGATGGCGCGCCGGTCGAGATCGGCCGCGTCGTCAAGATGTCGAAGTCGAAGAAGAACGTCGTCGATCCCGACACCATCGTCGAGCGACACGGCGCGGATGCGGTGCGCTGGTTCATGCTGTCCGACAGCCCGCCCGAGCGCGATCTGCCTTGGTCGGACGCCGGGATGGAGGGCTGCGCGCGCTTCGTCCACCGGCTGTGGCGTCTGTTCGGGCAGTACGATGCCGGAGCATCCGGCGATCGGGACAAGCCGCTCGAGCGCAAGACCCACCAGACCATCGCCGCGGTCGCGACCGATATCGAGGCGCTCGGATTCAACAAGGCGGTGGCGCGGATCTACGAACTGACCGGCGCGGTCGAGAAGGCGGCGCCTTCGCCCAGCCGCTCGCGCGCGATCATCGCGCTGGTGCGGCTGGTCGCGCCGATGATGCCGCATCTGGCGGAGGAAGCCTGGCACAGGCTCGGGCAGGACGGGCTGGTCGCCGATGCGGCCTGGCCCGAGGTCGATCCGGCGCTGCTGGTCGAGGACGAGGTCACCATCGCGGTCCAGCACATGGGCAAGCTGCGCGATACGCTGAGCGCGCCCAAGGGAGCCGCGAAGGAGGATCTCGAAGCGATGGCGCTGGCGAGCGAGAAGGTCCAGCGCTCGATCGACGGGGCGGCGATCCGCAAAGTGATTGTCGTGCCCGACCGTTTGGTCAATATCGTTACCTGATGCGGCCGATCGCCACTCTTCTCCCCGCCCTGGCTCTCGTGCTGGCGCTGCCCGGCTGCGGGTTGCAGCCGATGTATGCCGGCGGCGGCGACGGGGCGGTGGCGCAGGGTCTCGCCGCGATCGAAGTCCCCGCGATCGGCGGGCGCGCGGGCTGGCTGGTCCGCAATGCGCTGGTGGACCGGCTGGGCGCCGCGGGCGAGGCCGCGCCGCGCTACCGGCTCGATGTGCGGCTGGACGACCAGCTCGAAGGATTGGGCGTGCTGGGCGACGACACCATCGGCCGCGAACGACGGACGCTGCGCGCGCGCTACCAGCTGATCGATACCGCCACCGGTTCGATCCTGCTCGACGCCACCGCCGGCTCCGACGCCGGCATCGACGTGGTCTCCAGCGAATACGCCACCATCGCTGCCGAGCAGACGGCGCTCGAGAATCTCGCGCGCGAGGTCGCCAGCCGGATGGTGACGCGGATCGCGGCCACTCTGCGCGACGAGTACCGGGCAGCCCCGTGAAGGCGGCACAATGAAAGCGACGCAGCGCGATTTTGCAACCAAGGCGCGCGGTGCGCTCGGCAGCGTCTCGATCTTCTTCTTCTGCGGCCCCGACGAGGCGGGCGCTTCGGCGGCGGCGCGCGATCTGGTGAGCATGCTCCCGGATCCGGGCGAGCGGGTCGAACTATCGGGCGGCGAGCTGCGTTCGGACCCGGCGAAACTGGGCGACGAGGCGCGCTCCTCCTCGCTGTTCGGCGACAGCCGCCATATCCTCGTGCGCGCCAATGGCGACGAGGCGCATGACGCGCTGCGCACGCTGCTCGAGACCAGCGACATGGGCGCGGGCCAGGCTTGCCCGGTGCTGGTGGTGGCGACAGCGGCCACCGACAAGTCGCGCACCGCCAAGCTGCTGGAAAAGCGGAAAGATGCGCTGGTGACGATGTTCTACCCGCCCGATCTGGCCTCGGTCACCCATGCGGTGCGCGCGATGGGGGATGGCGCGGGCGTGCAGTTCAGCGGCGGCCTGGCCGAACGAATCGCGCGCGCCGCCAATCTCGACGTGCGGCTGGCGCAATCCGAGATCGACAAGCTGGCGCTCTATCTCGATGCCAGTCCGCAATCTCCGAAACAGGTCGATTCCGCCGCGCTCGACGCGATCGGCGCGGTGAGCGACGAGGACGGCTTCATGTCGCTGGTCAATGCGGTGCTCTCGGGCGACCAGCCCAAGCTCGCGGGCGAGATGGTGCGGATGCGCGAGATGGCGCTCAACCCGGTGGGGCTTCTGCTCGCTTTCGAACGACGCGCGGCGCAGCTGGCGCGGATCGCGGCGCGGCTGGGACCGCGCGGCTCGTTCGACGACCTGGGCAAGGGCGAGAAGGCGCAGCTGGGCATCTTCTTTCGCGAGGAGCGCGAGATCCGCAACCAATACGCCTATTGGCGCGGGCCGCGGCTCGACCGGCTGACTTCGCGGCTGGTCGAGCTGCACCGCGAATTGCTCGCCAACAGCCAGGCGGCGCATCTCCTGCTTGCGCAGGCGCTGACCGGAATGGCGCGCCGGCCCGCGCGGCGTTAAACCGGATCAGTTCGCGCAATCAGTTTTCAGGGACCGCGAAGGTCCCGCTGACCCGTCCGCCGTCGCCGGTGGTGGTTTCGCCCGCCACTCCGGACGACCCGCTGGCGCTCCCATCGACGCTCGCCACGCCGCTGACCAGATCGATCACCAGCCGCCCGCCGTTGAGCGTGTCGTTACCGCGCCGGAGCCGGACGTCGCCCGCCAGCGTGATGATCCGGCGGTTGAAATCATAGACCGCGGTGTTGCCCGAGGCGATCTCGTTGCCGCGCCGCACATTGACCCCGCCGGTCGCCATGATCCGCTGGATGCGCAGCGTTCCGCTGTCGCTGTAATTGACCAGCGTACGCGCCGCAGTGAGCCGCAGTCCGGCCTGCTCGATCACCACGTCGCCCGACAGCACAACGCGGTTCTGGCGATCCTGCAGTTCGATCCGGTCGGCGGCGTAATTCACCGGCGCGTTGGAATTGTGCCCGGCGATGGCCTGGGCGTTGAGCTGGATGCCTGCCATCAGCGCGAGCGTCGCGGCGAAGCCGCCGATCAGCCAGCGGCGGGCGGTCGGAACGAGATCGGTCATCATGGCATCCTCAACTGGCCCGGCACCATCCGCAGCCGGGCATCGCCGACCAGCGCGACGGTCCGCGCCGCGAGATCGACTTCGAGACGATTGGCGGAGAAGGTCCCCGCAGGAATGGCTCCCGAGACGCCGTCCCGGCCGACCACGCGCCTGGTGTCGAGATCGATCAGGACGTCGCGCAGCAGCATGCGATAGCCATCCGCCGCGATCATCCGCATCGTTCCGGGCACGATCATGGTCTCGGCGTCGATGTCATAGGCGCCCCCGCTGGCATCGATCACCGCCGGGCCTTCGGGGAGCAGCAGTCGCGCTTCCATATCCGCCATCCGGACGATGCCCTCGAGGCTGGATTTCTGCACCGCCTCGCCGGCTGTCACCGAAAAGGGGCGGCTGCGGTCGTCCTGGCCGCGATACATGGCGTTGTCGACGCGCAGCCGCTCGTCGATGACCGCCACCTTGTTGCGGTCGAGCAGAAAGCTGACTTCGCCGCGCGGGCTGAGCGGAGTGATCACCATCAGCGCCGCGACCACTCCGACGCCGAGCGGCAGCGCGCGTGCGAGAAAGCCGACCAGCCGGTCGTGCGAGCCGCCGGGCGCGGCGAAATGCTGGCGCCTGCTGCGCAGGGCCGCTGCTCGCCTGGTCTCTCTGCGCTTCTCGGGTCGGGGAGTGGAGACCATGCGCTGCGACCTCAGGCGTGGCTGAAGATGTCGTGCTCGGGCCAGCCGGCGATATCGAGCCGCGCACGGGTGGGCAGGAAGTCGAAACAGGCCTGCGCCATTTCGCTGCGCCCTTCGCGCTCGAGCCGCTTTTCCAGCTCCTCGCGCAGGCGGTGGAGATAGCGCACGTCGGACGCCGCATAGTCGCGTTGCGCCTCGCTCAGCACCGGGCCGCCCCAGTCGGAGCTCTGCTGGTGCTTGGAGAGATTCTCATTGAGCAATTCGTCGACCAGATTCTTCAATCCGTGGCGGTCGGTGTAGGTGCGCACCAGCTTGCTGGCGATCTTGGTGCAGAACACCGGCGCGGCCATCACGCCGAGATAATATTCGATCGCCGCGAGATCGAAGCGCGCGAAATGATAGAGCTTCACCCGGTCGGGATCGGCGAGAATGGCCTTGAGATTGGGCGCGTCGTAGCTGCTGTCGGGGCCGAAGCGGACCAGATGCTCGTCCTTGCCGCCATCGCTGATCTGGACGAGGCACAGCCGGTCGCGCGGCGTGACGAGCCCCATGGTTTCGGTGTCGATGGCGATCGCACCCGCGCCGAGCACATCGGCCGGGAGGTCTTCTTCGTGGAAATATACAGTCATATGGGGTCGGGCCTTAGGCGCATTGGGGATTGGTGGAAAGGGCTGCTGGCGAGCCTGACCGGGCCGGCCTAGCATGGCGGCGATGAACGATAGCGATCTGTCCGGAAGCGGGGTGCCCCAAAGCTGGCGCGATGTGCTCGAACCGGTGCTGGCGGGCGACGAGTCGCGGAGGCTGGGCGGCTGGCTGCACGCCGAGGAGGCGGCTGGCAAACCGATCTACCCCCCGCGCGGTAGCCGCTTGCGCGCGCTCGAGCTGACCGAGCGCGAGGCGGTCAGGGTCGTGATTCTCGGGCAGGATCCCTATCACGGACCGGGTCAGGCGATGGGGCTGAGCTTCTCGGTGCCCGACGGCGTGCGCGTGCCGCCCAGCCTCGCGAACATCTACAAGGAACTGCGCGCCGACCTCGGACTGGAAATCCCGCCGCATGGCGATCTGACGCCCTGGGCGCAGCGCGGCGTGCTGCTGCTCAACACCACGCTGACGGTCGAGGCAGGGCAGGCGGGCAGCCATGCCGGGCGCGGCTGGGACGCGGTCACGGATGCAGTGGTCGCCGCGGTAGCGCAGGCTGAGCGCCCGAGCGTGTTCGTGCTGTGGGGCGCGCATGCGCAGAAGAAGGCGACGCGGCTCCCCGAACTGGCCGAGGGGAGCGATGGCCGCCATCTGGTGCTGCGCAGCCCGCACCCCAGCCCGCTTTCGGCGCACCGCGGCTTCTTCGGCTCGCGGCCTTTCAGCAAGGCCAATGCCTTTCTCGATCGGGCGGGGCGCGGGGCGATCGACTGGCGCCTGCCGATCACGGGAGGTCCGGCTTAGAACGCCGTCACCAGCCGCAGCCCGCCCAGCAAGGCCTCATCGCGGGGGGCGATGGCGCTGTCGATCAGCTGGAGATTGGCGGTGAGGCGGAAGGTCTCGTTCAGACCGATCGTATAGAAGGCTTCGACGCCCTCCTCATCCTCCAACGGGACGCGCGCGGCCAGCGCGTCGACCAGCCCGTCGGTGAGCGAATAGCGGAACCAGCCCAGCCCGAAGCGGTCCTGCGGGCGGCCCGGCGGATTGCCCGCGATCCCCGCTTGGGCGCTGACATCGAGAAAGGTCGGATCGCCCGCCGAGAGATAGACCTGCCCGAACACGCCTATGCCCCCCGCCGGATCGCGCGGACCGCCGACGAGATATTGGCTGGCGGCGAGGATGGCGGCGAATTCGCCGCCATCCTCGCCGAAGCCCGAGCCGGGCGCCGGGATCAGCACCGGGGGCAGGGCGCGGCTGCTGATCCCGCGGCGGGTGCTGGCGGCGAGCTTGAGCGCGTAATAGCCCTGCCTGCCTGCGATGGTAGCGGGCACGGTGACCGAAGCCAGCGCGCCGACCCCGTCCTCGAACAGCGTCGGAATCCCGCTGCGGCGCGAGGCGAGATTGGGGTCGAACACCCACAGCCGGAACAGGGCCTTTTTCGTCGGCACGGTAAGTAGCGCGCCGACCAGCGAGCCGGGAACGATGGCGCTGGGCGGGAGCGCGAAGGCGAGGTTCTGGAATCCCTCGATCCCGCCGCCCCCGGTGATCGGCAACTGCGCCGAGAGGTCGAAGACATTGACCTTGCCGACGGTCAGCGAAGCGCCGCTGCGCCAGGTCTTGGTGAGATTGGCCGAGAGGTCGAACTGCTCGCCCTCGCTGGCGGGATAGAACAGCGCGCTGTTGGTCGGCAGCAGCCCGATCTCGCCATTGCTCGATTCGCCCGCTCGGAGTTCGGGATGGATGTGCAGCGCGAAGCTGTCGTCGAGCCCGAACAGGCTCCCTTTCAAATCGACATAGGCGTCGAGCTTGAGCCCGTATTGCGCATCGCTGGTCGAAACGCCCGATAGCGGCAGATCGACGAACTGCGCCGCGACGAGCTTGATGGAGGCGGGGTCGGGTACGCTCTGCGCGCTGCTGGCGGGTTGCTCGAGCTGCGGCGAAGGGGCCGGTTCGGGATTCGCTTGCGGGTCGGCAGGCGCCCGGCCTTGCGCGGCAGCGCTTGCTTCGATTCCTCCCCCTAGCGCCAGGCCCAGAACGGCCAGCGCGAACCCCCAGCGTCGCATTGCGTCCCTCCCAGTGTCGGGCCGGGCCATTATCGCCCTCGTCCCGAACGATCGAATCTAAACGAGCGCCGCCAATTGGCAAGCGGGTGGCACCGATTCGGAGGTACAGCCCTCAGCGCGGCAGTTCGCTCGCTCCCATCAGCGCCTCGTCCACCGCGCGGGCGCATTGGCGGCCCTCGCGGATTGCCCAGACGACCAGGCTCTGGCCGCGACGCATGTCGCCGCAGGAATAGACCCCCGGCTCGTTGGTGGCATAATCGCTGGTATCGGCGGCGACCGCGCCGCGATCGTCCAGCGCCACCCCCGCCCTGTCGAGCAATCCGCGCTTCTTGGGCCCGGTAAAGCCCATCGCCAGCAGGATCAGGTCGGCGGGCAGGGTGAAGCTGCTATCGGGCACTTCGGTAAACTTGCCGCCGTCCCATGCGATCCGGACGCATTCCAGTCCCGCGACGCTGCCGTTCTCGGCGATCACGCGCTTGGTCAGCACGCCCCAGTCGCGGTTCGCGCCTTCCTGATGGCTCGAGGAGGTGCGCAGCTTGAGCGGCCAGTCGGGCCAGGTAAGCGCCTTGTCCTCGCGTTCGGGCGGCTGCGGCATGATCTCGAGCTGGGTGACGCTCTTGGCTCCCTGGCGGTTGGAGGTGCCCACGCAATCCGACCCGGTATCGCCGCCGCCGATCACCACGACATGCTTGTCCTTGGCCGACAGGGTCCCGCGGGGCGCGGCGCGCAATTCGTCGTCTCCGGCATTGCGCTTGTTCTGCTGGGTGAGGAATTCCATCGCCAGCCGCACGCCGGGCAGTTCGGCACCGGGAATCTGCAAATGCCGCGGTTCTTCCGCGCCCCCCGCCAGCACGACGGCGTCGAAATTGTCCTGCAGCGCCTTGAAGCTGATCTCGACCCCGACCTCGGCTCCGGTGCGGAAATGGACGCCCTCGGCTTCCATCTGCACCGCGCGGCGGTTGATGTGCTGCTTGCCCAGCTTGAAATCGGGGATGCCGTAACGCAGCAGCCCGCCGATCCGGTCGCTCTTCTCGAACACGGTCACCGCATGGCCCGCGCGCGCGAGTTGCTGGGCGCAGGCGAGCCCGGCCGGCCCGCTGCCGATCACCGCCACCGATTTGCCGGTCTGGCGCTCGGGCACTTGCGGCTGAATCCAGCCTTCGGCCCAGCCGCGATCGACGATGGCGCATTCGATCGACTTGATCGTCACCGGTTGGTCGATGATGTTGAGCGTGCAGGCCGCCTCGCAGGGCGCGGGACAGACGCGGCCGGTGAATTCGGGAAAATTGTTGGTCGAATGGAGATTGGCCAACGCTTCGCGCCAGTCGTCCTCGTAAACCAGGTGGTTCCATTCGGGGATGATGTTGTTGACCGGGCAGCCGGTGTGGCAAAACGGGATCCCGCAATCCATGCAGCGGGCCGCCTGGTGGCGCAGTTCCGCATCGCCCATGGGCACGGCGAACTCGTCGTAATTCTTCACCCGCTCGGCGGGGTCGAGATAGTCGCGGTCGCGCCGCGCGTATTCGAGGAAGCCGGTTTGCTTGCCCATCAGCGGGGTCCTGTCGTGTGGTGATGCGTCATCCCAGCGCAAGCTGGGAGCTGTGGCAGGTGGAGCGCAAGCCCGTGAGAGATCCCAGCTTTCGCTGGGATGACGATGGGGGCCGCCGGGATGACGGATGGAAGGAAATGAGGGGCGCGGAAGACCATCACTCCGCCGCCTCCATCGCCGCTTCCTCGCGCTCCGCCTCGAGCGCCTTCAGTGCGGTTTCGTAGTCGCGCGGCATCACCTTCTTGAACTGCCGCAGCGCGGTATCCCAATCCGCCAGCAGCGCCTCGGCGCGCGTCGAGCCGGTGTGGAGCTGGTGCCGCTCGACCAGCACGCGCAGCCGCGCGGCATCGTGATAGAGCGGGTCGCCCATGCCTGAGTCCTCGACCGAGCGGGCGCGCTGCTGGGGTTCGCCCCAGCTGTTCTCCGCGCCCTCGCCCTCGCCCGGTTCGATAGAACGAATATCGACTTGCGCGCGGTTGCACAGCGACGCGAACACATCATCGGGGTCGTAGACATAGGCCACGCCGCCGCTCATCCCGGCGGCGAAATTGCGCCCGGTGGGGCCGAGCACGCAGACCACGCCACCGGTCATATATTCGCAGGCGTGATCGCCGGTGCCCTCGACCACCGCGACCGCGCCCGAATTGCGCACCGCGAAGCGCTCGCCCGCGACCCCGGCAAAGAAGGCCTCGCCCGCGATCGCGCCATAGAGCACGGTGTTGCCGACGATGATGTTGTCGCTCGCGTCGCGGGTAACCTGGCTCGGGGGCTTGACCACGATGCGTCCGCCCGAAAGCCCCTTGCCGACATAGTCGTTGGCATCGCCGGTCAGCTCGAGCGTGACGCCATGCGCCAGCCATGCGCCGAAGCTCTGCCCCGCAACCCCGGTGAGCGCGATGCGGATGGCGTCGGGCGCGAGTCCGCGATGGCCGTGCGCCTCCGCGATCCGGCCCGAAAGCATCGCGCCGACGCTGCGGTTGACGTTGCGCACCTCGCGTTCGAGCACCACCGGTCTGCCGCCCGCGATCGCCGGCTGGCAGGCCGCGATCAGCTCGCGGTCCATCGCCGCACCCAGACCGTGGTCCTGCGTTCCGGTCTGGCGCAGCGGCGCATCGGGAACGCGTTCGACCGTCGCGAGCAGCCGCGAGAGATCGACGCCCTTGGCTTTCCAGTGGCGCGCGACGCGGTGGGTGTCGATCAGGTCGACCCGGCCCACCATGTCCTCGACGCGGCGGAAGCCCATCTCGGCCATGATGCCGCGCAGTTCCTCGGCGACGAAGAAGAAGTAGTTGATGACATGCTCGGGCGTACCGGTGAAGCGCTTGCGCAGCACCGGGTCCTGCGTCGCGACGCCCACCGGGCAGGTGTTGAGGTGGCATTTGCGCATCATGATGCAGCCCGCCGCGATCAGCGGGGCGGTGGCGAAGCCGAATTCGTCCGCGCCGAGCAGTGCTCCGATCGCGACATCGCGCCCGGTGCGCAGGCCCCCGTCGACCTGGACCGCAATGCGGCTGCGCAAATCGTTGAGCAGCAGCGTCTGCTGGGTTTCGGCGAGGCCGATTTCCCAGGGGCTGCCGGCGTGGGTCAGGCTGGTCAGCGGGCTCGCGCCGGTGCCGCCCTCGTAGCCCGAAATGGTGACGTGGTCGGCCTTGCACTTGGAGACCCCCGCCGCGACCGTGCCGACCCCGACCTCGCTCACCAGCTTGACCGAGATCCGCGCCTCGGGCTGGACGTTCTTGAGGTCGTGGATCAGCTGCGCCAGATCCTCGATCGAATAGATGTCGTGATGCGGCGGCGGCGAGATCAGCCCCACGCCGGGGGTCGAATGGCGCACCTTGCCGATGGTCTTGTCGACCTTGTGGCCGGGCAATTGTCCGCCCTCGCCGGGCTTAGCACCCTGCGCCATCTTGATCTGGATATCGTCCGAATTGACCAGATATTCGGTGGTCACCCCGAAGCGCCCGCTGGCGACCTGCTTGATCCGACTGCGCATCGAATCGCCATTGGCCATGGGGGCGAAGCGGTCGGGCTCCTCGCCGCCTTCGCCGGTGTTCGAGCGCGCGCCGATGCGGTTCATCGCGATCGCCAGCGTGGTGTGCGCCTCGCGGCTGATCGAGCCGTAGCTCATTGCCCCCGTGCTGAAGCGCTTGACGATCTCGGCGGCGGGTTCGACCTCGTCGAGCGGGATCGGCTTGCCGGCCTTGCGCAGCTCCATCAGCCCGCGGATCGTCAGCAGCCGCTCGGACTGCTCGTTGATCGCCTTGGCGAAGGCGGCGTAATTGTCGGGCCGGTCGCCGCGCACCGCGTGCTGGAGATTGGCGATCGTCTCGGGGGTCCAGGCATGGTCCTCGCCGCGCAGGCGGAACTGGTAGATGCCGCCCGGATCGAGCATGCTGCGATAGATCGGCGCATCGCCGTAAGCCATCGCATGGCGGCGCACCGCTTCCTCAGCGACCTGTTCGAGCCCGACGCCCTCGATCGTGGTCGAGGTGCCGGTGAAAAAGGCATCGACGAATGCGCTCGACAGCCCGACCGCATCGAAGATCTGCGCGCCGCAATAGGACTGGTAGGTCGAGATGCCCATCTTGGACATGACCTTGAGGATGCCCTTGCCCACCGCCTTTACGTAATTGTCGCGCACCTTCTCGGGCGCGAGCTCGGGGTGCCGCTCGGCGCGCAGATGCTCGAGCGTCTCGAAGGCGAGATAGGGGTTGATCGCCTCGGCGCCGTAACCCGCCAGCACGCAGAAATGATGCACCTCGCGCGCTTCGCCGGTCTCGACCACCAGCCCGGTCTGCATCCGCAGCCCCTGGCGGGTGAGCTGGTGATGGACCGCTGCGGTGGCGAGTAGCGCGGGCATCGGGATCCGGTCCGGGCCCTGCAGCCGGTCCGAGAGGATCAATATGTTGTGATCCTGCAGCACCGCCTCGGTCGCGGCCCAGCACATCTCCTTGATCGCCATCGCCAGCCCCTCGGCCCCGGTCGCGGCGTCCCAGCTGCAGTCGATCGTCGCGGTGCGGAACGCCCCGTCGAGCGCCGATTCGACCGAGCGGATCTTGGCCAGATCGTCATTGGTGAGGATCGGCTGGCTGACCTCGAGCCGCTTGTGCAGCCCGGCATCGCGGCCGAGCAGATTGGGGCGCGGGCCGATCATCGACAGCAGGCTCATCACCAACTCCTCGCGGATCGGATCGATCGGCGGATTGGTGACCTGCGCGAAATTCTGCTTGAAATAGTCGTAGAGCAGCCGCGGACGGTCGCTCAGCACCGCGATCGGCGTGTCGGTGCCCATCGAGCCGATCGGGTCCTGGCCGTCGAGCGCCATCGGCTCGAGAAAGCGCGTCAGATCCTCCTGCGTGTAGCCGAAGGCCTGCTGGCGATCGAGCAGGGTGGTGGTCGCGACCGGGATCTCCGACAGCTCGGGCGCGATATGCTCTATATCCTCGAGCTTGAACTGCGCCTGTTCGAGCCATTTCTCGTAAGGATGCTCCGCCGCTAGCTGGGCCTTGAGCTCGGCATCCTCGATGATGCGGCCTTCCTCGAGGTCGATCAGCAGCATCTTGCCCGGCTGCAACCGCCATTTGCGCACGATGTCCGCCTCGTCGATCGGCAGCACCCCGCTCTCGCTGGCGAGCACGACGTGATCGTCCTTGGTGACGCAATAGCGCGCCGGGCGCAGCCCGTTGCGATCGAGCGTGGCGCCGATCTGGCGCCCGTCGGTGAAGCACACCGCGGCGGGCCCGTCCCACGGCTCCATCAGCGCGGCGTGATATTCGTAGAAGGCGCGCCTGGCCGGATCCATCAGCGCATTGCCGGCCCAGGCCTCGGGCATCAGCATCATCATCGCATGGGCGAGGCTGTAGCCGCCCACCAGCAACAGCTCGAGCGCGTTGTCGAGGCAGGCGGTGTCCGACTGGCCATGCGGGATCAGCGGCCACATCTTGTCGAGATCGACGCCCAGCAGCTCGCTTTCCATCGTCCGGCGGCGCGCGTTCATCCAGTTGACGTTGCCGCGCACCGTGTTGATCTCGCCATTGTGCGCGGTGAAGCGGTAAGGGTGCGCGAGTCGCCAGCTGGGAAAGGTGTTGGTGCTGAAGCGCTGATGCACCAGCCCGAGCGCCGAAACGCAGTCGGGATCGCGCAGATCGTCGTAGAACCCGCCGACCTGATGCGCGAGCAGCAGACCCTTGTAGACGATGGTGCGGCTGGAAAAGCTGGGGATATAGGCCTGCGTAAGCCCGGGAATTCCGTGCTTTTCAGCCAGTCTGGCGAGCGGATTGAGCGTCTGCTTGCGGATCACCACCAGCTTGCGCTCGAACGCGTCCTGATCGGCGCAATCCGGACCGCGCCCGACGATGCATTGCCGCATGACGGGCATGGCATCGACCACCGCACGGCCCAAGCCGTCGAGCGTGACGGGAACATCGCGCCAGCCGAGCACGCGCTGGCCTTCCTTGACGACGAATTTCTCAAGCTGATCGACCACGAAAGTGGCGGCCTCGCTTTCGCGCGGGAGGAAGCATTGCGCCACGCCGTATTCGCCGGGCGGGGGCAGATCGACGCCTTCGCCCTGCGCCCAATTGCGGAACAGCGGGTCGGGGACCTGGAGCAGGATGCCCGCGCCGTCGCCGAGCAACGGGTCGGCGCCGACCGCACCGCGATGATCGAGATTGCCGAGAATCTCCAGCGCCCGGCTCACGATCGAATGGCTTTTGTCGCCGCGGATATGCGCGACCATGCCGACACCGCAGGCGTCGTGTTCGTTACGCGGATCGTAGAGCCCGCCGAGAGGCGGGTGGGCGGGTACGGTCATTCGCTTCCTTCACACCGTCGGGCCCGGCGGAGGCGAGGGCTTCCGATGGGACCTGAATGTTGGCGCGCCGGTCGCAGCGCTGCCGGATTGTCGTGAGTGCCCGTAATGACCATGCGAAAGCCGTTTTGCAACCGCGAGGGACGAAGGAAAATTTCGTCTGCGGCAAGTTTTGCGTAACAGCCTTGCCGAACCTCGCTGTCGAGCGTGGGCCGGTCAGGGCTTGCGACTGACCCGGTCGAGCTTGTCCAGCGCGTTGCGCAGCCCGGCACGCGGATCGTCGGCCCGTTCGCCCGACTCGTCCTCTCGGGGCTCGCCGGGCGCACCGCGATCGCGATCCACTTCGCGGCGCAGGAAGGCGATCACCGGATCGTCGGAGCGCGCCGAGTCCGGCTGCATTTGCGCCGAACCTGCCAGCCGCGAACGCTGCGCGGCGAGTGCCGCATCGAACCGCGCCACCAGTTCGGCGAGCGGCGCTGCGGAGAATTCGAGCGGCGCAGGCTCGGGCTCGGGCTCG